>Ga0189291_100268_pt1 | contig 28295 bp, 25 predicted proteins | sample UW1redminimetaG_FD_130331 | JGI IMG/M metagenome (GOLD analysis project Ga0189291, IMG submission 130331) | Marine microbial communities from the Costa Rica Dome - UW179B-red mini metaG | ecosystem: Environmental > Aquatic > Marine > Oceanic > Photic zone | place: Costa Rica: the Eastern Pacific... | reverse complement strand
GAGAGTTCGTGCAATGCATAATCGCTGCTGTTGACCTATGGATAATGAATTTGCCGGATTGTTTAATCGATGAGACACTTCTTTCCATAAAGAAACAGCTTTTAAATTCTCTTCCACAATTTCCAGACGATCGATATCTGATAGTTTTTTCAGATACTGTAAACCGAACAGAACGTTTTCTGATATAGATTTTGGAAATACACACGGTTTCTGAAAAACCATACCTATTTTACTTCTCAGCAAGGCTGTATCAATATCTTGATCGTATACATCTAAGTCATTAAATCGAACACTGCCTTGAATTTTTAGTCCTTCTATGTCATCATTAATTCGATTAAAGCTCCGAACTAGAGTAGACTTTCCACCACCGGAAGGACCTACAATACATGTTATTTTATTCTCAGGAATAGTAATATTTATATCTTCCAGAATATGAGCATCATTAATCCATACATTGAAACCTTCAGTGTTGATTATTGAATCAGACTGTTTATCAGCTTTAGAATGAATTATTTTTAAAGAAGAGGAATTTTTCATAATCGTTGATGTGATAATTGTCTTTTTCTGATAACTAAAGCAGTAGTACTGAATAACATAACCAATAATATTAATACAAAGCTTGCACCCCAGGCATTTTGGAGAGCAGCGGGATTAGTAGCTTGTTGAGCTAATGCTAGAATATGGGTCGGAAGTGTAGAAACGGGTTCGCGAATTCCTGATGGCAAATCAACTCCTGAAAAAGCCGTAGCAATAAACATTATTGGAGCAGTCTCTCCAATCGCTCTTGCCAAACCTATAAAAAGACCGGTAATAGCTCCGGAAAAGCTTTGAGGAAGTAGCACTTTAGTAATGGTTTGCCATTTGTTCAAGCCTAATGCTAATGAGCTTTCTCTATAAATTACAGGTATGCTGTTAATGGATTGAAAGGTGGTAAGAGTAATTGTTGGTAACATCATAACAGCAAGAATTATTGAACCAACGAACCAAGAAATTCCAAACCCTAGAATATTCACGAAAAGAATGAGTCCGAAAATCCCAAATACCACCGATGGGATTCCATTTAGGCCGAATATCAAAACATTACTCAATTTCTTCCATTTCCTATTGTTTAAGTACTCACTTTTAAAAATGGCCGTGCCAATTGCCAGAGGAAAACTCAAAAGGGCAGCTACAAGTACAATAAGAATACTTCCAACAATTTGATATAATATCCCTCCTTCAGAACCAAAGTTAGAAGACCTGCTTGTAATAAAATCTAAACTTATTGCAGGGATGCCGTTCAGGAAGATGACACCAAAAAGAAAAATTAATGTGCCAAAGCATGCTGATACCGAAAGCCAACAAAAAATTTTAAAAAATGAATTTTTGGATTTTCTAGTCATATAATCGCTCAGTTTTATTTGAAAAATATTGAGCAATCAATGTGAAACAAATCACAACTAAGAGTAAAACAAATCCCATAAAGATCAATGCGCTGAAATGAACAGAACCGAAAGCAGTTTCGGAGATTTCACGACCAAGTTTGGAAGTGACTGTTTGTCCGGATGTAAGCAAATTGTATATGGGAGAGGGGATTTTGTCAATACTTCCGATAACTAACATAACAGCCATTGTTTCCCCTAAGGCTCTTCCTAAGGCAAGGAGTATTGCTCCAATTATATTCGACTTTGCGATAGGAAGAAGAGTGCTTTTAATAACTTCATAATCGTATAAACCCAGGCCTTTTGAAGCTTCTCTGTATTTATGAGGAATGTTGGTTAAGGCGTCATCAGCCAAAGTGATAATAGTAGGCAGAACCATGATGGAAAGTAAAATTCCGGCAGTTAAAAGAGTCCTTCCCGTTTGTAACTGGAAAATATCCTGTACCCATATACTAAAAAAGGCGACTCCAATTAAGCCATATATTATGGAGGGAATGCCTGCAAGTAATTCCAGAAGTGATTTTACAATAAAACGATATTTATACGGAAGGATTTCGGCCGTAAATATTGAGGTTGCTATCCCAAGCGGTATTGATAAAACAAGTGCTGTAAAAGTAACTATCAACGTTCCATATAGCATGGAAAGAATCCCATACTTATTTTGATATGGAGCCCATTCTAGAGAGAACAGCTCAATTCCGGAAAATGAGATAGCATCCCAGCTGTTTATCAGTAATAATATCAAGATCAAAAAAATGATCATCGTACTGATAAACGTAGAAAACACTACGTAGCTTTTTCCAATATTATTATTTAATGCGAACATATCCTGATTGTTCGACTATTCTTTGACCTTCGTCGCTTAAAATATATTCAATGAATGCCTTAATATTTCCAGTTGGAGTCCCATTGGTGACTATCAATAAATCACGGGTAATCGGGAATGTACCATTAATGATATTTGCCAGGGTAGGTTCTATTTTTGACCCATCATCCATTAAAATATTTAAACCCTTTACGTCATCATTTAACCAAGCATTAGAAAGCATTCCAATTGCAGAATTGCTTTGTGATAACGCAGTTTGCTCTTCGTTGTTAGAACCTAAAACCAGATCGGCGCCCGGAGCAGGAGCTTCCTTATCTCCCAAAACAGCTTTCATAAAAACATGCCTTGTTCCACGGGATGTTTCTTTGTCAACGCAAAGTATATCTTGATCCGGACCACCCAACTCGCTCCAATTAGATATCTTTCCTGCATAAATATCACCTATCTGTTGAAGAGTTAATGCAGTAATTCCAGCATCGTAAATTTCTGATGAAACAACAGGAACAACTGCATCTCTACCAATTGATATTACATTAAAGTCTACATTTGGATACTTCTGTTTTTCAGTATCAGTAATACTTCTTGATGTCATACCGATATCAAGTTTGTTCTCACCAACCTGATTTATTCCAACACCAGATCCACCTGCATTAACAATAATTCTGATATCTGGATTGAGAGCTCTATAAGATTCAGCAGCATTTGATATCACCGGTAACACGGTTGTTGATCCCCCGATATTTATAGTTTCTTTGGAAGCGCAACCCAGCACTATAGTTGAAAGAATAGTTAGTAAAAGTAATTTCATAAATGGTAGTTCAGCTTTTATATGAGATACGGATAAATATTAAACTTAGATTGTTGTAATTATTTATCAGAGCGTCTATAATTAAGAAATTGCTATAAATAATAATGGAAATCCTAACATTTGAATAACTTTTTGGTTTTAAGTCATATCAACAGCAGAGATAAAGGTCGGCTTTTTTGAAAGCTGAGTTTTGTCCTCAGTTTTCATATTAATACTTCTTACCAATAATTCAGCTCCAACAGTACCATTTATTTTATGAAGAAACCCGAGTTTATCCGAAGTTAGTAAACTGTTTATGAGTTTTGATTCTGAATCGCCCCATATCATTCCCATATTAATTTCAGTTTTTGCACAAGCATGCTCCATTAAAATGTTAATTATAGGTTGAGACTCATTCTTTTCCCACATTGAATCAAAAGCCAAAAAGCGGAGATGTTCAGGGTTAAAAATCTTATTCAGAACCGGGAGTTTGGGAAGTATTTTCTGTATCAAAAAACCTTTAAAGCCCGGCATTTCTACAATTTTCCAGTTTATAGGAATGGCTCGAATTCCGGCAATAATTGTATCATTTTCTTTAAATACATAGCACGTTCCATGATCTTCAATATGATCAGTAAAAACAGAGTTATGATCTGAATAATAGGATGCTACATTTTCTTTAAATAAGCCTAATTCATCTTTTTTTAACTCAAACACATTGGTTTGTTGCTTAGGGAATAGTCGACTAAATAAAACAGTAAAAACAGATCGTACTTTTTTGAAGCCGAAAGAAAGGCATAGATTTTTTGAATGAATATTATCAGATTCTACATAAGCATAAAAAATACCTTCTTTGTCGTGCTCAATGAATGATTTTTCTAATTCATCAGAAAAAATGGAAGTAATTTGATTTCTGAGACTACCGGTTTTAAAAGGTGAAACGGTAGAAGGTGTACGCTTAGTCTTAGTTCGTTTTATAGGATTATATACAGATAAATATCTTACATATAGAGAATCAATAGTTTGATCTTTAAAGGAAATTTTTCTTTTTATTATTCCTGCTGTTCCAAGAACACGATCTCTTTTCTTTATTTGAATAAATTCAAGATTCTTTAGTAAGGAGGTATTCTTTTCAACTTCTGTTTGTTTGTACCTCAATTTACCCGGTGTTCCTAAAGTAGTACTTTCAAGAAGTTTCAGAATATTCTTAGAAGGACCTTTATGGATTGATACTGATAGATCAGAAGTAATTTTATTAGACGTTTTGTTCATAAAAAAGAAAGAAACGAAAATCCCGGTTACTATTCTCTGTTCTTTTACGTTACTTTTAATACATGAAAAAATCACTTTCAATTTTAGCCCTTTCAGTTCTATGTACAGGTACATTGTGGGCACAATTATATCCATTCAGAACCTATTCCATTGAAGATGGATTAAGTGAGGCTGTTGTTAATGAAATGATCCAGGATAGTGAAGGTTTTCTTTGGCTTGCTACAGGCTATGGTTTAAATCGATTTGATGGAATTAATATCGAAAATTATTTTGAAGACCAGGGATTAAAAAGCAGCAAAGTACATTCTTTGTTTGAAGATTCGAAAAACAGGATTTGGATAGGCACCGAGTTCGGCGTTAACTATTGGCAAGAGGATAGTATCTATACCGTTCAAAGATTATCAGCACTTGATAACAAAAGAGTTATAAGTATTTTTGAAGACTCCAATGGTGAAATATGGTTTGGGACCGATGGAGATGGCGTCTGGTTATTTGAGCAAGAGGAAGAACTCATTCAATATTCAACATCTCAAGGATTTAGAAACAATCGAATTCGGAGGATCAGAGAGAGTTCAGACGGAGCAATCTGGTTTGCAACACGTGGTGGACTTACTCGATTGGAAAATGGAAACATTCGTACATTCACAACGGCTGACGGACTACCCGAAAATAGAATAAGAGATATTATTTTTGATAGTAATAACGAACTTTGGATTGCAAGTAGAGAAGGGTTGGTTCATTTCAAAGATGATGAATTTATAGTATATGATGATACATTTGGGCTCAAAAATGTTCGGGTTCAAACTCTGGTATTTGATAAACTTGACCGTCTTTGGTTGGGAACCGAAGGGGGGATTAGTGTCTTTGAAAATGGCCAATTCAACAATTTTACTACAGAAAACGGACTTTCAAATAATATAATCTATTCATCCATTTTAGATAGAGAAGGGAACTTATGGTTTGGTACATTTGGCGGGGGAGCCAATCTTTTTCTGGGTGATTATTTTGAAAACCATACAACTCTTGATGGATTATCTAACGATGTAATTACCTCTATCATTGAAGGAGAAAATGGAGAGATGTGGCTCGCAACATATGGCGGGGGATTGAATAAATTGAAAGATGGAGAATTCACAACCATAAGCTTGAATGAAGGTCTTTTAGATGACAAAGTATTTTCCGTAAATAAAGACTCTAAAGGAAGAATTTGGATTGGAATGAGGAATGGACTGGCTTTCCTTGAAAATGGTCGTCTTAATGTGGTCAGTGAAAAGGAGTTTCCATATCGGAAAGTGCGACAGGTTTATGAAGACTCAAAAGGTGTTTTCTGGATTAGTACCTATGAAGAAGGTATGATTCGATATGATGGGGAAAATTTCAATGCTATAACAACAGATGATGGGCTTGCTGATAATACAGTTTTAGGTGCTGTAGAAGGTGAAGACGGAAGTATGTGGATGGCAACCTATGGAGGAGTTACAAGATACTATGAAGGAGAGATAGAAAATTTTTCTATACAGGAAGGGTTACCTAACAATGCAGTAATGATGGTAATTAGAGATGATCAGGATAGAATATGGGCATCTACTTTTGGTGGTATAGCCTGGTTTGATGGTTTGAAATTTCAGAGTGTTACAACGGAAGATGGATTACCCAGCCGGGTTTGTTATTTTATTCAGCAGAGTAATGATGGATTTTTTTGGATTGGTACAAATAACGGAGTAGTAAAGTTTGATGCGGATAAATTTTTAAGTGACGCTCCCAATGAAAAAGAACAAGCGTTCCAGTTAATTACCAAAGAACAAGGTCTTGTTTCTGATGAAATGAACCTTGGAGCTGTTTATGAAGACAGTAACGACCATTTATGGTTCGGCTCAGTTGAAGGAGTAAGTCACTTTTATCCGGATAAGTACAAGGGAAACCCATTATCACCAAGGGTAAAAATAGATAAGGTAGTAGCCTCTGGTAGAATCAATAGAAATTCCAAACATTTTGACATAGATTATGATCAAAATTATGTTGAGATAAATTATTCAGGAATTAATTTTACGGCGCCAAATCAGGTTGTCTATGAATATAGAATGAAGGGGGTTGACCCAGCCTGGCAGCGTACAATGGATAGAGTAGTAAAATATCCATCTCTGCCCAGCGGAGAATATACATTTTCGGTTCATGCTAGGAATACAAACGGAACTTGGAGCGATGAAAAAACAGAGATAACGTTTTCTGTAAATGCTCCATTTTGGATGCAATGGTGGTTTCTTTTGGTTCTGGGAATTTTCATTGTAGGAATAATATTGCTGTTTTATAATTACTATAAGGCAAGGAAACTAGTAGATATAGAAAGAATAAGAGTGCGAATTGCCAGCGATTTACATGACGATGTTGGAGCCAGCCTAACAGAAGTAGCACTACAGTCAGATTTTCTTCAGGCAAGTAAAATAGACCCGGAGTTCAAACAATCGCTGGAGCAAATAGGAAAACAATGTAGAAAAATTGTAACCAGTCTGGATGATATTGTATGGTCTATTGATGCTCGGAATGACACTGTTGGGGATCTCACAGATCGAATGCAGGATTATATTTTGAATGTACTTGAGCCTAAAAACTTCTTGGTTCAATACGATTTTGAAGATTTGAAGATGGAAAATAAACTGGAAGTGCCAATCAAAGAAAACTTATACCTTATCTTCAAAGAAGCCGTAAATAATATTTCTAAGTATTCTAATGGTGACAAAGTAGAACTAAAAATGAATATACATAATGGGAATTTTAAGTTTATTATATACGATAATGGTACCAAAGGTAAAGGATCTAAAAAAACCGGTCATGGACTACGTAACATGGAGATGCGAGCAAAAAGAATCGGTGCTGATATTGAAGTTGCAACAAAAAATGGTTTTAATGTAATCGTGTCAGGTAAACTAACACCAACTATTAAATAACGAATTATGGCAATTATTGGGATTGTAGAAGATAATATTAAGATACGGGATCTCATTCAACGCTATCTGGATATGCAGGAGGATATGGAATGTCCGGTTGCAAAGGATAGCGTAGAAGAAATGTTGGAGTATCTTGAGAAGCATCAAGCACCGGATGTTATGTTAATGGATATTCAACTTCCGGGGATGTCTGGAATTAAAGGAATGGAGATCATCAAATCAAAATATCCTGATATTGATATTATAATGTTGACTATTTATCATGATTCACATAAAATTTTTGATTCTCTAAAAGCTGGTGCTTCGGGATATCTTTTAAAGCATACATCTTTACCCGAAATAAAAGAATCCATAGATAACTTATTGAAAGGTGGTGCACCAATGTCACCACAAATTGCAAGAAAGGTTATCACACACTTTAATGATCAGGCTCCACAGAAAAATCCTGACAGTATGCTCACCGATCGCGAACAGGACATCGTGAACGGGCTTGTAGATGGTTTGAGTTACAAATTAATTGCAGACCGCTTTGATATTTCAATAGATACCGTAAGAGCTCATATCAGAAATATCTACAAAAAACTTCATGTGAACTCAAAAGCAGAAGTAATTGCTAAGTCATTAAGAGGGGAAATCTGAAAGCCCTAACATTAACATGTGATTGTTGAAGTAAATGGATGTATGCATTTTAAATTCGAAATCTGAATATTCCAATGAGGTCGATATATGAAACGCTTAAATTTATTATCCCTGGCATTACTAGTAACAACTTCCATGTTTTTATCAGGATGTTATACTCAATTTAGTAGTATTGATAGATATGGTACCGAAACCAGTCGAAATTCTAAATACTACTCATGGAATGATGCCGAGTTAGCAGAAGCAGGTTATTATTGGGATGACGAAGAGCAAACTGCAAAACCATATACCTACTCATCAAATACTTATCAAGAAGAAGAAATATCAGCGGAAGAATCAGGACTGTATTACAAAGATTACGAAACTGAACAGTGGTACAAGGACAACGAATTTGAAGGTGTTTATTGGAATGGATATGATGACGGGTTTGATGATGGATATTATGAAGGGTATGATGACGCTAAGTGGGACAACGGAAGGTTCTATTCTAATCTAGGTTATGGCTGGTATCGTCCACATAGAAATCATATCGGATATAACTGGTATTATGATTATTACCCAAGGCATACGTCTTATCTAACTGTAGGTTTTGGCTGGGATGGATTCTTTTTCGGATATGATCATTATTATAATCCATATTACAATGGATGGGGATACAATCATTATGGAGGTTATTACAGTAATCACTTTTATTATGGGCATACAAATAATTACTATTCTAATAACAATCGCAGAAATTCAGGAAACCATAGTTACGGTCCAAGAAGTAGTGGTTTAACACAAAAGTATGACCGGAGAACAAATCGCTCTTCATTAAATAGCAGAAGTTCTTCATCTACTGTTACGAAAAGAGGACGCAGTAATGTAAATAGGACAAGAAGTTCGAGTAGAGTACGTACAACAAGTTCATCTGGAGTTACTAAGAGAAATACAGGGAACAGCTCAGGTAGCAAAGTAAGAGTTCGTACGACTGGGTCTTCTAGTAAAAGATCTTCAGGCTCAGTTTCGCGATCTTCTGGTTCAAAGAGAAGTGGATCTTCTGGAGTCAAAAAATCTGGAAGTACTTCTAGATCAGGATCGGTAAAAAGATCTTCAAATTCCTCAAGAAGCAGAAGCTCTTCAAATGTAAAGCGTTCGTCATCATCTTCAAAACGAAGTGGTAACGTTTCCAAATCCCGGTCTTCTACATCAAGAGTTAAATCTGCTTCAAGTAAGTCCAGAAGCTCAAAAGTGAAAAAGTCATCAAGTAGTTCTCGTAAATCGAGTTCATCAAGTAAAAAATCAAGAAGCAGTTCCAAACGTAAAAAGAACTAGTACTTCAAATACCTCTAATACTTAATTAACTTAACTATAATGAAGAGATTATCGCTCTTAATAGTAGGACTATTCTTATCAGTTGCTGTTTCAGCACAGAATGGAGAGTCTCCGATCAGCTATAAAAGTTTAGCGATTCAAACGAGCACTCAAAATTTAAACGGTGATGCTTCGTCTGCGGCAACAACTTCAGTATCATCATTTAATGGTTTTGGGAGTTTTATTGATAACCCCGCTGCTATGGCATTGTCGAAAGGTAGCTTTTATACAATAGGCTGGTTTAATCAAAGTAATAAACAAGGAAATGGATACCTTGGTTCTTTTAATACCTCGGAATTTTCGAATACTACTTTTGGAAATTTAGGCTTAGTCTATAAAGTTCCGACTGAACAAGGTAGTTTTATTTTAGGAGGAGGATATAACTTAATTTCAAGAGATTCAGACGAAGCATTTCTGGATGCTTTTAATGCTACAAACTCAATTACGGATCTTTTTAAACAGTCTGGTAGCGACTACAGCGATATTGCATTTGATGCTTTTGCAACAAATTTCGAAAATGATATGAGTGATGAAATTGAATCTATCTTTAGAGTGGATGGTAGGCCGGCAGGATTTAGGGGTATTGATCAATTTGCAAATATTTCTAACAGAAGATCTATTGGAGAAATATCAATTTTTGCATCTACCGAAATACAAAAGAATCTATTTGTAGGCCTTTCGCTTGGCTTAATGACCGGTACCATCAATTACGACAGAAACTTTCAGGAAGTAGACTCAGAAGATGTATATAGCGATGATGTTGTTCCTGCAGATGGTGGAAACCCGGCTACAGATATTTTTTCAATCACACTCACAGATGATATCGATTCCGATTTCTATGCATTTTCAGGGAGAGCAGGTGTCATTTTTAAACCACTTTCTTTTCTGAATCTTGGAGCGAGTATTACATTGCCATCTAAAGTTTTTATAACCGAGAGCTATTTTTCAAATATAGATACTGAACTAGATGATTTTACGGCTTTTCTTGACAATAGCTTTTCCGGTAAATTTGATTACGCTGTTACACGGCCGGCAGAGTTTAAAGTAGGCGCTACATTGGAAAATCTTGGAGGGTTTAGTTTCTCCGCTTCAGCAGAGTATATAGATTATAGCTCTACAAAAGTAGATTTAACACTTAACTCAGTAACAAATGATCTGAGTCCAAGCGACATTGCCTTTTTAACCGAAGATGAAGCATTAACAAACGCTGCTATAGGATCTGATTTTGCAGCAGTAGTAAATTTTAAATCTCATGCATCTTACGAACTTAGTAACGGTGTAAAGCTAACTGCTGGATATGCTTTTTTTCCGGGCAAAGATGTTACTTTCCAGTTTGATGAAACTATGTATTCAGGAGCGATAAGCTTTCCTGTTTCCGATCAAATTTCACTAGATATTAGTGGGCAATATTCAACCAAAGGCGATCGTTCAATAGTATATGAGTTTGAAAACAACGCCGATCAACTTATTCAAAATACAATTAGTAAAGACATTGAAAGATTGAATTTGATTGCAGGCGTTAAGTTTCACTTTTGAGGGTTGATAAAAATTTACCCAAATACCTCCGTAGTTAGTTAGAGCCTTAAGTTTGAAAGATTTAAGGCTCTTTTTGTGCGATCTTTACATCCAATCTTTTTTCTTGAAATATATTACCATTCCAATAGTAACGGCTATCATCACACTCCAAGCAACTGGGTAGCTGTAATGCCATCCAAGCTCGGGCATATATTCAAAATTCATCCCGTAAATACCCGCAATAAATGTAAGTGGAATAAAAATTGTGGCTATGATGGTAAGAACTTTCATAACCTCATTCATCTTGTTACTGATGTTGGTTTGGTACATATCATGTAAACTGGAAACCATTTCGCGGTTATTATCCAAGCTGTCTACGATCTGCAGGGTATGATCGGAAACATCACGGAGAAATAATTTTGTTTCATCGTTAATAAGCGGAGATTCATCTCTGGTTAGAGAATTGATACTATCTCGTAATGGCCAGATATTTTTTCTAAATTGAATTAATTGTCGTCTGATTCGATGTATTGCAGAAAGGGCATTCGAATCATCACCAGCCCAAAGCTCTTCCTCAATCGTCTCAATTTCCTCGTTCAGATCTTCTAAAACAGCAAAATAGTAATCAATGATAATATCCATTAAAGCATATGCCATATAATCCGGTCCACCTTTTCGAATTCGTGTATTAGTAATGGCAAGACGTTCTTTTATGGGTTGGAATATTTTGCGTTCTGATTCCTGAAAAGAAAAAATAAATTTATTTGTAAATACGATGCTTACTTGCTCTTGGCGGAGCATGGAGTCTTCAACATAGAGCATTTTAAGTACAATGAAAATTTGTTGACCGTAATCCTCAATTTTGGGACGCTGAGTTGTATTAAGGATATCTTCTTGAATTAATGGGTGAAACTCGAATTCATCCCAAAGCTGTTTTAGATACCCAATATCATGTAAGCCTTTAACCTGAATCCAGGTTGGGTTATTTGTATCAACATAAGGTATGCATTCTGAAATCGACTGCACCTTTTTTATGTCAAGATGATCATTGCTATAATCATGAATTTCAGTAATAATCTCATCAAGCTTCTTTTCCCCAATATGAGTTAATGTACCGGGTGCGCTACCAATTTCTTTTTTAAAGAAATTATTTTTAATACGAATAGGGGAAAGTTTCTTTCGAATGCTCATAGTCAAAATTTTTAATTAGCAGAAAGTAAGCAAAAAAAATCCCCACACATAAAATGTGTAGGGAAGAATTTTAAAAAATTTAAAACAGTTTACTCGATATCGCCTTTTTCGGCAGCTTCTTTAAGCTCATCATTAGCCCAAATACCTATTTCAACACGACGGTTCTGCTGTCGACCAGTAGCGGTACTGTTATCTGCCACAGGATCTGATTCACCGTATCCAATGATAGTCATTCGGTCTCCCTCAACCCCGGTAAATGCTGCATATTCCGCAACAGCTTTAGCTCGATCTTCAGAAAGCTTCTGATTGTATTCTTCACTTCCGGTATTATCAGTATATCCCGAAAACATAATATTTGTGTCTTCATATTTTTGAAGAATTTCAGAGAGGTCTGCAATATTTTCTTTAGAAGCTTCTTTGAGCTGATAGGAGTTTACATCGAAAAGAATTCCCGAATCAAAAGTGATCTTAATTCCTTCGCCAACTCTTTCAACTTTAGCTCCTTCAAGATCTTCTTCAAGTTCTCTTGACTGACGATCCATATAATTACCAATTGCAGCGCCAGATGCTCCACCTACGGCTGCACCAATAATTGCTCCTGTAGTCGAATTCCCGGCAGCTTTACCAATTACAGCTCCTGCTAGAGCACCTGCAGCAGCACCAATTGCCGTACCTTTGGCTGTTTTGCTTATAGTATCACATCCTAAAAAGGGCAAAGTTAAAATTAATGCGAAAATGCTTAGTCTCGATATAGTCTTCATTATTATCTTTTTATTAGTATTTCTACTAATAAAACTAAGTGCAGCGCGAGAAGTTCCATCTATTAATTGGAGTTCTCATTGCTTAGCAACGCTTTACGAAGCTTGGTCTCTGAGTATTTCGAGTGGAGGGCGATTATGGATGCCTCGAGTATTTAGCAATCCGATAAGAAGAACCAAACTTATCAGTATCAAAACTTCTATTCCCAAGATGGTAAAGTTTGGAATAAAGTCGATATCAAAATAGAAGTACCCTAGTAATGCGCTTGCACCTACTGAAAGGGATAAACCTGTAAGAGCTGCCATAATGCCAAGGAATACATATTCGATAACTTGAATTTTAACCACTTGCCTTTGTTTAGCTCCTAAAGTTCTTAGCAAAACAGCTTCTCTTATTCTCTGAAAACGACTTGTTGCGGCAGATCCGGCTAAAACAATAAGTCCGGTAATTATGCTGAAAAGCCCGATAAACTGAATTACAAAAGTAATCTTGTCTATAAACTCACGAATTGTACTAAGAATTTGCCCTACATCAATTGCAGAAACATTGGGAAAAGATTGAACAATTTCCTGTTGGAGCTTTAAAGAAGCTTCCCGATCTGGAGTGTTAACTGTAGTGGCGAAAAATTGCGGAGCAGGTTCAAGAACACCGGTTGGAAATACTACAAAGAAATTTGGTTGAGGAGTTTGCCAATCAACAATTCTTGTACTTGCAATATAGCTTGAAATAGGTATTCCCTGAACATCCCACACAATAGTATCACCAACCTGAGCATTCAGATCTCCCATAAGATCTGTTGATACTGAAATAGGAACAAGTTTGTCGGGATCGTCAATAGATCCTATAAACTCACCGGAATCAATTTTTTCGGTTGAAACTAATGTATCTCTGTAAGTGGATCTGTATTCTCGATTAAGTGCCCACCTTCTCGGATTCCTGCTTGTATCAGCTAAAAAATCGGCTACTGTTGTATCATTTATTGATTGGAGCCGCATAGTTACAATGGGGACGTTCTGTAGTAATTCCAGTCCATTGTCTTGAATAATTTGATTCACACCATCATTTTGGTCGTACTGAATATCATATAGAGCGAGATTTGGTAACTCCTCTCCACTTTCAAAATTGATAGTTCCTAAAAGCATATCCTGAGTTAAATAAAGAGAACTGATCAGTGTTACACCTAATCCAAATGTCAATAGGAGAGTTGAAGTTTGGTTGTTTGGACGATATAAATTAGCCAGCCCCTGTCGGAATTCATATCCAAAGCTTTTTGGATTCAACTTTTTTGCACCAGCCATTATAAGGAATGCAATCACAGCCAAAAGTATCAGACAAAAGGCCAATCCGAAAGTAAAAAATAGTGCAGCTATAATATCTTGTAACATTAGCCATGCATAACCTACTACTGAAAGACCTATAAAACCAAACAAGGTAATTCGAGTAACCCAGCTAAGCAGTTTAGAAAGATTTATATCAACAGAGCGTAAAGTAAAAAGGGGAGATATTTTGCGAACGGCGAGTAAAGGAAACAGCGCGAAAATCAAAGAAATCGAAACACCGGTTAGTATTCCGATGAAAATAGAAGTCCATGATAATCCCAGTTCAATATCAACCGGTACAAAATCCTGAACCAAAACAGGTAGGTAAAGTTGGATCAAAGAACCGATTAACGCTCCGATTGTAGAGCCTATAAAACCCATAACTACAGCTTGGATCAAATAAATGGACATAGCCTGATTCGAAGAAGCTCCAACACAGCGTAAAACGGCGACCGTACTTATTTTTTGGCGGATGTAAACAAAGATAGAACTGGCTACACCAATTCCACCAAGTAATAGCGCAATGAATCCTATCAAATTCAGAAAGTTCGAGAGATATAAAATGGCTTCACCCACTTCTTCTTTTCGTTCAGCTACGTCATCATATCCAAAACGGAGAGAATCATTCATAGCATCCAGAGTTTCATCGACAAGAATAGGATCTGTGCCTTCGGGATATTTGATATAAGCCACATACTCTAACCTACTGCCACGTTGCAATAACCCTGTAGCTTCTATGTTTTGCTTTGGAATATAAATTCTTGGTCCAAAAAAAGATGCGGCAACAGGTTGTCCCGGGACATCTTGCAAAGCTCCTGCAATTTCGTATGTAATTAATCCAATTTTAACCGAATCACCTGGTTCCAATCCGAATTGAAGGAGAATAGGTTCATCGACTAAGGCACTATTTGTATTCTGAAATGATTTTGATGCTGAAAGTGGATTGGTTTTAAGAGTTCCGTAGTAAGGAAAATTACCTTCAAGAGCTGTAATTTGAGAAAGGCGTGTTGTTCCTGACTTTGGAAAATATGCCATGGATGTAAAACTCAATGCATCCGAGCGATCTCCGCCCAGTGAATCCAAATAAGCTTCTAATTCATCATAAAAGGGACTGCTTTGTTCAACTTCCAGATCTGCGCCAAGCAATTCTTTTGATTGTTCATTAATGCTGTCATTCAGGTTTTCGCGGAATGAACTAATGGCAACCTGAGCAGCAACACCTACAATGATTGCAGCTAAATAAAGAAATAGCTTTTTGCGATTGGAGCGAGAATCTCTCCACGCCATTTTAAAAATCCAGGCTAGTTTATTCACGCAACTACTTCCTTTCCTTTAGATATGTCAGATTCTATTTCACCATTTTTTATTTTGATGATGCGATCACATTTATCGGCAAGTTCTAAATCGTGAGTAACCAAAACTAAAGTAGTTCCTTCTTTTCTATTAAGATCAAAAATCAGATTTTCAATATGTTCTCCGGTTTCCGTGTCCAGATTTCCGGTTGGCTCGTCGGCAAATAGAATTTTTGGATTGTTAATGAATGCTCTTGCAACGGCAACTCTTTGTTGCTCACCGCCCGAAAGTTGAGTAGGGTAGTGATGAGTTCGATCCCCTAAGCCTACTTCTTCTAATAATTGAACTGCTCGTTTCCGAACTTCTTTGGTGGCTTCTCCTCTTAGTTCCAAAGGAACCATTACATTTTCTTCAGCAGTGAGAGTGGGTACTAGTTGGAAGGTTTGAAATACAAAACCAACATGTAAATTTCGAACTTCAGCCCGTTCATCTTCATTTAAAGGAGTAAGATCAATTCCGTTCAATGTTACATTACCTGAAGTGGGTTGATCAAGACCTGCTGATAAACCAAGAATTGTTGTTTTTCCGCTTCCTGATGGACCTACAATTGCACAGGAAATTCCTTCTTCGATTTCGAAACTTACATTATCTACAACGGTAAGCATTTTGCTTCCGCTTTTAAAACGTCTTGTAAGTTGATCTATTTTTAAAATATGACTCACTATTACCCTTTTTAGTATTTTGAACTATAAACCGTAAATGAATGTATTATCATTCCGAAATAGGAAGAGCTTCACTACGTTAGAATGGAAAAGTTGTTTGGATGTTTATTTATCTTATACAACCTAATCAAAAATCTAAAAAAAATGCATAAAGTGGTTCATATATTTATACTATTTTTCACAATTTTTACCGGATTGTCAGTTGTAGCACAAGAAAAAAAGACCATTCTATTTTTTGGTGACAGTATAGCAGCCGGATATGGAATCGAACCTCAGCAAGCTTTTCCGGCAATCATTCAGAATAAGATTGATTCAGCTGGATTGAATTACGAAGTGATAAATGGCGGATTGAGTGGGGAGACTTCAGCCGGTGGACTTCGAAGAATAGATTGGGTGCTTCAAAGAGATATTGATATCATAGTACTTGAGCTTGGGGGAAATGATGGATTGAGAGGAATTGACCTTTCATCCACAAAAGAAAATCTTCAACAGATCATAGATAAAGCAAAAGCTAAAAATCCGGATGTTGAAATTATACTTGCCGGTATGCAGGTTCCACCAAATTTGGGAACAGATTACACTCAGGAATTTCAGAATTTATACCCTGAACTAGCCAAAGAAAATAATCTTGTACTAATTCCTTTGATCTTAGATAAAGTAGGAGGGAAAGATGAGTATATGCAACCTGATCAGATTCATCCGAATGTCCAAGGCCATAAAGTTGTTGCAGAGACAGTTTGGGATGTTTTATCAAATCTACTTTAAAAGCTAATTAACTATATGAAAAAGTTGTTTTTATTATTTTTATTTGTTCTTCCATTTAGCATAGTAGCTCAAGAGAGTAATGCTATTGAACTAGACTATAAGCCAAAAATATTACTCGTCACTGCTCACCCTGATGATGATGCTCTTTTTTCAGCCACGATCTGGAAGACTACAAAATTGTTAAAGGGGACAGTAGATCTCGCTCTTATGACTAATGGAGAAGGAGGGTACAAATACTCCACCCTTGGAAATTATATCTATGATAAAGAATTGGATAAAGAAGAAGTAGGGAGAGACTACTTACCCGGAATTCGTAAGAAGGAATTAATGGCAGGTGGTGATGTAGTAGGGATTCGAAACTATTTCTTTTTTGACCAACAGGATTTTTATTATACACAGGATATTGAGGAAACCTTAGAGAAATGGGATACTCCACCTATAGAAGAAAGATTAGCCAAAATCATGAAGCGAGGAGATTATGATTTTGTATTCATGATGCTGCCATTTGATGGAAATCACGGTCATCACAAAGCGGCTGCTTTACTAGCATTAAAAGCTATTGAATCTCTTCCTGAAGCAGAACGTCCAATAGCTTTGCCGGCTTTTGTAAGACGAAGTGCTGAGGATGAAGGAGTAAATTATGATATGATGGAAGGGTATCCTATCACTAAAGTAAAACCAAATACGACATTCGAATTCGACAGAAACCAAAAGTTCGGATTTGATGACCGCCTGGATTACAACATCATTGCAAATTGGGTGATCGCAGAACATAAAAGTCAGGGTACTATGCAATTATTGATGAGGAATGGAGTAATTGAGCAATATTGGTTTGCTGAGCTCAACAAAGAAAGCGATCTGGAAAAAGCTCAGAAATTTTTTAAAGTGATCAATGCCATTCAGCCTGATTAATAGATCTATCTTCTCTTTCTATTAAAGTACGGACGTGATTAATCACGTCCGTATTTTAATTAAGCCATTAGATGTCTAATCTATTCCACTATCTCAAAATTGATGGAAATATTGCTTGTAACAGATACCGTTTGGGCAAAGTCCATCATGGAAGGGGCATCAGCTTTTGCCATAAAAGCATCTGCCTCTCGTGTCATTTGAGGGCGGTTGATTTGATGCTCCGAATAATTTATAGTAGTGATCATACCAAGCTTCACACCGGATTGATCAGCAATAAAAGTAGCTCTTTCTTTTGTTTTCTGAATCGCGGAAACGAGCGCCTTTTCTTTTCCTTCTTCAATTTTGGTTGAGGAAAAGTTTCCGTTAAAAGAATCAAACCCATTTTTAATCAGAGATACCTGAATCTTTTCATAAATATCAAAATCTGAGAAACTAACACTTACTTGTTGATTGGTCTGAACAGTAGATACCTCTTGCCGATTATTGTTATAGTTCGAACGTTTATTCATCCTGATCGGCTGAAAATTTATGTCTTCTTCTTTGATATCGAACTCCTTTAAAAGGGTAGCCAACACCGTTTCTCTTTTTTTATGAGTGCTGAAAGCTGCTTCAGGTGTTTTCTCTTCTGCATTAATGTTAATAGAAAAAACGATCAAGTCGGCGGGTATTAGTTCAGTAGCTGACATATTGATTGAAATGATTCGTTGTGAAGTACCGTCGATCGACTGAGCTGTTGTCGTACAATTAATGCTCAATGCCATAAAAAGAATGGCCGAAATTAGTAAAGTGGTTTTTGAAAATATGGAGTTAGTTCTCTTCATGATATTAATTTTGGATTTTGATCAACTTTGTTCAAAAAGATAACCATTCAAAGGTTTTCAATTATTACATATTCATGTTACTCACTCTTCTTTTGAGTAGTTTTAAGAATCGTTTTTACTCTTGGCAAAATCAAATCAACCCATTCTGTATACTGCTTCCCTGATGGATGAAGTTGATCATTGGCTATATATGTCGGGTCTTCTTTTGCTTTTTCAGAGACCGGAGTAATATTAATAAAAGAAATATTGAATTCAGATGAAATTGAATCAGCAATGGAATCATAAATCAATAGCTCTTGCCGAATTTTGTCTTCTCCTTTTCCCATCCCAAACGGAGTAACTCCATAATTCGGAATAGAAACTACAAAAACATTTTTGGGATTATTGTTTGCAAAAGAAATAGCTTGCTTCAATAATTCTGTAAACTCTTTTGTGTACTGTTCGATAGGGTATCCCCGATACTGATTGTTTACTCCAATCAAAAGAGAAACTAAATCGAAATTATTTTTCGGTTTTTCCTTAGCAATGGCAGCTTGCAATTCGTTGGTTGTCCAGCCGGTTTTGGCAATTATTTCGGGGGGTTGAACCGAAAACCCTGAGTTATTTAATTTCTGCACTAATTGAACAGGCCATCGAAGATCATCTGCAACAGACTCTCCGATAGTATAAGAATCTCCAAGCGCCAAATAGGAAGTTTTTTCCTTTTGAGCACATGAAACCGTAACAATTAACAGCAGGAGAAATGGGGTTAAATAAAATTTTTTAATCATAATAATCTTAATTCTGTTATTTCAGAGTATAATATCAATTTAAGTTTATAATATCTGAAACAAAGTAAGGAATAAGTTTTAGGCTTTTATTTATGAAAGCGCTTGCATAATCCGAGAAACCGACGTTTCTTTGCTGAAGCGTGTCATTTTAAAAAAAATCATCTATGGCACAAAAATATTTATAAAAGACTACAACACTAATAAATCAGGATTAGAACTATGAGTAAAATAATACGATGTATGCTTGCATTAAGCATGGTTCTCGTATTTTCGTATGTTTCTGTGGCAAACAATCTTCTATCGCCAAATGAAGCAGTAACAGAAGTATCAGGACAGGTACTTGATGTTGACGGAGAACCACTTGCGGGAGTAAATATCCGCGTAAAAGACAAACTGATAGGAACTACCACAGATGGAAATGGTATGTTTTCACTTTCAATTAAACAAAACCCTCCACTTGTCCTTGTATTTTCAATAGTGGGTTTTCAAACAGAGGAAGTTGAGGTTTCTAATTTAAATACTAGTGGGCTTGAAGTAAGAATGGATGAACAAACATTCTTAGGTGAAGAGGTTGTAGTCTCTGCTTCCAGAGTTGAACAAAGTATTTTGAAATCTCCTGTTTCAATTGAGAAAATGGATGTTATTGAAATCCAAAATTCGGCATCTCCAAGTTTTTATGATGCAATTGCAAACTTAAAAGGAGTAGATTTTAGTACTCAAAGTTTAACGTTCAAATCTATAAACACTCGAGGATTTGGATCAAACGGTAATACCAGATTTGTTCAATTAATTGACGGTATCGATAATCAAGCACCCGGATTAAACTTTGCAGTAGGTAATATTGTAGGTATATCTGAGTTAGATTTGGAAAGCGCAGAAATGATACCCGGTGCGGCTTCAGCTCTTTATGGTCCAAATGCCTTAAATGGTATTTTACTTATGAGTAGTAAAAGTCCTTTTGAGTACAAAGGATTATCATTTAATACCAAACTTGGATTAAATCACTTTGATAGTAATGTAGAAAGTGAACCGCAGATTTATCAATCATATGATTTGAGATATGCAGATTCTTTTAATGATAAGTTCGCTTTCAAATTTACAGCTTCCTATTTAAAAGCACAGGATTTTGTGGCACAAGATTCTCGAGATCAAAGTTTTGTTACAGGAGGAGCTGTTGAACGAGGAGCTACAGAGAGAAATGGAGCCAGAGTTTTTAATGGCGTTAATATTTACGGTGATGACGTGTTCACACTTGGAGCCATTGCTGATGCTACCATAGCTGGCGGCGGAGTGCAGGGAGCTCAAGTTGCAGCACTTAGATCGTTAATTCCTGATGGTAGAGATGGCGCTTTCTCAGCACCGGGTTTTGCTGAAAACTCTTTCGTTGATAACACAACAGAAAGTTTAAAATTGGGTGGTGCACTACATTATAGAATCAGTGACGATTATGAAATCTTAGCTCAATATAATACCGGTTTTGGTAGCACGGTTTACACCGCAAACGATCGCTTTGTATTGGATGACTTCAATATTTGGACTGCAAAAGTAGAGCTTAGAAATCCGAATTTCTTTTTAAGAGCGTATACCACGCAGGAAGATGCCGGTGATTCATACGCAGCAAATACAGTAGCAACAAGAATTAATCAAACTGCGTATTTAACGCCGTACTTTCAAACTTTCCTGGGCGCAAGAAGTCAGGGAGCATCAGTAGAGCAAGCACACGCTTCTGCTCAACAACAAGCTACTGCAAACCAACAGGATTTTTTACCTGGAACTCAGAATTTTGCTGATTTGGAAGCGAGTTTACGATCAACCCCTATTTCTGAGGGTGGGGCTAAGTTTCTGGATAAATCTGATATGTATCATGTGGAAGGCTTGTACAACTTCTCAAATATGATAGATCCAGCCACTGTTGAGTTAATTGGTGGTTTAAATTATAGAATTTACGCCCTTAACTCTGAAGGTACATTGTTTGCTTTGAATAATTCAGGAGATGAGTATTCTATCAATGAGTTTGGTGGATATCTTCAAGGATCTAAAAGTCTAATGGAAGAGAAATTAAATCTTTCTGCTTCAGTTCGATATGACAAGAACGAATATTTTGACGGACAGTTCTCTCCTAGAGTATCTGCTTTATATACGGTTGCTGATCGTCATAATTTCCGAGCATCTTTCCAGAATGGCTTTAGAATGCCAACTACTCAGGATCAGTTTATTAAACTTGATGTAGTAACTAGATTATTGATTGGTAGCAATCAGGATCTTGTTGACAGATATCGTTTTGAGACTAATACTGTATATACAGCTCAGAGTGTTGCTGCAGCTCAGGCTACTTTTAATGGTGGTGGAACTGATGCTGCTGCAAGAGCACAGCTAGAAGCTGTTGAGTTTGAAGATTTCAAAACTGAAAAAATCAGCACCTACGAAGTTGGTTATAAAGGTTTTGTTACTGATCGATTATTGGTCGATGCCTATTATTATTACAGCCAGTACACGGATTTTATCGCTGAAATTCAGTTTGTACAAGGTGTTCCGAATGGAACTACGGAAGATCCAGGCACTTTTGATGCCGATAGCGATGCAGGAAAAGATGATATTATCCAGGGTGGTGTAGTAACTCAGGAATATGGATTCGATGTAAATGCTGATGGAGAAGTTAAATCACAAGGATTTGGAGTAAGTATGGATTATTCATTCGACGGTGGTTATAAGTTAGGCGGGAACGTTGCTTATAATGAACTGATAAGTGAAGAAGATCTTCGTGCACAAGGCTTTCGCTCCAGTTATAATACTCCGAAATGGAGATATAATGTTCGATTTGAGAACAGAAACTTTATTGATAATGTAGGTTTCAATATGGTATATAGATGGCAGGATGCTTATTACTGGGATTCCTCATTTGGTGATGGAGTTGTTCCTGCATATGGTACTTTTGATGCTCAAGTTAGCTACAAAATCCCATCTGCTAATACTATTCTTAAGTTGGGTGGAAGTAATATCTTAAATGAAAGATATACAACTTCATTTGGTAACCCGACATTAGGAGCTATCTATTATTTCTCTCTAACATTTGATCAATTCTTGAATTAAGAAAAGGACTTAACAATGAATAAACTATATAAAATATTTTTATTACTAATTGTTGCAGGGCTTATCGGATATTCCTGTGATGGAATTGAAGATTCCTTAGTAGACGACCAACTGGAAGAGAATCCGCTTCCTACTTCTCCCGATTATTCTTCGGGAAGTGCAGACTTCTCTAACTATGTAGCCATTGGGAATTCTCTTACGGCAGGATATATGGATGGAGCTTTGTACAGTAATGGTCAAGCTAATTCAGTTGCAGCCATTTTAGCGACTAGTTTTGCTACCACTGTGGAAGGTGATTATACATTTAATCAACCGAACATAAACTCAGCAAATGGATTCAATACGAATATTAGTCCAAATCCAAATAACGGGATTACATTTGGAAGATTTAAACTTGATACAGAAGCAAGGGTTCCATCTCCTGTAATAAATGGAGAAGCTCCGACAGCATACAGTGGACCTGCACTTAATAATTTTGGTGTTCCGGGTTTAACTGTAGGTCAATTAAGAGATCCTGCCGCAGTTAATAATCCTTTCTATGCTCGTTTTGCTAGTAATCCGGGAGCATCTACTGTACTTGGAGATGCCATTGATGCAGACCCTACATTCTTTTCATTATGGATTGGAAACAACGACGTTCTGGGTTATGCAACAGGTGGGGCTTCTAATCCTGCTGTGTTAACCTCTAATGATGATTTTCAGACAAGATTTTCAAACGTAGTAGCGGATCTGATATCAGAAACTTCTGCTGAAGGTGTGGTAATAAATATACCTTCATTTTTAGGGTTGGCTTTCTTTAGAGCCGTTCCTTTTAATGCTATCCCTCTTGATGCAGCTACAGCAACAGCATTAACAAATGGATATTCTGATTATAATAATGGAGTTCAAACCGCCGCAGACGGTGGAGCAATTACTCAAGCTGAAGCCGACAGAAGAAAAATAGTTTTCGGAGCTGGAGCTAATGCCTTTGTTATGGAAGATGAAACTTTGACTGATTTAAGTGCTTTTGGATTACCACCAATCAGACAATCAGAGCCAACAGATCTTACTATCCTATCACTAGGTTCAATATTAGGAGTAGACGCTTTTGGTGAAGGAGCTTATGGTTTGCAAGATGCTGTTGAAGACAGATTTATGTTAATTCCATCCGAACAGGTTGAAATAGAAACCAGCCGACAAACTTTTAACGGAATAATGGCTCAAATTGTAGCTGCTAATTCAGCTAGGTTAACTTTATATGATACAAACTCATCTACCGGTGCATTTGCAGATTTATTTGGATTAAGTGATGGGGTACCGGGTATAACAGTAGATGGTGTTGATCTTAGTCCAGATTTTGCACCAACAGGTGTGCTTTCAACTGACGGTATACATCCAAATCCCAGAGGTAATGCTTTAATTGTAAACGAAATTATAGCAACTATTGAAGCTAAATTTGGTTCTGTTTTGCCGGAAATCAATGTATTGAACAGATCAAGTGTTTCCGTTTGTGCAGGTAATTGCCTAAGCCAGCAGTAGTAAGAATCATTTTAACAACGGTTTTAAAACCCATCAGTAACACTGATGGGTTTTTTTATGCAACATATTCCCCGAAACATTGTCATTAAAGAAAATGTGATCGGTACTGGCATTATATTTGCTAAATGACTGATAGAAAAAAGAACCCTATTTAGAGACATCAATGAGTAAAAAAGAAGAAGAAATTTTAGAAAACTCTCAAGATCAAGTATTAGAGAAAGATCAGGAAAAAATAAATGAGACTCAGTCATCGGCAGTTTCGGAAAATCAACAAGGCGAGAAAGATGCGCGTATTGAAGAGCTGGAAAATGAGCTATCAGTTGCAAGAGACTCGATGCTAAGAAAGGCTGCAGAGTTAGAGAACGTTCGAAAAAGGGTTCAAAAGGAACGGTTTCAATTAAGAGAGCAAGTGAAAGCGGAAGCTATGCGGGATTTTTTACCGCTTAACGATGATTTGCTCAGAACTCTGGATGCCAGCAAAGATTCAGCAGTTGATGAAAATTTCCTTGCCGGGATAGAAATGGTATCTAACAAATTCGCAGAAATTTTAGCAAAGAACGGCATCGAAAAGATCGATGAAACAGGCGTTCCTTTTGATGTGAATCTTCATGATGCGTTGTTACGTCAACCTGCACCGGATGATAAAACTCCTAGCGATACCGTGCTACAAGTTTTGGAGCGTGGATACCGAATGGGTGAGAAAGTAATTAAGCATGCAAAAGTAATAGTGAGCCAATAAGAGATGACAAACAGAGATTATTACGAAATACTTGAAGTCGAAAAAGGTGCTTCTGAAGCTGAACTGAAGAAAGCCTATCGGAAGAAAGCGATGAAATTTCATCCCGATAGAAATAAAGGGGATGCAGAAGCAGAAAAGAAATTTAAAGAAGCATCAGAAGCATATGATGTGCTCAGAGATCCTCAGAAAAGAGCTCGTTACGATCAGTATGGTCATGCCGGAGTAAACGGTAACCAAGGTGGCTTTGGAGGCGGTGGAGTCGATTTTGACGGAATGGGTTTCGAAGATATCTTCAGCCGATTCGGGGATATTTTTGGAAGTGGATTTTTCGGCGAACAAAGCTTTGGTGGACAATCTCGGGGAAGAGGAAGACGACAACCGGGAACTCCGGGATCGGATATGAAAATCAGAATGCCGTTAGAGCTTAACGAAGTTGCCTTTGGTACAGAGAAGAAACTTAAGATTAAGAAGCAATTAGTTTGTGATAAATGTACCGGAACCGGTGCCGAAACTGATTCTGATTTCGAAACGTGCGGAACCTGTCATGGAATGGGGGAAGTTCGCCAGGTAACAAGAACTATGTTAGGCCAAATGGTTAATGTACAACCTTGCCCTACTTGTAGTGGCGATGGCAGAATCATTAAAAATAAGTGTACTAAATGTGCAGGTGAAGGTCGGGTAAAAGGAGAAGAAACCGTAAAAATCAATATTCCTTCAGGAGTTTCGAACGGTAACTATATCACGCTTCGAGGTCAAGGAAATGCGGGTAGGCGAGGAGGTCAGGCAGGAGATTTAATTGTTCTGATCGAAGAGAAAGAGCACGAAAAGTTCGAAAGAGAAGGAAATAATATCTATTATAATTTGAACTTGAGTATACCTGATGCAGTGCTTGGTACAGAAGTGCAAGTACCTACGTTAAAAGGTAAAGCCAAGTTAAAGATAGAAGAAGGAACACAGCCGGGAAAATTACTTCGCATGCGAGGTAAAGGAATAGTTGGACTCAACAATTCCGGAACAGGGGATCAGTTGCTGAGAGTAAATGTTTATATGCCAAGTGATCTGACATCAGAGCAACGTAAAGCTATGGAAAGCTTCAGAGAATCAGAAAATTTTGACGCTGTAAATATGAAGCAACAAGAGAAAGGCTTCTTTTCAAAAATGAAGGATGTTTTTGGATGATTTGGTTAAATGTTAATGGTTATTATTTTAAACTAATAACCATTAACATGCATCATAAAACTGACATTATAAACTTATCAGGAAGGTTCAGCTAAAACGGCAGTTCCACTTACAGAAACCATGAGCATGCTTCCGTTCGCTCCAATGGTTTCATAATCAATGTCAATTCCAATAATAGCCGTGGCTCCAACTCTGCTCGCTTTGTCTTCCATTTCTCCGAAGGCGAGTCTTCGTGCTTCTTGCAATTCCTTTTCATATGCTGCAGAACGTCCGCCAACGATGTCGCGAATTCCTGCAAAAAAATCTTTAAAAATATTAGCTCCGAGAATGGCTTCTCCTGTTACAACTCCTAAATATTTTTTTACTTCTCGTCCATCCAGATTATTTGTTGTAGACATGATCATAGTTCAACTCCGTTAGTTTAGATTGAATTGTTATCGTTTCAAACATTGATTCACTAATACTGCAAATCAATAAAAATGTTACTTGAAATTTCTTCTTCTTCAACTTAGTCTCATAAAAAAACCCGACCTGTTTGCAGATCGGGTTAAATTTATTGATAAGAAAAAAGACTGTTTACTTTTTATCTTCTCTTGGGCGAGCTTCATTAACACGCACTTCACGTCCGTCAATTTCAGCTCCATCTAATTGATCAATAGCTGCTTGAGCTTCTGAATCGTTATCCATCTCTACAAACCCAAAGCCTTTAGAGCGGCCCGAATATTTGTCAGTGATTACTTTGCAAGAGCTTACTTCTCCGTAAGCCTCAAATACTTCCCTTAAGTTGTCTTCAGAAACTCCGTAGCTAAGGTTTCCTACATAAATGTTCATGTGTATATATATCTTGTTAAAACTAAATTTCGGAATGATCAGAAAAATCCTAAACCCAAGTAGTTCAATACCGTAGTCGAGATATCAGAACCAATCCGCATATAAAGTACACTTAAATTATCGTATAGCCAATTATTTTTACTAAGGCTGTTTTTGCTATTAAGGATTAGTTAAGGGAATTTAAATAATCCAGAATTTCTGTTTCTGTGATTTGTTGTTGTTCTTTTCTTGTTATTGTTGCGGAACCCGATCCAAATTGAAAACCGTAATACCCAAATTGAGAATGGTTTCCTCCTTCAATCATTACAAACTTAGTACTTGACGGAAGATTTGAAGCAAATTGTTTTATTTCGGAAGGGCTAGCCAAACCGTCTTCACTAGCGGATACTTTAAGAACAGGAAATTTTAGACCGGTAAGATTTTTTTCTTTGGGATGTGATGTTCCCAATAATATCATTCCTGAAATAGTTTCGGGATACTGTACTGAATAATTAGCAGCCATTCTTCCACCACGTGAATGCCCTGACACTATCCATTTTGCACCTCTAGTGCTTTTAATTTTTAAAGCGGCAATTTTCAGAGCTTCTTGTTCCATGTTATCAGTGATGGCAATACGGAAGGGAATTTTTTGGATGTATACTTCATATCCTTGTTTCGCTAATTTTCGAGCAAGTGGAGCGTAGGCTTCCGGTTGAACCAAAGCTCCCGGGAAAAAAAGGATCGATGTTTTTGAAAGACACTTTATCGAATGAAAGGAAAGGTAATCCTCACTTTCAGTAAATTTCACTTCTTCATCAGAAGCAAAAACAACAGATTCATCAAAACCAGATGCGTTCATTTGATAGAATTGCCAACCGAATACAGAAATCCAAAAAAGGAGCAAAAAGTAGCGTATAAATTTTCTTTTGTTGGATTTTGGCATGGTATCAGAGTTGTTAAATCTGATTAGGCTACGTGAGGAAGAAGAATAAGTTTTAGTTCAGATTATCGGTTTTCCCCCGACTCTCATCAGCTAATGTAGCATGATAGGCTTCCAACTTTTCAGAAATATCGGTATCAGTCATACTCAACATTCTTAAAGCCAAAAGACCTGCATTTTGAGCTTTACCAATGGCTACTGTTGCAACAGGTATTCCATTAGGCATTTGTACGATAGAGTACAAACTATCTAGGCCACCAAGAGCAGAAGTTTGAATGGGAACTCCTATTACAGGTAAAGTTGTATGACTTGCCAGCATTCCCGGAAGGTGAGCGGCACCGCCTGCTCCGGCTATAATGATTTGCAATCCGCGTCCACGAGCAATTTTGCCATAATCGGCCATGTCGTTTGGAGTGCGATGAGCTGATACTACTTTTTTTCATAATTCACGCCAAATTTATCAAGAATATCTGTGGCTTGTTTCATGGTAGACCAGTCGCTGTCACTGCCCATAACTACACCGATGATTGGTTTGCTCATTTTTAATAGATTTTTATTAATTGGTTGAATGTAATAAATAAATAAGGTCATCCTTGTAGAAGTTAGACAATTCGTTGACAAAAATTGAATTTTCATCCTTGAAGATGTCAGATAATTTAATGAGGCCTTGATATAGTTGAGAGGTCATCTCGCGGCGTATGCCCGAGAT
>Ga0189291_100267_pt1 | contig 28457 bp, 20 predicted proteins | sample UW1redminimetaG_FD_130331 | JGI IMG/M metagenome (GOLD analysis project Ga0189291, IMG submission 130331) | Marine microbial communities from the Costa Rica Dome - UW179B-red mini metaG | ecosystem: Environmental > Aquatic > Marine > Oceanic > Photic zone | place: Costa Rica: the Eastern Pacific... | reverse complement strand
GTCGCCGTCCTGCAGCAGGTAGGTGCGGTTGCCATGCAGCACGCCGGGCGATCCGGCGGTCAGCGAGGCGCAATGCTCTTCGCCGTCAAGCCCCTTGCCGCCGGCTTCGACGCCGACAATCTGCACGTCCTTGTCGTCAAGGAACGGGTGAAACAGGCCGATGGCGTTGGATCCGCCGCCAACCGCCGCAACCAGCATGTCCGGCAACCGGCCTTCCGCGGCGATCATCTGTTCGCGGGTTTCCTGGCCGATCACCGACTGGAAGGTGCGAACCATTTCCGGGTAGGGGTGCGGGCCTGCCGCCGTGCCGATCAGGTAATAGGTGTCATCGACATTGGTGACCCAGTCACGCAGTGCCTCGTTCATCGCGTCTTTCAGCGTGCCGTGGCCGGAGGTGACCGGATGCACCTTGGCGCCCAGCAACTTCATCCGGAACACGTTCGGCGCCTGGCGCTGCACGTCGGTGGCACCCATGTAGACTTCACATGGATAGCCGAAGCGCGCGGCAACCGTGGCCGAGGCGACGCCGTGCTGGCCGGCGCCGGTTTCGGCGATGATCCGGGTCTTGCCCATCCGCTTGGCGAGCAGGATCTGGCCGATGCAGTTGTTGATCTTGTGCGAACCGGTGTGATTGAGTTCGTCGCGCTTGAAGTAGACCTTGGCGCCGCCGAGGTGCTCGGTCAGACGTTCGGCGAAGTACAACGGCGATGGCCGGCCGACATAATGCGCATTGAGATGATCCAGTTCGGCGCGGAAGGCCGGATCGGCCTTGGCCTTGGTCCATTCCTCTTCCAGCTCAAGGATCAGTGGCATCAGCGTTTCGGCAACGAAACGGCCGCCGAAAATACCGAACATGCCCTGTTCGTCAGGACCGGTACGGAATGAGTTTGGGGTGCTTGTCTGGTTCAAATCATCTACTCCTGAGGCCGTCTTTGCTCCGCGTCACGAACGGCATGGACGAAACTGTCCATCATATCGAGGTCCTTGATGCCTGGCGCGCTTTCAACGCCGGATGACGCATCAATGCCGGACGCCCCGCTGGTGGTCAGCGCCGCGCCGATATTGTCTTTCGTCAATCCACCGGAAAGCATGTAACTGGTCGTCCCGTCAAGCGCGTCAAGAAGCCGCCAGTCGAAGCTGACGCCATTGCCGCCCGGCAGATCCGAACCTTTAGGCGGCTTGGCGTCAAACAGGAACCGGTCGGCGATGCTCTTGTAAGGCGTGATCTTGTCGAAATCGGAAGCCTCGCGGATCGCAAATGCCTTCATCACCGGCAGGCCGTAGCGGGCTTTGAGCTCGGCGGTGCGCTCCGGGCTTTCGCTGCCGTGCAATTGCAGCCAGTCAGGCTTCATCGTGGTGACAATCTCGTCCAGACCGGCGTCATCCATGTCGACGGTCACCGCCACGGTCTCAAGCCCGCGCGCTCGCGCCCGCCCGGCCAGATCGGCCGCGGTCTTGACCTCGACGTGGCGCGGGCTCTTCTCGAAAAAGATGAACCCGACCATATCGACGTTCAGATCGGCCGCGCGATCCACCGCTTCAGGCGTGCTCAGGCCGCATATCTTGATCTGTGTTGTCATGGCGGCTGACGTCGCACAAATCCGCCTGAGAGTCGAGATATTGATGTCTCGGCAGGAGCTGCGGCAACGGTTCAGTTAAAGAGAGGGACGGATCAAAAGCTCACGGCAAAAAGCCGCGATCCGTTCTGCTTGAGCCAGCGTTTGCCCTCATTGGTGCGCGGACAAAGCGCTTTGCAGGTGGCCCAGAACTCCGGCCCGTGGTTCATTTCCTTCAGGTGCGCCACTTCGTGGGCGGCGAGATAGTCGATAACGAAATCAGGCGCCATGGCGATCCGCCAGGAAAACGACAGGTTGCCCTCCGATGTGCATGATCCCCAGCGGCTCTTGGTGTCCTTGTAGGAAATCCCCCGCACCGGCCTGCCGAGCGCCGCCGCGTGGGTTTCGACATAGGCTTCCAGTTCGCGTTTTGCCACCCGCTTGAGATGATCCGAAACGCGCCGGCCGACATGCTCGGGCAGGCCCGACACCAGCAGGGTGCGGGTGCCGTCGATCTCGGTTTCCTCGGCAAGACCGCGCAGCTTGCCGGTCAGCTCGATCCGGTGATCGACGCCGCGAATGGTGATCTTTCCGTTGTGGGTCAGGGGGCCGGCGTCTTCCACCCGTGCCAGCCGGGTCATCAGCCAGCCATGATGGCGGGTCAGGAACTCGTCGATCTCGCGCGCCGGCAGCCCCTTCGGGATGGTCAGCTTCAGCGCCTTCCCGCCGGGCTCGATGCGCAACGTCATCCGGGTCGCGCGCGCGTTCTCGCGCACCGTCAGCGGCAGGTCACGGCCATTGACGGTGACCGCGTCAGGCCGTGGCGCGGCGGGTTTGCGGGATGTGCGACCTAATCCGAACATGCGGGTTGTTTATCCGATTCGTAAGCTCTGCGGCGACTGAAAACGCGCCGGCAAGGGGCAACAGAAAAGGGCGGCGCAGAAAACGCCGCCCTCTTGAGGGTCATGTCCGGGAGGTCATGATAGTCGTGGTTATCCGTCGATTTCAGGCACGGAGCCGGAATTTCTGGCCTTGTTCTGGCTGGCCTGACGGTTTGCCATGAACTGCTCGAACTCGGTGCGGTCGCGCGCCATGCGCAGATCGCGCATGTGCTGGTCGAACTCGCGGCGCATCTCGTCGAGCTTCTTGCGCTCTTCATCAAGCCGCGACAATTCGGTGTCGCGCCATTCATCGAAGGCGACGTTGCCGCTGCCGGCGCGCATGCCATGACGGCCGTGACGGTTCTTGCGGAACGAGCAGGTAAAGTCGTCGGTGGCGCGGTTTACATCTGCCTTGAACGCTTCAAGCCGGTCGCCCCAGATAATGTAGGCGAGCATGGCAAGGCCAAGCGGCCAGAACACCATGAAACCCAGAACCATCAGGGCGATGGTTGCCGGCGTCCAGGCGGGACGGATCAATGCGGTTTGTGTCATCAGCTAAAACCTCATCTGGTGAAGGGAAGCGGGGATCGTTCCCTTGTGGATTTGATGTGGTAAGAGCCGAGCCTCTATTCAAGAAAAACACCGCAGGAATCCGTTATTCCCTTGTTTTGAAAAGGAATAACGGATGATTAAAATGCCCTGCAATTTTGTCTTTACTTGCTCAGGCCGCCCTTGATGACCTTCGGCGCGGCCTTCTTGGAGGCGTTGCCGCGGGCGTGGGTGCGGGTGAAATCGAGGATCCGCGGTGCGATTTCCGAGCGGAAACGCGACCCGTTGAAAACCCCGTAATGGCCGACCTTCGGCTGCACATAATGGTGCCGCATGTCATCGGGAATGTTGGGGCAGATGGTCTGCGCCGCCTGGGTCTGGCCCAGGCCCGAGATGTCGTCGTTCTCGCCTTCCACCGTCAACAGCGCCACATTGCGAATGGCTGTGGTGTCGACCTTGCGGCCCCGGTGCATCATCTCGCCCTTTGGCAGCGAATGCTTGATGAACACGGTATCGACGGTCTGCAGGTAGAACTCGGCGGTCATGTCCATGACGGCGAGATACTCGTCGTAGAACTCACGGTGCCGTTCGGCGGAATCGCCGTCGTCCTTGACCAGATGCACGAAGAAATCCTTCTGCGCGATCATGTGGCGGTCCAGGTTCATCGTCATGAAGCCCGACAGCTGCAGAAAACCCGGATAGACCGAGCGGGTGAAACCCGGCTGGGGCCACGGCACCTGCATGATGACGTTGTCCTCGAACCATTCGATCGGCTTGGCCTGCGCCAACTCGTTGACGCCGGTCGGATTGATGCGGGTATCGATCGGGCCGCCCATCAGCGTCATGGTTGACGGTGCGAAGGCGTCGCCGTTCTCTTCCATCACCGCAACGGCGGCCAGAACCGGCACGGACGGCTGGCACACCGCGAGCACATGCGTATCCGGACCAAGTGCGTGCAGCATGGAAATGACGTAGTCGATATAGTCATCAAGGTCAAAACGGCCTTCGGTAACCGGCACCATCCGGGCGTCGGTCCAGTCGGTGATATAGACTTCGGCCTTGGGCAGCAGCGCCTCGACGGTGCCGCGCAGCAGCGTGGCGTAATGGCCCGACATCGGCGCAACGATGAGGATCTTCGGGTCCGGCCGGTGATTGGCCGGCAAGGTGCGCTCGAAATGGATCAGATTGCAGAACGGCCGCGACCAGACGACTTTCTCGTGCACGGAAACCGGCCCGGAGTTCAATTTGGTCTCGCCAAGCCCGAAGGCCGGCTTGCCGTAGCGGCGCGTTGTCCGCTCGAACAGCTCGAAGCCGGCGGCAACCGAGCGGCCGAACTGAGTGTGAGACATCGGGTTGACCGGGTTCTGGAAGGTCAGCCGCATTGCATCGGCGTAGGCCCGCATTGGCGCCATGGCAGCGTGGTTAAGCTCGTACATCTGGTAGAACATGTTTGTATGCCCCTTGTTGCGACAGCCTGGCTGCCCGGTCTGCGCTATCATGCACGTCATATCCTTACCGGAGTCTGACTTGTTGCAGCGCGCAAACGGTGGCGGAGCCTAGCATGAATTTGTTGCATTGCAACAACGGACCCCTTCAATTCAGGGGCGCTTTCGACCAATAGGTAAGGTTGGCGTCAGGCTGGGTCGTGTCCCTATGGATGCGAAAAAACTGGCCTTAAAGTCCGGGTCCCAGCCGCGTTATGTCCATAGACATCATTCATTGAGGTCCAGGAGGCAGGTCCGTGAAACCGTTTTCCGGCAGTTTTACCCAACAGGAAGCGCTGGATGACACTGTCATCGCGGCTGCCACCGAGATCCTGAAGTCAGGCCGCCTGCATCGCTACAACACGGCTCCGGGCGAGGTGTCGAAGGCCTCTGAACTTGAGCAGGCCTATGCCGAATACCAGGGCGCGCGCTACTGCCTGGCCTGCGCCTCCGGTGGTTATGCCATGGCGATTGCCCTGCGCGCGGCAGGACTCCAATACGGCGAAGCGGTTCTCACCAACGGTTTCACGCTTGCGCCGGTGCCCGGCGCCATCGCCGCAGCGGGCGGCAAACCGCTGCTCGTGGAAATCACCGAGGACATGGTGATCGATCTCGAGGATCTGGACCGCAAGGCGAAACACTCCGGTGCGCGTTTCCTGCTGCTGTCGAACATGCGCGGACATCTGGCCGACATGGAGCGGCTTTGCGAGATCGCGCGGCAACACAACCTGACCCTGATCGAGGATTGCGCCCACACCATGGGGGCGGCCTGGAATGGCCGAAAAAGCGGCAATTTCGGTCTGGCCGGGTGTTTTTCAACCCAGACCTACAAGCATCTCAATTCAGGCGAAGGCGGCTTGCTGACCTCCGACGATGCGGACTTCATGGCGCGGGCCATCATCCTGTCGGGCTCCTACATGCTCTATGAGCGGCACGGCGCGGCCCCGTCCGCTGAGGTGTTCGAGCGGGTCCGGCTCGAGACGCCCAACATGTCGGGGCGGATGGACAATCTGCGCGCCGCAGTTCTGCTGCCGCAGCTTGCGCGGCTGGACCAAAACATCGACCGCTGGAACGAACGCTACCGGGCGATCGAGGAGGTGCTCGGGGCGGTCGAGGGACTGGTTCTGCCGCAGCGGCCCGGCCAGGAGCGCTATGTCGGCAGCTCCATCCAGTTTCGCCTGCCCGGGATCTCACAGGCCGGGGCAGAGGCATTCGTGGCGTCCAACAAGGCACTGGGCGTGGAATTGAAATGGTTCGGCGCTGCCGATCCGGTGGCCTTCACCTCCAGCCATCACAGCTGGCGCTATGTCGATCCGCAATTCCTGCCGCAAACCGACCGGATCCTCTCGGGCCTGTTCGACATGCGCCTGCCCTTGACCTTTTCGGTTGGGGATTGCCGTCACATTGCCTCGATCATCGCTCATTGCGCCCGCCAACCGGCGTAGTCAGCTCAACACCGTGCGCATCTTCTCGACGGCGACATTGAGCTCGGGCAGGAAGCCGATCAATGTCTCCTGCGACAGCCGCAAGGTTGGCCCGTGGCAGGCGAGAGCGGCCAGGAACCGGCCATCCTTGTCCATCACCGGAACCGCGATCGCGCCCATGCCGTCCATGAATTCCTCGTTGTCGGTGGCGTAGCCGCGTTTGGCAACAAGGGCCAGTTCGGAAAGCAGGTCTTCGGGATCTGTGATGGTCTTGGGTGTCCATCGTTCGAGCACCAGGCCCCGGGCGAAGGCCTTGCGTTTCTTCGGCTCGAGGCTTGCCAGGAACACCTTGCCGCTGGCCGTGCAATGGAACGGAACATGGGTGCCGATCGGCAATTGCACCCGAAACGCCCAATCGGTCTCCACCCGGTCGAGATAACTCATCCCGCCATCTTCGGGCACCACGAAATTGATGGTCTCCCTGGTCTTGGAGGCCAGTTCCACCAGGATCTGCCGGCGCAGGATGTGGTCACGGGATGAATGCAGCAGCCCCGCGCCGAGTACGCGCGCCCGCCGTCCGGGGCGCAGGCGCTTGCCGCCGGACTCGTAGACCAGGAACCCCTCCTCGACCAGCGTTGCGCAAAGCCGGTGGATGGTCTGTTTCGGAAGCCGGATCGACTGGTTGATTTCGGTCGGTGTCATCGGCTCACCGGACTTGCCCACGGCCTCGAGGATCAGCAGCGTTCTCAGGTTGGTGGCAATGCGGTCTTCTGCGCTGGGCACGATCTCTCCAGATTCAGGAATCTCATAACGCCAGGCACAAGCCCCCTTGCCTTGGCGTGTTTTGAGTGAATACTATGATTAACGAGAAGTAAAGTCTCATTTTTTTGATATTTGTGGGCGATCTGGTTGGAATTTGATATCGTCATAGTGGGAGCAGGCTCTGCCGGTTGCGTCTTGGCCAACCGGCTTTCGGCAGATCCCTCGGTCTCCGTGGCCCTGATCGAGGCAGGCGGACGCGACACCTCGCCCTGGATTCATGTGCCCGTCGGCTACTTCAAGACCATCAAGGATCCGGCGCTCAACTGGATGTACCGCACCGAGGCGGACAAGGGTCTCAACGGTCGCTCTCTCAACTGGCCGCGCGGCAAGACGCTGGGCGGGTCAAGCTCGATCAACGGGCTGCTTTATGTCCGCGGCCAGCCGGAGGATTACGATCGCTGGCGGCAGATGGGCAATGTCGGCTGGGGCTGGGATGATTTGTTGCCGCTGTTCAAGCGCAGCGAAGCCTGGGAGGGCGGCACCGACGAGCTCCGAGGCGACAAAGGCGAGCTGTCGGTTGCCCGTTCGCGGCAGTCCTGGAAAGTTGTCGATGCCTGGGTCGAGGCCGGAAAATCAGCCGGATTTGCCTTCAATCCCGATTACAACGGCGCCAGCCAGGAAGGCGTCGGCTTTTTCCAGCTCACCGCGCGCAACGGGTTGCGCTGCAGTTCCGCAAAGGCCTTTCTCAAGCCGGCCAGGTCCCGCGCCAACCTCAAGGTCTTCACCCAGATCCAGGTCGATACTGTCGAGCTCGACGGTAGCCGGGCGGTTGCCGTACGCGGCCGCCGTCACGGATCGCCTATGCGGATCGCCGCACGGCACGAAATCATCCTCTCCGCCGGGGCCATCGGGTCGCCGCAGATCCTGATGTTGTCGGGCATCGGCGAGCCGGCGCATCTTGGCGATCACGGGATTGCGCTCAAACACGCGCTTCCCGGCGTCGGCCAGAACCTGCAGGACCATCTTCAGGCGCGCCCGGTCTACCGCTGCACCGCGCCGACCATCAACACCCGCACCCGCGGTCTCTGGAACCAGGCCAGGATCGGGCTTGAATACATGGTCAATCGTTCCGGGCCGCTCACTCTTGCCGCCAGTCTCGGCACCGGCTTTCTCAAGACCAGGCCGGATCTCGAGACGCCCGACATCCAGTTTCATATCCAGCCGTTCAGCGCCAACAACCCGACGACCGACACCGATGATTTCGATGCCTTCACCGCCTCCGTGCTGCAGCTCAGGCCCGAAAGCACCGGCGAGATCAGACTGCGCTCGGCGCGGGCCGAGGATCATCCGCTGATCCATCCCAACTATCTTGCCACGGCGCTGGACCAGCAGACCATCGTCGAGGGAATCCGCATGGCGCGCCGCATCTGCCGGCACGCGCCGGTCAGCGATCTCATCACCGAGGAGCATGCGCCGGGGAAGGCCATTCCCGACGAGGACTTCGACGGCTTGCTGAACTGGGCGCGCGATACCGCCACCACGATCTATCACCCCACCGGCACCTGCAAGATGGGGTCGGACCCGATGGCGGTGGTCGATGACCGGCTGCGCGTGCGCGGCATTAACGGCCTCCGGGTCGCCGACGCCTCGATCATGCCGGTGATCGTGTCCGGGAACACCAATGCGCCGGCGATCATGATCGGCGAGAAGGCATCGGACCTGATCCGGGAGGATATGCGGGCATGAACGGGATCATCCGGACAGGTGTGGGGGAAGCCAGCTGATGTGGGAACAGGTTTTCGATTTTGGCGCCATTGTTCTCGCCGACCTGGTTCTGTCGGGCGACAATGCGCTGATCATCGGGATGGTTGCGGCGTCGCTGTCGCCGGACCTGCGCAAGCGGGCAATCCTGTTCGGAATCGTCGTTGCCGCCGGCCTCAGGATCATCTTTGCGCTGATCGCCACCAAGATGCTCGGCGTGCCGGGGCTTCTGTTCCTCGGCGCGCTGCTGCTGTTCTGGGTGTGCTGGCGGCTCTACGGCGAAATCCGCGAGAACATTGATCGCGAGGCGGCCAGGGTGCTCGAAACCGCCGAACATCTTGATGAGGGCTACACCGGTCCGGCCAGGAAATCCCTTGGTCAGGCGCTGATCTCGATCACCGTGGCCGACGTCTCGATGTCGATCGACAATGTCCTTGCCGTCGCCGCGATCGCCGATGGCAATACCAGGATGCTGGTCTTTGGTCTCGGCCTGGCGATCCTGTTGATGGCCTTTGCAGCCACCATGATCATGAAGCTGCTGACCCGCTATCCGCTCATATCCTGGCTTGGCCTGCTGGTGCTGATCTACGTCGCCGGCGACATGTTCTATCGCGGCATTGTTGATCCGGAGACCGGTCTGTTGTCGATCCTTGCAAGGGTGGCCGCATGAGCCTGCTCACCCAGCCATTTTTCTCACATGCTGTCCGGGAAGCCTTCGCCGGACACGTCCGTCTGTCGTTTAATCGAAGGCAAGACATGAAACGGGAGGAGAACCCCATGTCGAGACTAACCAAGCTTACCAAGGGTGTGGCAGCCGCTGCACTGTTGGCGGCAACGTCTATGTTTGGCGTGTCAGCCGATGCCGCGACGAAGATCCGGGTCCAGTCCGTCATCCCCAACACGGCTGACGAAGTGGTCATGCTTCAGGATTTTGCCAATGACGTCAAAGCCCTGACCGATGGCGAAGTCGAGTTCGAAATCCTGCCTGCCGGCGCGGTTGTTGGCGTTCAGGAAATTCTTGATGCGGTGGATGCCGGCCTCATCGATGGCGGCTTCGCCTGGACCCATTACTGGTCCGGCAAACACCCTGCCGCCATGCTGTTCGGCTCGCCTGTTGCCGGTGCCGGCATCGGCATCGACAACATCGCCTTCATGTCCTGGTATCTCAATGCCGGCGGCAAGGAGCTTTATGACCAGCTCTGGAAGGAGATGGGCGTCAACGTGAAGGGCTTCATGCTGCAGCCGGTCGGCCCCGAAGCGCTCGGCTGGTTCAAGGAGCCGATCAACACCATGGCCGACTTCCGCAAGTACCGGTTCCGCACGCCTCCGGGCATTCCGGGCCAGACCTACAAGGACATCGGCGTGGCCTCGGTGGCCATGGGCGGCGGGGACATCCTGCCGGCGCTGGAAAAGGGCACCATCGACGCTGCCGAATGGTGCTGCCCGAAGCCTGACTCGGTGTTCGGCTTCCAGAAGGTGCTGAAGCATTACTATCTTCAAGGCCTGCACCAGGTGGTCGTCAACGCCGACCTGTATCTCAACGGCGATGTCTACAATTCGCTCACCCCGTTGCAGCAGAAGGCCATCGAGGTGGCTGCCAATGCATCGCTGATGAAGGCCATGGCCTATCGCATCAACGAAAACGGCAAGGCGCTCGACAAGCTGGTCAACGAGGATGGTGTTCAGCTGCACGACACTCCGGCGGAATATTTCACCGAGTACATGGCAGCCGCCAATGCAGCACTTGAGAAGAATGCAGCCGAAAACGCCTTCTTCAAGCAGGTCTGGGACAGCCAGAAGGCATTTGCCAAGACCGCGGTGCCGTACTGGGCCCAGGCCCAGCGCACCAATGCCAACCTCGGTGCAGCCTACGCCGAAACGCTCAAGAAATAACAAACTCCAAGAGCTTCCGATCCGTCCCGCACCCGCGGGGCGGATCATATGCCCCTCGCAAGGGGTAACGGAATTTTCCCAGGGAGGGCGTCATGGCCGGGAATGAAACAGACGACATGCTTCCGATCGGCGATGAATTGCTCGCCGAACGGCGCGCGGGGCCGGGCACCCTGATGCCCGATGACATGCATCCGATCGCCCGCACCACAATTCACGGCATCGATACGGTGTCCGAATGGGTCGGCCGCATCGTGGCTTTTCTGGTAGTGCCGATCATTCTCGCCATGGTCTACGAGGTGATCGCCCGCAAGTTCTTCGTGGCGCCGACACTCTGGGCCTTTGATGTGTCACGGATGCTCTACGGCATCTCGTTCATGCTCGGCGCCGGATATGCGCTGATGCACGGCCTGCATATCCGGGCCGACTTTCTCTACCGCAGCTTCGCGGTCAAGACCCAGGGCCGGATCGATCTCATCCTCTACATCGTGCTGTTCATGCCGGCTATGATCTTCCTGCTCAAGGCCGGTTATGATTTCGCGCTGAAATCCGTGCTGCAGGGCGAACGCGCCGGTGACAGCACCTGGGCCCCGGTGGTTTGGCCGGTCAAGGTCTCGCTCGCTGTCGGCGTGGCGCTGCTGTTGATGCAGGGCGTCTCCGAAATCCTCAAATCCTGGTATGCCGCGACCCGCGGAAGGTGGCCGTCATGAGCTTTTTCGAGATAGCCCCCGAAATCATCGGCTTCCTGATGATCGGGGCGATGCTGTTTGCCATTTTCATCGGTTTTCCGATTTCCTTCACACTGATCTTCCTCGGCATCGTCTTTGGCGCCTGGGGCTTCGGCCTGAAGCTGACTGTCTTCCTAATGACCCTGCAATTCTACGGCTCGATGATGGAGCAGACGCTGGCCGCCGTGCCGTTGTTTGTTTTCATGGGCTTCATGATGGAGCAGGCCGGGCTGATGGAGCGATTGTTCAAGGCGGTGCAGCTGATCCTCGCCCGGATGACCGGATCGCTGTTTGTCGCGGTGCTGTTTGTCTCCGTCATTTTCGGCGCCGCCACCGGTATCGTCGGGGCTTCGGTGACGATCCTTGGCATTATGGCCGCCAAGACCATGAGTGAATCCGGCTATGATGTGCGGCTGGCAGCCGGCACCATCACCGCCGGCGGCACGCTCGGCATCCTCATTCCGCCGTCGATCATGCTGGTTGTCATGGGCCCGGTTCTAGAGGTTCCTGTCACCGACCTGTTCGCCGGCGCCATCCTGCCCGGCGTTCTGATGGCGGTTCTCTATCTGGCCTATGCGCTGGGCCGTTGCTGGCTCAATCCGACACTCGGCCCGCCGCTGCGCGACGACCAGATCCCCGAGGACCGGAGCCACGTCTGGCGCGAATTCATGCTGGGGCTGGTGCCGCCGACCATTCTCATTGCCTTTGCCATGGGCTCGATCCTGTTTGGCTGGGCGACGCCTACGGAAGGCGCCGGCATGGGTGCGCTCGGCTCGGTGCTGTTGACCATCGGCTATCGCAAGTTCACCTGGAGGCGCACCTATGACGCGCTGCTCAAGACGCTCGAGATTTCGGTGCTGATCCTGTTCCTGGTCGCCGCCTCGAATTTCTTCGGCGCGGTGTTCTCGCGGCTCGGCACGCCTGGCCTGATCACCGACTGGCTGCTGGCGCTCGACCTGTCGCCAAGCCTGATCATCATCATGATCCTGGCGATGGTGTTCATTTTGGGCTGGCCGCTCGAATGGGTACCGATCGTGCTGATCATCCTGCCGATCCTGCAGCCGGTGCTGGTGGAAATGAACGTCAACATGACCTGGTTCGCAATTCTCGTGGCGGTGTGTCTGCAAACCGCCTGGCTATCGCCGCCGGTGGCCTTGTCGGCCTACTTCCTCAAGGGGGTGGCGCCGGATTGGGATCTGAAAGACATCTATTACGGCATGATGCAGTTCATGACCGTGCAGATTTTCGGTCTCGTGCTGGTGTTCCTGTTCCCGTGGCTGGCGCTGTGGCTGCCCGGCTATCTCTATGGCAATTGACGTGATGCCGGGGCTTCGGCCCCGGCAGCCTGATCTGGCGTTGTGACGCCCTCAAACTGGCACTAGAGCCTATCGGGCCAGTTGTGGTTTCTAACCCTCAACAAGGAGGATTATCCCATGCCAAAAATGACCACCGAGGAAGCTTTCGTCAAAGTTCTCCAGATGCATGGAATCGAACATGCCTTCGGCATTATCGGTTCGGCCATGATGCCGGTGTCGGATCTTTTCCCTGCGGCCGGGATCAATTTCTGGGATTGCGCCCATGAGACCAATGCCGGCCTGATGTGTGACGGCTATATCCGCACCACCGGCAAGATGGCGATGGCCATCGCCCAGAACGGACCCGGCGTCACCGGCTTCGTCACCCCGGTCAAGACCGCCTACTGGAACCACACCCCGATGCTGCTGATCACCCCGCAGGCGGCCAACAAGACCATCGGCCAGGGCGGCTTTCAGGAAATGGAGCAGATGCGGCTGTTTGCCGATTGCGTGTGCTACCAGGAAGAAGTGCGTGACCCGTCGCGTATTCCGGAAGTGCTAAACCGGGTGATCATGAAGGCCTGGCGCGGCTCGGCGCCGGCGCAGATGAACATCCCGCGCGACATGTGGACGCAAGTCATCGATGTCGAACTGCCGCAGATGGTCCGCTTCGAGCGCCCTTCCGGTGGTGAACAGGCGATTGCCCAGGCCGCCGAGCTTCTTTCCAAGGCCCGCTTCCCGGTCATCCTCTCCGGCGCAGGCGTGGTGCTCTCGGGCGCCATTCCGGATCTGGCCAAGCTGGCCGAGCGGCTCGATGCGCCGGTCTGTTCCAACTATCAGCACAATGACAGCTTCCCCGGATCGCATCCGCTGGCGGTCGGTCCGCTCGGCTACAACGGCTCGAAGGCGGCGATGGAACTGATCGCCAAGGCCGACGTCGTGCTGGCGCTTGGCACCCGGCTCAACCCGTTCTCGACCTTGCCCGGTTACGGCATCGATTACTGGCCGAAGAACGCCGAGGTCATCCAGGTCGACATCAATGCCGACCGCATCGGCCTGACCAAGAAGGTCACCGTCGGCATCGAGGGTGACGCCACCAAGGTTGCCCGCGCCCTGCTCGCCCAGCTTGCCGACAACGCCGGCGATGCGGGCCGCGAGGACCGCCGCAACCTGGTCTCGCTGACCAAATCCCGCTGGGCCCAGGAGTTGTCCTCGCTCGATCATGAGGATGACGATCCCGGCACGGTCTGGAACGAGGAATCGCGCAAGCGTGACGCCGACCTGATGTCGCCGCGCCAGGCCTGGCGCGCCATTCAGTCGGCGCTGCCCAAGGACGCCATCATCTCGTCCGACATCGGCAATAACTGCGCCATCGGCAACGCCTATCCGACCTTCGAGCAGGGCCGCAAATATCTCGCCCCGGGCCTGTTCGGTCCTTGCGGCTACGGGTTTCCGTCGATTCTCGGCGCCAAGATCGGCCAGCCCGACGTTCCGGTGGTGGGGTTTGCCGGCGACGGCGCCTTCGGCATTTCGATGAACGAAATGACCGCCTGCGGCCGCGATGACTGGCCGCCGATCACCATGGTGATCTTCCGCAACTACCAGTGGGGCGCGGAAAAGCGCAACACCACGCTGTGGTACGCCAACAACTTCGTCGGCACCGAGCTCGACCGCGATACCTCCTACGCCAAGATCGCCGAGGCCTGCGGCGCCAGGGGCGTTGTGGTCAAGGATCAGCAGGGCCTCACCGAGGAACTGGCCAAGGCCGTTGAATTGCAGATGAAGAAGGGCGAGACCACCTTCATCGAGGTTCTTCTCAATCAGGAGCTGGGCGAGCCGTTCCGCCGCGACGCCATGAAGAAGCCGGTCGTCGTTGCCGGCATCAGCCGCGGTGACATGCGTCCGCAAAAGGGCGCCGTCTGAGACCATCGGCAAAGACTGTCAAAAGGGCCACGCTTTTGCGTGGCCCTTTTTTATGGGCCGAATTCGGCGATCGTGTCGGCGATGATGTCGATCCCGGCCGGAATTCGGGCGCTGTCGATCGAGGAATAGGCGATCCGGAAATTGCGGCTGCCATCCTCGGGGTTCTCGAAAAAGAAGTGGCCGGGCTCAAGCAGCACGCCCCGTTGCCTGACCGCCTGGGCCAGGTCCCGCGCATCGATATGATCCGGTGTCTTCATCCAGAAGCTCGACCCTCCCGAAACATCCGAGCCGGCCACATGCAGCCCGCGCCGGTCGATTGCCTCCTGCATGACGTCGCGCCTGCGCCGGTAGGTCTGGCCCATGCGTGCCACCAGGGCATCGAAATGGCCCAGCGAGAGGAAATTCGCCACCGTGCGCTGCAGATGACCCGGCGGGTGCCTGACCACCACCATCCTCAGCGCCCGGGCTTCACGGATGAAGGTTTCCGAGCCGACCATGTAGCCGAGCCGAAGCCCCGGAAACAGCGATTTGGAGAACGACCCGACATAGATCACCCGGCCCTCTTCATCGAGTGACTTGAGCGCTGGCGCCGGCGGGTTGAGAAACGACATTTCGAACTCGTAGTCATCCTCGACAATCAGGAAATCGCGCTGCGAGGCCATCTTCAATAGCGCCTGCCGCCGCTCGAGCGGCATCGTCACACTTGTCGGGCAATGGTGGCTTGGCGTGGTGAACACCACGTCGGTCCCCGCCGGCAAGGAATCCAGGCACATGCCGGCATGATCGACCGGTACGCTCACCACGTTGCAACGCGCCAGGTTGAGCGCCACCCGCAAGCCCGGATAGCCGGGATTTTCCATCACCGCCGTCCGCCGCTGGTTGAGCAGCACCTGGGCTGCCAGCCACAAGGCGTTCTGTCCGCCCATGGTGATGAGGATCTGTTCCGGCTTGGCCTGAATGCCGCGCCGGGGCAGGGTGTTGAGCGCGATGTATTTGACCAGCTCGGGATCGTCGCGCTCGTAGCTGTCGGCGGTCACCGTGGAAAATTCCCGCTTGCCCAGCGCCTGCAGCGCGCATTGCCGCCAGTTGGAGTGATCGAAGATCTTCTCGTCGGCCTGGCCGTAGATGAACGGATAGGGGTAGCTCCGCCAGTCCACTGGTTTTTCGACCAAGAGCTGGCCGGAATAACGTTGCCCGATGGCCCGGTTCCAGTCGACGGAATCGGTGACTTCGCCCCTCGGCGCATCGAACCGGGTCCGTTGTGGCGCGGTCGGCGAGACGAAATAGCCCGAGCGTCCCTTGGCGATCAGGTAATCGTCGGACACCAGTTCGCTGTAGGCCAGTGTCACGGTGATCCGGCTGATGCCGAGATGGGTCGCCAGCTTGCGGCTCGAGGGAAGTTTGGCACCGGGAATGAAGCGTCCGGACAACACGCCTTCGCTGATCATCCGCTGGATTTTCTGCTGCAGCGTTCCCTCGAATTTCGGATCGAGAAAAAACGTGTCTATCGGTATCGACATTCGATCACCCGGCCGGTTTTTGCCAGCATATCGACAGACTTAGTCGAGCGGAAGGGGCAGCAGGGTGATTGTGCTGCCCCTTGGCCGTTGCAAAGATTTTACCCGGTTGCCCGCGTGGGAATTCAGCCGAACACCCGCGTCAGCGCCTGATCGACGCTGTCGGTAATCCGGTCGATATCGTTGGCAGTCGCAATCAGCGCCGGGCTGAAACACAGCGTGTTGTTGAAACCGGGCAGCGAGCGGTTGGTCGCGCCGATGATGACGCCTTGCCCCATGCAGTCGGCCACCACCGCCTGAACCCGTTTCTCTTCCACCGGATCGCGGCTCTTGCGGTCGCTGACCAGCTCGGCGCCGATGAACAGGCCCTTGCCGCGGACATCCCCGATGACGGCATGCTTTTCCTGCAGGACCTTGAGATTGTTCACCATCCGCTCGCCCATCGCCTCGGTGTTGGCGATCAGGTTTTCATCCTCGACGATCCGCATGTTCTCAAGCGCTGCGGCGGGACCTGCGGCGCAGCCGCCAAAGGTCGAGATGTCGCGGAAATAGGACATCGGATCGGACGGGTCGTCCTTGAACTGATCGAACACGGCTTCGGTGGTCACCGTACAGGAAATCGCCGCATAGCCCGAGGCGACGCCCTTGGCCATGGTCACGAAGTCCGGCTTGATGCCGTAATGCTGGTAGCCGAACCAGGCGCCGGTGCGGCCGACCCCGCACACCACTTCATCGATATGCAGCAGGATATTGTACTTGGCGCAGATCTCCTGGACCCGCTCCCAGTAGCCCGGTGGCGGGGTGATGACGCCGCCGCCCGCGGTGATCGGCTCCAGGCAAAGCCCGCCGACCGTGTCGGGGCCTTCGCGCAGGATGACCTCCTCGATCGCGTTCGCCGCGGCAAGGCCGTAGCTCTCTGCATCGGGGAACTGGCTGCGGTATTCGAGGCAATGCGGAACCATCACGAAGCCGGGCGCCAGCGGACCGTACTGGTCCACCCGCTGCGGCTGGCCGCCGGCCGAAAGGGCCGCAAGCGTGGTGCCGTGATAATCCCGGTCGCGGTACAGGATCTTGTATTTCCGGCCGCCATGATGCCGGTGCGAGATCTGCCGGATCATCTTGAAAGCCTTCTCGTTGGCTTCCGAGCCGGAGTTCGAATAATAGACCCGGCTCATGCCAGGCATTTTCTCGATCAGCTTCTTGGCGAACAGCGCGCCCGGAATAGATCCGGCGCTGTTGGCGAAATAGTTCATCTTGACCAGTTGGTCGCGCACCGCATCCGCAATGCTTTCCCGGCCATAGCCGACATTGACCGTCCAGACGCCGCCGGACACCGCGTCGAGATGCTCCCTGCCTGTCGCGTCCCAGACCCGCATGCCGCGGCCTTCGACCATGATCCGCGGGTCGATGGTTTCAAACGGCTTGTGCTGGATCAGGTGGTGCCAGACATGGGCGCGATCGGCTTCGATAACAGCCTGGATGTCATTGCTCTGGATAGGCAGATTCATGGGTTTGGCCTCCCGGGAAAAGGTGATCGCCGGTCCTTCGGCATCAAAACCATCGCCGAAGTCCTTGGCAAGAGAATAGGGCCAGTGGCTGTTCAGCCATATGGCCAGAAAAAGACGAACAAAACCAAAGGCCTGCAGTGTTGGATGGAAACTGGTACAATGTTGTCGTCCAAATTGGCGCTATGGCTTTGCCCGGTGACTTGATCGACTTGGCCTTGTTGGCGCAAGATGTATCTCAAAAGAACGCCAAAAAAAACGGGAACAGTGCCGGAAGCCGCGAAGGCTTGGACGGCGATGATTTGCAATCGAAAGGCCGGCGCAACGCAGGCCCGGACAGGGAGCATCACATGAAAGCTGCAACAAGAATTTCCGCATTGCTGGCTGGTATCGCCATGGTCGCCACCGCATCGGTGGCCAAGGCCGAAGAAATCACGGTCGCCTACTTTCTCGAGTGGCCGATGCCGTTCCAGTACGCCAAGGTCAAGGGCCTGTATGACGAAGCGCTGGGCATGAAGGTCAACTGGAAGTCCTTTGACGCCGGTACCGCCATGTCGGCCGCCATGGCCTCGGGCGACATCCAGATCTCGGTCAGCCAGGGCGTTCCGCCATTCGTCGTCGCGACGTCCGCAGGTCAGGATCTCCAGATCGCCGACATTGCCGTGGTCTACAACGACAACGACAACTGCGTGGTCAAGACCGAACTGGAAATCACCAAGGACAGCGCCAAGGAACTTGAGGGCAAGAAGGTCGGCGTGCCGATCGGCACCGCCGCGCATTACGGCTTCCTCAAGCAGATGGCGCATTTCGGCGTTGATGTCTCGACCATGGAAGTTGTCGACATGGCTCCGCCGGATGGTGCGGCAGCGTTTGCCCAGGGCAGCCTCGACATGGTCTGCGGCTGGGGCGGTGCGCTGCGCCGCATGAAGGAGCATGGCAACGTGCTGCTGACCGGCGCTGAAAAGGATGCCATCGGCATCTCGGTCTATGACGTCACCTCGGTGCCTGCAGCCTATGCGGCCGAACACGCCGACGTTCTTGCCAAGTTCCTCAAGGTCACCGCCGACATGAACGCAAAATGGCTCACCGACTCGGCCGAAATGCTGCCGGTGATCGCCAAGGACGCTGGCATGAGCGAAGCCGACACGACCGATACCATGGCTGGTTTCCAGTTCCCGACCGTCGAAGAGCAGCTGTCGGACAAGTGGCTCGGCAAGGCCACGCCGGAGTTCCTCAAGGGTGTGGGCGACTTCTTCAAGGAGCAGGGCAACATCCCGGCTTCGCGCGACACCTATGACGGCGCCGTCAACACCGGCCCGCTCGCTGCCGCGGCAAAGATGTAAGACACGACCAGATCAACGAGCGGCCGGGCACGACCCCGTCCGGCCGCTCGACCCCGGCACAACTGTTCTCTCAGATTGGAGTAGCCATGGGTAACCTGGTCATCGATGACCTGTCCATGCGGTTCGATCTGCCCAATGGCGGATCGGTGCAGGCACTCAAGAATGTTTCGCTGGAGCTGGCAAAGGGCGAGCTTCTGGCGGTCTTGGGGCCTTCGGGCTGCGGCAAGACCACGCTTCTCAACATCGTCGCCGGCTTCCTTGCCCCGACCGACGGCAAGGTCACGCTGAATTCCAAGAAGGTCACCGGGCCCGGCGCCGAGCGCGGCATGGTGTTCCAGCAGGGTGCCCTGTTCGAGTGGATGAGCGTTCGCCGCAACATCTCCTTCGGGCCTGATATGGCGGGCAGACCCGCTTCCGAAACCCGGCCAATCGTCGAAAACCTGCTGCGCACCGTCGGTCTGCAGGACTTCGGGGACAAGATGATCTACGAATTGTCCGGCGGCATGCAGCAGCGCGTCGCACTTGCCCGGTGCCTGGCCAACAACCCCGATGTCATCTTGATGGATGAACCGCTCGGGGCGCTCGACGCGCTGACCCGCGAGAAGATGCAGGGGCTGGTGCTCAAGCTCTGGAAGGAAACCGGCAAGACCATCATTCTGATCACCCACTCGGTCGAGGAAGCGCTGCTGCTGGGCGAACGGCTGCTGGTGATGGCGCCGCGTCCGGGCCGGATCCACAAGGAATACCGCCTGCCCTTCGCCGAGATGGGCGTCGGCCGCGATCTTCGCCTGGTCAAGAAGGAACCCGAGTTCGCCGAACGCCGGGAAGAGATCCTCGGCATGATCTGGGACATGGAAGAAGAGATCATGGGCCGGCAGGAGGAATCGGCATGATCGTCTTTCTTCTCTATCTGGTAATCTTCACGCTCGCCTATCTGGCCTACCGGTTCTGGGAGCGTTCGCGCCATCACATCCACGATTTCGCCAGCCTCAAGACCGTGACATTCGGCGATGAAAGCGCGGTGTCGCCGAACCGCTTTGCTTCGGTCGTCTCGATCATCGCCCTGTTTGCCATCTGGGGTGCTTTTACCGGCTCGGTGATTACGCCCCTGCATGTGCCGGGACCATTCGTCGGGGATTCGAGTTTCACCTACACGGCCCGCAATGCCGCCGGCGAAACCGATGATGCGGTGGCCCATGTCAGGGTCTACCGGGTTGGCGAGGACGTCGCTCTTCCGGAAGTCTCGACCACGCCTGACAGCTTTGCGGTGGACGACGCCGTCAAGATCGGCGCCTGGAGATCGGTGCTGAGCCGGCTCAATGAAAACGACGTGGGCGGCAAGGAAGACGGTTACGAGCTGATCGCCATCGACGGAAACCCGATTGCCCCGGGCGACACGGTTCGCTTCGCCGATGGTGAAATCACCATGACCAACAAGGGAAGCCTGTCGATCAAGCCCGACAAGGGCTGGCAGATGGAGCCGATCTGGCTGCCGGCGCCCGAAGCCGTGGTCAGCCGTCTGGGCGAGATCGCCAGCCAGGGCTACAAGAACTTCTCGCTGTGGGAACATCTCGGCTATTCACTCGGCCGTGTGATCGCCGGCTTCGTCATCGGCAGCATCATCGGCATTCCGCTGGGATATGCGATGGGTCTGTCCAACTGGTTCCGCGGCTGGTTCGACCCGATTGTCGAGTTCATGCGGCCGGTGCCGCCGCTGGCGCTGATCCCGCTGATCATCATCTGGTTCGGCATCGGCGAGGAGGGCAAGGTTATCCTCTTGTTCCTGGCGGCCTTGTGGATCATGACCATTGCCGCGCGCGCAGGCGTCTCTGGCGTACGCATTTCCAAGGTGCACGCGGCCTATTCGCTCGGCGCCTCCAAATGGCAGATCCTGCGCCATGTCATCGTGCCCAACTCGCTGCCGGAGATCTTCACCGGCGCGCGTGTTGCCATGGGCGTCTGTTGGGGCACGGTGGTTGCCGCCGAACTGGTGGCCGCCGACCGCGGCGCCGGCATGATGATCGTCAACGCCTCGAAGTTCCAGCTCACCGACATCGTCATCCTCGGCATCATCCTGATCGGCGTCATCGGCTACGGCATCGACATCCTGATGCGCATGGCCGAGAAATGGCTGGTGCCGTGGAAGGGCCGCGGCTGATCCAGAAACAACATCTGGCGAAATGAAAACGCCGCCGTTCCGGATCGGGACGGCGGCGTTGCTTTTGGTTCTTTGATGTCTTCCGGTCAGATATCGAGCCCGTCAGATATCGAGGTTGGCCACCGAAAGCGCGTTGTCCTGAATGAACTCGCGCCGTGGCTCGACCTCGTCGCCCATCAGCCTGGAGAACAGGCTGTCGGCGTCCACCGCGTCATTGACCCTGACCTGCAGCAGCGAGCGGACATTCGGGTCGAGCGTGGTTTCCCACAATTGCTCGGCATTCATCTCGCCCAGACCCTTGTAGCGCTGCAGCGTCAGGCCCTTGCGGCCGACCGCGAACACCGCCTGCAGCAGTTCCCGTGGTCCGGAAACCTGGGTTCCGCCTTCCTTGCGCCTCAGCACCGGCGGCGCGGTATAGACATCGCGCAGCTTGGCGTTCATCTGGTCGATCATCCGTGCATCCTGGCTGCCGATCAGCCCGGAATCGAGAAGCACCGATTCCTTGACCCCGCGGACCACGCGCTCAAACCGGAAACCGTCATTTTCGGTGACGGCGCCGGTCCATCCGCGCTCCGATTCCTCGGAGATCATGTCGAGACGGCGCGCCACTTCCTGGGTCATCTCCTCCGACGAGGCTGCATCGTTCAGCCGCTCCGGATCGAACGCGCCGGCAATGGCTGCCTGCTCGACGACCGAGTGGTCGTAGCGTGAATGCAGCCCTTCCAGCAGTGCCCGCATCCGCAGCGCATCATTGATGGTTTCCCTCAGGTCGGCGCCGGTGCGGACTTCCCCAGTCGACAGCTCGAGTGCCGCTTCGTCGAGGCCGGTGGTGATCAGGTAATCCTCCATCGCCTTCTCGTCCTTGAGGTACTGGCCGGACTTGCCGCGCGACACCTTGTAGAGCGGCGGTTGGGCAATATAGAGGTGCCCGCGCTCGATCAGCATCGGCATCTGCCGGAAGAAGAAGGTCAGCAGCAGGGTCCGAATGTGGGCGCCGTCGACGTCAGCATCGGTCATGATGATGATCTTGTGATAGCGCAGCTTGTCGGGATTGAACTCGTCCTTGCCGATACCGGTTCCAAGCGCCGTGATCAGCGTGCCGATTTCCTGGCTCGACAGCATCTTGTCAAACCGCGCCCGCTCGACATTGAGGATCTTGCCTCGCAGCGGCAGGATTGCCTGGTTTTCGCGCGACCGGCCCTGCTTGGCCGAGCCGCCAGCGGAATCGCCCTCCACCAGGAACAGTTCGGACTTGGCCGGGTCGCGTTCGGAGCAATCGGCAAGCTTGCCGGGCAGCGAAGCAATATCGAGCGCGCCCTTGCGCCGTGTCAGTTCGCGCGCCTTGCGTGCGGCCTCGCGGGCGGCAGCCGCCTCGATCACCTTGCCGACCAGAACCTTGGATTCGGCCGGGTGTTCTTCCAGCCAGGCGCTCAGTGTCGAGTTGACCAGGTTTTCCACCACCGGGCGGACTTCCGAGGAGACCAGCTTGTCCTTGGTCTGCGAGGAGAATTTCGGATCCGGAACCTTGACCGAAAGCACCGCGGTCAGGCCTTCCCGGCAGTCGTCGCCGGTCAGCGAGACCTTCTCTTTCTTGGTCATGCCGGAACTGTCGGCATAGGCCACCATCTGCCGGGTCAGCGCCGCGCGGAAACCGGCCATGTGGGTGCCGCCATCGCGCTGCGGAATGTTGTTGGTGAAGCACAGCACATTCTCGTGGTAGCTGTCATTCCACCACATGGCGAGCTCGACGGTGATGCCGTCCTTCTCGCCCAACAGCGTCACCGGATCGGCGACCAGCGGTTTCTTGGAGCGGTCGAGGTAGCGCACAAAGGCTTCCAGGCCGCCTTCATAGAGCAGTTCCAGTTCCTTGACGTCGGAATGGCGCTTGTCGGTCAGGATGATGCGCACGCCGGAATTGAGGAAGGCCAGTTCCCGGAGCCGGTGCTCGAGCGTTCCGAAGTCGAAATCGATCATCGTGAAGGTTTCGCTGCTCGGCATGAAGCTGACTTCGGTACCGGTCTCGTCGCCGCAATCGCCGACAACCGCCAATGGCGCATCGGCCACGCCGTGGCTGAAGCGGATCTCGTGGACCTTGCCCTTGCGCCGGACCTTCAGCTTGAGCCAGACCGACAGCGCGTTGACCACGGAAACGCCAACGCCGTGCAGTCCGCCCGATACCTTGTAGGAGTTCTGGTCGAACTTGCCGCCGGCATGCAGCTGCGTCATGATCACTTCGGCGGCCGAGACGCCTTCTTCCTTGTGGATGTCGGTCGGAATGCCGCGGCCATTGTCGGTTACCGTCACCGATCCGTCCGGATTGAGCGTCACCGTGACGCGGGTGGCGTGACCGGCCAGCGCCTCGTCGATGGCGTTGTCAACCACCTCGTAGACCATGTGGTGCAGGCCGGAGCCGTCGTCGGTGTCGCCGATATACATGCCCGGGCGTTTGCGAACGGCGTCCAGGCCCTTGAGAACCTTGATCGATTCGGCGCCGTACTCGGCCTCGACGGTCGGGTTTGTCTCAGGCGTATCATTCATCATGCAGATCTTTCGGTCCAGGGCGGCTGTGCCGGGCCAAGAGTGAGGAAGTGCGGCATCGAATCACCGCACGGATAATGGATCACTATAGGCGTCCCGGAGATGAAATCCAAATCTGCGACGCCATGGAATTGTGGGTTTCATAGTGCATATATGGGGTCAGACGCTGTTGTGCCAGCATCGAGATTGAAGGAAGCCGAATGACAGCCCCCGTTGCCCCGTTCGTCCCCCCCGCGCCGGTCCCGCGGACAACGCCGCCCTCGCGGCTGGAAATAATCCGCACCGTCATGCGCAATCCGCTCGAATTGTGGGGCGAACCGTCCTTCCGGCTGGAGTGGATGAAGACCAAGTTCTTCAACGAGCGGACGCTGATCGTCAATCATCCGGGCCTGGTGCGTCACGTGCTGGTCGACAATGCCCAGAATTACAAGATGGCGACGATCCGGCAATTGATCCTGCGGCCGATCCTGCGCGACGGCTTGCTGACGGCGGAAGGCGAGATCTGGCGCCGCTCGCGCAAGGCGATGGCGCCGGTGTTCACGCCGCGCCACGCCCGCGGCTTTGCCGAGCAGATGCTCGAGCAATCCCGCGCCTTCACCGGCCGCTACGACACTGCCGCCGTCAACGGCGAGGTGCGCGACATTGCCGTCGACATGACCGAGCTGACCTTCGACATTCTTTCGGCCACGCTGTTCTCGGGCCAGGTTGCCGGGACAGAGGCGGAGTTCGCCGGCGACATCGACCGGCTGTTGTCGACCATGGGCAGAGTCGACCCGATGGATCTGCTCAAGGCCCCGTCCTGGGTGCCGCGGTTGCGGCGGATGTTCGGCCGTCCGGTGCTGGCCAAGTTCCGCGGCATCGTCGAGGAAACCATGGAACAGCGCCAGCAGCTGATCCGGACCGATCCCGCCTCGGTGCCCGAGGATTTCCTGACGCTTCTGATCCGGCTGCATGGTCCCGACGGGCTGACCATCGACGAGATCGAGGACAACATCATCACCTTCATCGGCGCCGGGCACGAAACCACCGCGCGGGCGCTCGGCTGGACGCTTTATTGCCTGGCCAACTCGCCGTCCGACCGCGCAATGGTCGAAGCCGAGATCGACGAAGTGCTGGCGCGCGAACCCGATCCGGTCAAATGGCTCGATGCGATGCCCTGGACCCGCGCCGCCTTCGAGGAGGCCATGCGGCTGTATCCGCCCGCCCCCTCGATCAACCGCGCCGCGATTGCCGACGATCAATGGGACAATGGCAAGGGCGAGACCGTGACCATCGAGGCCGGCACCACCATCCTGGTCATGCCCTGGACCCTGCACCGCCATACCAAGCTGTGGGATCAGCCCGGGGCCTATATCCCTTCCCGTTTCCTGCCGGAAAACCGCGGCAAGATCGATCGCTACCAGTACCTGCCCTTCGGTGTCGGTCCGCGCATCTGCATTGGCGCCACCTTCGCGCTGCAGGAGGCGGTGATCGCGCTCGGCGTGCTGTTGTCGGGCTACCGTTTCGACTGCACGGACGCGACCAGGCCCTGGCCGATGCAGAAACTCACCACCCAGCCTGAAGGCGGGCTGCCGATGCGGATCAGCCGGCGTTAGGCGCCGGGAACCGGCACCGGTGCAATCGACCGCGACCCGCAATGGCGCGGGAAGTGGTGGCATCCTCGGCAAAACCGCCTTATGTGGATTTCAGGCTCGCATCCGGCCCGGGATGCGTCACTGGAGCGTTTGAATGGATCGCGAGCAATGACATCACCCCTTTATCTCGGCATCGACACCGGCGGCACCTACACCGATGCCGTGCTTTACAGCGAGAGTGAAGGCGTTCTGGCCTCGGCGAAATCGCTGACCACACGCCATGACCTGGCCATCGGCGTCTCCGGCGCGGTGGAAACCGTGCTTTCTGAAATCGGCGGCGCCGTCGCCCGGATCCGGCTGGTGTCGCTGTCGACCACGCTTGCCACCAATGCGCTGGTCGAAGGCCAGGGCGGACGCGCCGGCCTGGTGATGATCGGCTTCGGACCGCAGGATCTCGCCCGCGACGGCCTGGCCGAGGCGCTGGGCAGCGATCCGGTGGTCTATCTTCCCGGCGGCCACAATGTTCACGGCAACGAGACCCCGCTCGACCTTGCCCCGCTTGAAGCCCAACTCGACGGCTTGAGCAGTGAAGTCTCGGCCCTGGCGGTCGCAGGCTATTTCGCCGTCCGCAATCCGGCCCACGAGATTGCGGTGCGGGACCTGATCCGCGAACGGACCTCGCTGCCGGTAACCTGCAGCCATGATTTGTCGTCCCGCCTTGGCGGTCCGCGCCGGGCCCTGACCACGCTGTTGAATGCCCGGCTGATTTCGATGGTGGCGCGGCTGATCGAGGCGACCGGCGGATATCTCTCGGGCCGCGGCATCGACGCGCCGTTGATGGTGGTGCGCGGCGACGGGGCGTTGATCTCGGCGGCGGAAGCGCTGATGCGGCCGATCGAAACCATTCTGTCCGGCCCGGCGGCGAGTCTGGTCGGTGCGCGCCATCTCACCGGTCTCGACAATGCCATCGTCTCTGACATCGGCGGCACCACCACCGATGTTGCCGTGCTCGATGGCGGTCTGCCCCGGCTCGACAATGAAGGCGCCACCGTCGGGCGTTACCGCACCATGGTCGAGGCCGTCGCCATGCACACATTCGGGCTCGGCGGAGATTCCGAAGTCCGGCTCGAGGAGGGTGGTTTCGAGGCCGGGCTGAGCCTCGGGCCACGCCGCCTGATGCCGCTCAGTCTCGCCGCGCATCTCTGGCCGCGACCGGTTCTGACCAGCCTGGAACGGCAGTTGAAATCCTCATTTGCCGGCCGCCATGACGGTCGCTTTGCCTTGCGCACCGGTCTTCCCGCAGCACTCGCCGCAGGTCTGACCGCCCAGGAAGCAGCACTCTATGAGCGGATCGGCCTTGAGCCGCAGCCTTTCGACACCGTGCTGACCGGGACCTCGCAGCGCGCCACGCTGGACCGGCTGGTCGGGCGCGGGCTGGTTCTGGTTGCCGGGTTCACCCCGTCCGACGCGATGCACATTCTCGGCCGCCAGGATCAATGGAACGCCGAGGCCGCGCGGCTTGGCGCCGAGGTCTTTGCCCGCCGCAAGGCAGGCTCCGGACTGGCGGTGGCGCAATCGCCGGTCGAGCTTGCCGAAATGGTCTCCGCAAGGCTCACCCGCCAGAGCGCCGAGGCGGTGCTGACCGCGCTTCTGGCCGACGAGGGCATCAGCGGCATCGATGTCGCCAAATCCGTCTTCATCGATCGCGCCCTGAGCCGCACGCCGGGGCTGATCCGCTTTGGTGTCACGCCGGACCGGCCGCTGGTGGCGCTTGGCGCCTCCGCGCCGGTGCACTATCCGGCGATTGCAAAAATGCTCGATATCGAAAGCTACGTGCCGGTTCATGCCGGCGTCGCCAACGCCGTGGGCGCAGTCGTTGGCCAGGTGCGCGAGACCGTGACCGTGTTCGTCACCGAGCCCGACGAAGGGCGTTTCATGGTCAATGGCGCCGGCGAACACCAATTGTTCAGGAGCCGTGCCGAAGCCTTTGCCCGGGCGCGCGATCTGGCCGGCACCGAGGCGCGCCAGGCGGCGATCCGCAGCGGCGCCGATCATCCCGTGGTCGAGCATTCCGAACACATCGACATGCCGGTAATCGAGGGGCTGGAGAAGCTCATCGAAGCCCGCTTCATCGCCGCGGCCTCCGGCCGGCCACGGATTGCAGCCAGATGATTTGTTCCGAATTGGAATAAATCATTTGCACCTTAGATGAATTGACAGGCAATGCCGCGCCCGGCACGGTCCCCTCATGAATCGGGACGCGTGGGATGGCGTCCGCAAAACGGAGAGCCAAAGTGACAAGAATTGAAAAGAATGGCCTGAAAATCAGCGCCGACCTGCACGACTTCATCCTCAATGAAGCGCTGCCGGGAACCGGTGTCGAGGCCGACGCGTTTTTTGCAGCCTTTGGCGATGCGGTGGCCGACCTGGCTCCGAAGAACCGCGCACTGCTCGCCAAGCGTGACGCGTTGCAGGAGAAGATCGATGCCTGGTACCGCGAAAACGGCGCACCGGTCGATCTCGGCGTCTACAAGGATTTCCTGACCTCGATCGGCTACCTGCTGCCCGAGGGCGGCCCGGTGCAGGTGTCGACCGAGAATGTCGACCCCGAAATCGCCTTGATCGCCGGCCCGCAGCTTGTCGTTCCGGTGATGAATGCAAGGTTCGCGCTCAACGCCGCCAATGCCCGCTGGGGGTCGCTCTATGACGCGCTCTATGGCACCGATGCGATGGGCGACCTGCCGCAGGCCGGTGGTTACGACGAGGCGCGCGGCGCCCGCGTTGTCGCCTGGGCCAAGTCGTTTCTTGATGACAGCGCACCGTTGGCTGACGCCAAATGGGCCGATGTCACCGGCTTCGACTTCGACAGCGGCACGCTGAAGATCAAGACCGCCAGCGGCGAAACCACACTCGCCGATCCGGCGCAATATGCCGGCTTCAACCGCGACAGCGACAACGCCTTCCGGCTCTATTTCTCCAAGAACGGCCTGCATGCGGTGGTCTGTGTCGATCCGGCCAGCGTTATCGGCAAGACCGACAAGGCCTCGATCTCCGATGTCATTCTCGAATCCGCTGTCACCGCCATCATGGATTGCGAGGATTCGATTGCCGCGGTCGACGCCGAAGACAAGACCCTGGTCTACCGCAACTGGCTCGGCCTGATGAAGGGCGATCTGGAAGAGGAAGTGCACAAGGCTGGCAAGAGCTTCATCCGCAAGCTCAATGGCGACGTCGAGTTCACCACGCCGGACGGCAAGGAGGCATCGCTGAAGGGCCGCTCGCTGCTGCTGGTGCGCAATGTCGGCCATCTGATGACCAACCCGGCGATCCTCGACCGCGACGGCAACGAGATCCCCGAAGGCATCATGGACGCGTTCATGACCGGCCTGATCGCGCTGCACGATATCGGCCAGAACGGCCGCCGCGCCAATTCGGTCGAAGGCTCAATGTACGTGGTCAAGCCCAAGATGCACGGCCCCGAAGAAGTGGCCTTCGCCGTCGAGATCTTCGGACGGGTCGAGGCTGCCCTTGGCATGGCGCCCAACACCATCAAGATGGGCATCATGGAC
>Ga0189291_100266_pt1 | contig 28573 bp, 19 predicted proteins | sample UW1redminimetaG_FD_130331 | JGI IMG/M metagenome (GOLD analysis project Ga0189291, IMG submission 130331) | Marine microbial communities from the Costa Rica Dome - UW179B-red mini metaG | ecosystem: Environmental > Aquatic > Marine > Oceanic > Photic zone | place: Costa Rica: the Eastern Pacific... | reverse complement strand
AGCAAAGAGAATACAGAATTTGGCAGGTTCACTAAAGCATTTATCAGCCTAACATTGCTTTCATGCTGTTTGGTTTCAACCTACCTGTTCTATTGGGATATTATCGGGCTAACTCTTTGGAGCTACTGATCCTGGTGTTTTTTTAGTCTTCGAATACACCAAAGGTTTGATCCGGATTCATTGCTAACACAGCTTCTACCATCAAATTAATCAAATCTTCCACATCGTTCATATTGCAGGTTTCTACCGGAGAATGCATATATCGTAACGGAAGTGAGATCAACGCACTTGGAATTCCTGTCTGTTGATAGAAAATACTGTCTGTATCTGTACCGGTTCGAACGCTGGTTGCTTCATGCTGTACGTCCATTTTTGCTTTCTTGCATACTTGTTCTAAGAAATCGACTACTTTTGGGTGATTAGCTCCTCCATGTTGAATAGCAGGACCTTTACCCATTTCGACCGTTCCGTGTTCTTTCTGGTCAATTCCGGGCGTATCAGTGGCATGCGTTACATCAGTAACCAAAGCAACATCCGGCATAAATCGATAACTCATCATTCGGGCACCAAATCCGCCAACTTCTTCCTGTACTGAGTTTAAAGCAATTACATTTACTTTAAGATCTTTACGATTTTCACTAATTCTCTTCATCGCTTCTGCAATGATATAACCACCAATTCTATTATCCAGAGCTCTTCCGGTAAGAATATCATCATTCAAAAACTCCATATCCGAAGAATAAGTAATAGGATCGCCAACCTGAACTAATTCCAGGGCTTCTTCTTTAGAACTTACTCCGATATCTACATAAATATCTTTCCATGCCGGTTGCTTACCACCACCATTCTTATTGTCTTGTAAATGTATAGCTGTATTTCCTGTAATTCCTACTACTCTTCCTCTTTTGTTGTGGATGAAAACCTTCTTAGCACGGGCAATGGTTGAATCACTTCCTCCCAATTTGTTTACATAAATGAATCCCTGATCAGAAATATGCTGAATAACCATTCCAATCTCATCACAATGAGCTTCCAATAAAACTGTAGCAACGTCGCCACTCGTATTTATTTTACCGGCTGCAGATCCATAAGCATCGGTCACTACTTCATCAGAATATTGTTCAACGTAGTCTTTCCAAACTTTAACCCCTGCTTTTTCAAATCCTGTTGGACTTGGAGTAATGAGTAGATCTTCTAGAAATTGTTTGCTGGAATCTTTTGACATGTATTTTCTGATTTAAATATTGCTTTAATTAGACATCAAATATATCGAAAGAACCAGAGAATGTTGAATATCCAATAAGGAATATTGAACAGTTTATGTTTTGTATAATTAAATTTTAAAAGAATGAATGATACTTCGATATTTAGTATTCATTATTCGACATTAATTGCTTCCTAATTTCCTTCATGATTAAACCTGACTATAACCCCGATTTCTTTTATCACTGGCATAAGCTAACTGTTCGCTTTAATGACGTAGATGCTCTTCAGCACGTAAATAATGCCGTTTTCAATACTTATTATGAAGAATCTCGGTTGCGTTTTTTGGGAGAGTATTTTGAAATGACTAAGGAATATCACGAAGGCCGCTCTTTTGTGATGGTTCGTTCTGAAATTGAATATGTAGGACAAATTAAATTTCCTGATGAGTTGTTGATCGGAACGGGAATAAGTAAAGTTGGAAATTCAAGTCTGGATGCCTTTCAAGGAATTTATAACGCCGAATCCAAAAAGCTACTTAGTGTTGCGAAAACAACCGGAGTTTGGTTTGATGTAAAGAAACAACGCCCGGTTAAATTACCCGAGATAAAAGATCTGGATGCGATGTTAATTAAAACTGATCAAAATGGATAAAAGTACGCGCTATAAAATATTCAATGATCCTGTTCACGGCTTTATCACAGTACCGAAAGGAATTATTCTACGACTGATCGATCATCCTTATGTGCAAAGATTACGTCGTATTAGACAGTTAGGATTAGGCTATTTGGTTTTTCCTGCTGCAGAACATTCCCGCTTTTCTCATGCCCTGGGAGCTTTAGAGCTTGCAAAAAGAGTGTTAAATAATCTGCTTGAGAAAGATACCACCATCACCAAAAAAGAATATGAAGGAACTTTAATTGCCATTCTTCTTCATGATGTCGGTCACGGTCCCCTTTCTCATACACTCGAACATTCTCTGATAAAGGATTTCAATCATGAAATGATGAGCCTTGCGATAATGAAAGAGCTCAACAAAGAATTTGACGGTGAACTGGATACTGCAATCGCCATTTTTACCAATCAATATAAAAAGAAGTTTCTTCATCAATTAATTTCATCTCAGCTGGACTTAGACCGATTGGATTACCTTAGCAGAGACAGTTTTTTTACCGGAGTTTCGGAAGGACGAATCGGTATAAACAGAATCCTGAAAACCATGAGGGTTCATAAAGGAAACATCGTTATTGAGAAAAAGGGGATTTACGCCATAGAAAATTACATCATTGCCCGCAGATTGATGTATATGCAAGTATATCTGCATAAAACGGTGTTAAGTGCTGACGCCTTGATCCGCGCAGTTTTTCGAAGAGTGAGTGATTTACTTGAAGCCGGTTACGAGTTGGATTTTGCTTCTGACAGTCTTCGTTATTTCCTTCAAGAACAACCCTCTGCAAAAAAGCAGCTCACTAAAAAGATGATAGATGCTTATTCAAAGTTAGATGATTATGATATTTATCTGAATATCAAGTTCTGGACTCAAAACAATGATAAAATCTTATCTGAGTTATGCACCAGGTTTTTAAATCGTTCTCTTTTTAGAACAACATTCTTTGATACAATTCCTTCAGAAGATGATCAAAATGAAATTCTTAAAAAAACTAAGATCGCATTAAAGAAACTTGGTTTACCTTATGGGGATGAAGCAGCTTCCTACTTCTACAGCTTTGATCAAAGTTATTCCGAAGCTTATAAATACAAGAATGAAAGCATTTGGATCTTTGATGATGAACATGCTGTAGAGTTTTCAAAAGCTGCGGATACAAAAAATATCATTGCACTAACCGAACCTGTGGTCAAGAATTACCTGGTTCATTTAAAAGAAATCGATATTTAGTTAGAAGTGTGAAATTCTATCAATTTTTCCAATGGTTTTCTAACTATCACAGCTACCTGCATTTCTTTTTCTTTTAAAACCTCTCTTAATATATCTTCATATACAGATGCAATGGAGCCAACGAAACCAATTTCAAGAGATTTTGACTCATCAAAATAACTTAGTTGTTTATCAGCAAAAGCCTCAAATCCTTTTTTAACCATTTCTTTAATGAAAGGATGATCTCTGAAATCTCCCAAAATTTTAGAAAAAGAAGCTACAAATCGATTCGCCTGAGGTTCTTCGTAAACTTTATGTAGAATAGATTCAAGGTTCATATCACTTGTTTGTTCTATTGCAATTCTAAGATCTTCCGGCATCAACTCATAGTAATAGCTGTTCAGAATTCTTTTACCAAAATATCCCCCACTGCCTTCATCTCCCAGAACAAAACCCAGAGAAGGTATGTTTTTTACTATATTTTTACCATCATATACACAGGAATTAGATCCGGTTCCAAGAATACACGCAATTCCTTTATTCTTCCCGAAACAAGCGATTGCTGCTCCCAATAGGTCTGTTTCTATACAAATTTGTGCACTCGGGAAATTCTCTTCAATGGCATTTTTCAGAATTGCTTTTCTGGACTTGTTTCCGCTTCCGGAACCATAGAAAAATATCTTATCTATTTTTACATCCGAGATCTCTTTCTTTACTCCATTTTTTATAGCTTCAGAAAGCTGTCCATGGGTTCTGAAATAGGGATTTAATCCATCACTAAAAAAATAATTCTTTGCCCCATCATTTGAAATTAATACCCATTCAGTTTTAGTGGAACCGCTATCGGCTATAAGTATATTCATCTAATATTTTTAATTATTACCCAAGATAGCTATCCCATAATTTGATTTCTACTTTAGACACTATTTTAATTACATTCCAAGAATAAAAAATAATATATGACTTCAATAAGTGGTATTTCTTCCGGCAAACGGTTGGTTTCTTTAGATTTTTTTCGTGGAGCTACCGTTGCTGCAATGATTCTGGTTAATAATCCCGGATCTTGGTCTCATATTTATGATCCCTTAAAACATGCTTCATGGCATGGCTGGACTCCAACCGATTTAATTTTTCCTTTTTTCTTATTCATTGTGGGAGTATCTATCGTTTTAGCTTTTACTAAGGCTAAAAAGAAAGGCATTGAAGACTCTGAGTTAGTAAAAAAAACATTGATTAGAGCTGCTAAAATTTTTGGATTAGGTTTAGCTCTGTCAGCTTTTCCTTATTTAACTTTTTCTCCTGATTTCGGACTTCACAACAATCTTTCAGATTTAAGAATTCCTGGAGTTCTTCAAAGAATAGCTATTTGTTATGCTGTAGGTAGTATTCTCTTTCTATATACAAAACCAAAAACCCAAATGATCACTCTGATTGGTTTATTGGTAGGATATTGGCTTCTGATGATTGGTATTCCCGTACCTAATTTTGGAGCTGGTGCAATAGATACAGCAGATGGAAACTTAGCTGCATTTATCGATCAGCAAATATTATCAGGACATATGTGGAAGGAAGCCTGGGACCCTGAAGGTCTTTTAAGTACTCTTCCAGCAATCGGAACTACCTTAATTGGTATCTGGACCGGTAGAATGCTTATGTCTGATAAAGAATCTGAAAGTTCTCGAACGCTGCAATTTTTCATTTGGGGCTTTATCCTGATTATCATTGGTTATATATGGAGCTGGGTGTTCCCGATTAATAAAAACATTTGGACTAGTTCGTATACATTATTCACCGGTGGACAAGCAATGTGTATTTTTGGTTTATGCTACTGGTTTTTGGATATAAAAGAGAAACAAAGGTTTACAAACTGGGGAGTTGCTTTCGGTATAAATGCTATAACAGTATTTTTCCTAAGCGGCGTTATTGCAAGAGTTCTAAGTATGATCACCTTTAATTATGGTAATCAGATGTATTCAATTAAAGGATGGATTTATGAAGTTGTTTTAAAATCTGTTGCTTCTCCTATCAACGCGTCTATTTTGTATGCTATTATTTGGATTATCCTGTTTTGGGGATTAGCTCGTTGGATGCAAAAGAAGAATATTATTATTAAAGTATAATAGAGCTAAGAACTACTTTACTAAAATCATTTTTTTTGATTTCATCCCAAAAGAAGTACTTAGTGTATATATATACATTCCACTTGAAATATTACTGGCATCAAAAGTATAAGAATGATTTCCTTCGCTTAATTTATCATCAACTAAAACAGCAACCTTTCTGCCGAGTACATCGAAAACGGTTAAACTAACCTTATCATTTTTTGGCAAGTTGAAAGAAATATTGGTTGTAGGATTAAACGGGTTTGGATAATTCTGGCTCATTTCAAAGTTAGTGGGTATTCCCTCTTTCACCTCTTCAACTGAAACTGAAGTTCCACTTGGGTAGCTGGCTCGTAAGTTATCAAAGTAAATAGTGCCGTTATATTTTTGACCGCTCTGCTGTTCCGATTTAAGTTTTATAGAAATTCCTGTTACAGTGATTGGAAAATAGAAAGTACTGAACGGATAATCAGGAATAGCATTTTCCATCGATATTGAGTAGGTCTCAAAGGTTGTATTATCTGCAAATCTTTTAAGACGCACATCAAATTTTTCATTGTTATCATCAACAAGATTCAAATCTATCAGGTGCTTTTTTCCATCTGTTTTTCCATCAATTAAAAAAGTATCGGGTACACCAAATATTGGAATATCTTTTTTGATATATGCCCAAGTATCCGGCCTTCCGGCATATTGGAATTCATAGTCTAGCTTTAATGCATTCCCACTTTCTGTGGAAACATTATCTGTTATCGTTAGCTTTGAGTTAGTGACATCTATATTTAAACCATCAAGGGTAATTCCCTGAATGTCCTCAAAGCCTGTAAGTAGTTCTACGCCCATCCCGATTTCCACTGCAACTACCGAAGTATCAGAAATCCCGTCAAAAGTGGCAATTATTTCAGTAGTTCCTTCAGAAACACCTCTAAATATCCCATTTTCTATAATTCCAACATCCGAATTTGTACTTTTCCATTCTATTTCGCCATCAGAAACTGATTGACTAACTCCATCAAAATCATTTGCTCTTGAATAAAAATCGATCTCTTTTATATTGTCAGTTACAGAGTTTCGGGGAAAGATATTGAATGAAGTAACTCCTTTTATAATAATTTTGGCAGAATCTACTTTGTTTTGATATTCAACATACACAAATCCTGTATCAGGTTCATTTCCTGCGCTAAACAAGCCGGAGTTACTGATACTAGCCCCAAATCCCTCACTTAATGAGAAGGTAAGGCTTTCAGGATTAAGCTCGATAGGAAAGAAATTTACATCGCTTCCTTTTGTATTAAACTGAAGATTCTTATTCCTGTAAATCTTATTAAAGTCTGGTGATAGCTCCAGATTTTCAATATTAGCGGTCTTAGATTTATTAGATACAAGCATTAATGCATTTGATACCGATCTCTCACCAGAGCCATCCGAAGGCGAATTTACAACATTATTATGAACTACAAGAGTTGTTGACCCTCCTCCATCAAGGTTTAGGGCAGAGTGGGCCCCGATTGTTCTCATGAAGTCCGCAAGTTCATTAAGCGTTGCTCCTGCACTTGAACTCTGACGACCATCTACCGTTACCATATAAAATTTGGTCGTATCAGAATTAAACCCAATAGCAGACCTTGGATGTCGATCAGGCCAGTTTCCGTTGTTCACTCCTTCATCAAGAAATTTTCGGCTTCCTCCAACCGCTTCTTTTATCTTCTCTGTTCCGGGAAATATTTTATGATTCACAATCAAAGTATCTCCAATTTCTACTTCTTTAAGCACTGTAGACATAGTTCCATGACCTGAGAAAACAAATGTAGAATCTGTAACAGGAGAATCACCCTCAGTATCATTCTTTGACACTATGACTGTTGCTACCTCTCCATTTACAGTCCATTGATCTATTGCTTTCAGAGTGATTTCTGTACCAAATTCATTCGTCCCCGTACTTTCTCCGAAATAATGATTGTAAAAAACTAATGCGTTACTTACTCTGGCTGAATTAACATTTGAAATGGTATAGGTTGTGTCGTTAATACTAACTTCGCCACTATAGTTTGTTGTATTTATAAACATACTTCCATTGCTGGAATACCCATACACTTCTCTTGAAATGGGGGTTCTTAAAATTTCCCCATTTAGAACCTGTAAATTTGTTGGTATTCCACCGCCTCCGTAAAAGTCTCCATTTATAGCTGCAATTACCTGATGACCGTCTTCTGACTTTCGTTGCGACATGGAGCTTGTTTTCTCATAACCTCTAAGGTTATCATTCGCTTTAACAGTTTCTAAGGAATAGATACTATTGGTAAGATCAACCTCTACAACTTCGAAAGTCCATGGTACAGTGGGGGCTATAATTGAATAATGAAATACGCCTTCTCCAATCTGACTTACATTTAATGTGTCATATTGAATCTGAGAGAAGAGAGAAAATGGAGCTAAAAAATAGATTAATAAAAGTAGGCTCTTTTTCATAATCATAGATTTAACTATTACGTATATATTAAAAACTAAATAAAAAAAGGTTCAAAAATTTTGAACCTTTTTGATTTTACTTTATTAAAGTCATTCTTTTTATCAGGGTAGAATTTCCGGAAGAAAGTCTATAAATATAAATACCTGAAGCAAAACTTGACGCATCAAAACTTACTGAATGAGCACCAGAAGCTAATTTTTTGTTTATCAAGGTTTTTACTTCTCGTCCTAAAATATCGTAAACCTTTAATGTAGTAGCTCCGCTTTCAGGAATTACAAAAGCTATTTCAGTACTTGGATTAAATGGATTTGGATAATTTTGAGCTAGTGAGAATCTTTCCGGAACATCAAGTGCATCGTTCTCATTAGAAACTACTACTCCACCTTCGGCCGATTGGGTAGGCTCACTTTCTACATTATTTCTGCTAACTGTTGTTACGAAATACCAGTAACCATTTTCTGAAGGAGGTGTAGCATCTCTATATGTTGTTTCTCCGGTTACCGCAATTAAATTATAATACTTTTCCATCTCCTGAACTTCATCCGGATCAGATCCTGAATCGACTCTATATACAGCGTATTTAATCAAGGAATCAACATGTCCGCTAATACTTACTTTTGAGATCTGCTCGCCTGAAGGTTTATCCCAACTTATATCGAATATATATCCTTGTTCCGAACTTCTGCTAACTATGAGGTTTTCAGGGGAATCGGGAGTGGTCAAGCTTTTCCACTCCATAATAGGTTGGAGAGCATCATATTTATAGAAATTATTTCTTAATGAATCTGCAAATCCTTTAGATGAAAAGCCTGTTAGGTTTTTTTCTCTGAAGAAAACACTTCCCTGAATTTTGGTATTTTCTCTGTTATGTCTTAGCTGTTTAGGTATCTCATTGGCATTAAATAATGTATTGCCAGAGTAAGTATTTGCATCAGACCTATATAGTCCATGACCAGGGTAAATATGTCTATCATTTGCTGCTGCGCTATCAGCCCACCAATCAGATAATGCACCATAGTCCTGGCCAAAAGGTCCAAATCGATTAAATTCCCAATATAACTGAGGGGTTACATAATCTATGGTTTGTTCTTGTAGCCACTCTATTCCATCCCCATAAATAACTTCATAAGCGTTCATCCCGCTTATACCATCAGGTGTTCCACTTTTCCATATTCCAAATGGACTGATTCCAAATTTTACCCAAGGCTTTACAACCTGTATGCTATCGTGTAGCATCTCAACAAAAATGTCGATATTATTTCTTCGCCAATCATCTTTGTCAGTAAAACCTCTAGGATATTTTATAAAGGTACTGTCATCTAATGATTCATTATCATTTGAAGCCATATGGTTTGGTGGATATGGATAGAAATAGTCATCAAAGTGTATTCCATCTACATCGTACCTGTTAACCACATCCATTACAACATCTATATTATATTCAATTACCTCTGGTAAGCCGGGATCAAAAATTGCAATATTTTGATTCATGACCATTAACCATTCAGGATGTGTATTAGAGACATGTTTCTCATCTCTTTGAGTAGTTCCTGGAAATTTATTTTTTTTATTGTCACCTTCTTTAAGAAGAAAAGGTTTTAAACTTTCATCAATTTCGTATACATCTTTATTAGTGTTTGCACTCACTTTTTGACTAAAATCACTCGGTATTGTTCTCATCGCTCTATACGGATTTAACCAAGCGTGCAATTCCATTCCTCGTTTATGAGCCTCTTCGATCACGAAAGTTAGAGGGTCCCAGTAAGGTTCGGGAGCCTTTCCTTCTTCACCTGTAAGATATTTTGACCATGGCTCTATTGGAGAATCATATAAAGCATCTCCTTCTGTTCTAATTTGAAAAAAAACTATGTTTATCCCAAGCTCATCCAGTTTATTTAATTTATTGATAAGGTCAGATTTTTGAAATCTTGGAGCTAAGCCACCTGATTGAGGCCAATCTAAATTAATAACAGTAGCAATCCATGTACCTCTGAACTCATATTTTGGTACGTTATCTTGCGATACTGCTAAAACAGGTGCTAAAATAAATATTAGAATAAATAGTTTTTTCATAAAAATATATCTCTCTATAAATGATATAAAAAAGGCAGCACATGGCTGCCTTTTAAATTTAAATAACTTGCTTATTTAATTAGGGTCATACGGTTTGTTAAACGTAAACCATTGGATTGTAGTGTGTAAATATATACACCGGAAGCCAAATTAGCTGCGTCGAAAGAAACAGCATGATCGCCGGCATTTTCTCTGCTATTAACTAAAGTAGCTACTTCTCTACCCGTGATGTCATATACTTTAAGAGTAACTAATCCCGGTTGGTTCAATGAATAATTTATCGTTGTAGAAGGGTTGAATGGATTAGGATAGTTTTGCTCTAATTTAAATCCTTCAGGTATTTCTGATAAATCGTTTTCATTTGAAGTAAATATTTGCTCAGTTGTAAATTTCTGAACATCAACTCCAGTATCTCCACCACTAAATACTCCTACATAAGCACTAGTACCTTCCGGTGAGAAATCTAAAGCACGTGGACGGCCTGCATCAAAGTCACTTGCAAACTCTGCGTTTCTTCCACCTGCAACCCAACGAATACTATCTAATGGAGTTTCGTCCTGTCCTAAAGTAGCATAGTCAAATGCATACCAAGTTTGAGGAGTATATGGAGCACTAGGTACATCATTTAGAGATCCACCACTAACCCACAAGTATTTTGTTGAAGGATGAATATCAAAGCTTTCAGCTTTAATTCCTCTTAACACAGTATCAGGAGTACCAAATCCACTAAATTCATCTCTAGTGTATTGAAGAACGCCAGGTCCAGTGTAACCTTGCCACCAAATTGTTAAACCATCTTCAGCAACCTGGAAATCTCTTGAGAAACCACTTGTTAGAGTAATTATTTCTTCAGGATTTTCAAGATTAGAATCATACTTAATGATTGGAGTATCTGTAGCAACCACACATCCTATGTAAATACTTCCTGAAGCATCCGTACTAGCTTCACCTAACGAACATCCTGATTCAGGATCTACTTTAGCTAAGCCTTGGCCAGTTTTGTAGTCTACTTTATAAACACGGTTGAATTGAGAGATGATAATATTACCATCTGCAATGCTAGCCTCAATTCCTCTACCTGAATAACCTTCATATGCTTCTCCTGTCCAAACTCTACCTAAAGTGTCATTAGGTGTAGTTCCGTCTGCATATTCAATTACGCTCAATGGTGAGAAATCTGCTGGAGTACCGTCTGCATTATATACATATACAACTCTTGTAGATAAAGTATCAGGATCTCCGTTATTTCCATCTCTGTTTGTAATTATTGTTTCAGTTGCTGAAAAAGGTTGAATCCAAACTTTTCCATCAGGGTCAACAGCAATACCATGAACTTCAAAAAAATTGTCGTTAGTATTAGCTGTGTCCGGTAAGAATGTATCGTCCCAAGTCCAATTTTGAGTTTGAGCATTTACAAGCATTGGTGCGAGTAAAAAACCCATTAGAATTAATAATTTATTATTTTTCATTTGTTCTCCATTTGTATCTGTTTATCGATAGTTTGATTTTATTTACTGTTGTTAATGTTATAGTTAATTAAATCCAAAAATACCAGATCGGGTACGATCAAACATGTCCATAAAATTTAGACTTCCGCCATCACCCTCAGTAGCAACTACTGCAAATTCATCGTCACGCCATGTAATACTAAAAGTTCCTTGTTTAATCATTCCCGGATAAAAAGCTTGGTTTCTTCCTGAAGGAAAAACTCTAACGATGCTGGTTTCTCCGGTATTACCTATCAGTAATTCCCCATTCGATGCCAATATCAAAGAAGTAATATTTCCATCATACTTGGCACCAAAATCAAAATAAAGTTCACCAGATCCTAGATTACCACTACCATCAATTGAAAATTTCCATACTTGTTGACTTCCGTTTATTGTTCCGCTAACGAATAATTCATTTGATTGTTTATAATAAGCAACTGCATTAAACTGACCTACAAAAGGGAATTTTGACTCTGCTTTAGTAGTCGAATTAAATCGATGAATTTGGTCACTATCTCTTCCAACAACCCATAAAAAGCCATTATCATCAAATATCATATCTTGAATTTTTAACGCAGCTGAAGATGAGGCTACCCATAATGATTCACGAATACCGTCTCCAAAGGTCTTAATAAAAATAGCTCGTACACTACCCTGTGTCATAAAAACCTGATCCATCGGTCCAATTTCAATATCAGAATAACTATTTGCGGGGTAACGTAAAGTACTATCAGCTGGAACAGGAGTTTCTCCGTCTTCCTTGAATTCACCTAAATTTCTAATCCCATCTATCTCAGTTGTACCGTCAACTGCAATTTTATATAACCTGAAAGCGCTGTTCCTTTCAGCAAATAAATAAACATTATTATTACCATCAATTCCTAATGGAGTAACGGGAACAAATCCTGTGCTGGTTCCTGGATAAAGCCCCTGTGGTGGACGTAGCGTGTAAGAATAAGCCTCACTTAAAAATTCGGCATTAAATACTCCCACTTTTACAGGTAAATTTTGACCATCTTTTTGACCAGGACGAACTATTAACTGCGTAGGACTCGCACTAAGTATTACTCCTTCCGAACCTCCAAAGTTAATTACAACTTCGTCGATGTTATCAGAAAAATTTTCTCCTGTTACTATTACAGAGTCTACTCCAGCAAGATATTCAGGATCAGGTGTAATATTTGTTACTATTGGTCTATTGCCAGGAAGTTCAAAATCAGGATCAAAAACGCTGTTTCCTTCTCCACAACCTTGAAATATTAATAAGGTAACAAGTATAATTACTACTAGCTTATATTTCATTATTGAATTTTTAGTCGTCATCAAAAATTTCATTAAAATCCTATTTGTGCTCCAAATCTATTTACTTCACCAAACACTCCAAATTGAGTATAAGAATAGTCAATGCTAAGACTCAGGTTTCCAACCGGTTGATTAATTCCAAAACCAAACGATAGTTCTTCTTCGTCTTTAGGGAATCCATATCCGCCTCTTACCATAAAACGGCTTAAAAAAGTATATTCCATACCAATTAAAATTTGTTCGTAGTAATCTCTGGGACGATTTGTATCTATTGATACTAAAAGAGAATGTTCATCAGGACTAATATCAGTTAAATCCAAAATATTCATTGAAATACCAATTTTAAAAGTTAGAGGTAGTTCTTGTTCCTCTTCAATAAAAGAAACTTCAGGAGAAAAATTTCTTAACGCCATTGCAAAATTTAGACTCTTAAACCCTGTTTTGTAAAAAACTCCAAAATCCATGACACCTACACCTGAAGAATAGTTCTCAGTCACGTAGCCTCCATTACCATCTGTATCAACCGGGGCACTGGTAAGATCCTGATAGGCATACTTGAAGTTTGCACCAACCGAAAACTGGTCTGTAACCGCATTAGCATAAGAAAGCCCGATTGTCATGGCAGTTGGATTAACAAATCCATTATCTAAATAGCCCAAAGGATTGTTAGGATCATTATCTCTTACAGTGGCAATAATATTTCCATAATCTACCGATGTAGCATTTAAACCAAACACTCCAATTTTACCATTACCTGGTTTGAATATCAATGAAGCAGAATTATGATCGATATCTGCAATCCATTGCACAACACCTGCAGTTAGACTTACATTATTTTCAATTAAGGCCATTGTTGCAGGATTGTAGAATGGGCTATAAGCACCCATATTCACCGAAGTTACCGCATCCGACATCGCTGATGCTCTTGCAGATGTTGAAACAGAAAGAAACTTCATACTGGTTTGAGCTCTTTTCTGCTGTGCTTCTAGCGTTTGAAAAGAAACGAGCGATAAAAATATTAATGGTATAATCTTTTTCATTTCGATGAACTTCTCTTAAAGTATTATTACAATTTTTCTTATAGCCACTTTTCCAAAATCATCATCATTGGGGTCTTCGTTTACAATTCTTGCAATATAAACTCCACTAGCTATTCTTTGTCTCGAATCTGTTTTTAAATCCCATGGTTCATCTCCACTTCCGTCATTATGAAGAATTGTTTTTATCTTCTCACCCATTTCAGTGTAAATATTAATGGTACACCTGCCCGGAATTTCATAGAAGTAAATTCGATCGTTACCGTCGGCTTCATCTGTGAAGAGTAGATCAGAATTTGCACCGGCTGAATAGGGATTTGGTACTACTCTTATATCCGACATAGCCTCACCAGGAGCTCTTAAAAGTGTAGCCGGATCATAAGTTTGTGTATAGTATCTATTACTTATTAGATTTTTACCAATAGGAGTTTGCCCGGTATTATCATTATTAACTGCTCCTTTACTGACGATATAATAATAGTATTCTAAACCTCTGATTGGAACTTCTAACAAAAAGTTACCCGGAGCTTCCATTCTTCCTGCTTCTCCATCACTAATACTTTTTTCTGCGGGGCTAGCTTCATAAAGTAGCCTGTAGGTGCTGTCCGTCCGTCCTTGTGCACGGTAAATATCAAATCCTTCGATTTCTCCTATATCTCCTTGATATTCCCATTCAATTTTGATTCCACCACCTTGAGATTCTACGAAAAATAGAGCCGGTGGCTCGGGACCTTCCGGAATTGTGAATCCGGCATTATAGTTTTCAACAGCTCTTTCAAAAGTTTGGAAAAGTGAGTCACGACCAGTGAAAACCCATTCATTTTTTGACATACTTAAATCCTGACCATTTACTTCATATGTGATGTCCTGATATACATCAGGATTCGATGGGTTAGCGTCAATAATTTCTTTAAAACCTCTTCCAACACCAGCGGCCACATCTCTTGAAATCCCGGCAGAACCTTCTGCAATTACTATCTTTACACTTTCACCAGGGGCAAGTGTATACGGTCCATAACCGTACGTATATGAATAACCTCCACTCGTACCAATTGCAGGATCACCGCTTGGCTCCAAAAAGCCTGGTAATCCACTTGATTCTACTCTGAATGCATGTCGTTCTGTTCCTCTTCCTTTTGACATAGCGGTATATTCATTGGTCATTTTAGCTTGATTAAAAGCATCATTATTTGTCATCAAATTATCATCACTACCTTCTTCTGACATAGTGAATGGTTGATTAGGATCATCTGTGTCATCTGTGGCCGAAGCATCAGCATGCAATGTAACAGTACCCACAAAATGATAGGCTGCTAATCTACCAGTTGTATCATTTGATGATAAAAATACATCAGAAGGATCAGGAGATAATACAGGTCCTCCAATATTATCATATACTACATTAGAACTGCTTACAAAACTTCCCAGACCATGCCAAGCAAATTGCGCTCTAAAAGTTTCCGGTTCTCCAGGTTTCAAACCATCACCACGACGATCATTCATTGTATTCATACCCCAACCGGCTCCATTCCCGGTTGTATGACGTATTACTCTTACTGGAGACATCCTGTTTAAAAAATAAGGTATGAAACCTTCTACTGTTTGATTTGGCAATTCGATTTCTTCATCTCCATCTGTATTACCGGTATTCGTAAATACATATTCTATCACATGATAATTATCATGAAACTGTTGACTGAATTGCATGGCGGTTCTTTGAACGGTTACTCCAAGTAATGTATTAACAGTTGAAATAATCTTACGATCAGCAAGCATGTTAGGATCCACTTCATCATTAGAAGGGTCTTTTTCAAAGGATTGTAATCCATCTACAACAACTTCGGGTGGACTAAACTTACTTATTGTTTTTATTTCAACAGGAAAAAACTCTCCTAAACCATTAACTCTGGGCCCTACGTGAACAACTCTTTTTGAAAAGCTATTTCCATTTTCATCAGTAAAATTCTCAGCTCCCAACCATAGGGCTTTCATAGCTTGCGCATCCTGAGCTTGATAAATTGCCGGCCATTGCCAACCAGCTTGTTGTCGGTCAATAAAACCTTCTTCAATTTCTGAACCAAGGCTACTATAAAAATTATGAAAGGATCCTGCAGCCAACCACCTGTATTCTACTTGTGCCTGTGAAATCCCTTGAAAGAAAAAGATTGAAAATATGATTAGTGAAACTTTCTTCAATTTGTCAAAATTTAGTTTTTATTACTTAACTGATTAAAATGAAAATCTAATACCAAACCTAATTGTTCTAGGATCTAAGAAGTTAAAAAATCTTTGATCAGGCATGTTAATGTACGCTTTATCATCTAACACTTGGCTTACTTTATTTCCATCTGCATCTATAAATGTAGAACCATCCCATTGATAGTACTTACCCTCAGTTGGAACATAGTATAAAGCTCTCTCGTTACCGGATGTTGGTAATGTACTAAAGACTTCTATAGGAACATATTCTACATCATCCGGTCTGTAATCTCCCGGTTTATCACTACCGGCAACTCTTTGATTTATCAGACCAATTTCATCCAGAACATCTTTTGAAAGATGTAGCGATTCCATATATGCCAAATAATCTTGACCGTTTATTAAGCCGGCATTGAAAACATTAAAATTTCTACGATTGATTACATTGCTTACATCAGCAAAGATTTTAATATTTCCCCCGTTATCAAGAAGAATAGGCTTTGTGACCCTCAAGCTAGTTCCCCAAAAGTCTCTATTCTGTACATTGTTCTCGATTCCGGGTATTGAACCTCCTCCAGTGTAAGTAAAATAAGAACCTGCACTCCATGTTATTAAAGGAACAATTTGCCAGTTTGCAAGTGGCTTCCCCCCTAAAAATTCAGGACCAAAATCTGGTGGACTTTGCAAATATAGCTGTAATCTTGCATAAGGCCTTGGAACCGGCTTTGCAATTTCATTATCTAAGGTATTTCTATCATAGTTTCGTTGTGAAAAAGGATTTTCATAATTTTCCAGCGTTCCAAAAAGCCCCGCTGAACGAATGCTATAAGTGTAGTTTATTTCTCCCCAAAAAATTCTGCCGCTTTGTTTTCTAAATGTAAGCTCGAGACCTCTTGTATCCGCATAAGAGAAAGGCCTGCTCACGGAATATTCATTATTATCCCGGCTTATATAATCTACTTGAATAGGTTGATTCTTTGCATCTTTATAATAACCACTTATTCTTATAAGATATTGATTAAATAGACTTTGTTCATAGCCCAGTTCATAATCAACAGTCTTAGGCAGTTTGTTATTGGGAGATGCTAATCTAGTAACCGTATTACTGATTGGTTCAATTCTAACAAGGTATAAGTTTTCGGGATCGGGTAATTGCACCTGATGTCCATAATTGAAGAAGAACTTACTTTGTTCCGTAATTGGAAAAGAAACTCCTAATCTAGGTTGAAATACTATTTGAGGATCAACATCAGAAACCATTGCCGTATCTAAAGCATCAGCATTACCATCATCAAACAAGTTTGTGAAATCCTCATATTCATACCAATCGATGTTAGGGTCTGAATATGTAACTCGTAAGCCCAGATTCGCAATCATTCCATTAAATTCCAATTTATCTTGAATGAAGGCACCGATTCTTATTGGATTGGTATTCCAAACTGATCTTGTCCTTCCAGATGGCAACACTTTATCAAACGAGCCATAATTAACTCTACTATTTGACCTGATGAATTCAATTCCGGCTTTTACTTGATTAACCCTATCTAGTTGGCTAGTAATTTTAAAGCTTGCATTCAAAACTGATACTTTACTACTGTCTCTTGAGGTACTCATACCAACCCCCATTCTCATTCCAGAGCCAATACCATTTGAGGATTCGTCAAAAAACCCAAATGGACCTTCACCAAAACCTACACCACCGATAGTAAATACGTCAGATGTATCGCGAAAAGCACCAGGGTTAGTACTGTTTGAAGTAGAAACGTTATTTACTCTTACTTCATAATATGTATCTTTGGATAACGAATGATTAAACTCAATACCAAGACCCTTAGTTATTTGTTCGGTAGGTGCCCAAAAGTCAGATGAATACAATCTTGATTCAATAAAACTTACTTGATCCATAGACCCTGCAATTCCTGATGGGCTTATAAAAAATCCGGGATTACCAGCTTGGCTGGCTCCTGTACCAGATTGCCTACTGTAAAGCCCATCTATAGACAGTTTCATTCCAGAAGCTATATTACTGGTTAACTTGCCTTGAAATGTAGTTTGCTTGTACCGATCTCTAGATAAAGGAACTAAATACATATCCTGAGTTTCTCTGAAAGACGTTGAGAATCTTAAATCTCCTACTTGCTCGCTTATAAATGGAACCGGACCTCCAAATGTGAAATCCATTTCGTAATCAGGGTCATTGATTTCCATATCTTTTCTGTGCTGGTATAAGAAAAGTTGTTGCGCAGCACTTGGTGACAAATCATTAGACGGATCATTATCATTCAATAAGGTTTGCGAAATAGCATTCCATCCCTCGAAAGCAGGATATTCAGATTTGGTGTATTCATCCCATGCTCCATTATTAGTACCTGTCCAGGCAACATCATTATCTAAATATGGTCTTAACCAATATGAATTGGGATCATTAATACTTTGCCCTACATTTTTTTGTTGAGGTGGAGTAACCCTCATAATACCATCTAAGGTATAACGATCTCTTTTACCTTCTTTAGTAGTAACATTGATCAATCCTGATCTTAAATTCCCATATTCAGCAGTAAATCCACCGGTTTGTACCTGTACATTTTCGATTGATGTTATACTTACTCCGGTGAAAGGAGAATTATTTCTCTCAGACCTGAGTGTAATTCCATTCAGGTTAAATGAAACTTCATCAGAATTACTTCCTCTAACGCTTAAGCCCTGAACACCAGCCTGCAAGCCAATAGCTTCTGATACACTAGTAATAGGCAAAGCATCTAAACTTTCTTTACTAATATTAGATTGACTTGAAGCAACATCTTTCTGAACTACAGGACGCTGTGCAATTACAACAATTTCTTCTCCTTCAACTGTTTGCTCTCTCATTGTAATATCAATCTTTGTGGTTTGATCAATATTAACAATAACGTTTTCAATTAAAATTGGTGAGAATCCTATATATGTAGCTTTGAGTGTATAAGTACCGGGTCCAACATTCAAAATTTGATAAAATCCATCTCCCTCTGCCGCTGTCCCTTTCAAAGAACTTTCAATAACGACATTAACACCAGGTAATGGCTCACCATCGGCGTCACGAACAAAACCATTAATTTTTCCTGACTGAGCTAGTAATGAGTTTGAAAATAATAAGATAAGGCAAATCGGTAGTAGCTTTTTTAATACCATATATCTTCAATTAAGGTAGAGTTCAAATTTAATCCCTTTGGAAGGGCTTTCATGCAAGTATGTTAATAAAAAAAATGGAATTGATGAAAATAAAACTCGAATTATCGATCCATTCAAAAGATTTACCCGATATGTCCTTCACATATCAAATAATATATTTTTTTAATAAAAACTCTCTACTAATCACGAATTCAAGCTGTAAAAAAATATTACACTTCTATGTACATAAGATACATATTCAAAAAAACCTGAGAGCGAGATTAATACTACTATCAACAGAATTTATTATTGTGGTCATTATACCCCTTATTTTAAGAGATATAATTAATTGCATTATAATCATCTTCTATTCCCAAAAATTCGAAGAAGAAAGATAAACATGTTAATGAAATTAAGATAAAGTGATAGTGCACCCATTACAGCTCCTTTCTTCCCTTCTTCAGAATCAGCATCTATTTCTAAACTCATTTTCTTCATCTTTTGAGTATCATAAGCTGTTAATCCGATAAAGATTGCCACTCCGGCGTAACTGATTATCCAATAAAGTGCTGAACTTGCTAAAAACCAATTCACAACACTTGCTACGATCAGCCCTATTAACGCCATAAAAAGAAAACCTCCTAAAGAAGTAAGATCTTTTTTTGTGAAGTAACCATAAGCGCTACATATACCAAATGTACCTGCAGTAATGAAAAATGTTGACGCTATAGAAGCACTGGTATATACATAGAATAAAACTGATAGAGTTACTCCGTTAAGTGCCGAATACAGAATAAATAGAGCCGTTGCAAATCCGGAACTCATTGAATCTATACGGGAGCTCATCCACCAAACAAGGCCAAATTCTACGGCAAGTAAAATGTAAAATGGCATTGCACTTGATGACCCTGTAAACATTCCCATAAAAGCGCCTGAATCGGCAACTCTCATCGCTACAATACCGGTTATAGTTAAAGCGAGTCCCATCCAAACGTATACCTTATTAACAAAGCTTGCTTGTATACCTTTAACTTCTTCAGCGGTAAGATTGTGAACCTGATTTTGCATTTATGATAGAATTAATTTCTTGTTTGATTTCTTCATCAAAATACTAAATCTGTAGTCAATAAGTAAGTAGTCTAACCTCCAAACCAATAACTAAATTTAACCAAGAATACATTTGTAGGCTCAGGGTCAAACAGTCCTCTCAAATCATTTCCGAAATTAAATTCTCCGTTTCTGCTAAATCCGTTTCTTTGCTGTTGCCACACTAGAAAGAAAGTAGAACCAGGGCTATATTCCCATCTGAATACAGCGTTACCTTGCAGAGCTCTCCGATTAAAATCCAGGAATCTGTTTTCAATAACAAATGGGTCTTGTCCTTGTGGAGCTTGATTAAGGTCGCTGTCAGGATCAATCGTTACAGAACCATCTGCGTTTCTTTCAAAAGAACCTTTATCACTGCCATACTCATCAAATCCAAAACCTCCCGGATTGTTGAATTCTTTAAAATTTGAATATTTACCTGTCCCAATAAATGGTCTTATATATGTTTGAAGACTCATTTTTGTATTGAACGTCCAGTTTAATCGTATTTCTGTTGAAAAACTGGTTTGTTCAATATCCGAGAATACATATCTCCTACCAAAGGTGTTGTTATTATCTGATGCATTAGATGTATAATTTTGTGTAATGATATATTGATCAACATCGTTTTGAAATCCAAATTCAGGCTCTAAAGAAACCTGGATAAAAGTTGTAGGTCGGTATGATAAAAATGCCCAAAAGAAATGGTCATACTCCCCAACTCTATCTTTTCTGTGAAACTGACCAGTACCCCCAGATAATCTCTTAGATCTGTTTGAATTAATATTGAAATTAAAATTCAAACTACCAGGCATTTTATAAGTTGGCCCACCTCTAGTTAGTCTGTCTGAAATGGTATCAAAATTTGCGTTTGAATTTAAATTGAAGGACCACAAATTTTTAAACTGGAAATAACCACCTACATTATATCCTCTGGCGATCAAATCATTATCGAAGTTCCACGCATGAGTTGTATAACTCCACAAGTTAATAAATTGAAAGAAATTAGGATCATTTTCCTGATATTGAACACCTGTCGAAACAGCTCGGTAGTCAGCTCTGTTCTGGAAGCCAATATCATTTGTTTCGTAGCCCGGAGTTACCATAGAACCGGTAACTGACCAAGTCCAATGTTCGCCACTAGCCTTTTGTAGGCTTATCTCAGAAGCTAACCCACTCAAACTAGTTTTAGTGGTATCCACTGAAAGTCCATCAGAATCCACTCTTTGATAATATCTTTGGGGAGCATTTTGTGTTCTTGTAATTGCATCAGTTGTACCAAAAACGGAGCTAACAGAAGCTGTACCACTTACTATCCAAGTTCGGTCGTTCCATCCATGTTCAAAGTCCGCTCCGGTTATAAAAGCTGCATTATGGAGTCTTTCTCCAAAATACGTGTTTCCGATATTCCGGTTCATCCCGCTAAAGAACCCACCTACTACTGTATTTCCCTGATTGAAATCTTGTTTGAGTCGCGAAACTAAAAAATTACTTGAAGGTTGAACTAAAAAATTCCCTGTAGTGTCGTAAGATGTATTATTTAATGTATCATTAACAGTTAAGCTAAAAGGGGAATTTTCTTCCAATGTTCTGCTGTATAGCATACCAATCGAGGTTCCCTGTTGAGTTTTACCACTTAATTTCGCTGCTCCTAAAATTCGGGATTGTCTAGGCGCATCTGTAAAAGTTGTAGTAACCAAATCTGTATCTGCAGGGTTATATAACCTTCCTCCTTCTATAGAAGAATTAAACCCTCCAAATCCACCTTGTGGTGCCCTTCCTATCCGTCTTGAATAAAAAGTATTAGGGTTTCCAAAATTGTTATAGTTCTTTGTTCCGCCAAATCTGAATATCTCATTGCCTTCTAAAAAGAATGGTCGTCTTTCTGAGAAGAACTGTTCGAATTGCGAAAGGTTTATAGTAGCCGGATCAGCTTCTACCTGTCCAAAATCAGGGTTGATAGTAGCTGTTAGAGTTAAATCCGATGTTAAGCCGTATTTTATATCCCCTCCTATATTTCCGTCAAACTCATTTTCATTGTAGTACGGATTATTTGGATTACCGGGAGCTCTTTCTAATACAGATGATATATACGGTGTGATCTCTAATCTTCTTGGTTCTTCCAAATCTCTAATACCATTTAATCTTCCAAACAAAGAAACACTACCCGAAGCAGACTGAGAAGTTGGCGCCCAGTAATTGAATTCCTGATGTCTTGCTATTCTACGTTGAAAATTTACTCCCCAGGATTTGATATCATCTTTGGAACTAAACCTCAATTGAGACATTGGGATTCTCATTTCGACAGACCAACCGCCTTCAACCATTTTGGCTTCTGCTTCCCAAACTGCATCCCACAACACATCTTCTCCTCTATCATCAAAATAAAGGATATCTTTTTGAACACCTCTTGGATTTACTGCAAAAGTAAATGCTGTCCGTTTATCATTATAACTATCAAGACTTACATAAACCCAATCGCTGGTTTCGCTCCCATCTCTTCTGAAAAGCGAGGCTATTATAGAATCCGGAGCTGTATCATAAGCCATTATACCTACAAACACTTCATTATCAGTATAGAGGATTCTTGCCTCCGTTCGTTGTGATGACTTACCTCCATCTTTTGGTGCTCTTTGAGTAAAACCAGTAGCGACAGGAGCTGTAGCCCAGATGGTCTCATCAAGTATTCCATCCAATCTTATGTTTTGGCCAGATATTCTTACAGCTTCCATTGTTGGATTTTGTAGATATCCAAAGCGGTAATCAATATTACGTTTATTTGATGAAATAGTATTTAATTCGTTGGATTCTTCAGGCTCATTTTGTTGAGCTTGCACTTCGAAATTTAGACATAGTAATAGTAAGGCAATGGTAAATTTCCGCATGATAATAGGATTAAATTTAGCTGGTAAGAAACTGTAAACTACTCTGTCAAAATAGCTTACAGTTTTGGAATTGATTTTGAATATTAGACGAGTGTAATTTTAATTCGTTACTCGTATTTACTAGTTTTTACGAATTGATATATCTCCGTGTAATGTTTTGAAAAGGTATTCTGATCCTCCACCATTAACACTGCCATATACCCATTTGTTAATAGACACTTTATACTGCCCCTTATTAGAGGAAACCTGAGTATTAGCCGGGTTACGATCAATTTCCATATCAAAATTTGTATACACATCTCCCCAATCTGTCTTCATTTTAGCGGAGAATTTTGCGTTTTCAGGGAAACTAACTTCGATATCACCATTTACTCCAGTAAACGACATGGGCGTATTGGGATTGACACGAGTAAAGCTGACTTCGATATCACCATTTACACTATTTACTAAGGCTGAACCTGCAATATTAAGGACTTCTACATCGCCATTTACCGATTCTACTTCCACCTCTCCCTCCAAACCGTCTACTGAAACGTCGCCATGAACTGCATTTATTTTCAGAGAAAAATTCTTTGGTACCAGAACGGTTAACTCAAGATCATTGTGATGAGGCTGGCTATTTATTTTCACCACATTATTGGCTTCTGTAATCTCTAAACTCAATCCACCGGATGAAATGCGACGTAAACCATCTCTTCGATTATTTCGCCCGCTTTCATCATCTTCACCATCATACTGAACGATTACATCTTGTCGATTATGTGTCTTGACGATAATATCATCTGCATATACTAAGTCGATTCTCAGTATTCCTTTTTGTCCCGGTTTTGATAACGGAACCGTGATATCGTCTTGAGCTGCTATTGGATTGACAACAGCCAACACAACAAATGCACTAAGTAGAGTAATTATTAATTTTTTCATGATTCTTCTTATTCTTGATTATTAATTTCTTTTTCGGATGTAAGCACTGCCATTTACCGTTTCGAATTCCATTTTTGGTCCACCATCTCCAATTTGTATCGGAGTAGACTTTCCAATTCGGTATCTGTTTCCTCTTCCATCTTTTTCCTTGTTCAATTGGGCTTTAAGTCGAGTTACTTGTTCAAAATCTGTATAGAGATCACCGTGTAAACTTTCAAAAGTTACTACTGCGCCTAAATCTTTTGGGGAATAAATTTCCATACTACCATTCACTGTATTAAATCGGGAATCCTGAGTTGGGCTTTTGGCAAAATACACTTCAATATCCCCATTAACGGTATGTGCATTGGTTTTACCTGCTATTTCTTTAAGAACAACATCTCCATTTACATTTCCGGCATCAACCCCATTCATCATATCTTCCACAATAAGTTTTCCGCCATTCACAGTTGATGCTTTCACCATCATATCTTTGGGCATCTTCACTTCAATATTAAATTCAAAGTGAACTTCATCGTAATCGTCCCAACGGTCTCTATTCCAATTCATACTGTGTCTCATTCTACCATCTTTGAACTCCACTTTTACTCCGGGAGCTTGTACATATAGATATATTGTTCCCTCATGTTCTTCCTGACTAAGATAAATCTCATTAATTATTTTTTGATCCAGATCTCCTCTTTTTTTGCGGATGGTTTTTGAGCCGGTAACAAGAATCTCATCTCCATCATAACCTGTTACTTTTAGATCTCCGTTAATGTTCTTTACAGTAAATGCATTAATTCCTGATAAAGCACTTTTCTTAATTTGAATGTCGATTCCTTCCGTTACTCGTTTATTTTGTGCTGTAACCTGAATTGAAAGCAATCCAACAAGTAGTATTCCTAATATCTTTTTCATAGTTATATCCTTAAAGCGACGCAATGGTGCTTTCTAATTTTTCTTTTACACTTATATTTAATTCTCTTTCCCGGATCAGATTTTCAAATTCAGACTTTGAATTTTGCAATCCCAGTTCAACCATAGCATCTGCTAAAGCAATAATTACAACATCAGACTCCTGAACACTGATTGCACTAACCAAACCTTCACGTACATTTTCATCTTCTCCCCATTTCTTAAGGGCTTCTATGGTTTGAACCCGAACATTTACACTTTCATCATTATTCAATGTAAAAAGTAATGCATGTACAGCTTTCTCATCTGCAATGGGTAGCTCCGCACTAATATTTACTGCTCTTAATCGATCTGTTGTAGACGCTCCTTCCAGCATACTTACAATCATTATTTCTCTCATATCCTGCATTTGAGCAGTTAATTCATTGATCTGAGCATCATTCGATCCAAATTGAGAACCGATAAAGCCTCCCACGATCAGCAATACAAAAGCATAAGCCAATCTTGGCATTGTTAAAGCAGTAAAGAGCTCATTTATCTTCTCTGAAATGTTAAACGCCGGTCTGATGGTGGCTTTTTCTTCTTCCAGCATTGCATAAAATCTGTTGCTCATTTCAGAAGATGGCTCCGGAGTTGAAACAAGCTCCAACTCATCATGCAATTGCTCCATGGCTTTAAAATCGACCAAATCGATCTCCCCGGATGCAATCAATGCTTCCACCTTTGCTTTATCTTGTTCATCTAATTCACCATTCAAATAGTCGGCGATCAGTTCTTCATATTTTTCATTCATCACTGTATTCCTCACTTAATGTGTGTACAATGTTTTTTAAGTCTTTCATTGCCCTAAAGAATCTTACTTTTACTGCACTTTCTGTCACTCCCTGAATCTCAGCAATCTCTGAATATTTCAAGCCTTCGTACCGGCTTAAGATCACCACTTCTCTTTTGTCTTCATCCAGCTGACTGAGTGCAAGTTCGAGTATTTTCTTTCGTTTTGTTCGCTCGTCCATTTCACCAAACTCAGGGGAGGCACCTCCCATTCGATCTTCATCCAGCTCTTCTTTCTCATTATGCTTTTTGTTTTGGCGATAATGGTCAATATGCGCATTGCGAGCTATGCTGAACATCCATGTTGTAAATGCCCCTGATCCTGAATAGGTGCTTCGATATTTGAGCATTCGCTCGAACACCGATTGAACAAGATCTTCACTCACATCGGTTTGATACGTTTTCTTGTAAAAAAAACTGTAAAGCGGTCGATTATAGCGTTCGAACAAAAGTCCCAGTTTATCTAGGTCTCCATCCTTCACTCTCATCATTAAAGCTTTATCTGTAGTTGAGTTCACTTATTCACCGTCTCAATACCCGAGTTTTGTGTTCTGTTAGTTACACTTGGTATTTTGGGAAAGGTTACAAAAAAGATATAAGTATTAAGACACAAGATGTAAGACTACCTCTCCCATCTTATATCCCATGTCCTAAATCTTAAGTCTTAAGTCTTACGTCATAATTCTTAAATCTATCAAACAGGTAACCCTTCTATTTCCATAATCTTCAGAGCATTTGTGCTTGGGCAAGGACCTGATTGCAGTTTATATTCAAAACTCATTTTGTTATCTGTAATTGATTCTACAAAATGCCAATTGCTCAATTGGTCTATTTCGGACTCCAGATCAGCTAATTCCAGATCGTGAGTGGAAACCATTCCTATTCCACTTTTCCCGGCAACTTCTTTCAAAAAGGCTGCACTTCCTGCAAATCGTTCTCGATTGTTAGTTCCTTTATAGATCTCATCCACAAAAAAGAATAATGGTTGCTCATTTTCTTTATTCAATTCATCCAACAATTCCCTAAGACGTTTAACTTCAGCATAGAAATGGGAAAGTCCGTCCCCCAGCGAGTCATTTACATTGATGCTGGTAAAGATCCTGAACAAGCCTGTGTTTAATGATTCAGCGTTTACAGGAGCCCCTGAGTAAGCCAAAACTAAGTTGATACCAACTGTTCTTAAAAAAGTACTCTTCCCTGCCATGTTTGATCCGGTTATCAGAAAGAGATCTTTCCCGGGATTAACCTCAAAATCATTGGCTACTTTTTGTTCTTCATTAATGAGGGGATGACCAAGTTTCTGAGCTTTAAACAATCCCTCTGTCTCATTCTCAAATGTTGGAAAAAGATATCCTGGATTTAGAAAAGAAAAATTAGCCATAGAGTTTAGTGCTTCTAATTCATAAAACTTATCAAGCCATTTAGTAAGCTTTGGCTCAATGTCTTCTTTTAGATTTTCTAACTTCATGGAGAAGAACAAATCCCATGGAACCAATAAATTCATCAAAGGTCCTAATAATTGTTCTTTTTGTATAGAAGCAGCAACGGCAAATCTTCTTACTTTTCTAAGATTTGTTGAAGGTCGTTCTTCTGGTTCATGAAAAATCTTTAGAAAATTTGTCATTCTCTTGTTCCCCCTAAAACGAAATTTCTCGACATGTCTAAGTATATTACTGAATTTGCCCAGTAGATTTTCCATTTGGAATGCAGCATTATTCAAGCCGATTACTTTTTGGGCATTCAATTTATAGACTGATAAATAGATCAAAAAGGGGATGATAAAATAAATCGCGCTTACCTTACCAATTAGTGCTAAAAATCCGAAAATGATATTACAAGCTGATAAGATGCTTAGTATTGTTAATGGAATTCCAAACCCTGTTTTTTTTGGAAGACGAAGCCATTCCAGCATTTGCTCCATGGTCCAGTATTGTTTATCGGTACGACTTTTGGTAAACAATGCTTCCACCTTCAACTTATCCCTGAATAGCTGTAGCGGAGCGAGTTCCTGAATCAAAAACTGTCTTTTCTTTATCTCCTCTTTATTCAAGGGTTGATTTAAAAGCCAGTCAGAAAGCACATTGGCACTCCCCTCAAAAATTGAAGTATCCAACAGCTGAAACAAAGATCTTTTTCCAATAATGTTCAGATCATGTGCGTATGGGTGATTAGGAAATTCATTTCTGTTTAAATCCTTGAATGGTATTACATCCCAATTAAGTTCTAAGCGTGCAATTTGCTCTTCTTTAGCTTGCTTTAGATAGCCTAACTTTTCCATGCACTCTTCGACCTTTTTATGTCTCTTTACCATAAATAGGAACCCGGCGATCAATCCCAGCAGAATAATTGTGTAAGGGATGCCTGGCATGATATCCATACCAATAAATAGGAATACTCCTGCTAATACGAAAAGTGTTAATCTAAACCCGGATATTTTGCTACTTTGTTTTTCCAGTTTGGCAACTTTCCTTTCAATGCGATCTATGTGTCGCTCTAATAATTTCTTCAATTTTTAAAATAGATGTAAGATTTTAGATGTAAGATATAAGATTCCATTGATTAAACATGGATGTAAAAACAAAGATTGTAGCTTTTTCTTGGGAGTTTAGAATGATGAAGGTTGATAAGTTTCAAGTCGATATTCTTTTATCTTACATCTAAAATCTTATATCTCAAGTCTTACTTCTTCTCTAATTCCACAAGAGTCGCTCCCCAACTGCTCCGGTCATCGGCTAACCGATAAGAAAGTACATCTTCATTTTTGTCCAACAAACTATGAACTGTTCTTCGAAGTACTCCCTTCCCTTTTCCATGAATAATTCGAATGGAATAGATCTCTTTCTCCAAGCAGGCTTCGATATAATCCGGAATCAGACTACCCAATTCTTTAGGACTGAAAAGATGCAGATCCAAAATTCCATCAATAGGTAATTCTATAGGTTCCAAAATAGTTCTGAGTTCTGAGTTCTGAGTTCTGAGTTCTGAGTTCTGAGTTCTGAGTTCTGAGTTCTGAGTTCTGAGTTCTGAGTTCTGAGTTCTGAGTTCTGAGTT
>Ga0189291_100264_pt1 | contig 28809 bp, 26 predicted proteins | sample UW1redminimetaG_FD_130331 | JGI IMG/M metagenome (GOLD analysis project Ga0189291, IMG submission 130331) | Marine microbial communities from the Costa Rica Dome - UW179B-red mini metaG | ecosystem: Environmental > Aquatic > Marine > Oceanic > Photic zone | place: Costa Rica: the Eastern Pacific... | reverse complement strand
CGCCAGACCGTCTGCATTGGCGAGGGAGCCAATCGCGGTTGTTGAATTCCCATTGGCAATGGAGTCCGCGCCGAAGGCTGTGGCATCGCGGCCCGTGGCCCGCGCGGCTTCGCCGACCGCTGTTGCTTGGACGCCGTCAGCCGTTGCGAGGTAACCCACTGCGGTGGCAGCATCGCCCGTGGCAATCGCTTGCCAACCCAGCGCAGAAGAGCCCGTACCGCGAGCCTCTGAACGCGCGCCAACGGCGGTTGCGAAGTCAGCTGTCGTTGAAGAGCTTGTGCCAACGGCTGTTGACTCATTCCCGTTCGCATCAGCATTCACGCCGCACTCAAGGGCTGTAGCTTGGTCACCAACATTACAGTCCGGAGTCGGGTCTGCAAAAGCGGACGTCGCCAGTGAGAGCGATAGCCCCATTGCAAGCGTGGATATCGCGTATCGGGATGATTGGCGCATGTGGAAGAACCCTTCTCGGAAAGTTAATTAAGTTTACGATTATAGATACGCTGAAAGGGCTCAATTCGGTGCAGCGGTTGTCTTAAAAAAGAGATCGGTCTCTGCAGCCGTTTAAGAGAAACTGGGGTCCATTTAGGAGAGCCTCAGCGTTTCAAACTTTCTTTCCCTAGTGTCAGCGTTTCAGGCTTTAGACATGAAAAATGCCGAATTTGAGCCATCAAAACGGGAAATTTTGATATAAAGGCTAACCTCACGGTCGACAAAGATAGCCATATCAATGCGACGCTAAGGACGTTCAAATGATATTTGCTTTCAAAGAAATGTGATACTATAGCATCGCTATGTTTGTCGGCGTGACACATATGAAGCGGTTGCTTGTTCCCACACTACGGGTCTGGATTTTAGTCCTCGTGGCTATGGTCTTTGGCCAATTGAATGCGGCTGCGCACACTCACGATGATCATGATGATCTCCCGGGACCGGTCGCCTGCGATATATGTCTATTGGCCGTTTCTGACGACGAAAATGATTGGGCTCAAAGTGATGCGGAGCCCGATCCTGTCGATCCGCCAGCCTATATTATCCCGACGACATTGCGCCTGCCTGACGCAGGACCTGCGCCTTCGCGACAGATTGAAACAGTTTTCTCAGACCGACCTAATGATGTCGGGCGACAGCCGTACCCGACCCGCGCTCCACCAGCCTAGCGCGGCGTAAAGATGCTCGATCATGATCGAGCTAGATGAAAAGCGGCAAAATCTTGTGAGATAATTTGCCCATTTCCTACATCTGAATTTTTGCGATGTGCAGCCGGATGGTTCGCGCACGCTTCACCATATTGATACATAATGGAGGGACCTGTGCGTCCTATCAAACAAACTTTTCTGCTGTCTGCTGGCCTATCGTTGGTCATCGCGAGCACCCCCGCTTTTGCCCAAACACCGGATGATGAAATTGTCGTCACGGGCTTACGCCAAGCTTATCAAGGCGATTTTGACCCACTAGAAATCCCACAGATCAATCAAGCCATAGACGAAGAATTGCTTCGGAACGCTGGCGCCTTGAATCTGGATGATGCCTTTGATTTGTCGGCATCCGTTGCGCGTCAAAATAACTTTGGCGGCTTATGGAATAGCTTTTCGATCCGGGGTTTTTCCGGAGATATAAATCTACCGAGCGGTTTTCTAGTCAATGGTTTCAATGCGGGCCGTGGTTTTTCAGGACCAAGAGACATTTCTGGTATCGAGACGGTTGAAGTTCTCAAAGGTCCACGGTCGGCGCTTTATGGTCGCGGGGAGCCCGGCGGAACCATCAATCTCATTACTAAACGTCCGAATTTTGAAACGAGTGGGTATTTACAGGGCTCCATCGGGAGTTGGGATGAATATAGACTCGAAGCTGATATGCAGAGCTATGTCAGCGGTGAAGGCGGCGATTTGGGGGTCCGCTTCGTTGGATTTTACGAAGACGCGGAGAGTTTCCGCAACGAAGTCGAGACCGAGAAACTTGGTTTTTACCCGTCCTTGACTTTTGTCTCTCCAAACGAGGCGACGACGATTGGTTATGAGTTGGAATACACAAACCAAGAACGCCCACAGGATCGCGGTGTTATTTTTTCTGAAGCGTTCGGCTTCTCTGCACGCGACCTTTTTGTCGGCGAACCCGATGCTCTGATTGAGACTGAAGTTCTGGGGCACCGTTTCGAGTTACAGCAAAAAATTTCGGACAATTGGGACATTCTATTGGGCGCAGGATATCGCGAAACCTCACTCTTCGGGGATGCCTATGAGACAAATTTCGGTAGTCGTCAGCCCTATCTGGTTGATGGTCAGACCATTTCGCGTTTCTTCCGCTCCCGCGATTACAAAACCAATTACCTCGTTCTGCGAGGTGAAGTGACAGGTGAGTTCGACACGGGCGGTCTCCGTCATCGTTTGATCGCCGGGGTCGATTATGACACATTTGAAAATGACCAGATCGCAACGCGCTTCCGTCAAGGTAGCATCGGCGGCGCGGCGAGTGACACACTCGACCCCGAAACCTACCTTCTGCTGGACGTGTCCAATCCTATCTATGGGCTTTATGATCGTCCGAATGCCGCGTCGCAGATCGACCGGCTAGAAACGTTAAGCGGCACAGGTTTCTATTTCCAAGATCAAATTGATCTGACGGATAGACTCCAAGTCCGGATTGGGGGGCGCTTCGATGACTTCGATCAGGAATTAGACAATCGCCGGACTACGCCTGAGACCAGGAGTGAATCAGATAAAACGTATTTCTCGCCCCAATTTGGCGCGGTTTATAGCGCAACAAACGCGCTCAGCCTGTATGCTTCATACGGCGAGGGCATTCGTCAACTGTCTGGTAGCGATCCCGATGGAGACTCATTCGATCCGAACAAGACGAAATCGGCAGAGTTTGGCGTGAAAGCCGACCTTGGACAGATTTTCGATAATGTCGAAGGCATTGCATCTGCAACCCTCTTCAAGGTCGATCAAAGCAATATCCTCGTCTTCAACGAAGGCTTCATTGATCCAATTCCTGCGGGGGAGGCCGAGAGCCAAGGAGTCGAGGTTGACGCGAACCTGACCTTTGCAAATGATGTTAGCGTGTGGTTCTCCTATGCCTATACGGACGGAGAATACACGAATAGCGGTCGGGATACGTCTACTTTTACAACATTCGAACCTGGAACGCCGCTGGTGAATTCGCCGGACCATCAACTCAGTATACAAGTTTCAAAAGGATTTGATTTCGGCGGCATGTCTGCTGAATTGGGCGGTGGTCTTCTTTATGTCGGAGATCGCTCGGGTGAGTTGGGAAGTGATTTCACTCTGCCGGACTATGTAACGACGCGAATTTTCGGCGAAATTGAACCCGTCGAAAACATCGCGCTTCGTCTTAGCGTCGATAACCTGTTCGACGAGACTTATTACACGGACTCTTTCGCCAACGTGTGGGTGCAGCCTGGCGCGCCACGTCGTTTCCGCGCGTCTGTCCGCTACAGCTTTTAGGAGAGTATGATGTCAGCAATCTCAGTCAAAGACCTACACGTTACACGGGACGGGACGTCCGTCCTGCACGGCGTGTCATTCGAAGTCCATAAAGGCAGCGTATATGCGCTGCTGGGGGGTAACGGAGCGGGCAAGTCCACGACATTGCTGACACTACTCGGCTTTCTCACGCCGAGTTCGGGTACAACCATGGTGTTAGATCGAGACGTCGCGGCGGCAACGACAAAGGTACGCGAGACTATCGCGTATCTTCCTGAAGCGGCAACGCTCTACCCGCATCTGACGGCGTATGAAAATCTCGACTACTTTCTTGATTTGGCGGGCCGCAAAGTCGCTCGCGCTGACCTTGACGCTGCGCTTGAGCGCGTGGCGTTGCAGGAAGATGCAAGGGCCCGACGCATGGGGTCTTACTCTAAAGGGATGCGCCAAAAAGTGGCTATCGCGCTGGCCATTCTGCGCGACACACCCGTTTTGTTATTGGACGAGCCGACATCCGGTCTTGATCCTGTCGCTATCAATGAATTCAACGCCTTAATTCGCCAGTTGGCGGGCGAGGGACGGACCATTCTAATGGTCACACACGATGTTTATGGTGCGTGTCAGGTTGCTGACAGGATCGGCCTATTGCGGCACGGCAAACTTGTTGGCGCATTCGAGGCCGAGCCCGGCGTGCGTATTGATACGCAGATGGTTCACGCGGCTTTCGCAGAGAAAGCCATCGTGGAGTCTGCCGCATGAGCGCCGTGGTGCGCATCGCCTGCGAAGAATGGCGGCAATGGGGACGGTCCCGACTAGCCGTCATGACGCTTGGCGTGTTTGCCGCTCTATTGGTTGTGACGACATTTCTGACCGCCACTGACATGATTGATGCTCGCCATGACCGCCTGCACCAACAGGCTGAAGCGGAGCAAACCTTCCTTAACCAACCCGCACGACATCCGCACCGTATGGTGCATTACGGTCATTATGTTTTTCGCGCGCCGCCCCCGCTTGCCGTCTTTGATCCCGGTGTTGATTCCGTTACGGGGCAGTCGTTGTTTTTAGAAGGGCACCGCCAAAACGCTGCCATGTTTGCGGACGCCCGAGCTCAAGCACGGACAGGCGGCTTCGGCATACTAACGCCCGCCAAACTTTATTTCCTCTTCTTGCCGCTTCTGCTTATCGCGCTAGGCCATGCCGTGATTTTGCGCGAGCGCGAAGCTCGCACGTTAGGGCCGCTTTTGTCACAAGGCGTCAGCGGCCCGACGCTGTTCGCCGGAAAGTTGACATCGCTTGCCGCGCTGATCGGCGTCTTGTCTGTCCCAGCACTCATAACTAGTATTGTTGGTATCATGCTGGGCGAGCCGCCCTTGACGGCTATCATGCTCTATCTCGCCACAACACTCTATCTTTGCGTTTGGGGAGCGCTAATCGTCCTTGTGTCCATCTTGGCGAAAAGTCGGGGGATCGCGCTCGGTACGCTGCTGCTCATATGGTTCGTCACCGCGCTTATCGTGCCGCGTATCGGTGTGGCCGTTGCGACGATAACTAGCCCGGTTGATGGTAAGATCGTCACGGACATGAAAATGAAGGAAGACATTATCCGGGATGGCGATCCCCATAACGCTGCCGATCCGGCCTTTGCGCAATTGCGCGCTAATCTGCTTGCCGAATATGACGTCGCGACTGTCGAAGAACTGCCCATCAACTTCCGTGGTGTGGTTGCCGGCAAGGGTGAAGAAAATTTGACCAAGACGCTCAACGCCTATGCAAATCGCCGGATGAATTCGGAAATCGCGCAATCTGGCACGCTCGCGGCATTTGGTTGGGTCTCTCCCTATATCGCGGCGAGCACGAGCGCCCGCCATTTGGCCGGGACGGACCTAGCTACGCACCACCGCTTCATGCGGGAAGCCGAGGCTTTGCGGTTCGATTTCGTCCAAAGCTTAAACAGAGCCCAGGCAGAAAAGATGTCTTACGCGGTCGATGTCGGCCGTAACGCGAGCCAGGCCGCGTTTGACCTCACGCGTGTTGACCCCGAAAACTGGAAAGTTTTAGATGAATTTCGGTTCGTGCCCGACACGGCGGCGATGCGATTGGATCGCGGATCCAGCGGTCTAATGGCTCTCATTTTGTGGCTTGCCGCCCTGCTTGTCGCAGGCTTTATTTCTGCCCGGAGGTTGGCACCATGATGCGCGAATTTCGGTTTATGCTGCGGGACCGTGCAGCCGTCGTCTGGATTTTGATCGCGTTTGCGCTCTCGCTTACCGCCGTCGTTATGGGCTTAAATGAGGTAAAAGCCCAGCATGCCGAATTGGCGGAGTTGTCGCGCCTTGATACGGCGGATCGCGCGCTTGTTCTGTCTGAACAATCGGATTGGGGGAGTGCAGGCTATTACACGTTCCACCTTGTCTCTGATCCGCCGTCAGACCTTGCCTTTGCCGCTCTCGGTCAACGTGACGTGAGCCCTTGGAAGCACCGCGTTCGGATGTTGGCGTTAGAAGGGCAAATTTACGACACGGATGCGGCTAATCCTGACTTTGCGCTGATTGGGCGATTTGACTTTGCGTTTGTCGCGACGTTGCTTGCTCCGCTCCTCGTCATCTTGCTGTTGTTCGATCTGAAGTCTGGCGAACGCACCGCAGGACGTTTCGAAATTATTGAAGCGACAGGTCAAAAAGGGTGGGGCCGCAACGTCTGGCGCTCCCGCGCGCTGCTTCGCGTCGGAAGCCTAACGTTCGCCCTTCTCATTCCGCTGTTTATTGGCGGTGTATTGTCTGGAGCGTCTATAATTTCCCTTGGAGTCGTTGGTCTTGCAGTTGCCCTCTACCTTCTATTCTGGACGTGGCTGACATTGTGCGTCTCGAGTGTAGAGCGTGATGGCTCGACCAATCTCGTTTGGGGTCTTGGTCTTTGGCTGTTCTTAGGCGCCGTCATGCCTGCTGCGCTAACATCCACGATCAATGCCGCTGTGCCGCTGCCCGATAGTGGCGACATCGTTCTAACCCAACGCGAAGCCGTCAACGATGCGTGGGATTTGCCGAAAGACATCAGCATGGACGCCTTTTATGCGCGTCATCCAGAATGGAAGGGCGTCATGGATATTGGCGAGAGCTTTACATGGACGTGGTATTTCGCGTTTCAACAAGTGGGTGACCAGACAGTCGAACCGTTAAGTCTCGCCTACCGCGAGGGCCGCACACGCCCGGATGAACTTGCGGGCTGGTTCAGCCTTGTATCGCCTGCAACCGCCTTGCAGCGCGTTTTGGAAAGGGCTGCCGAAACAGATATGCAAGCCGCGTCTGTCTACGAGAAAAACGTGAGGCGCTACCATGCCGACCTCCGCGCGTTCTATTATCCGCGTCTGTTCGAAGAACGAACATTCGATAGTCAACAGGCAGGGGAAAGCTTACCAGCTTATATGCCTCAATAGGTTGGCAGGACATTATTCCGTCGCTGCGCATTGTGATGATCCATCAACATCCAGCGCAGCCTGAAGTCCAAATTAGCCCCAACATTCGACTCTTAAAGCTGCAAGAGTCATTCTGGGTGTCGCGCGCCGCTCGGCCCTGTGCAGAGCATAACGCTTAGCAAGATGCCCGAACGGCAAGTCATCGTCTATAACGAGCACGCTGAATTATTTTGCGGAAACCTGAACTTTAGGCATCGTCAAACACAAAGTCAGGCAGAGCTTTTAGCGCTTTTTTCAATGACCTTCCCCACCCATTGGAAATACTCCGAAAATATTTGTTCTCACGCTTAAAGCGCTTTTTAGCTCCAATTTTTAGAGTGTCTGTCTCGTAAGTCATCACGTCCAGTGGAAGCCCTACGGATAAATTCGCTTTCATTGTGGAATCAAAGGATACCAATAAGAGTTTTACGGCGTCCTCGAAACTCATGTCTGGATCCTGTGCGCGCACGAGAATAGGGCGCCCATATTTTGTCTCACCGATTTGAAAAAACGGTGTGTCATCTTCAGCTTCGATGAAATTGCCTTCAGGATAGATCAGAAACAACCGTGGCGGCATACCCGCAATTTGCCCACCGAAAATCAGCGTCGCATTGAAAGCGGCTTCTGCCGACTGGCCCGTGTCAGAATTGGCTTGAATCACTTCTTTCAGCGTATCGCCGATCAGGCGCGCAACTTGAAACATCGTCGGCGCGACGAGGATGGTTGGATCGCGGTCTTCTGGTGCTTTGGAACGTTCATCCAACAAGCTGACTAACGCCTGTGTTGTCGCGAGATTGCCTGCCGTCATGAGTGTGATAACGCGCTCGCCCTCAACGTGCCAAGTATGCATTTTTTTAACCGTGGCAATGTCATCAACACCCGCATTTGTGCGCGTATCTGACATGAAAACGAGGCCTTTGTTCAGGCGAAGGCCGACACAATAGGTCATAGTCTCAATCTCTTATTGTTGGACCTGTACATCGACGGAAATCGATTCGTTACGGCCACCAAATGTGAGTCCGGAAATGGGGGATGCATCGGAATAATCAAGCCCTGTTGCAACGCGGACATAGCGTTCATCCGGAGATATCTGGTTGGATACATCAAATCCTGTCCAGCCCAAATCCTGCACATAAACTTCCGCCCAAGCATGGGTCGCGTCTTGGGCCACCCGGTCATTCATCATTAAATAACCACTGACATAACGCGCGGGAAACCCGCTTTTCCGGGCGGCAGATATGAAGATATGGCTGTGATCTTGGCAGACGCCTGCGCGGGCTTTGATGGCCTCTTCTGCCGTCGTCATCGCGTCCGTACGCCCGGTTTCATAACTGACTTGCGTCCCGATCGCTGAAGACAAGGCATGAAGTTTGTCCAAATCTGTCCCCTGCGATAACATCAGAGTTTGCGCGAGCTCACTAACGCCCGTGCCAGCTTTCGTCAGCGGCGTTTGCCGTAAATAAAGCCAGAGGGGCACATATCCGGAATGCGGTCCAACGACGCCGTTATTATTCTCTACAAGGACTTTTCCTTGAGAGGTAATTATCAAATGTGTCGCATCCTTGTCCAAGCTGATCAGATGGACGGTGTTTTGATAGTGATCTTTAAAAACGGCCTCTGTCGTTGCACCGTCAAATGTCATATCCCAGTGCTGAACAGTCTGCGCCATATGGGTTTGCGGCGATAGTCGGATTTGCTGTAACCCGTATTGGGGCGACACACCGAACCGATATTCTGTTTTATGTGAGATATCCAAGATCATAATCAGCTGTAGAATCCATAATCAGTTTCGATTTGCACGGCGAGCGCGCGATTTTGGGCGAGGAAATCCGTTATGAATTCATGCAGACCTTGCTTCAAAATGCTCTCAATCGTTGCGCTTTCCAAAGACTCAAGAAGTTCTGCTGCTAAGTCCTGGCTGACGTGATGCGTTTCATACGCACGGTTGAGGTGACCGAGATTATGGGCGATTTCGCATTGGCAAAATGCGAGCGAGCGCGGCATGGAGCGATCAATGATCAGAAAGCTCGCAATCCCTTTTGGCGTAATTAGGCCTTTATTGACCCAGCGGAATGATCGATTGGCCGACACAGCGCGCAGGATCGTTTCCCATTGCACATTGTCGAGTGCTCCGCCGACAAGCGAGACGGATGGCAGTAGAACGTGGTATTTCACATCTAAAATCCGTGCTGTGTAATCCGCACGTTCGATAAATGTACCTAAGCGTGCGAAATCGAATATGTCATTACGCAACATCGTGCCTTGCAGCGACCCCTGCACTAACGCGGTCTGTCGTTTAATCAGAGCGAGAATTTCAGGGAGTACGCGCGGTGTCACCGGTTTTTTCAAGGCGTTACAGATATTTAACCACGCCTCATTCACGGCCTCCCAAACCTCACGGGTGAGAGCTGTGCGAGCAGTCCGTGCGTTTAAACGTGCCAAGTCGATCATCGACAAAACGCTGGTCGCATTGTCGCGGTCTCGCAGCAGAAAATTGATAACTGCTGCCCCGCTATAGCTATTGTGGTTAGCGTCATATTGGGTGTTCACGCCCGCCGCTTTTAGGATCGATTCCCATTCGTCTTCGGCTGATTTTGACCGTGTTAGGGCAATATAGAACCCAGCCTCAGTCAGGCGTGCTGTATTCTCGCAACGCTCCAAATATCGAAACATCCAGAATAGGCTGCCAGCTGTTTTTCCCAACACTGTCCTAATCCTCCAAGACCCAAGTGTCTTTGGTTCCACCGCCTTGGCTGGAATTTACGACAAGTGAGCCTTCTTTCATGGCGACGCGGGTCAGGCCACCTGGCGTCGTGACAATCTCATCCGGCCCAACCAACACGAAAGGTCGTAGGTCAACATGGCGCGGGGACAACTTGCCTTTTTTCAAAATGGGTGTGGTCGACAGGGCGAGCGTCGGTTGCGCAATATAGTTTCCGGGATTGCTTATCAGTTTTTTCCGGAATCGTTCAATCTCAGCTTTTGTCGAGGCTGGCCCGACCAACATTCCGTATCCGCCCGAACCATGAACTTCTTTCACAACCAGTTCCGGTAAATGTTCCAATACATATTTGAGCGAGTTTTTATCTGAACACCGCCATGTTTTCACATTTTTCAACAGCGCTTTTTCGCCCGTATAGAACTTTACAATGTCGGGCATGTAAGAATAAATCGCTTTGTCATCAGCAATTCCGGCGCCGGGAGCATTAGCAATAGTGATCCCGCCAGCACGGTAAATGTCCATGACGCCTGGGATGCCCAGCATAGATTTCGGATTGAAATTCAGCGGATCAAGATAATCATCATCGACCCGACGATACAGCACGTCAATCGGCGTGTAGCCTTGTGTTGTGCGCATGCAAACTTTGCCTTTTCGGATCCGGATATCTTGGCTTTCAATCAATTCAGCACCCATTTGATCAGCCAGAAAAGCGTGTTCAAAATAAGCGGAATTATGGATGCCGGGTGTCAGAACGGCGATGACAGGTTTGTCTGAGCATTGCGGCGGAGCACAGGCCTCTAGCGATCGGCGAAGTCTTTGCGGATAATTCCCAACAGTCTGAACTTTGTTTTTAGAAAATAATTCAGGGAAAATTTGCAGCATCGTTTCGCGGTTTTCCAGCATATAGGACACCCCTGAGGGAGTGCGCGCATTATCTTCTAAAACAAAGAAATCCTCTGCACTTGTGCGCACTAAATCGACGCCGACAATGTGGGTGTAAACTTTGCCCGGCGGCGTCACACCAATCATTTCTGGCAAAAAAGCTTCATTATTGTCGATCAGAGATGTCGGAATCACACCAGCCTTTAAGATTTCCTGGTCGTGGTAAATGTCAAAGAGGAAAGCATTAATCGCTTTCACGCGTTGCTCAATCCCACGTGTTAGGCGATTCCATTCGCGCGCGGCAATAATACGAGGAATGATATCGAACGGAATTAAACGCTCATCCGCATCCCGTTTGCCATAAACATTGAACGTGATTCCGGTGCGCCGAAAAACGCCTTCAGCCTCGATCATTTTTCTCTTGAGAAGTTTAGGGTCTTGGTTCTGAAACCATTGATGATAACTGGCATAGCTTTCGCGCGCCGCGTCGCCCGCAATCATTTCATCAAAAAAGTTCATTTATCCCCCAGCCTCTCAAGCCTTATACGGTCTTTGACTAACTACAAGGGATTGCGACTATGAAGCTATGCACGCTTAATGTTGCACTGAAAATGAGCATAATCTGTTCGCTCGTTCAGCTTTTTTGAGATGTAATGTTCGTATATCGAATACCCCTAAAGGCTAAAATTCTTTTTCAAGCCAATCGCGGATATCTGTTTTCATTGCACGGCGAGTCTTTGGCGGCCTGATCGCCTGCAATCAAACCAACTTTGATCCTTGTTGCGAATGTGAAGTGTGCTCTTCACGCGGCCTGCAAACAATGAGAAAAATGGTGCCCCCACACGGACTCGAACCGCGGACCCCCTGATTACAAATCAGGTGCTCTACCAGCTGAGCTATAGGGGCATGCTCGGTAGCCGCGCGCCTTTAGGCGTGTTTTTGCGCGGCTACAAGTCGTCTTTTCAGATTTTCTGCGTCTTTTTTACGTGAACCTCAGTTGGCGTCGCGACCCCGGAAGCCAGCATAGATGGCGGCCATGATGATGAAACCAATCAGCATGTGCCCAAAGTCGATCAGATAGCCGTGCAATGAGTAGCCTTGATAGACGCAGGCATAGGCTAAAACAGGGCCAACGATCATGACGACGAGCATGACCGCATATTTTAGGCTTGTGATCATGCGTGAAGCCCCTGCCAAATGTAGAACCATAAGCAAGCCAATGGCTTGACCTAGGGTGATGAGCAGCGCCCAGAATAGCCAACCGGCTATACCCATTTCTGCCATTAAGGCTTCGGATCGTTCTGATGTGATTCCCGTTGCTACGGCCCATGCGTCACTAAACAGCATGCCGTACCAAACGGCGCCGAGCGCGAAGAAGGCGATTGTGGCCAGTATGACAGCAAGCCATGATGTGTTGAAGATTTTGGCATAATGTTTCCCTTATTATTGCCGTCTTAACCTTAGCATGCGGTCAGAAAGAGTCGAATCAGGTGCTTGCGCGGAGGCGGGCGCTTGCAAGGGAAGGGGCAGGGCGGTAGCGCCCGCTTATGTCCACGCGCTACACTCTTGGCACCATGTTCGCCTATCTCCGCCGCCCCTATTTCCCGGCGGGCAAAGACCGGGTGGGCGAAGCGCAACTGAAGCACTTGATCCAACTTTTGTTTTTCAGTTTGGCGATGATGATCGTGTTGAGCGGTTTTGTCGGCGCCATTATCACCAATGTCGCCGGCGAATTGCCGGAAAACGCGAATGCCGCAGCAGGTCAGGAAAGTCCGGCCGTATTGCTGTTCTACGGCGTTATTCTTGCGCCCATTGTTGAGGAAGTTATTTTCCGAAGCTGGCTTGGCGGGCGCCGGGCCTGTGTTCTGGGGCTACCAATCCTCATATCGCTGTTCGCAGTCGCGGCGGCTGTGATTGCGGACGTGTCGCCCATGGTAACGTTTGCGATTGCAGCGGGACTCTCTGTTCTTGTCCTTGCTCTTGCGCGTCAATTAAATGCGTTGCCGCCTGCCGCGCAGAAGGATGCGCGCTGGCGTTTATTTCCCATTGCGTTTTATGGCTCGACGGTTCTGTTCGCGTTGTTGCACCTATCCAACTATCAAGACGGCCTCTCGTCTCCGATCATGCTTTTGGCGGTTTTACCGCAAGCGTTGGTCGGGCTGATTTTGGGATATGTGCGTATGCGGTTTGGCTTAGTTCAGGCGATCATCTTTCATGCGCTATATAATTTTGTCCTGATTGGTATTTTCTTGATGGCGCAATCCATGGCTCCTGCGGGGACTAGTGCGGCGCTCATTGCACATCCGGCCGCACTAGCCCTTGTCGTCGGCGGCGCACCGACCTAGACGCCCGCCTTATGAGCGAGACTAAACAACGGATCCTGATCACTTCGGCGCTGCCCTATATTAATGGGGTGAAGCATCTCGGCAATTTGGCGGGGTCTATGCTGCCAGCAGATGTCTATGCGCGGGTCATGCGGCTACTCGGGCACGACGTGCTCTATATTTGCGCGACAGATGAACACGGCACGCCCGCAGAGTTAGCGGCCGCGCAAGCGGGCATGACGGTCGAAGCTTATTGCGACCAGATGCACGACGCCCAACGCGCAAGCGGTGCGGCGTTTGATCTGTCCTATGATTGGTTCGGGCGCAGCTCGTCCGAGGCGACGGCCAAACTCACACAAGAGTTTTCAAGCACGCTGGAACAGAATGGCTTGATCGAAGCGCGTGTTTCCAAACAGGTCTACTCGAACGCGGATGGCCGCTATCTACCGGACCGTTATGTCGAAGGCACATGCCCGAATTGCGGGTTTGAAGCGGCGCGCGGCGATCAATGCGATAATTGCGGAAAACTACTCGATCCGATTGATCTGATTAATCCCTACAGTTCTGTTTCCGGCAGTCATGACGTCGAAATTCGCGAGACAGAGCATCTCTATCTCAAACAATCCGATATGAGTGGGAAGCTCCGTGATTGGGTCAATGCGCAGACGAGCTGGCCACCGCTGGCAACGTCAATTGCGTTGAAGTGGCTCGACGAAGGCTTGCGGGACCGTTCGATTACGCGGGATCTCGATTGGGGTATTCCCGTGGTTGATGCGGACGGAAATCCGCGTCCCGGGTTTGACGGCAAAGTCTATTACGTCTGGTTCGACGCGCCGATCGCCTATATTGGCGCGACGCAGGATTGGGCGGCCGCAACGGGCGGTGAATGGGAAAAATGGTGGCGCACAGATAAGGGCGCGGATGACACGACATATGTGCAGTTCATGGGCAAGGATAATGTTGCCTTCCATACGCTCTCCTTCCCCACGACATTGATGGGCGCAAATCTCAAGGAAGAAGGCGAGCCGTGGAAACTGGTCGATACGCTTAAGGCGTTTAACTGGGTGACGTGGTATGGCGGGAAATTCTCGACATCACAAAAACGCGGCGTCTTTATGGATCAAGCGATTGAACTGGCCCCGAGTGATACATGGCGCTGGCATTTGATGGCGAACGCGCCGGAAGGCTCTGACGCGGCGTTTACGTGGGAAGAGTTCCAATCGTCTGTAAATTCGGATCTCGCCAATGTGTTAGGCAATTTCGTCAACCGGATCACGAAATACACCGCGTCGAAATTTGACGGCAAAGTCCCAGCTGGCGGCGAAGCCGGAGAGCACGAGGCTTGGATCGTGGATGAGGTCAATACGCGTCTACCCCTGATGATCGAACATTTCGAAGCGCGTGAATTCCGCAAGGCGCTGAGCGAAATGCGCGCGATTTGGGCCGCGGGGAATGAATATCTCACCCGCGCGGCGCCGTGGACGCTTTATAAAGTCAATCCGGATGATGCCGCTGTGGGCGTGCGTATGGGGCTTGACCTCGCCGGATTGTTCGGAATTATTGCGCAACCGATCATTCCGAACGCGGCGAAGAACATTCTTGATGCGCTGGGAGTTCCGGAAGAGCACCGCGATTGGGGTGGTTTTGACGGGTGGCAGAACGGCCTGCCCATCGGTTTGGATGTGCGCGCGCCCGATGTGTTGTTTTCCAAAATTGAAGACACAGATGTCGCTGATTGGACGCAAAAGTTCGGGGGCGGAGAGGAGGCCTGATGCTGAATACGCAATGGGCTAAGCTGTGCGCGGCTCACACAATTTCTTATCCCGTATCGAACCTGACAGCGGAGCGCGTTGAAAAATTATGCGGATCAGGTGTGTCATGACGCCTGCGAACGCTGCTCTCTACAACTGGATCAACCGAGCGTTTGATTTTCGCGGCCGCGCGACTCGCTCTGATTACTGGTGGCCGCGACTGCTCGTAATTATGGTCAATGTGGTTCTGGGCACTTTGTTTTTAGAGGGTGGCGGTGAGGCTTGGTTTACGCAGCTGGTCGAATTGTCTGAGGCCGCTGAGGAGACAGGAGTTGTCAGCTTTGATGATTTTGACTTGCCGCCGCTGACATCCCTTGGAACATTTGCGCTGACGGCGTCCTTTGTCTTTGTCGTTTTCACGTTCATGCCAATGTTATCACTGTCTTGGCGGCGACTTCAGGACATGGGAAAACCGGGCTGGATCCATATTTTGTTCCTCGTCGCCTGTACGGTCATCAGCCCGCTCATGTTGTGGCTGGAATTCATCTGGCTCGCCTTTCCAGGCACGCGTGGACCGAATCGATATGGGCCCGATAAACTGAACGCTGAAGCTGATATTTTTTGAGAGTCGAAATGCTTACCGCAAATTTGGTTTTAGTAGCCAAGCCGTTCCTATTAGAGCAATAATACCAAAGATAGCGGCCCAACCGATCACGGGCACCTCGGGCGCGCCAAGATGACGCCCAGCCAGCCATGAAAGCCCCCAAATAGCTGGAAACACATAGGCTTTATTGCCGCCTGCCGCTCGAAGAGTCCAAACAATCAAACCTAAAGCCGCCGCTAAGATCAACAGGCTACTGGTCAGGTTTGCCGCGCCGCCTGCAAAAGTATCATAAGCAATGGGCGTCCAATTCAAGAAGATCGCCAAGCTGGTCCACCCTGCGATCAAGCTGATTGGGAGCCAGCTCATGATGCGCTCCGATGAGCTCAAATCAGAGATACGTGCTGTGAATTTGTGCGTTGCGATGATGAGGGCGGCGACGGCGGGAATGAAGATCAAGGCTGATCCCCACTGCACCGCAGCGTCCGGGACAAAGGCCGTGATAAGGGCCCAGCCACAAATACAGGCAAATCCGGCAGCGCTCCACCATCCGGTGTCGCGGAAGACAGAACGGGCGCGGTTTCGCGGGAGAGCCTGTAGCACGCCATAGGCTATGCAAAGAACGAAAATTGGGAACCAAATTGAAAATGCTGGTCCGGAAGGAACGAGCAGATTATCGCTCATGTCAGAAAATTCACTGGCCGTTCGCGCGCCGTCCATAACAAATCCGATGGACGACAAAACCCACATGGCGGGGGCGAGAACTAGATTCGCGCTTTGTCGAAGATAGTCCAATGGCGTCGAAGTTGGGGTAGACGTTTCAGTTTTCATGACATTGTTACGCATGTGAGCCACAAAAGTGCCTAACTTTTCTTCATACCCTGTTTCGAATGTTCTGAATTTTTTTCCCGCAAGCCATTTGTCGTGCTATCATCGACACATACCAAAGGACTTAGAAAGGCCATATATGCAAATCCAGATCGTTTCCAAAGGCATTGATGTTTCGACCGCTCTCGAAGAGCGGATTTCAGACCGATTAGAAGAGATGATGGATAAGTATATACATAGCGAAGGGGAGGCGCAGGTTGCGATTTCCCGCGAAGGCACAGGGTTTAAGACGACAGTTTCAGTCCATCTCCCGAGCGGAGCCTCCTTCGCAGGCGAAGGCCGAGCTGGGGAAGCCTATCCAGCCTCGGATGAAGCGTTAGAGCATATGGAAAAACGGCTGCGGCGATATAAACGTCGTCTGAAGGACCACAGCCAGAAAGCGAAAGCCAAAGAAGCGTCGCTGTTCATATTGTCTAACCCTGCCGGGGACGAACCTGAAAAAGAAGGTGAAGATGACGGTCCGATTGCAGATGAACCGATGGTTATTGCCGAAAGCCTTGGACGTGTTCGGACACTCACGCCGGGCATGGCGGCGCTAGAAGTGGGCTTAGCCGACTCAGGTGTCGTTGTTTTCCATAATTCGCGTCATGGTGGCCTGAACGTCGTTTATAAGCGCCCAGACGGCCATATCGGGTGGATTGACCCCAAAAATGAAGGTTAATGCGGTAAAATGATCCCCAAACGTGTATCTGCAGGGTGGGGTTGTCCCATTGCGGTGCACACTGTATGTCCCGCAGCGTTCCAAACCGAGTCCGCATCAATGCGGGACTGCAGAACATGATCAATTGACGGCCTATTTACGCCGCCGCCCGGACCCTAGAGATTAAAGTCATGACCGAAAGCGCCCTGTTTAGCGCCGATACAATGATATGCGACCTCGCTGCGACGAGTCCTAAACAATTGTTTCGCGAAATCACTCAAAAGCTGATGACCTCTCACGGGTTGGATGCCAAAGGCGTGGTTTGCCGTGATGTTGTCTCTGCCGCGATTGATCGTGAACGCTTGGGGTCTACGGGCGTCGGAAATGGGGTCGCCTTGCCGCATGCCCGCATGGAAGGCATGGACCGTGTTGTTGCTGCGTTTGCGCGCCTCTCAGAACCGCTGGATTTTGATGCGATTGACGGCCGCCCTGTCGATCTCATCTGCTTCTTGTTGGCGCCAGCCGATTGCGGTGGTGCCCACCTGCGCGCGCTCGCCCGTGTGTCGCGATTACTTCGGCGCCCGGAAACTCGCCAGCGCCTGCGCGCCGCGCCGACTTCGGAAGCGCTTTATGCGATCTTGGCAGACGATACAGCCAGCGCGGCGGCATAAATTTAAACGCTGCGTGACGAACACCAATCAGATTTGACGGGTTGGCAGGCTTGCCGCGTTTCGCCTTGCCCGCTAGGGCGCGGTATATGGCTAAAAAGAACAAACCGTTTCGTCCCAAAGCGCGTCGCCCCCGGGGATTTGAGGATCGTCCATCGGATGTGATTCGCGCAGAGAGTGCGCTCGTGGCGAAGGCTTTCGCCGTCTATGACAGTTTTGGGTTTGAACCACTCCAGACTCCGGCGTTTGAATATGCCGATGCGCTCGGCAAGTTCCTACCGGACGAAGATCGTCCCAATGTTGGTGTCTTTGCGTTGCAGGACGATGATGAGCAGTGGTTATCTTTGCGCTATGACCTAACAGCGCCTCTCGCGCGTTTCGTCGCTGAAAATTACGACGCCATCCCAAAACCCTTCCGCCGCTACCAAGCGGGTTCCGTGTTCCGGAATGAAAAACCGGGACCGGGGCGTTTTCGCGAATTCACACAATGTGATGCCGACACAGTTGGGGCAGGCGGCGCCGTCGCGGATGCGGAAATGATCATGGTCGCGGCAGAGATTGCGCGCGCCGCGGGGCTGAAAGATGATCAATATGCTGTGCGGGTGAATAACCGCAAATTGCTCGACGGTATCCTAGAGGCATCCGGCGTTCCGAACACCGAAGCCGGAGCGGTACAGCGCCTCCAGGTCTTGCGCGCGATCGATAAACTTGACCGCCTTGGCGAGAGCGGCGTTGAAGCCTTGCTGGGTGAGGGCCGCGAAGACGAAAGCGGTGATTATACGGATGGCGCAAAACTGGGCGCGTCCGGAATTAAAGATGTTCTCGGCTTCACAACGGCGTCCGACGCGGACCGTGAAACGACAATCGCGACTTTGTCAGGCTTGGTCGGGTCTTCGGACCGGGGGAAGCAGGGCGTGGATGAACTCGTCGACATTGATCGTCTTTTGACGGCGACTGGCTTTGGCCCTGAACGTGTCAGCTTCGATACGTCTGTGGTTCGGGGTCTCGGCTATTATACGGGTCCGGTGTTCGAGCTTGAATTACTGGCGGACATTCGGGACCGAAAGGGCCGTCCCGTCAGGATTGGCTCAATTGGCGGCGGTGGCCGATATGATGACTTGGTCTCTCGCTTTCGCGGACAGCCCGTACCCGCAACCGGGTTTTCGTTCGGTGTCTCGCGCTTTGTGTCTGCTTTGGAACGGATGGAAGCGCTTCAGATAGAGGCGCAGCCCCCTGTGCTGATCACGGTTTTCGACAAATCTCTTATGCCGCAATATTTCAAACTGGCCGCGGAATTGCGGGATTCTGGTATCCGAACTGAAGTCTTTACCGGGTCCGGTAATGTCACGAAACAGATGAAATATGCGGACCGACGCGGCGTAAAACTCGCCGTCCTGATCGGGTCCGAAGAAGCAGAAGCCGGACAGGTGACGCTAAAAGATCTTGTCCTTGGCGCGGAGATGGCGAAGGCGATTGAGACGAATGAAGAGTGGAAATCCGCGCGTCCGGCTCAGCAAACAGTCAGCCTTGATCACGCCGTTGCAGCCATTCAAGAGATGTTAGCGGATTAGATTAAGGCGGCGGCCTCACACATCATCGAGGGGAAGAGATGTGGAGGCCACCTAAGGGTACGTTCCGCCTATGTGACCTCTGATTGTGACCGCGCGTGACGCTTCTCTGACACCTTTGTGAGTATTGCGTATTAAATACGGGGGCAGTTTGAAGTGCCTCACACACTTGCTAGATAGCGATAAAAAAGAGGCCCGAACGCAAGCGCCCGAGCCCAGTCGAAGAGAGAGACCGTGGTAACGGCCTATTGTTTGAATAGGGAATTGCGCCTGAACGCGCTCTGAATGGGTCTCAAGCTTCTTTTATCAGGCTGTGCGTTGACGGATGGGTGTTGGCGTCCGACAGGAACCTTATGCTCGATCTCAAGATTATTCCCGTGACGCCATTTCAGCAGAACTGCTCTCTGCTTTATGATAAAGAGACCATGGAAGGCGTCTTGGTGGATCCGGGCGGTGAGGCGGACCGCCTTAAAGCCAAACTGAAAGAGTATGGTGTCACGCTTAAGGAAATCTGGCTGACGCATGGTCATTTGGATCATGCGGGCGGTGCGGATCAACTGCGTGAGGAACTCGGCGTACCTGTGATTGGGCCGCATAAGGATGATCAGTTCTGGATGGACGGAATTACCGATCAATGGGCGCAATATGGCCACCCGGGGATGGGCCGCGCTGTCGTGCCTGACCGTTATTTAGAAGATGGCGACACGCTGGAAATCGGTAACATAACATTTGATGTCGCACATACGCCGGGCCACACGCCGGGTCACGTGGTCATCCATAATCAGGACATGAAGATCGCTTTCGTCGGCGACGTCTTGTTCCAAGGATCAATTGGCCGCACGGATTTCCCAAAGGGAAATCACGCGCAACTGATCGACAGTATTAAAACCAAGCTATTCCCGCTTGGCGACGCGATGCGCTTTGTTCCTGGCCACGGGAATATGAGTACATTCGGACAAGAACGCCGCACCAACCCGTTTGTCGGTGAGGGGGCGAGCTTGGGCCCAAACACATCGGGTCCCGGCTAAAGCGGCTAAGGTTTAGGGGCGTTATTCTCTTTCACTGAGGTCAGAACCCGTTGTTGCAGACCATTCGGGTTCAGGCTTCGGGCGATGTTGAACAACTCACCTTCGACGGTCACGTCGAATTGGAACGGGATATTGTAGAACACATCTGGATTGGACCCTGTGAATTCCAACCCAAGCTTGATTTCCCCATCAAGTGGCCCGTTGATTTCAATGAACAGCGCATCATAATTGAAGTTTTTAAGGGCCTCGATGGCTTTGGCGGCAAACTCATTGGGAATAGCGTCAGAGACTTGTTTGCCTTCATAACGAATGACGCCGCCGTCTTTGACCTCAAGCCGCCCTTTTTCAACCAGAACGTCAATGCCCCGAACGACGACGGGGATTATCCCTTCGAGGGACCCTGAGACACTTAAGCGGCCATCGCCCACGCCCTTCAGGAAATCACCCACTTCGACGCCGCTGACGCGCAGTGTGACCCTGTTTTCAGGCGCGCCGTAAGTCCATGTAAACGGATCGAAAGACACTTGCCCTTCGCCGAGCGGGAACAGGGCGCGCGAAATGGCAACGCCTTCTGGGACGAGTGCATAGGTCAATTCGCCGTCTTCTAATGGAAAACCTGGATTGAAGGTTTTAATGGAGAGTATTTGATCCGCAGCGGTCACCACAGGGAACAGAGACGTCAACTCAACAGTGCCCGACAAACCTGTGACGGGGCCTGGCGCGGTCCCGAGTGACATGTTGATGATGTCAACGCGTCCGGTTCCGCTCGGCGCACTCTCTCCGCCAAACAGGATGTGTAGATCAGCATCCACCGCACCGTCGACTTGGGCGATCTTTCCTCGCAGCGCGGGCGCTAAGTCTTGTGGTTGCAAACCACCGGGCCGGAACCGCAGGCCACGGATGCTGACATCGGCTTCTCCCAAACCGTCAACCAGTTGGAAGTCAATATTGATCGGCGTATTGGGTGCGCGGGGCAGCGTGGTTTGGGCGCTCCCATCGAAACGTCCATTTTCGAATAACATTGTCCCCGAAACTGGAAGAACCGGGATCGGCAAAGTGCTTTCGCCTTGTGGGGTGACCTTAACTCTCCCGCCTTCGTAGTCCAGCCTATAGCGGTCTGCTGTCCCCGCGGCATCAATTGCCATCCCCCGCACGCTATAGCCGGGGGTAATGACAGTGGAGTCGGGTGCGGCCAGTGCAAAGCTCGACCGGTTCTCACTTGAAAGGTTGACGTTCAATTCGCCGCTAGGGAGTTTTAAGTCCGTTCCGGCAATTGGGAAGGTCTCTGACTGCAAGGCTAACTCAGAGAAGATGATGTCCCAATTTTGCGTGTCTGTGTTGATAGTCCCTACCAAATCGGCGTTCGCGAATTGTAAGTCCAACGCCGCCGCCTCGGCAATATCACTGGCGGGGCGGCTCGCTTGTAAGCGCGCGTCGATAAGCGATGTGCGGAGTTCAGAGGTCTCGTCCCCCTTGCGTTCGAACATTGGTGAGGCGGGATCAATTTGCCCCTCAAAGTTCTCGACAACCCATTCCGAGGAGGTTTCTAACCGAGCAATTTTAAGGGGTCTATCGGGATTGAAATCGACTTGTGTTTGCCCCTCATTCAACCTGGCCGAAAGAGTGCCGCCGGCGACTAAGCCGTCAGCATAGCCTCCGGGTATGTCGCCGTCATAGTGAGCCGAACCTCTAAGAATAAGACGAGAGGGCATATCGACAGGGGCGTCATATTCGAAGCCCACGGATAGAGGATCGAGCCGCGCCGGACGCCCGTCTTGCGTTTGGGCTCGCCATTGTTTTCGTGTTTTCAATTGGCCAGAGGCGCGGGCCACACCATCGACGCTCAGCCCATTTGTGGACCTTACTCGAATTTGCAGAGGGTCTAATGTTAATGGAATTGGCCGTGATAAAAATGCTTTCATGGCGATGGCATAATCGCCGCCGCCCAGTGTATAATGATAGAGAGGTTCAGCGGCGACGGGCGCAATGATGGCTTGCGTTCGGAGTGTTCGAACCGTCATCGGCTTCAAAAGTGTTAAGCGCCGTTCTGTGTCCGTTATTGACACAGAGAGCTCCGCGGAGATGTCCGAGCCGTTGAGCAAGTCATTGAGGGGCACAACGAGCCCTGGGGAGAAATTTTGAGCAACCGGAACATCGGATAGGGCGTTTGCAAGGCTAAGGGTGCGCGACAGCGTTTTACGGCGGTCCGGATCAGGGACTGTGACCGAGCCGAGTTCACTTTGTACAGTTGCGGATAGTCTCCCGTTATTCCAACGCCCATCCATGTCGAGCGCCGTTATCCGTCCGGTGATTCCCGCGCTAGCGTCGAATGATCCACCGCGCAATTTGGCCGTGCCCGCAATGCCGCCTGTGTCCTGCGAAAATGTACCATCCAACGCCAACTGAGTATTACGCAAATTTCCGGACGGGTGGAGAAGCGTGAGTGCTGTCGATGAGAACGTCACAGCGTAAGGTCCGCCTTGGCGCGTTATGGTCGCGGGCCCGCCTGCGCTGATGCTCATCCCGTCGCGAGTCAGCGTGAAAGGCTCTAATTCTCCATCGACGCGAAACCTATTGGCCGCGGCTAGTTCGGCGTCGGCTTTGATTGAAATATCGCCGTATGGCGTTTGTAGTTGAATGGAGCCATCCGTTATTCCAATGCCGCGCGCGGGAAACCCTGATCCGCCTCCGCTGGAAGGCGGCCGCCAGCCATCGATAATCGCCCCTGTCTCATCGACCGTGATCCACGCTTCAAGTCCGGTAAAGTTCAAGCGTTCGACCTTTCCATTGAGGAGGTCCCGCCATTGGTACGCGGCTTGCAGACGATTAACCCTAAGAAACGGCTGGTCGTCATAGGACAGCCTGATGTTGCGAATGTCGGCATTTCTGCCGTTTGCAGATCGAATTTTCAGGTCCGCATCGATACCGAGGGAGTCGAAATAGGTGATCGCTTGGCGCTCAATCAACTCGTACCGATTGGACCACGCCCATGCGGCAGCCAAAGCGATGACGAGGAGCGCCGTGAGCAATAGCCATGTGACGACCTGCAGGACGCGTCGGAGCCCGCTGCGATGGGGCGTTGATTTGGCGGAAGGCCTCATGTCAGGACACTTAGGCCGGACAGGACGGTCCCACCACAGAAAAGCTGACTATAAAAAAGCTGTAAGGTGACGGGGATGTTCAACGCGGTTAACAATTTGCCAACGGGAGGCAGGCACAAGGGGATGCAAGCCGCACCGAATAGAGACATTCGCGCCATTAATCCTGCCCAAGGACAACAAAATCCTATGAATGATAGTTTCAAAGACGCTCTGTCCGTTCGTGCGAGGGCTTATGCTGATTATACATCAACCCGTATTCCAGCGCGTAATAAGCTAAAAGCTTTGGCCGCAGGTGCCGCGATGGTGCTGATTGCCGTTATGGCGATCCCGCGCGGTAGTCAGGCAGACGAGACAGTCGAAGTCGCCGAATTGATCTCAATTGAACCAACCTATGACTTATCACGGTTTGATGTGGCACTAGCCGATGAATTTGTCTTGCCGTCGCGGTCACAGCGCGATGTCACGCTAAACCCCGGCGACAATCTCGGCCCTATGCTGCAGCGCGAGGGGATGAGTGGGTCTGATGCCTATAGTTTCGTGCAAGCCTTCTCAGAAGAATTTTCGCCGCGCCGTTTGCGCGCGGGACAGACATTTAATCTTTACCTTGAAGACGGCGTTGTGTCGGATGTCACGTTCAGGCCGTCAGCAGAAAAAACTGTTTTTGTATCTCGGAAGGATGAAGCGTGGAGTGCGCGAAGCGTTGCCGCGGAATTCCGTTATGAAACGCTCTCGGTCCGCGCGACGATTGAAAATTCGCTTTATGTGGATGCAACGCGTTTGGGCGCTCCGGATAAGGTGGTCGCTCAGTTTGCTAGTATTTACGAATACTCCGTCGATTTTCAACGCGATATTCAACCGGGTGATGCGTTTGAATTATTCTTTGAAGTTGCCCGAGACCATACGGGCGCGATCGTTCAGGCCGGCGATTTATTGTACACGTCTTTTTCCCCGCGTGGGAATACGTCTGATTATTGGTTGTTTGCCGACGCGGAGGGTGAAGAGAACTTCTATGACGCGGAAGGGAAAACGGCGAAACGTAAATTGCGCGCCACGCCGATTAATGGGGCGCGTTTAAGTTCTTCTTATGGAAGCCGCAGACATCCAATTTTGGGCTACCGTAAAATGCACAGCGGCGTTGATTTCGCGGCGCCGCGCGGGACACCGATTTTGGCCGCCGGATCAGGCACTGTCGAACGCGCCAATCGTTATGGCAGCTTTGGCAATTATGTTCGCATTCGTCATTCTGACGGATATCAAACAGCCTACGCCCATATGAGAGGCTTCGCGAGCGGTATTCGTGCTGGCGCGCGTGTTCGGCAAGACCAAGTGATTGGTTATGTCGGGACAACAGGTCGGTCTACGGGGCCGCACTTGCATTACGAGGTCATTCACAATGGCAAAAAGATCAATCCGCGCCGTTTGAGCCAACTTGCTGGCAAACCGCTCGACGCCGAACAAATCCCACAGTTTGAAAGCCGCCGGGCTGAAATTGAGGTGATGCGAGCCAGTTCTGTTGTTGTTCAACCTGAGCAGCCGATGGCAGTGTTGTCAGCCGAAATTCCAGCAGAGTGATTCTAAAAGGCGAATTTATCAGTCACTAATCTAAGTTGATAAATTCAATATCTCAGAATTTATAGACATAGGTTGTCTCAGATTGAGCGTAACCGTATTTTATTAACCTATAGGTTGTTTCTACGGTTCAATCCGCTTGCGAACTAAAACGGTGCTGGACTATATTGTTGTCAGTAACATTGGCACCCGTATCGGTATTTAAATGAAAAACCTCATCAACTTCTTTTTCTCTTTCGATAAACTGTTCAAAGAGAAACTCGTCGCTCCTTTCTTCTGGCTCGCCTTGATCGTCACGGGTTTGTCTTTCTCGGAGGAAGTTTTTGATACGATATCACTCGGGATTTTGGCCGACATAATTGGCATCGTTGGTTTCTTTGCTCTGTTACTCCTTACTTTGATCTCGATTAGAATTATCTCCGAAATCTTTGTCGCGATCTTTCGTATTAATGACAATGTATCCCCCGATGGGGGCAAATCCGAATTGGCGGATATTGATCCCGTTGCCGAGGCGCGTAAAGCCGCCGAAATGGCCGCCACTAGAACGCGCGAAATGACCAAGAACGCGACAGGAAAATCAGTCACCGCAACAGCTGCCAAATCGATTGAAACCTCCGCCGACGCCAAAACAATTGATGTCATGGGCAAAGGGTCTGTCCCGAAAGCGAGTGACGAACCGACACCCGTCAAAATTCTTGAGCCATCCGCCGTTGATGGTCAAATGATCAAGAAACGTGGCCGTGGCCGCCCAAAAGGCTCCGTCAATAAAACGGCCACAGCGTCAGCCGCGAGTGCAGACGCCCCTGTTAAACGCGGTCGCGGTCGTCCGAAGGGCTCCACCAACAAGCCTAAAACTGATAAACCCGTTGCTGCTGATGGAACTGCGCCCGTTAAACGCGGTCGCGGTCGCCCGAAGGGTTCCACAAACAAAACGAAAACTGCGAAGCCGAAAGCTGCTAATGCAACGGCTGGAAAACGTGGCCCTAAAAAGGGTCAGCCGATTTCACGCGATGCTGACGGAAACCTCCTGAAAAAAGATGGGACGCCGCGTAAACGGCCTGGGCCTAAGTCGAAGGACTAAAGGCTCTGAAAGATATGTCCTTTCACTGAATAAGAGGCCCGGCATAGCGCCGGGCCTTTTTTATTTGTGGGTTAGGAGGCGGGAGTAACCGGACCCAAGACACTCACGCGGACCTTGCCGCCCGCCGCGTCGATTTTTACGGTGTCGCCATCGTGAATGCGTCCGGCCAATAATTCCCGCGCGAGTTCATCCTGAACCTGCTTTTGAATAACACGTTTCAAGGGCCGCGCGCCGTAGCTTGGATCATATCCCGCGAGGCCGAGGTGATCGCGTGCGGCGTCGGTTAAATTAATCACGATCTGCTTATCCCGTAACCAACCCTGCAATCGCTTCATCTGAATATCGACAATCGCGCCCATATGTTCGGGTTTCAACCGTTCAAATAAAAGGATTTCGTCAATCCGGTTCAGGAACTCAGGACGGAAATGTCCTGTCACTTCGGCCATAACGCCGACCTTCGCTTTCTGTACCGACTCGCCGTCGCCCAAATTGAGCAAATGCTGCGCGCCAATATTCGACGTCATAATGATCAACGTATTGCTGAAATTGACCGTGCGGCCCTGACCATCCGTGAGGCGTCCATCGTCGAGCACCTGCAGCAGCACATTAAACACATCCGGATGCGCTTTCTCGATCTCGTCGAATAAAACGACCTGATAGGGGCGGCGGCGGATGGCTTCGGTGAGCGCCCCGCCTTCATCATAGCCGACATATCCGGGCGGCGCACCGATGAGGCGGCTGACGGAGTGTTTCTCCATATATTCACTCATGTCGATGCGCGTGATCGCTTGGTCATCGTCGAAGAGAAATCCGGCCAAAGCCTTAGTCAATTCGGTCTTGCCGACACCTGTCGGGCCGAGGAACATAAAGGAGCCAATGGGCCGTTGCGGATCGCGAAGCCCCGCACGGGCGCGGCGGACAGCATCGGACACCGCTTCGACGGCCGTGTCCTGCCCGACAACACGTTCACCCAATAGTCGCTCCATATCCATAAGTTTACCGCGTTCGCCTTCGAGCATTTTCTCGACAGGAACGCCCGTCCATCGGGACACGACAGCCGCGATAGTTTCAGAGGTCACGGTTTCCGTGTCCATCACATCAACATCAGAATTTTCCAAAATGGCTTCTTGCGCTTCCAATTTCGGAATATCGACATGCTGCAATCGTCCGGCGGCTTCATAGTCGCCGCGGCGAACGGCGTCGGATAATTCGAACCGGGCTTTTTCAAGCTTCTCTTTCACATCCGTTGCAGAGGCGAGTTTGCCTTTCTCGGCCTCCCACGCGGCCGTCATTTCATCGCTTTGCGCGGCGAGGTCTTTAATCTCGGCCTTGCGCTTCTTTAGCCGTTCTTTGGAGGCGTCATCCTTTTCGCGCTTTAGGGCTTCGACTTCGATACGAAGTTGCACGATGCGGCGGTCGATTTCGTCCAAAGCTTCAGGCTTACTATCGACCTGCATACGCAGGCGCGACGCGGCCTCGTCCATCAGGTCGATGGCTTTATCGGGTAAAAAACGGTCGGTAATATAGCGGTCAGAGAGTTTCGCCGCCGCCACAATGGAGGCATCGGAAATTCGGATGCCGTGATGGACTTCATATTTGTCTTTTAGGCCCCGCAGGATGGAAATTGTGTCTTCGACTGTGGGTTCGGTCACAAACACGGTGAGGAAGCGCCGTGCGAGCGCCGCGTCTTTCTCCAAATGTTTGCGATACTCATCCAACGTCGTCGCGCCGACGCAGTGGAGCTCTCCGCGCGCCAAGGCTGGTTTCAGCAGGTTCGCCGCATCCATCGCGCCGTCGGATTTCCCCGCGCCGACGAGCTGGTGAATTTCGTCAATAAACAGAATGATTTGGCCGCTCGCGTCTTCGACCTCTTTGAGCACAGCTTTCAACCGTTCCTCAAATTCACCGCGATATTTCGCGCCAGCCACAAGAGAGCCAAGATCAAGCGCAAGCAAACGTTTATCCCGAATAGATTCGGGCACATCGCCAGAGACAATCCGGTTCGCCAGCCCTTCGGCAATGGCCGTCTTCCCTACGCCCGGTTCGCCAATCAGCAGCGGGTTATTCTTGGAGCGGCGCGAGAGAACCTGAATCGTTCGGCGGATTTCCTCATCGCGGCCAATGACAGGGTCAAGTTTTCCGTCTCGGCTTGCCTGTGTCAGGTCGCGCGCATATTTGGACAGCGCGTCATATTGATCTTCAGCAGTATCGGTGGTCACAGGATCATCCTTTCGTACGGATTTTATGGCATCGGTCAGGCGCGATACATCCAGAGATGCGGCATCCATGGCGGATGTCAGTGCTTTATCCGCGTTCAGCGCTGCCGCGAGCAATAACCGCTCGACAGTCACGAACGCATCGCCGGCGGCTTTGGCGGATTTTTCAGCATTGGCGAAAGTTTTAGCCGTCGGTTGGGATAGGGTGAGACCGGATCCCCCCTGCACTTTTGGCAAGCGGTCCAAGTCCCGTTCCAGCCGCGTCTGTAAACGGGTCACATCGCCGCCTGCCATCTGAATAATCTTTCGCGGCAGGCCCCCGTCTTCCATCAAGAGCGCTAGCATTAAATGGTTCGGGGTGAGTTGTTGATTGTCGCGCGTAATCGCTTCGGTTTGCGCCGATTGAATGACGGACCGCGCGCGCTGGGTATAGGCTTGGATATCCAAGACGAAATCTCCTTAGGGCATCATTGGGTCACCATCGCGCAAGCGCCATGGAACTGTATTGAACTTGAAGTAGGAATGATGTCCTAGAGTATCAAGGAACTGAGAGCGCGATGAGCGGCCCTGATCTTCAGATACTTTTCAAAGTTTCACTCCGAGCTCTCGTTGTCATCCCGGACGCCCCTTCGGCGGTCCGGGCCCCGATGTTGTATGCCCAAGCAAACGTCGCCTTCCGCCGTAAGGTCCCGGCTCTGCGCTACGCTTGGCCGGGATGACAAGTTTAAGTTTGGTTCATTTTCAACATAACACTCGTCCCCGGCATTCATTGCCGGGGCCTTTGGCTTGAGTTTTGATGGGGTTGGTTTCAGTTCCTTCGGAGCTTTCCGTTAAAGGCCCCGGCAACAGGTGCCGGGGACAGCTTTATATTGG
>Ga0189291_100263_pt1 | contig 28897 bp, 26 predicted proteins | sample UW1redminimetaG_FD_130331 | JGI IMG/M metagenome (GOLD analysis project Ga0189291, IMG submission 130331) | Marine microbial communities from the Costa Rica Dome - UW179B-red mini metaG | ecosystem: Environmental > Aquatic > Marine > Oceanic > Photic zone | place: Costa Rica: the Eastern Pacific... | reverse complement strand
CTGCGTCAGCCTTGAAACGCTTGTTATGTGAAAACTGAGTATGCTGGAACTACCAAAAGAAGCACTTAAAACTAAGAAAAAGTGAGTAACCCGAAATTGTGTACGTTGGCTGGGCAGGCAAACCGGAAGTGTGGAGTAAGTTTTTTGAACAACGGCTGTGGCGAGGATGATAGGTAGAAAAAAATGGAACCCACTTAACAGCAAAAATTTTGGAAAAGCCACACGCAGATTACCAGCCTAAAAGTGGTAACCCACAAACAACGACCAGCACTTTTTTAACAGAGCAGAAACCCAAAAAAGGCATTACAAAAACCACCACGAAACGAACACGCCTGACCAGGCACATAACATAATATTATCCAAACAAGATTTTAGATTACTAGTTCGTATATAATCCTAAACCTGCTTTAAAAATAGATTTAAATAGGGTTTTAGAATGTTATCCCAACACCAACCTGATTTACATTCCGGATAAAATCCAATTATTTTTGTAAGGAATGCCTTGCTTAGCTGTCTTACAATATACTAAAACAAGTAAATTAACCAAGCAATAATGGGTAAGTCTAAATTACTGGAGCAAATCCGGAGAGAAATAAGAAGGCGAAACTATAGCTATAAAACCGAACAAGCATACATTAGTTGGATTGTTAGATATATAAAATTTAATGAAACCACACATCCTAAAGATCTCGGTGATAAAGATGTAGAGAAATATCTAAACTATCTCGCAAACGAAAGAAAGGTTGCTGCTTCTACACAAAATCAGGCGCTTTCAGCATTAGTTTTTTTGTATAAACAGGTGTTAAAAAAACCGTCACTTCATTTAGATAAATTGAAAAGAGCAAAAAGACCGTTGAAATTACCAATAGTTCTTTCGCAGGATGAAGCCGCAAAAATAATTGAAGGGCTTTCAGGATTATCGTATTTAATTGGAATTCTTTTATATGGCTCAGGAATGCGGATTTCAGAATGTTTGCGGCTGCGTGTACAGGACATAGATTTAGAATATAAACAGATTTGGGTGCGTTCTGGAAAAGGAAACAAAGACCGGATAACCATTCTCCCTTTAAAAAGTGTACCGCTTCTAAAAAGGCAACTAGAAAAAGTAAAGCTACTTCATCAAAAGGATTTAAAAGCAGGTTTAGGGAAAGTGATACTCCCAAAAGTATTAAGCGAAAAATACCCTAATGAAAACGCAACACTTAGATGGCAATACCTCTTTCCGTCTTCAAAAAGAGCAGAAGACCCACGCACTGAAATCAAGCACCGATATCACGTCTCAGCTTCTTTGATAAATAAAAAGATTCAAGAAGTAGCAAGCACTCATAACATAAACAAAAAAGTCTCAGCTCACACCTTCCGACATTCTTTTGCTACACATCTTCTTCAGCAGGGTTACGATATTCGTACCGTTCAGGAATTACTAGGCCACAAAAACTTAAAGACAACTATGATTTACACGCACGTCCTAAACAAAGGCGGAAACTACATTAAAAGTCCGGTAGATCTTCTATGAACCCATCCGCGAGGAATGAATATGAGGAAGCTCGGGAATCCCCCTCCTTGTTGAAGGGGGGGCGAACTGCCGAGGAAAGAAAATGTGCTCAGAAATCGGGGAGGTCAGAAAAGAATAGAGTTGGAGATCGTTTCGCATTCATCAGGGAATTGAAGGCTAGTTATTTTTGACCCCATCTGTCTTCCCCTTAGATAAGGGGAAGGACTCTCTGACGAAAAAAAGATAAAGTGTAAGCGTCTCCCTCCCTAATCATAGGGAGGGAACAAGGGTGGGTCAGAAAAGAAAAGAATTGGAGATCACTTCGCTATCGCTCATGAATGGGTCACCCCAACTTATCTACAAAATCCAACTTCTCCCACGGAAATTCATCTCTTCCGAAATGACCATAAGCAGCGGTTGGTTGGTAAATAGGGCGTTTCAGATCAAAGCGAGTTATAATTCCTTTTGGTGTACAATCAAAAGTTTTTTCAACCAAAGCAGCAAGCTCCATATCACTCATTTTTCCGGTTCCGTAACTGTTTACGTTAATGGAAACAGGATCAGCAACACCAATGGCATAAGCCAGTTGAACAAGGCATTCATCAGCTAAACCCGCAGCCACTAAATTTTTTGCAATATGTCGGGCAGCGTATGCAGCACTTCGATCTACTTTAGAGGGATCTTTTCCGGAGAAAGCGCCACCACCATGAGCACCAAATCCACCGTAAGTGTCTACAATAATTTTACGTCCTGTTAATCCGGTATCGCCATGCGGGCCACCGATTACAAACTTTCCCGTAGGATTTACATGATAAATGGTTTCAGTATCGATCAGATCAGAAGGAATAACATTCTTTATCAGGATATTTTTTATATCCTCATGAATTTGTGATTGCTCTACGCCCTCATCATGCTGAGTGGAAAGTACAATCGTATGAATTCGTTTTGGCTTGCCGGCATCATCATATTCTATGGTAACCTGGCTTTTATTGTCAGGACCCAGATAAGGCATTAAATCTGTTTTTTTGCGGATGCGAGCTAATTCCCTTAGAAGATCATGAGAAAACTGAAGAGGCATCGGCATAAACTGCGCCGTTTCTTTGTTCGCGTAGCCAAACATCATTCCCTGATCGCCGGCTCCTTCACGATCTACACCCTGAGCAATATCAGGACTTTGAGTATGAATAGTTGAAAGAACTCCACAACTTTCAGAATCAAAGCGGTAGGAAGCTTTTGTATATCCAATTTCTTTGATCACCTCCCGCACAATTTCCTGAACATCCACATAAGCGTCAGTGGTTACTTCTCCTGAAACAACCGCTAATCCTGTAGTAACTAAGGTTTCTACAGCGACTCTTGATTCGGGATCCTGAGCCAACATGGCATCTAAAATAGCATCTGAAATTTGATCGGAAACTTTATCCGGGTGTCCTTCTGATACGGACTCTGAGGTAAATAAATTCTTCATTCTTGTATAAATTTAATAAGGTACTTTCGGTTACGAAGTGCGCAAAAGGTAAGAAGATTATCGTATAAAAAAGACCTCATTTTAACTTCATTACTTTTTCTGATGGATTCGATCTGCAATCTAGAACAGCATATGCAAGAATTAAACCTTTTTCAATTCTATAGTAGATCGCAAAAGGAAAAATTCTGGCTAACATATAGTGATAATTCTGTTCATTTAATCGAATTGTTTATTTCCGATTTTGCAACACTCCAATCCGTGAACGCGCTCTTGCTTTTTGGCGATTTTTTTTCTCTATTTTTGAGCTCAGATTCATGCCACGCAGGCAAAGTGTATTTTGCTTCAGGCTTTCTTAAAGAGGCCCGGAATTCTTCCATCAATCTAATCTTTATCAATAAGTTTCTCTATAAAAGCTGAATTACCCATAATTTGAAAATTTAATTGGTCAGTTCAGCTTATAGCATTATTGTTCGAAATTAACCGCCAAAAAGACCAGGTTTTTCATTCTTTTTATCAATTCCTAAATATTGATACGCTTTAGCAGTGGCAACCCGTCCTTTCGGTGTTCGTTGTAAAAAACCTTCTTTGATAAGGAACGGCTCGTACACTTCTTCAATGGTGCCTTTGTCTTCTCCAACAGCAACTCCCAATGTTCCTAAACCTACAGGCCCACCGGCATAATTTTCGATAATGGCGCGCAACATCCTCACGTCCATTTCATCCAACCCATTAACATCTACATCCAAAGCATTGAGCGCTTTATCAGCTATTTTTTTGTCGATCTCTTTTAGGTCTTCAACTTGTGCAAAATCTCTTGTTCTGCGCAGAAGTTTGTTTACAATCCGCGGTGTTCCCCGGCTTCTTCGGGCAATTTCAAAAGCGCCTTCATCAGTAATACCAAAGTTCAGAATTCCCGCTGTTCTCAGTGCAATGCTATGCAATAGCTCTACTTCGTAATAATCTAGTCGCATATCTATTCCAAAGCGAGCGCGTAACGGAGCGGTCAACATTCCTTTTCGTGTAGTAGCGCCAACTAACGTAAATCGGTTTAATTCGATTTGAATACTACGTGCATTGGGCCCGGAATCAATGACAATGTCCAACTTAAAGTCTTCCATAGCAGAGTACAGATATTCTTCGATCACAGGATTTAAACGATGGATCTCATCAATAAAAAGAACATCTCCGTCTTCAAGATTGGTTAGCATTCCGGCAAGGTCGCCGGGTTTTTCCAAAACAGGCCCGGTTGTAGGGCGGATATTTACGCCCATTTCCTGAGCGATAATATGAGAAAGTGTAGTTTTTCCTAATCCCGGAGGGCCGGATAAAATCACATGATCCAGTGCATCACCGCGTTGTTTTGCTGCTTTAATGAATACCTGAAGATTCGAAATTGCCTTATGTTGTCCTATAAATTCACCCAGCGTGGATGGACGTACAGAGTTTTCGAAAACTTCTTCTTTTTGATCAGGATTTAAAAGTGGATTGTGCACAGAATTTGGGTGTAGATGTTTACACTAACTTTACAGAATTATACTTAGTTTATACGCGAAATGCGTATTGAATTTTGGCTGAATATATGAAAAACAATTCCTACTCCCCCGATGAACTGGATTATGATCCTATTGAGAATCAGAAAAAAAAACGTGGCAAGAAATTAGCCAACCTTAAGAAAAATGAGATTCTTAAAGAAAAAGGTCTGCATAAAGATCTGAGCTCAAGCAGTTTAAAAATTTATGGAGGAGAGTTTTTTTTCAATTATGAGTTAAGCTGGCTCAAGTTTAATGAACGAGTATTGGCTGAAGCACTTAATCCGAAGAATAAACTACTGGAGCGGATCAAGTTTATAGGAATTGTTTGCTCAAATCTGGATGAATTTTTTCAAAAAAGGGTTGGGGGCTTGAAAAGACAGCAGCTGGCCGGGGTAAAATCACTGTCAGTGGACGGGATGTCACCTTCAGATCAATTAAAAGAGATTAGGCACGAAGTTTTAAAAATGATCGAATCCTACCGAGGGTGCTTTTTCAATGACTTGGTTCCGGCATTGGCAGAAAAGGGAATACATATTAAAGAGTATTCTGAGCTTACAAATTACCAAAAAAGGGTGAGCGATCGCTTTTTTCAAAAGCAGATTTATCCCATTGTAACACCTCTTGCAGTAGATGAGTCTCATCCTTTTCCATTTATTTCAAATCAGAGTTTATCGTTTGCCGTAGAACTCCAAAATCCTAAGAATAAAGAGAAATTCTTTGCACGAATTAAAGTTCCGGCAAATCGCCCTAGATTGATTCAGGTTCACCGTAGAGGAAATAAAGCAATTCTTGTTCCTATTGAAGATCTGATTCGAACAAAAATAGACCAATTCTTTCCCGGAATGGAAGTGCTTTCGGCACATATGTTTCGGGTGACAAGAAATGCATCGGTTGAGCGCCATGAGGAGGAAGCGGATGACCTCTTGGAAACTATTGAAGATGAAATCCGCGAACGTAAGTTTTCTGAGATTGTAAGGCTGGAACTTGAAGTTGATATGCCGAAACACATCAAAAAATACCTCATTAAAAATCTAAACATCAATTGGAATGATGTGTATGAAATGAAGGGCACGATCGGTTTAGTGGATGCCATGCAGATTTCCATGCTTTCAGGATATCCGAGATTAAAAAGCCGTTCTTGGACACCTGTGCTTCACCCGGCTCTTAAGCATGAACTTGACGAAGAAACACCAAGTTTTTTTAAGCTGATCAGGGATGGAGACTTCATGGTTCATCATCCGTATCACAGTTTTGCCCTTTCTACTCAGCGGTTTATTGATGAAGCAGCAAAAGATCCAAGAGTTTTAGCCATCAAACAGACTTTGTACCGAACATCCAAAGATTCTCCGCTAATGCATTCATTAATGCATGCTGCAGAAGAAGGAAAGCAAGTTGCGGTACTTGTTGAGATAAAAGCACGGTTTGATGAAGAACGAAATATCACGTGGGCGCAAAAATTAGAGAATTACGGCGTACATGTGGCTTATGGAATTCCGGGGTTAAAAATTCATACAAAAGTTACCATGGTGGTTCGGGAGGAATCTGACGGACTAAGAACGTATTGTCATATTGGAACCGGAAACTATCACCCGGATACAGCACAACTTTATGAAGATCTGGGCCTTTTTACATGTGACGATGTAATAGCCTCTGACATTACTGATATCTTCAACTTGTTGACGGGTTATGCTCCCGACCAAACATTTGAAAAGTTGATGGTCGCGCCAAAACATATGCGGAAGCAGGTAACAAAGTTAATTGAGTTTGAAACAAATGAAGCCAAAGAAGGAAGACCGGCTCGCATAATTGCAAAAATGAACAGCCTTGAAGATCCGATGATTATTCAAAAGCTATACGAAGGATCACAGGCAGGAGTACAAATAGATCTTATTGTTCGTGGTGTATGCAGGCTTATTCCCGGAAAGAAAGAGTTAAGTGAGAATATCAGAGTTCACTCTGTGATAGGCAGATTTCTGGAGCACTCCAGAGTTTTTTACTTTAAACATGCAGACGAACATTTATATTCTATCGGCTCCGCAGATTGGATGCATAGAAACCTTGACGCGAGAGTTGAGGCAATTACTCCCATTGAGGCGCCGAAGCTTAAAAAGTATCTGCAGTTTATTCTAAACGTTTATTTGAGAGATAACATGCAACGCTGGATATTGAAAGAAGACGGAACATACGAAAAGGTTGAAAGAACAAAGGGAGACAGAAAGGTGTCAACACATAAAGTTTTGATGAACCATACTCAGGATTCTGACAATCCAATTCCAATGGATGATTAACTAACCACTAGTTGCTTTCAATAGGTTGTTCAACATCCGTTTTACCTAAATCGTAACTTAGTTTTCTGTAAAGTAAAAAGGCTGGTTTTCGAAAAATGCCATTACGATTATAAGCTTCTCCAATTGCCACAAGAGCTTTCTCGGGTTGGTCGACATTTATGTAGGCATTTCCCAGATACCAGTAAGCTTTTTCAGAGATCATACGATTTTCTTTAGCTCTTTCAGCAGATTCTTCAAAATTTACGATAGCTTCGTCATAAAGACCGTCATTGTAATTGATAATTCCTTTATTTAAATATGCTTTTGAAGCGTAAGGCTCAGAATTAAACTTTCTGATAACTTCAGAAAAAAGAAATAAAGCTTCTTCGGTATTTCCGGAAGAAACTGCGGCAAAACCAAGATTCAATAAAGAATCTGCTTCAGAAATACCTGATGCCTCGGAACGCATATTATCAGCAATTTCTAATTGTTGGTTAGGAATAGATGTAACCACAAAGTCCCGTAAGTTTTGTGGAGTTTCAACTCTGAAGAGCTGAACCAAAGCAACAAGAAAAATAACAGCGGCGGCAGAGGCATGCCAAACCCAATTGGGAAGAGAATGAATTTTTGCAGGAGTAGTTTTTTTAACTGTTTTTTCGCGAATAATTTTTTTCACACCTACCTCCAGTTCCAGATGGTCTAGTAAAGAAGGATCTTTGGCAAACTCATTCCATAGCAATTCAATCTCTTCTTCACTTAAAGAGCCTTTAACATAAGCATCAATTTTTTTGTAGATATTTTGGTCTCTTGAACTTTCCATAATGGATCTAAATTATTTTGCAATGTATTTTTAATACATTGAGCCACGTGACAAGTAAGACAGTTTCAGAGGTCATTCCTTACACTATTTATTAATATTTTTTTCAAAGCACTCCTTAAGCGCTTGTATAATGCGATGTTTTTTTGTCCAGGCGTTATTTACACTAATCCCAAAGTGCTCAGCAACCATGGTAGCCTCACTTTTTGGATTATCAAACCAATACGAAATATAATTAAATTGTTTTGGCTTAAGAGTATTAAAGCAAAGAGACAGAACGCTTAACCTTTCCTGTTCCAAAAGATTTTCCAGTTGGTCTCCTTCTTCAGAATGATGCTCGGGAACTTCTTCATAATTAATTTCTTTCTGCTTATTTTGATGCTTCAGATAATCATGCTTTGCGGTAGTAAAGAGATAATTTATAATGAGGTCCGGGTGTTTAAGTTCGGAGCTTTTTATTTTTTCGACCGCAAACATGATCGCATTTTGAGCGGAATCTTTAGCATCTTCTATTGTTGCGTCCAGGCGAACCAATAAAAACTTTACCAATATCTTAGTAAGCACAACATAATACTCGTTGAGTGAGTTTCTGTCATCATTAACAACCGCTTCTACAAATTTTGGATAATCCATAAGTTAGTATCTATCTCCACCCTTAAAATAAGCGAGATTTGGAAAAAGAAAACGAAGAATTTAATTTAATAACAAGTTAGTTTATATAAGTGTATCGAGTACAACTAAATAACTTCGAAGGGCCCCTGGATTTATTGCTTTTCTTTATAAAAAGAGATGAGCTTGATATCTATGACATCCCTATCTCTTACATCACGCAGCAGTATTTAGAATATGTAAATTTGATGGAAGAACTGGATCTTGACGTAGCCAGTGAATTTATACTGATGGCAAGTATGTTGATGTCAGTAAAGGCAAAAATGATGCTGCCCAGAGAAGACGATGATAGCGAAGAGATCGATGAAACCGATCCCAGATATGAATTGGTTCAAAAATTACTCGAGTATAAACGATATAAAGAGATGGCCATAAAAATGGCTGATATTGATGAAGAAACCAGAAAAAGATACAAGAGAGGCTATCTCGATGCTGACGATGTTGACCAACAGGCAACCGGAGAGGCACTTAAAGATGTAACCCTTTTTGATCTTATTTCAGCATTTAGAAAAGTTTTAACAGACATTGAGAGACAAAGAGTTGTTCATAAAGTGAACAAAGTAGAAACCACAATTGAAGAACAGTCGGAATTCGTATTAAACAGACTCTCTGAAGCAGGTCGCCAATCTTTCGCATCTCTTTGCAAAAGCTTAACAAATAAGGTTGTAATAGTTGTTACCTTTCTTGCAATATTAGAAATGATAAAAGAGCAACAAATTAATCTCTTTCTCGAAGAAGACCCTACCGATTTTTATATAGACCTAAAACCGGTTGATGAAATTATAGGAGCATAAATCAATTAACACGATGAAAAAACTAGTATATATTGCGCTAATAGCTATTATAACAGGCTGTAGCGGATCAAAAGAAAATATCACCCCCCCATCAGCAAGTATTTACGATTTTGATAAAACCATTACGATGGAAGGATTAAAGTCTGACCTTACCATAATAGCTAGCGATGAATTTGAAGGGAGAGAGACCGGGGAAGAAGGAATTCGAAAAGCGACAGATTATATTACCAAAAGATACGAAGCCATGGGTTTAACGCCCGTTGGCGACAATGGAACATTCGAGCAAAGCTACGATCTGAATTCTCCTGTTGTAGATGGATACAATTTTATTCTAACTGATTCGGAAGGGAATTATGTAAGTGAAACTTCATTGAACAAACAGGAAAAAGGAGATTTTGTACCGCTTATTGGAGGAAGTGATAATGTAAGCGGAAAAATTATTTTTGCCGGTTTAGGAATGAGTAATGATGAAGCGAACCATCTGCCGGAAGTTGTAGCTGATAAATGGATTATGATCATTCTGGACCGTGAACTGACAAACCAATCAGCAATTCGATCTTTACTGAATAGAGGCGCTGCCGGAGTTCTTCTGGTAATGGATCACAATGAGCCAGAAGGATTTATGACTAGCGCAGAGCAAGTACAAAGCCGGTTAGGAAGAGGAGGAAGCTTGTCTTTGGCATATCTTCAAGGGAGAAGCGGAAGTACTCCCGCCTGGAATCGTATCAATCCTGAGCTGGCGGCTCAACTATTGGAAAAGGAAAGTGTAGAAGAGTTAGCACAAATGGGTATTGATATAAAGGCAAATCCAGGAGCTTTTATACCAGGCGAACTGGAATTTACTCTTTCTCATAAAGCGATGGTAGAACAGAATATTGTTAAGGCATCAAATATTGTGGCTTTTCTGGAGGGTAGTGATCCGGACCTAAAGGATGAAGTTGTTGTGCTTAGCTCACATCACGATCACGTTGGAATTGGAAGACCGGATTCTACCGGTGATACAATCTACAACGGAGCAGATGATGACGGAAGCGGAACCGTAGGTTTACTAAACACAGCACAGGCAATGGTAGCTGCTGCAAAAGCAGGAGCTGGACCACGCAGAAGCGTATTATTTCTTCATGTATCAGGTGAAGAAAAAGGATTGCTTGGATCAAGATATTATTCAGACCACCCTATCTATCCAATAAAAAATACTGTTGCTAATGTAAATGTTGATATGATTGGTCGCGTGGATAAAGAGCATGAAGAGAATAAAGACTACATTTATATAATTGGTGGAGAAATTATTTCATCCGGCCTGGACAGCTTACTTCGAAGAGCTAATGAAGCAACAGTAAACTTAGATCTGAGCAAAAGATATAACGATCTGGAAGATCCTAATCAGTTTTACAGAAGAAGCGATCATTGGAATTTCGGGAGATTGGGTGTTCCGTTTATTTTCTTTTTTAATGGTGTTCATGCTGATTATCACAGACCGTCAGATTCTATTGAGAAGATCGAATGGGAGGCTATTACAAAAAGAACCCAGCTTATTTTTACTACAACGGCTATGATTGCAAATTCTGAGCAAAGGCCAGAAGTTGATAACCAGGCTTTTATCGAAAAAACGCAGTCACAGGCAAGAAATTAAGACGCTAATTTGAAAACCCTCATTAAAAACATGATGAGGGTTTTATTTCCCTATTAAAATAAATGAAGCCCAATGAATAGGATGATCATAATAAGGGTGATTCAGCATAGTAAGTTTTGAATCTCGCAATGCTCTTTCTTTATATCCGAAAAGAGGAGTGTCGTATATATCAAAAAAAAGTTCAAATTTACTCCACAGTCCTATATCCTCGCCTTCATATACAAGAAGTTTATTATAAAAGGTAGACATCAATTCTGCAGTACTTTTATCATATACATCCCATAAGCTAACAACCACTGAAGAGGTTCCAGCTTTAAAGAAAGATCTTTGTAATCCCAGAATGCCCTCACCTGCTATCATTTTTCCCATGCCTGTTTTACAAGCGCTCAAGACAACTAGATCTGAGTTAAGACTTAATTGAGATATTTCTAAACTATTGAGATACCCATCTTCACCAAAGGAGTTTTCAAATTCACTCATTCTGGAAATAATTAATCCGCTTTGAAGTGGATTCTGCTCATTAATGCTCCCGTGTGTAGCAAAATGCAGATATTTATATTGATCTAATCGTAAAGATTTAATTACAGACTCCGAGACTTGTTCATTCTTGAGAATAGTAACTTCATCAAATTTACTGGCAATAGAATCAACCTCGATTAAAGCTGCCGGCAAGGATACAAAATTCTTTTGAGAGCTGGATGTTCCGGTCCCTGATTCTGTTGTAAATCCAGAACCGGCTACAGCAAGAAGATCCTTATTAACATCTCGATGAGGATTTTTTATATATGGATAAATAGATACCGAGGGTAAATATTTGATGGATAGTTTTTCGATCAGAAATTTTCCGTTATCAATTAATGCTTCAAAAGGGAGAACAGAAAGTGAACGAACAGGTACTATAACAATATTCGATTTTTCGGGATGCTTTTCTGTGAAAGGTTTAAACAGCAAGCTATGTAAAGGTTTAGAAAATGTCTCCAGAGTTTTTTTGGACTCCATGGTTTCAATCCCATTTCTAAAATTATAAACATGAGTACTAAAATATTCATCAATACTGAGAGAGGTTTCTATCTCGGTTACTGTAGATTCAATTCCTGACTTAGTGACCCAAAAGGTTAAGAGTTTATTTTTGTGAAAAGCATATTCAATTATTGCCGAGGATCGGTCTAATAACTTAGTTATTTCTCCGACAGGCATTACAGAAGGAGATGTGAAGGTTTTTAAAGTAGGGTTTTTGAGATACAACTCATTTATAAATGAATCATACTCGAATTCTTTTAATCTAATTTCGTCTTTAATGCTGGTTTGAGCATCGGGCTCTTTGGCGTCTTCAAGGCTACGGTAAAGGTTATCAAGAACTTTTTCTTTTTGCCTTAGCTGAAGGATGGTAACCTCATCAACTAAGTCATATATACTACTTGAGGCAGCCATTTTTTCGAGAAGCACCTTAGATTTCCCTGTTTCAATAATGTTAAAAGCCCCTTCTGAATCATTTCGATCTTTTAAATACCAATAAGCTACTTCGGAGTAGAAATCCGAAAAATCACTAAAAACCAAAGATTGAAGATTGTCTCCATAGATATTGCCACGAATTCGATCAATTTCAGTGAAAGCTTTGTCTGCATAGAATAATGCGCTATCAGGATCAATGGGGTGATAAGATTGAGCCAGACTTACAAGATACTCAGCCAGTTTATATCCGCTGAAGATGGAAGCGGAATTATAAGCTTTTTTAGAATAATTGAGGGCTTGTTCTGTATCATTTAAAGAGCTGTATATTCTTGATAATAACGCATAAGACCTTGCTTTCAGCTTTTCCGACTCTGTGTTAAAAGCAATCTCAATCATTTTATTAGAATACTTAATAGCTTGCTTCTGGTTGTCTGCGGCGATGGATAGATCTGCAAGGTTTAAATACACTTCTGCCGCAAATAAAAATTCCTCGTACTCTATAAAGAGAGCAAGAGCTTCATTAAATAATTCTTCAGCTAGTTCATTCTCACCAAGATTTAGATATACAATCCCAATTTGGTGAGCTGTATGCCCATCTTTTTGATAACCCTTTTCTACCCGGACTTTCTGACTTTCATTCAGATAATCTAGAGCTTTAAGATGTTCTCGCATGAGTACGTATGTATTCCCGATCTCTTTAAGAGCCAATATTTTTTCAATGGGATTTACGCTATTATTCGCAATAGCTAAATTCTTACTTTGATAAACCAAAGATTTATCATATTCACCTTTTTTTAAGTAAAGGTTAGCTAGTTTTTGGTAGTTGGTGGAGAGCAAGTCTGAATTTCCAATATCATTCTTAATATTTATTGCCTCAAGCAGTAAGGTTTCGGCTTTTTCTACAAAACCTAAAGCATCGTAAGCGGCTAATAAATTTCCTTTAGAAATATTAAGTAAGTAAGGGTCATTTATTTTTTCGAAATAATCATGAGCTTTTTTTGCATATAATATTGCGTCCGAATAACGCCCTAAAAACCTTGATAGAAGAGAAAGCGAATTTGAAATTTGAGCAATTCTGTATTCATCACCCGAACGGTTTGCCAGATTCAAAGCTTGTTCATAAACAGGGAGGGCTTTTTTGCTGTAACCCATCCACCATGTTGCCCAACCCAGATTGCTTTTTGCATAAGCCTGAAGTTCCAGAGAAATAGAATCTGTTATCGAAGAGTCAGCTTTTTGAATCCAACTAACACCCTCTAAAATTCGGCCCTGATCTAAAATAGAAGCACCCAGCCCAATTGCAGCAATTATCCATTCTTTACTTTGTGGATTTTTTGAATGAACAGAAATAGCTTGCTCATAAATCTTTTGAGACTGAACGTAATCACCGGTTCTGTATATTTTATTTCCAAGAACAAGCAATGAGTCATTTTCAATATTAGCATATTGTGAAAAGACATTTGCTTGTCCAAAAGAACACAAAAACAGTATAAAAAAAACTCGTTTCAATCTAGTATGGCAATGCAAAAAGTTGACGGTAACAGATTAAAAAACTATGTTATTTGAACGTAATTTTAATCTAAATATAGTGGGTACAATATGCTTTTAAAATGGAAAGAAATAAAATTGAAAATTCCTGACGGTGACAAACCTCCACCAGCAAAGCCACCAAGTACAGGAACCGGAGGCGGGGAAGAAGCCTGATTAAAAAAAGCCGATTAGAAATAATGGGCTTTTTTTAATCCCCAAATAAAGCGTTTACAAACTCTGCTCTATCAAAAACCTGTAAATCTTCAATTTTTTCTCCAAGACCGATGTATTTTACAGGAACGCTTAACTCATTAGAAATTCCGATCACGATACCTCCCTTTGCGGTTCCATCCAGTTTTGTAAGAGCTAATCCCGTAATATCTACAGCTTCAGTAAAAGCCTTTGCCTGTTGCATAGCATTTTGTCCTGTGGAAGCGTCTAAAACTAAGATTACTTCATGAGGAGCATCCTCTACCACCTTGCCCATCACTCTTTTGATCTTAGTTAGTTCATCCATCAACGCTTTTTTATTGTGAAGGCGACCGGCAGTATCAATCAGTATCACATCTGAGCCCCTTGATTTTCCAGAAGCCACTGTATCGTAAGCAACCGAAGCCGGATCAGCATCCTGGCCTTGTTGTACAATAGGCACGTCTGCTCTTTCACTCCATATAATTAATTGATCAACAGCAGCGGCTCGGAAGGTATCAGCGGCGCCTAAAAGAACATTTTTCCCGGCTTTTTTATAAAGATTTGCAAGCTTCCCTATGGTAGTTGTTTTCCCGACGCCATTTACTCCTACTACCAATACAACATGAGGTTTTACCGGAAATTCAGCATCAAATTCAGCGGGTTTATCAGAGTCATTGCCTTTTAGTAAATCTACAATTTCATCGCGAAGTAGCGCCTGAAGTTCAGCCTGAGTTACAAATTTATCTTTGGCAACGCGAGCCTCAATACGCTTAATGATTTCAAGGGTTGTGGTAACGCCCACATCAGAAGTAATCAAAATTTCTTCTAATTGATCAAGCGTTTCATCATCAACCTGATCTTTGCCTGCAAAAGCTCTGCCTAATTTATTAAGGATGCCTTCACGGCTTTTTTCAATCCCTTTGTCAAGCGTCTCTTTTTTCTTAAATCCAAGTTTATCTAAAAAACCCATAGTCTAGTTAAATTTTGCTCCCTGCATAATTTTTCGGTAGCGATTAAAATAGTCAAAAAACGAATATATCATGATTGCTGTACAGATATATAATAACCAATTATGTACCGAAGTTGCGTCTCGGAAAAAGAAAACAGCAATCCAATATAGGGCAAGAACATTTACAGCAATTTTTCCGGACATGATGGACATAGCTACCTTTCCGTATTTTACTTTTATGAATGAAGACCCAAGCATGATAAAGGAGTCACGGAATACATTTAAAATCAAAAACCAAAGAGGCACCCATCCTAACCAAACAGTATAAACAAATAACGCAGCAGCACATAGTTTGTCAGAAATTGGATCAATCATCTTACCGACTTCTGAAACGGTGTTTGTTTTTCGGGCAACTAAACCATCCAGATAATCAGAAACCCCACCATAAATGATAAGGGCAATGATAGTGGCATTGAATTGATAATCGTTTTGTATATGAAGGTAAATTACAGGAATGGCCACCAAAAACCTTGAAAAGGAAATAAGATTAGACAGAGTAAAAACTCGTCCAGAGACTTGTACCGACTTTCCATCTATATTTTTTTTATCAACCAAGCTAATATCATTATTCAGTGAGCAGTAAAGGTACGTTCATTAGCTACATAAAGCCAACATGAATAAATAGAAGGGGAACACGGAATAATACTATTAAAGAGATGATTTAAGGTTGCTTTTTGAGCCATTGCCTCGCTTCTTTTTCGGTTTTGAAAACCTTACAATTTACACCCAAATTAACGCCTAATGTCTCGCCAAATTTATTGTGTTTATAGTGTTCTTCAATTAAATCAACGAAGGCTAAAGTTTTTCCTACAAATCCCAATTTAAATGAAGCCTGTACTATTTGATACATTTCGAAAACCGTACTTGGGTTCATCGTAATATTCTCCACAACTAGAAGCTTTGAAAGATCATATTCTTTCATTTTTTTAGAAATACTTACCCAAATGTCATTAGATAAAGCAATAGTATCACGCTCTGCTTCATAATAGGCATACAGATAATCGTCCTGTTGTTTTATTTCTAGTTTATAGTCCTTCAAATTCTACTCTTTTGTTACTCTCAACTCATTATATTGTAAACAATTTAAAGAACCAATATAAATGCAAAACTCAAAAGAGCTCACTGAAACAACTAAATCATCCAAAGTAGTATTTAATGGAAAATTACTTCATGTATTTTATGATGAAGCTAATTTGCCTGATGGCTCGGTTTCAACTCGTGAATGGATCAAGCATCCCGGAGCATCCGCAATAGTACCGATATTTGAAAATGGTGATGTAATGCTGATTGATCAGTTCAGGTATCCGGCAAAGCAAATATTTTCAGAAGTTCCGGCGGGTAAAATAGATGTAGGAGAAAATCCACATCAAACAGCAAAAAGAGAATTGCTAGAAGAAACAGGACTGGTTGCCGAGAAATTACACTATGTAGGACACTTTTTCCCTGCAATTGGATATGCAGATGAAGTTATTCATATATATGTTGCTATGAAGTTAACCAGCCATGAAGAAGCAACAGATGACGACGAATTTGTTCAGAAAAAGCGAATTCCATTCTCCAAAGCTATAGAGATGGTACACTCGGGAGAGATCAACGATGGTAAAACAATTTGTTGTTTGTTAAGAGCTAAGCGTTTTATCGAAAAAAGGAATGGATCACTTAAATAAGCCCTTCGCTTTGTGCCAGATCAAAGAGACTTTGATGGAGGTTTTTAGGATCGAGTTCTCCTCGTTTAGATAATTCTTCAATTTCTATCTCATTCAGCATGATAATGCACCCTGCATTACTAAGGGCCGCATCAAAATTTCTGGGATCTGCCAACCGGAGTTTTTCAAGATCGATACCGTTTGGGCTTATGTTTTTATTAACTAAAATATGAAAGATGTCTTCTTTGGAATCTCCGAAGCTCAGTTCTTCAATGCCGGTTTGTTTAATGTTTATCATGAGTGTCTAAAAAATCTCTGGCTTTTAGTATTTCTACGATTTCCTCTGTTTCGCTGTCTATTTTTTGAACTTGAAAAAGGCTTATAATCGCTTGTTCATTAAGGGTTTGAATTACATCATTAATAGTTTCACAAAACTCGGTTTCACTAACAAGGTCATTCACGCCCTGAACAATATAGCGGTATTTCTTTTTCGTTTTTTTCTTAAAAGAAATTTGTTGTTCAGCTTCCTCAAAATATTCTCTGATAGCGTTCTCAGTTACAAACCAACTTACACCAAGCTTTCGTCCCTTTAACCGTCCCTCTCTTAGGTAAGCACGAAGAGTCATTTTGGAGATGCCCAGCATTTCATGCAGATCATCGATAGAATAAAGCGTTAAAGAACCAATTTTACGGGGCATTGATGAATAATATTATAAATTATTATTGAATTTTATAATATCAATATATTGGTTTAATAATAGATTACACAACATTACTTATACATTATAAAAAAGATTTGGCCAGCGGGGTGTTCCTGTCGTATATTGGTGACAGTTGATTGAAAAACAAAGCAACCCAGCTGAAAGGCAGGGTTTTTTTATGCCTTCCTGTAAAGCTCTTTTCTTATGCATTCAAATTCAACTTAGTTTATCTTTAAGAATGAAAAGCGCATTTACAATTTCCTGTCTTTCTGCATTACTACTATCCTGTTCGAGTTCTGAATTATATTATTCATCTGAAGCTTCGAATTGGGAAAGATCATCCACAGAGGAAAACGAACTGATCTATGAAGTATACCTGACTGGCGATGCCGGCTCACCGTCATTGGATAATCAAGAGCCAAACTTAAAGCTTCTTCAAAGTAAACTTGAACAAAGCTCAGAAAGAAGCGCTGTGGTTTTTCTCGGCGACAATATTTACACGAAAGGCCTGCCTGATTCTACACATCCTGATAGAAAGTTTTACGAAGCTCGAATCATCGAACAAATGAAAACGGTAAAGAACTTCAAAGGGCGGGTATTTTTTATTCCCGGAAACCACGACTGGGACGATGGCGGCAAAGGCGGATTAAAAGCAGTAAAAAGACAAGAAGAGTTTGTTGAGTCTTATTTAGATAGGGGAAATACCTTTTTTCCTGACGATGGATTTCCAGGCCCTGTTGACATTGAGCTAATGGACGACGACGCTCATCCGATGCTTCAGGATGATATTCGCCTGATCATTTTAGATACACAGTGGTGGTTGCATAAATATGATAAATCGTACGGAGATAATGGAGAGTACGAACTTGTAGATGGTGGAGATTTTCTGAATGAGTTTGAAGATATACTTATTAAACGCCAAAAAGACTTTCTGTTGGTAGCTGCTCATCACCCATTAATAACTAAAGGACCTCATGGTGGATATCTTCCTCCATCTCGACATATAAGACCACCTGTTTTTGGAACTTTTTATGCTTTGTATCGCAGAATATTTGGTTTTGAGCAAGATGTAAATCATTACAAGTATAACAGGATGGCTAACAATTTAAGAAGCTTGTTTGAAGGAAATGATCATCTTGTATACGCTTCGGGTCATTCACATAATTTGCAGTATTTCAGAGAAAAAGGAAAAAGAGAAACCCGACATTACGTAGTTACCGGCGCAGGAACAAAAGATAACTATGTAGCAAGCGGAAGGGGATCGGAGTTTAGTTATCAGGGAAAAGGATTTACAAAAGTAAAATACATGGGAGACGGATCTGTCTGGCTTGAAGCTTGGGCTCCTGTTGGAGACGGCTCTGAAGGAGAGCTTCTGTATAAAACCCAAATGAAAGGCCCTTACAGTGATCCTGTTGAAGAAGATGCTGAAGAGTTACCTAATATTGATTACTCCGACAGCACAAAAGTGTTGGCTGCCAATCCATCATATGACAATAAGAACTGGTTTATCGAAGCAATTGCAGGTTCACATAACAGGAAATTCTGGTCTGTAAAATCTGAATTCCCGTACTTTGATGTTTCGGAAGTTAAAGGAGGACTGATTCCTGTAAGAATGGGAGGGAAAGGTCAGACTAACACATTACATCTTGAAGATGCAGAAGGGAATGAATTTGTCCTCCGATCATTGGACAAGCAAGCAGGTAAAATTTGGGATGAAGATCTGAAGAAAACGATAGCACTTGATGTTGCTCAAGATCAGTTTTCTTATATCAATCCATATAGTGCGGTCGTTGTTACAAAACTTTCTCAAGCTGCAGGTGTTTATCATACAAATCCAAAGATCTATTATGTTCCACATGATCCATTATTAGGAGAGTATGCAGAACAAATCGGAGGAGAATTAGCTCTTTTTGAGGAAAAGCCTGACAATGATATGACCCATGTTGAAAGTGTTGGAAGATCAGAAGAAGTTGTTGCTTATCGGGACATGATTCGGGAAGTTAATGGAGATATCGATCACAGAGTGGATCAGGAAATGATGTTGAGAGCCCGTTTATTGGACATGTTTATTGGAGATTGGGATAGACACAGCGATCAATGGAGATGGGCGACTTTTGAGCCAGAAGATAATCAAGGAAAAATATATCGCCCAATTCCTCGTGATAGAGATGTGGCACTAATGGTAATGAACGGTTTGATTCCATCTTTGGCGAAGTTCGGACCTTATTATCAGTATCAAAATTTCGGAGATAATTATGGAAACCTGGTTGGACTGAATGATAATTCTGTTGATTTGACGAGAAGGTTTACAAATCAGATCACCAAAGAAGAATGGCTAAAAATATCTAAAGAGGTACAGGCTTCTTTCACTGATAGCATAATTACTGCAGCAGTAAAGGAATACCCTGACGAAGTTTTTAAGAAATACGGAAAAGAAACGATAGATCACCTTAAGGCTAGAAGAGACAAGTTGCTAGAAGTGTCGGAAACCTATTTTGGAATGCTGAACAGAGTGGTTTCTGTTCCCGGGAGTGATAAAAGAGAGCGGTATGAAGTAGACTTTTTAGACGATGAAAGGACAAGAGTCAGAGTATATAAACTGTCGGGAAAGGGAAAGTTGAGAGAAAAATATTTTGACAGAGTCTTTAAAGAAAGTGAAACAGATGAGATCAGACTATTTGCAATGGGAGATAATGATGAACTTAATTTTCAGGGAGAAGGATCAAGTTCAATGCTGATCACCGTGTCGGGAGGATCGGGCAAAGATGTTTATACTTTTGATGATCTAACAAAAAAGACAGCTAAGAATATTGAAGTGTATGATACAGAAACCGGTAACGAGTACGAAAATATACCTAACAAAACTCATCAGCACTTAACCGGCGATTTTACAGTAAACGATTATAATTATGAAAAGGATTTTAGTTTTAACAGATCGTTCCCTGGATACTTTTTTGCCTATAATAGTTTTGATGGAGTTTTTATTGGAGGAGGGCCAAGAATTATACGAAATGGTTTTAGAAGAGAACCAAAAGTCAGCCATGATCTTAGAGTTAATTATGCGCCAAAAACAGGAGCTTCAAATCTAAAGTATGAAGGAGTTTGGTACAGAAGAGCAGGGGAATGGGACATTCGCTCTAATACAGAACTTTTGTTTCCAAAGAGTTATCAAAACTTTTTTGGGTTGGGAAATGAGACGGTAGAACTTGACTTGGGAAATAAATACTATCGTGCCAGATTGTCCCGATATTCTTTTAAAGGAAGTATTTACCGCAAGATAAACAGAATATTTTCAGTGGAATTTGGAAACCGACTTAGCGTAACAGAAGTTGAGAATGACGATGATGATGGCCCAAACGTAATTACAGAACCAGGAATAGGAGTAAGCCAAAATTCATTCGAAGACCAATGGTTTAATACATTAATAACAGAAATCTCGCTTAATGATGTTGACGATATGGTCAATCCTAGACAGGGATATAAGTTTTCTTATTCTTCAGATCTTAATATTGGATTGATAAATACATCGCAAACTTTCTCAAGACTTAAAACACAACTAAGTATCTTTTACCCATTAAGGTTTAGTCCACAGATTGTAATGGCAAACCGCGTGGGTGGATCATATAACTTTGGTCCGTTTCCCTTTTATGAGTCAAATTCTATTGGGGGCACAACAAATCTGAGAGGGTTTAAAGGAAACCGATTTGCAGGGCGGAGTACTTTTTATAACAATACTGAAATTCGTATAGAGCTTTTAGACTTCTATAAATATCTGCTTGGAGGGAAGCTTGGAGTTACAGGCTTCTTCGATATTGGGAGAGTTTGGACAGACGGAGAAAACTCCTCTGTTTTACATAAAGGATATGGAGGCGGAATCTGGTTTAATGCTTTCGATTCGGTACTTATCAATTCTACAATTGGAGCCTCAACCGAGGGAACACTGATAGAAATAAAAGCAGGGTTTTTCTTTTAAAATCGTAAAGTCTGGCTCGATTATTGGTATATTCTTCTTAATCGTATCAACTCTATTCATCTCTGAATAAGTATGTCAGAAAAAGATAATTACAGGTCACTTGCAGCAATTATGTTTGCTGATATGGTTGGCTATACCAAGCTCATGCAACAAGATGAGTCTAAGGCTAAGGTTTTGCGTGATCGTCAGAGAAACGTAGTTGATAAAAGGATAGCCATCCATAACGGGAAAGTGATGCAATATTATGGTGATGGTACGCTAAGTATGTTTTCAAGTGCAATAAAAGCAGTTGAGGCCGCTCAGGAAATTCAGGAGGAACTTCAAAATGATCCTCAGGTTCCTCTAAGAATTGGCATTCATATTGGGGATGTAGTGCATGACAATGAAGGCGTTTTTGGTGATGCCGTAAATGTTGCTGCCAGAGTTCAGTCTTTGTCAATTGCGGGAGGGGTGATGATTTCCGGAAAAGTTTTCGAAGAAATTAAAAACCATCCAGGCATAAAAGTAGAAGCTTTCGGTGAGCATGATTTAAAAAATGTGTTTAATCCTGTCGGTATTTTTGCACTTGCCAATGAGGGGCTTGCTGTACCGGCACAGTCTTATGTTCAGGAAATTACAGGAAGCCACAAAAACAGTGTGGCAGTTCTGCCCTTTGCCAACTTTAGCGCGAATCCTGAAAATGAATATTTCAGCGATGGAATTACGGAAGAAATTATAAATGCACTTGTAAAGCTTGATGGACTTCAGGTGCCATCCAGAACTTCTGTTTTCGCCTATAAGAATACAAACAAAGATATTCGCGAAATTGGTAAAGAGCTTAATGTAGCCACCGTTTTGGAAGGAAGTGTACGGCGCGAGGGAAATCAAATACGAGTAACGGCCCAGCTTATAAATACGGATGATGGGTTTCATGTTTGGTCAGAGAATTATGACGGAGAGGCAAAAGATATATTTAAGGTGCAGGATGAAATTGCTCAGAAGATAGCGGAGAAATTGGAAGATAATTTTGAGTTCAATACAAATGGAGCTATTTATGAATCTTCCACAGACAGCGTGGTAGCTTATAACCACTATTTGCAAGGCTTATATTATTGGAATAAGCGAACTCCGGAAGCAACTCAAAAGGCAATCAAGTGCTACGAAAAAGCCATTAAAAAGTGTGAAACCTATACCAAAGCATATTCGGGATTGGCGAATTGCTATAGTTTTCTTGGAATAATTGGACATTTAAAGGGCAAAGAAGCATTTACAAAAGCCGAAAAAAATGCAATAAAAGCCTTAAGCCTTAATGATCACAGAGGAGAATCTTATATTTCTCTGGGTTTTGTGGAATTATTTTACAAATGGAATTTTGATAGTGCCGAAGCCAACTTCAGGAAGGCAATCACTATGGAGCCTAGCAACGAAGATGCAAGAATAGCACTTGCAATGTACTATAGAATCATTGGTGATCTTGATAAAATGTATCATCATACTAAAGCTGCATCAAAAATTGCACCGGTATCGCTTCCTGTTTTATTGCAACATGGTTATTCCAATTGGTTGTTGAAGGAATACGATAAAGCGATTCAAATTTTTAATAAAATATTGGAACTGGATCCATTATTCAGGTCGGCACTGGAAGGAATAGCTCTGGTCCAAGTGGCACAGAAAAAATATGATAAAGCTCTGAAGTCTGTAAAAAAGTACTTAGACCTTGTAGATTCTGAATTTAAAGGGGGTACACAGCTCGGTTATATCGCAGCTTTAAAAGGGGATGTAAAGCTTGCAACAGAAAGTCTTGAGATCATCAAAAAAAGAGAAAAAGCAAATCCAGAGCTGAATTTGAGTCTGGATTACGCGGTAATTTACGCTGCTTTAGATGATAAAGATGAGGCGTTTAAATATCTGAACAAAGCAGTAGATGAAAAATTGGGGGCCGTTTTGCTCATTAAAACTATGCATCCTCTTGAGCAACTTAACACGGATCCCAGGTACAAACAGCTAATGGAAAGAATAGGGTTAAAAGACTGATTTCTAAATCGTATCGAGTTTATCCGTGAATTCTCTATATTCAGCAAACTTAAATAATAGAAAATGTCGTCAGATTCAGACTCAAAGAAAAAGCTAGGTTCCAGGAAAAGGGGGGTTTCGGATATGTTCCGAACTTCTTACAGAACGCATATGGAACTAAGTTCTATTGCAGATAATAAATCGAATATAATGATCAGTATTAACGGGATCATTATATCAATTATAATAGCATCTATTTCTCCTAAAATAGATTCAAATCCGTGGTTGCTACTACCTACGTCTATACTGCTGATCAGTTGTTTAGGATCAATGGTGTATGCGGTTTTATCTGCACGGCCACGAGTAAGTAAAGAAAAAGTAACGTTGGAAGATGTTCGGGCTAACAGAGCTAATATACTTTTCTTCGGGAATTTTTATACCCTGCCAAGAGCCGATTATGTTGAGGGATTGGAAGAACTTATGCAGGATAGCGAGCGACTTTATGATAATATGGCACGAGATCTTCATGGTTTAGGAGTGGTGCTCGCCAAAAAATATCAACTATTACGAATTGCATATAATATTTTTATGGTGGGCTTAGTACTATCTGTGATAAGTTTTATTTTCGTGTTTATTCAGATTTCAGTCTGATTAATCTTCTTCTGATTCTCCTGCAAAAGCCCGGGATATGCGTTGATTCATAAGTCGGCGATAATTTTCATATTCATATCGACTTACTGTAAATTCAGATTTATATTCCCCATCAAAACAACTTACAAGAAGTTTGTTTTCTTTTTCTGTTTCTGAAATAGAAACTTCAATTTTTCCCAGTTTGTAGGATTCAATTTCTTTCATAGCAAAGGTATTTTTATAAAGATAGGAAGATCAAATTCAAGAAGAAGGTTAATTTTTGCATCCCCAGCCGGAATGTGAAGTATTTGCAGCTCTTCTTCCAAAAGAAGCGGGTTTATAAAACACTTCAACACCCTTTGTACTGAATGAAGATTCCAAACTATCAATATTTTTGCAATCAGCATTATTGGTAAATAAAGGCTTTGCTTCAACGGATTCTAAATGAACTTCATAGTTTCGATTAAGGGAAGAGATATAATTTGAAATTTCATCAAGAGAATAAACTGCTACAGTAACGGCTGTCTGTAAAAAGGAAGAAAGATCAGAAAAAGAATCCTGAGCTATAGAGTCGGCAAGTGCTTTAGTTTTAATTTGAGGGTCAGATTCCAAAAGCTCAAATTTATCTGTTTTTAAATAAGAAAGGTGCAGATTCTGAGGAGAAGCAATTACAAGATCGGTGACATTTTTCAAATGATCCATCATCAAAGGGTTGCCATTATTGCAAGTAGAAAGAATGGTTAATGCAATGTGTGAACTGAAGCCTGTTAAATGATTTGCAAATACCTTGGTGTTGAATTCCATTCTTGCCGAAGATCGATGGTATGATCTCTCAGAAAAAGTTGGGATTTCATGACCGAAATAGGCGAAATAGGTTTGTTGTTTATTCTGATTTTGGGTGAGTGCCGAGTATATTTCTGACTCTTTAGTAAAACCACCATCTTCAGGAGAATATTTTCCTTTGGATATCAGCGATCCGTATTTGTAATGATAATAGATTCGATCTTTTTTAGGAAAGAAAAGAAACGCTTTCCGCTCGGGTCTTTGATGGAAAATAAAAACCTCTCCCTGTTTAGCTTTTTTGGCAATTTCTATAGATTGATTTACAGCTTTCACGTCTGCGTATTTTGCTTTTCCATTTTCATGATATAAGTAATCAGCATCAGCATGAACCACAGAAACAATAGAGTAGCTGACTTCTCGATTATCATTAGATTTGAGATTTATAGTTGAAGAACATGCAGTGCCAAATAAAAATACAGTAAAAATTAAAAAGGCGGACCCCAATTGAGGTCGCCTTTTTAAAGATCGTGTGTAATGTTGATTTATAATCAAAGGAGTAATAGAATGATTATAATTAAGAGCAGAGTAGTTACACCAATTGTAACAGTATCAGCTTGCTCCATATCTTGTTGAACAAAATTAGCGAAGTTGTTTAAGTTCTTACTTTGAACAGGTTGAAATCCGTTAATACCGTTCAGCTCGTCTTTTTTATCTTGAATATCTGCTTTTAAAGTAGTTAAACCCTTTTTGTCTGCCTCAGGAACAACACTCATTCCCTCTACCTTTTCAATAGCTCCAATCAAATCGTCAAAAGAATTATTCAGAATTTCTCGCTTTTGATCAGGTGATTCAGCCTTTTCCACACTTTTAACCATATTGTTAATGTGCTTTTTGAACTTTGCTTCCGCATCAATTCCAGATTGTGCATTTACAGGAGATACAAATCCTACAAAAGCTAAAGTTAAAATTGAAAGTATAAATTTTTTCATTTTTTAATCCGTTTATTAGTATTCATATTACTTTAAGCAAAAGATTCCGCTTGTAGTTCCGTATTTTAAGATATAGTATAAAACAGAATTTGAAAAAAGTTGTGAATAAAAGAACCATTATTTTTATTGGGATAGCCATTTTCGGTGGCATATTCCTTTATTCGTCCTTAAAAAGTGTAGAACCCCAGGTCATTGAAAATGCACCTCAATGGAGAACATTAGAAGCCGGTCAGCAAGAGGCTATAGAAAGCAATAAACTGATCATGTTAGATGTATATGAAGTAGGTTGCAAGTATTGCAGAGCAATGGAAAGAGATGTTTATCCAGATACAACGGTTCGTGTAGTAATGGATCAGGGATATATACCCGTGAAGCTTGACGGGAACTCTGAAGAGCTTATAACCTTTAATGGTAATGAGATGCAAGCCAAAGAGTTTGCTCAAAACAAAGGAGCGTATGCGTTTCCTACCGTTATTATTTTAACAGCAGATGGTAATGTAGTTAAAAAAAGAACCGGCTTTATGAATGTAGACGAACTAAGACAATTTCTTTATAATCAGGGTTCATAACTATTACCCTCAAAAAGGACAGAAAATGAATAGACTATTAAAAATCGGAATCAGTAGTTTTTCTCTGGCTCTGCTAATCGTAGCATGCACGGAGAAACCAAGCACAAATACCTCTGAAGATCAAAATCAGACACAAAAAGTAAATTATACTCCCGAACTATATTTCGATGGCGTTACTATACCATGGGGAATGACCTGGTTGCCAAACGGTGATATGTTGATAACAGATCGTTCAGGAAAACTGCTTCGAGTAAGAGATGGCGAATTGTTAGCTGAAATATCAGGAGTTCCTGAAGTTTATTCTCGAGGTCAAGGTGGTTTGCTTGATATAATTTTGCATCCGGAATACGATTCTAACGGATGGATTTACATAACATATTCGTCAACGCAGGGAATGGAAGATGGAGCCAACACAGCAATAATGCGAGCCAAACTTGAAGATAATACATTGGTTCAATCTCAGGTTTTATACAAAGCATCACCAAACTCTACAAGAGGTCAGCATTTTGGGAGCCGTATCGCTTTTGATGGAGACGGTTATTTATACTTCTCGGTGGGCGATAGAGGAAATAGAGATGTGAATCCACAAGATCTATCCAGAGATGGAGGGAAAGTTTACCGACTCAATGACGATGGTTCGATACCATCCGATAATCCATTCGTTGATCAAGAAGGCGCAATTGACGCTGTTTATTCCTATGGGCACAGAAATCCTCAGGGAATGGCGACACATCCTGAAACCGGAAAGATTTGGGCTCATGAACATGGTCCCCGCGGAGGAGATGAATTGAACTATATAGAACCTGGCAAAAATTATGGATGGCCGGTAATCAGTTATGGGATTAATTATAACGGAACTTCTTTCACCGATAAAACGGAAATGGAAGGAATGGAACAACCAAAAACTTATTGGGATCCCTCTATAGCTCCTTCGGGTCTCGATTTTGTAACAAGCGATACTTATCCGGATTGGAAAGGCAAAGCTATTGTTGGTTCGCTTAAATTCAATTATCTGGTAATTGTTGATTTAGACGGAACAGAAGTATCAAACAAAAATATTGTTCTGGAAGGAATTGGCAGAGTTCGAAATGTACGCCAAGCACCTGATGGGTATATCTATGTTGGTGTTGATGGAGAAGGAATTTATAGAATTATACAGGAAGAATAATATTCCAGATAATTATTTCAATCTTAAAGTGTCTGCTGGTATTCAGTTAGACACTTTTTTTGTGTCTTTGATTTCAATTTGTTCGGTTCCATGATATTCATTGTCAGGGATTGAGATATTATGAGAGTCAGAAAAACTAACTTTTTGACGCCGCTCCAGAATCTGTTGCAGGCGTTCAACCAAATCAACAAGACGATTTTTCCTTTTTTGCTTTCTTTTATTCATAAAACGAGCATATAAGAAAGAAAGCGAAGCAAAAATAACCGACATAATAATACCAACCTCTCCCTCATTACCCATTTGTCCGAATACTGCTCCGGCAAAGAACATTATAGAAGCAAAGACTCCTGCAATGGCCGGAAAGTATAATTTGTTGAATGATTTCAAGCTTTGCTTAGCTGTGATTTTTAATGCGTTACCTGAAAGCTCTAAATCCACTTGAGGGGAATTTTGAGATGAGATGAACCGAGAAAGTCCTTTCGGCATGGCTTTCCAGCTGGTTTTATTTTTGCGGTGTTTTATTTCACCTAACGTATTAAAATGGTATTCGATCTGAGCACGCAATTCTTTCAAGGTATCCGTATTGAAATCTCCGGAAGAAAAGCCGAGAATGGCAGCGCTATTGAATCCAGCATCAAGAATGACAGGCTCTTCAACTGGGATGCCTTGATATTCAAGTAATGCCTCACAAACAAAAGCTCGGTCCAAATTAAGCGAATCGGTGATCTCAAAAACATTAGAATATTCCTTCTCCAACTTAGCTACAGGTTGTTGAATGGAGGCTCCGTAAAACTTCTGGAACATCGTTGCCCGGTTTACTATCCTCCGAATCTCGTCTTCTTTAAGAGTAGCCATGCCTTTGTTAGTTAAGTTTTGCCTTTGCCCTTGTTATCAATTCCGTAATTTCTTCTTTCGAGATATCCTCTTTATTGTTACAGTATTGGCATACAATTTCCTGAGATTCGCCTTTCATTTCTTTAAGGTCATCATAGTTAAGCATAGAAAGAGCATTTAGAAAACGATCTTTATTGCAACGGCAAAAGAAATCGACCAGTTGGCGAGAAAGCTCTTTTACCTTGATGGGAGACATTACTTTATGCATCACATCATCAATGTATTGATCATCTTCAAAAAATTGGTGAACCGGAGGAAAGGCACTCAGCCGTTCTTGCAGCATATCGATTTGACCTTCAGGGGCATCCGGAAGTTTTTGGATAAGTAAACCTCCGGCTTCCGTTACCTCGCCATTATCATCCATTCCAACATCAAGAATAAGAGCGGAATCAATTTGTTCTGACTGAGTAAGATAATGAGCTATATCAGAAGTCACGTCTCCGTTTATAAGCTGAATAGTGCTGGTGCGAGGCTCCGCCTCATTATACAAAGTCTTTGAAAATATAAGAAGACCTAATCCTAAGCCATCTCCAAATGAAGTGGATGAATCGGAATAATCCAACTCTGCGGCAGAGTTTGTTACGTAACCACGTACTTCACCAAGGCTATTTGCTTCGGCGACCAAAGAACCAATAGGCCCGTTGCCTTCCATTCTCAAACGGATTCTCTCCTCGCCTTTTAATTCGGAGGCGAG
>Ga0189291_100261_pt1 | contig 29578 bp, 20 predicted proteins | sample UW1redminimetaG_FD_130331 | JGI IMG/M metagenome (GOLD analysis project Ga0189291, IMG submission 130331) | Marine microbial communities from the Costa Rica Dome - UW179B-red mini metaG | ecosystem: Environmental > Aquatic > Marine > Oceanic > Photic zone | place: Costa Rica: the Eastern Pacific... | reverse complement strand
GAGCATGCTGCTGAAATGGGCATCGAGTTAGTGGATATCGACAGCCTACTGGGATCTGTAGATTTTCTATCAGTACATACTCCGTTAACTGAGAAAACGAAAGGTTTAGTTTCTCTGAAAAATGCAGCCAAGCTAAAAAAAGGAATTAGATTAGTTAATTGCGCGCGGGGTGGAATTTATGAAGAAGCTGATCTCGCTAAACTTATTGATGAAGGATTTGTTGGTGGAATTGCATTAGATGTGTATTCGCAGGAACCACCAAGTGAAGACCTTTACAAAGTATTGGAACATCCGGACATTATCTGTACTCCACACCTAGGAGCATCAACTGAAGAAGCTCAGGAAAAAGTAGCTGAACAAATAGCTGCCCAAATGGCCGATGCGTTGGAAAACAAAAATTACAAAGGCAGCTTGAATGGTAAATCCATTTCGCTCCTCACTAATGCTGAAGTTCAGCCTTATCTGAAATTGGCTGAAAAACTGGGAGTCATGGCTGTTCAACTTTCTCCTGAACACGCTAGCAGTCTTGAATTTGAATATTCCGGTGATTGTGCAAAATTTGCCGATGTATTGACCGATGGAATTTTGAAAGGAATGCTTTCTAATTATGTGGAAGATTCTGTAAATCTGATCAATGCGCGATATTTTGCCGATGAACGTGGTTTCTCCATTAAAGAAGTACTTTCATCCAAGGGAAAAACATTCAGCGATGTTGTTACCATCAAGTTTGATGAAGGTGCTGAATACCGCAGTATTTCTGCCGCTGTTTTTGGTGACAACGATTATCGGATTGTTCAAATTGACAAATATGGTGTCGAGCTCCGTTTAGAAGGCGATATTATTTTGTATCAAAATCAGGATGTGCCTGGAATGTTGGCTTCTGTAAGTGGAGCACTTGCAGCACAAGGAATAAACATCGGTGCACTTGGCTTGGGCAGAACAGAAAAAGGCTCGAATGCTATTACTGCCTTAACTATCGATAAGAAACTGGAAGAAACTGAACTGGAAGTCATCAATAAACTTGAAGGCATTCAGCATGTTAGATACGTGAGTTTTCCTTGAATTGAAATAATTTCTGAAGAATCAACTTTATCACCCTGTCAGGATTTCAAATCCTGACAGAGTAATTTATATGTTTAGTTTCATGGAACTTTGGAAAAAGCTCTTTTTAGATAGATAAATTTACTCACTTCTATATCTAAGCAAATAGCCAATCATTAAAATCGGAATGTCTTATTCATCTGTCATATCGAACGGATGTGAGATATCTACGAATCGTTTTCAGTACCCAAGATTGTTAGACTTCTCATATTCATTCGGAGTGACAAAATATTCGAGCATGAAATTCAGTGATTGAAATCTCCCTCATTATATCTTTTGATAAGCCGCTCTTCATTCACTCTTTTAAATCCGGTTAGTTTTTCTTCTGAAATTGAAGCAATGGTCATTTCTCGTTTTCCTAACGTTCCCTGGGTTTTAGCTAGCTTCCATCCAGCCACTGCCATAGCAGCTCTTGCTTTTGAGGCTGCACAATATGTTGATAAAACTGCTTCCTTCTTTGCTATCGAATGTAACTTTTTGAAGGTTTCAGAAGTCCATAGCTCTTGGTTTACTTCCGGCGAAAAGGCATCATGAAAAAAGAAATCAGTTTGAATATCGTCTGCATCAAAATCCTCAAACTTCCCGATAAAAAGGTTCAACGTTACATCAATTTCGGCCAACGGCTTTATTACATTCATTCCTTCTTTTAAAACTGAAAACACATTTTTCAATACAGGGTCTAGTTCTCCGAATTCTGAAAAAGAGGCAAAGTTAAATTTTTCTGCTTCTTCGGCAGTTACTGGAAAGGCTTCTACGCTATAAAAGTGTACTTCTGAACTACAAGTATTTGAAAGGTAGTAATCCAACAAAAGAAGAAAGTTTAGTCCCGTTCCAAAACCGGTTTCAAAAATAGTAATCTTCTCTTTTTCGCTTAAAGCATTTGGAACCCGGGGAGTTTCAAAGAAAACATGCTTGCTTTCAGAAAAAGATCCGTTGGGATTATGATAATACTGATTGTATTTATTCGAAAAAAGTGTGGAAGAACCGTCTTTGGTTATGTGATGATCAGGACGATCACTCATTCTTCCGTATCTGTACGGTTCCATATCCTGTTTTAGCAGTAATCTCCGCCCCACCATTACCAAGTGTCCCAATTACCTGGCTTTTCTTTTTATCACCTTTAAAGTTAAGACCCGCGCCAATCTCTACTTTTGTGCCATTTGCATTGATGTTTGCACTTACACCAGCCGGTAGCAAAATATCTATTTGTCCTGCTCCGTTTCTGGCCTGAATATCTCCTCCAACACTAATGAACTGAAGATTTATATTTCCGCCACTTGAAAAAGCATTTGTGCTTCCTGAAAGTTTCGTGCCTTTAACGTTCCCACCTGAAGTTCTCATCTCCAAATCACCTTCAAAATTGATTGCAGATACATGTCCTCCCAAAGATTTTAAGGAAGCGTCTCCTTTTGAGTCTGTAATTCTGATGTGGCCACCTTCGGTAAAAGCGGTTATATCACCGGAAAGATCTTTTAAAGTAATATGTCCGCCGGAGGTTTTGAACTCAACATCACCCTGAAAATTTGTTGCTTCGATATGCCCTCCGTTTGTAAAAGAAGTAATATCAAGATTGGAAGGAATATAAATGGTTGTTTGTAGCTGGATATTAGAATCGCTGCTCTTATTGTTAACTACTTTGAATTCCGCTCCTGAACCATTCTTATTAGATACAACAGATACCATTTCTTTCAATAGCTCTCTTGCTGCTATATCTCCAGATGCTTTTACTGAAATAGAAGCTTTTGGACTATCATTGCCTACTATCACCAAAGAGCCGGAAGTTAATTGAACAGAAACTTCATCAAGCCCTGAAACATCAAATTCATTTGTAAAAGCATAAACCCCAGGTGATACATCGTTCCACTCGCCCGGTGTACCTTTATATTCCTTTTTAAGCATTACTAAACCTTCAGCCATATCCACATTGATGGAGAAGCTATCATCTTCCAATTCACTCAAAGCAGCATTCAGTTCGGTCATGATCTCATTTTTTGCATCTTCCGGGATCAAGGCAGCTAAGTTTTTAAGTTTTTCTAGTCCTTCCAATGATCTCAAATTTTCAAGTTCTTTGAGATCTTCCATTTTAGCGAGCTCTTCAACATCAATTACTGTTATCCTTTGTGTTCGGGCTGCTGATCTTTCAGTAGATGTGGATGTTTGCCTCGCTGTATATTCTTCGTTTTCATGCGAGTGCTCATTATCATCAGCCTTTGACGTGATAATAACAGCTACCAGCAACAAGAACAGGCCTGCAACAATTATTTCCCAAGATCTATTTTTCATATTTTTCTATTAGAATGCGACAAACATTCCCTACGCTCACTTTAATCTAAAGTTACAGATTTGCTCACTAAGTATATATATTATTCCTCTAACTAATTTCATCCAACAAAAGCATGAGCCTTCATCAGCAAATAAAAAAACTTACCAAGAGTCTTCATCAGGAAATGATCGCCACCAGACGATATTTGCATCAACACCCTGAGGTAAGTTATAAGGAATTTGAAACTACAAAGTTCATCAAAGCTAAATTGGATGAACTTGGAATTTCTTATGAAAGCCCGCTCGAAACCGGCTGTGTGGGAATAATTAGAGGTGGAATAAAATCTGACCGTGTTATTGCACTTCGTGCTGACATCGATGCTTTGGCAATGACTGAGGAAGGAGATTTTAAGAAAGATTTCTTTTCAAAAAATGAAGGAGCAGCCCATTGCTGTGGCCATGATGCGCATACTTCTAACTTGCTGGGCGTTGCTAAAATATTGACAGAGCTGAAAGATAAAATTGAAGGAACTGTACTTCTTATTTTTCAACCTGGTGAGGAGAAACTTCCCGGCGGCGGAAAACTATTGTGTGATACCGGTTTTCTTCAATCCAAAAATATTGATGCTATTTACGGATTGCACACATCCCCGAGCCATAAGCCGGGAACTGTTGCTACCAAATCCGGAGAATTCATGGCTAGCCCGGATGAAATTGATATCGTAATTACGGGCAAAGGCGGACATGCTGCTCGTGCTCATGAAGCTGTTGATCCGATCATAATGGCTTCTCAATTCATCAGTGCCGCCCAAACTATTGTAAGTCGCTCTGTAGATCCAACTGAATCAGCTGTTGTTACTATAGGAAAAATTGAAGGCGGAACGGCTCATAATATCATCCCCGAAAAAGTACAGATGTTCGGAACTGTTCGAACATTCAGCAAAGAAACTAAAGATTTGATAGAGCAAAGACTTCATGCTTTGCTTAAGGGAATTACTGAAGCTCATGGAGGCAGTTATTCCTTGAAATACCGAAGAGGTTATCCTGCAGTAATTAATTCAGAAATTGAGACCGCAAATGTTCTTGGATCAACTAAAGAATTATTTGGCGAAAGTGCTGCACTAGAAGTGGAACGACCAAGTATGGCAGGAGAGGATTTCGGGTTCTATCAGGAAATCTTTCCGGGAGCTTTCTTTTTTGTTGGTAGCGGAAGTGAAGACTCTGAATCAACGTATGTTTGGCATCATCCAAAATACAATGTGGATGATCGATTCTTTTTAACTGCTGCCCCACTAATGGCTGCTTTAGTTTTTGAAGGATAATGTCTCTACCAAATCGTTCTTATTGGGAAAATGAACTGTATGATCAAAAATATGACCTGATAGTAATTGGAGCGGGACTTACCGGACTTTCTGCAGCCTATTTTTTTAAAGAAGAACATCAAGATGCAAATGTATTAGTTTTGGATCGTGGGTTCTATCCTATTGGAGCGAGTACCAGAAATGCAGGATTTGCGTGCATCGGAAGTGTAGGGGAATTGATGGCTGATCTGGAAATTGAATCTGAGAATACGGTAAAACAAAGAATCAAAGATCGCTATGAAGGATTGATGTTACTTCGAGAAACTTTAGGCGATAAGAATATCGAATACGATGCCTGTGGTGGTTGGGAAATATTCACCGATTCTGATGAATTTATCCGTTTGAAAGATTCAGTCTCGATGTTAAACAACTGGATGGAAAAAACTACCGGAGAAAAGGAAGTTTTCGAGATTGGTACTTATTTAGAAAACCCATCTTTCTTTAATCGGGTTGAGGGGCAACTGCATCCTGGTAAAATGATAAAAACGCTCCATCAAAAATGTATCCGATCCGGAATTGAATTCAGATGGAATGCTGAAGTAGAAAACTTGAATACAGAGATGAATCAAGTAATTCTCAAAAATGATCATATATTCAAATCTGATCATCTTATAATAGCTACCAATGCATTTGCAGGTAAACTTCTTCCTAAAACAGATATAAAACCAGGTCGAGGTTATGTTTTTATCACCAAAAAAATTTCAACGATGGATTGGAAAGGAACCTTCCATTATAACAAAGGATATGTCTATTTCAGAAATGTTGGTGAAAACAGAATTTTAATCGGCGGTGGTCGAAATGTAGCTCGTAAAGAGGAGACCACTTCAGAATTCGGCCTTAATGAAAGCATTAAAGAATATCTCACTAATTTTGCGGATGAAGTCCTTCATCTTGAAAAAGGTTGGTCGATTGAGCAGGAATGGTCCGGAATTATGGGATTTACAGATTCCAAATCTTATATCTTAGAAGAAGTTGGAGATAATTGTGTGTTAGCTGCAGGATTAAGCGGCATGGGTGTTGCGTTAGGGATGAATTTAGGGAAGAAGGCTGCTGACTTAGTTTAGTTCATTATGTAAATGCTTTTGTAAGGACGTATTGCAATACGTCCTTACTTTATCTCTTTTCAAACTCCTTATACAACTCTACAAATTCACTGAGCATCATAGCAGTGGCTCCCCAAAGTGGAACGGGATGAACATCCCATAACGGAATACTGTAATCAAGATCTCGTAGTTTCCAATCTTCAACTTTTGAGAATTCTCCGTTTACTAATTTCGAAATTGGCACCGTGAAAATTTCATCCACCTCATTAGGGTTTGCGCAAAATTCTTGCTCTTCTCTGATAAAGCCAACTACCGGAGTTACCATATTTTCAGAATGATTTACATACAACGCAGTAAGATTTCCAATTACTTCTACATTTTCAGGTTTTAATCCTGTTTCTTCATGAGCTTCACGAAGTGCCGTTTCCTCAATGCTCTCATCTCCTTCCCTTCCGCCACCGGGGAAACTTAACTGACCTCCATGTTTTATTCCCGTTGCCCTTAAAGTGAACATAATTTCGGGCTCTTCTTTCCATGTAACGATAGGTATTAACACACTACTGTTTCTGAAATTATCAGTATTAGGGGTGTATGTCATTTCGTTTTTACGTTCAACTTTTGGTGCCGGGCGCATTATATTTTGAGCATCTTTACCGGGTAGATCAGAACGTAACCGTTGTTCCAGATAGGATTGAAATTTTTTCATGAAGAGAATGTATGAAATTGAACATAAAATTTGTTCTTAATTAACGGTTTTTAAAGAAGTGCAACTGTCCGTACTTTCCTTCTCTTTAAAAATTGAACGTTCTCTAACACAGCACATGAATAAAAAATATAATGTTTACGGTATCGGTAATGCTCTTGTTGATATCGATTTCGAAGTAAGCCAGAGTTTTCTCACTGAACATGAGATCAAAAAAGGCTTAATGACTTTGGTAGACGAAGAAACTCAAACGAGATTGATCAAAGCTATTAACCACGAAAACTCGAACAGAAAATCCGGGGGCTCAGCTGCAAATACAGTTATGGCTGTTTCTCAATTTGGAGGTAAAGCATTCTATTCATGTAAGGTTGCTGATGATGAATTTGGGAATTTCTATCTGGAAGATCTGGCTGAAGCCGGTATTTCAACTAATCTGGATGGCATGAATAGACAAGAAGGAATAACAGGAAAATGCCTTGTTATGATCACGGATGATGCCGACCGAACCATGAATACTTTTCTGGGAATAACGACTTCACTTTCAACAGATGAAGTAAGTGAAGATGCTATTAAAGAATCAGAATATATTTATTTGGAAGGTTATTTAGTAGCTTCTCCAACCGCTTTTGAGGCAATGAAATTGACAAAAAAACTTGCGGAAAAACATGGAGTAAAAACTTCCATAACGCTTTCTGATCCATCTATTGTAGAAGGATTTAAAGGCTTATTTCATGAAGTAATAGGAAATTCTGTGGATCTTTTATTTTGCAATGAAGATGAAGCTTTAAAATTTACCGACAGTTCCAACATCAGTGTTGCCAGAGAAGAACTTAAGAAAGTTGCCAAGCGATTTGTAATTACTCAAGGCAAAAACGGAGCTATGATTTTTGATGGTGATACTTTTATTGATATCGAGCCTTATGAAGTAAGTGCTGTCGATACCAATGGAGCCGGTGATATGTTTGCAGGAGCATTTTTATATGGAATCACAAATGGTCATTCTTATGCAGGCTCAGGTAAGCTCGCTAGTTTAGCGTCTTCTAAAATAGTGTCACAATATGGTCCAAGACTGAGTATGAAAGCAATCAAAGAAATTCAAAATCAAACATTATGAGCGGAATAGAATTATTAGGTTGGGCAGGATTTGGCATTTTGATCGGAGCATGGATTCCTCAAACCTGGCAAACGATCAAAATGGGAAAAACAGATATCAGTTTGGCTTTTATTCTGATGTATGTGTCTTCCAGTTTGTTATTGACAGTTTACTCCATTTTAACAGATGATCTTATTTTTACCGTTCTGAATGCGATGCTATCTGTTGGAAGTGCCATCAATCTTTATTACAAATTAAATCCTCGAAAAGAAGAGCTTTTGGATGGATAAACTAATTCTTGCTTCCAGAAATAAGAACAAGATCGAAGAGATGAAAGAGCTTGTTGCTCATCTTGGGATTGAAGTGTTTTCTGCCCTCGATTTTCCTGACCTGGAAGAAGTAGAAGAAGATAAACCTACTTTAGAAGGCAATGCACTGAAAAAAGCCCGCTATGTAAATAAACAAACCGGAATTCCTGCTCTTTCTGATGATACCGGATTAGAAGTAGAAGCTTTAGACGGAGCTCCCGGGGTTTACTCAGCCAGATACGCCGGAGAAGATGCCACCTATCAGGATAACGTCTTAAAACTGCTTGCTGCCTTACAGGAAAAACCGAATAGAAAAGCTCAGTTCCGTACCGTTGTTGCTTTGGTTGATGGAGACAAAGAATACACTTTTGAAGGAGTGTGCAAAGGTTCCATTATTGAAGGGCAACAAGGCTCAAAAGGCTTTGGATATGATCCGATATTTATGCCGGAAGACTTCGCAGAAACCTTTGCCCAAATGGATGCTTCTATTAAAAATTTAATAAGTCATAGAGGCAAAGCTGTTCAAAAGTTTGTGGAATTTTTGGAAGATTAATCATTCGCTTTTTAGACTTTTAACCGGATTAGCGAGTGCGGCTTTTATAGACTGCCAACTTACTGTTAACCAGCTTACTAAAATTGCCGCAATACCAGCCAATACAAAAACCCACCACTTTAATGTGATTCTGTAAGCAAAATCAGAAAGCCAATGATCCATTGCCCACCATGAAATAGGAATAGCTATTAATATCCCGATAATAACCAATCTTGTGAAGTCTTTGGTGAGAAGTAGTACAAGATTTTGAACCGTTGCTCCAAGTACTTTTCGTACACCTATTTCTTTTGCCCTTTGTTCTGCAGTAAATGCGGAAAGCCCGAATAACCCGAGACAAGAAATTATTATCGCAATGATTGAAAAATATTTAGATAGATCCCCTATACGTTGCTCACTTCTGTATAGAGCCGCATACTCCTGATCCATAAAATCATAATCAAATGGATATCTGGGATTGAACTCCTTATACAATCTTCCCACTTCTGCAATAGTTTGTTGAATATTTTCATTAGATATTCGGATATATCCATTGATACTAGGCGACCCAATGAGTCTGAAAAATAAGGGCTCAACTTCTTGATGAAGAGACTGGAAATTGAAATTTTTCACAACCCCTATTACCTCTGTTTCCTCATCCCAAAGCGTTATAAATGATCCTACCGGTTCATTGAGTCCCATAGTTTTAACTGCAGACTCGTTTATAACAATCTTTGCTGAATCTGTTCCAAATTCTTTGGAATGGGATCTTCCGGCAACCACTTCGAATCCCATTGTTTCTATTAAACCATAATCAGCACCGATATTCTCAAACAGTATATCAACATCCGGTTGCTTGTTAGGCCAACTTAATCCTGAAGTATTTGAGTTTCTACCAAGAAAACTAGAAGTAGCATTCGAAATGTTAATCACTCCAGAGACTTCCTTCACTTTCTGTTGGAAAATATCCCAACTCCCATTTCTTAAATCACCTTCAATATTAAATGAAATAAGATTTTCTTTTTCATATCCAAGATTCTTACCCTGTACAAATTGAATTTGCAGATATACAATAAGAGAAGAAATAATAAGTACAACAGACATTGTAAACTGAAATACGACCAATCCTTTTCTTGCAAAAACCTCTCCCCATTTGGATTTCAACTTTCCTTTTAACGTCTCTACTGGTTCAAAGGAAGAAAGATAAAATGCCGGATAACTACCTGCCGCCAATCCTGTGACCAACCCGATCACTAACAAACTAAGTAGAAACGTGGGACTCAAATAATCTAACATTATTGACTTTGCCGTAATGCTATTGAACAATGGAAGAGCGAATTGTACAACTAAAACGGAAACTATAAGCGAAAAAAAAGTAATAATCATAGATTCGCCAATAAATTGATTTATCAGAGAGTTTTTAGTAGCACCAATTGATTTCCGCACTCCAATTTCTTTGGCTCTTTTTCCTGCTTTTGCAGTACTCAAGTTCATAAAATTGATACAAGCGATAATCAATATGAATATTGCCACTAATGAGAAAAGCCGCACATAATCAATACGCCCACCAACTAATTGAGCATTTTCAAAGCTTCCATACAAATACCTATCAGCATATGGGTATACAAAAATATCCACATTAGAATCATCATCGTCTTTTTCTTTAATAAAGCTTTGTATTTTTGCATTTAGAGCCGCTACGTTCACGTTATCGCTTAGCTTTACAACTGTCCTTGGTCCATTATTTCCCCAACTAGTTGCCCAATCATTATTTTTCAACCAATCTTCAAATGGAAGTACATAATCAAATCGAATGGAAGCATTTTCAGGGATGTTTTTAAACACACCTGTTACGGTGTGTAAATCATCGCCGTTAATAGTGATTGACTTACCTACCGGGTTCTCATTAGGAAAATACTTTGAAGCCATTTCTTCAGAAACTGCAACTGAATTTGGTGCATTGATAAGTTCATCGATATTACCACTGATCAAAGGAAGAGAAAATATGTGGAAAAAATCTGGCCGGGCATAAATCCCACTTTCTTTAAGAGACTTCTCTTCTTTGGTAAAAAGAAAATTTACATTCCACGTATAGGTAGCGGCATATTCTATTTCTGGAATTTCTTCCTTTAATGCTGGTGCTAAAATCCCTGGTGTTGAAATAGTAGTTCCAATATTATCAGAATAATGTTGGTGTTCCATTACCTGATAAATTCTATCCGTCTCCTCATAAACACGATCATAATTTAGTTCATCAAGTACCCAAAGCATTATGAGGATACTACAAGCCATACCAATAGAAAGTCCAACTACATTAATAAAGAATGAGCTTTTATATTTGCTGAAGCTTCTGAATGTGGTTTTGAAATAGTTGCTGAACATCTAATACCTAATTTAATTACGAATTAAAAATTAGACGCAGAAAACTATAATTCGTTACAAACGACAGTTTTTCTTGGTAAAGCCGCTCAGGAATTTTTGTAATCCTAAAAGACCTCAATGCTAAAGCCTATACTGGATTCTGATCGAGCAGATCAGAAGGCGGAGTTCCTTTGGCTAAGCTTCAAAATCATTATCTATTTTTCGTATTATCAGTTATGAAAAAATTTCTGATCATCTTTCTTCTAGTGAATGGTTTAGTTGCCTGCACCAACTACGAACCTCCAAATAAATATGTAGATGTGTTCATTGGAACAGGTGGACACGGGCATACATATCCGGGAGCAACGCTTCCATTTGGGATGATACAACCAAGTCCGGTTAACGGAACTCCCGGCTGGGATTGGGTTTCCGGTTATCATTATTCCGATAGTATTATCACCGGATTTGCTCAAACGCACCTAAGCGGAACGGGAATTGGTGATCTGAATGATATTCTCATCATGCCAACCAATCGAAAAGTATTGCTGTCCGATTCTGCAAAATATGAAAGCAAACGAAGTTACGCCTCCAAATTTTCTCATGATCGTGAGAAAGGGTCGCCCGGATATTACAGCGTTTTCTTAGATGATTATAAAGTCAATGCTGAAATGACAGCTACAGAACGAGTAGCCATGTACAGATTCACATATGAATACGGTGATCCTCAATTTCTAAATCTGGATCTGGGTTACAGTTTGAATTGGGATTCATTTACTGAGGGATATTTCAAAATTGATGGCAAAGGGGAAACCAAAAAATTGATTGGTTATCGCAGATCATCAGGCTGGGCAAATGATCAGCATGTTTACTTTGCGATGGAATTTTCAGAAGATTTTATGATTACTGATTCTGCTGATTATAAAGGCTCTACTTCTTTTGGTCTATTGAAATTCGAAAACAAAGGAAGAGAAATTCTTGCTAAAATAGCAATCTCTGCCAATAGTGAAGAAGGTGCGTTAGCTAATCTTGAAACTTTAGAAGGTTGGGATTTCGACGAAACTAAACTTTTTGCTGAAATGAAATGGGATAAAGAACTCAGCAAAATTCAGGTTCAGGGTGATGAAGAAAAGAAAACCATTTTTTATACTGCTCTTTATCATTCCAAACTTGCACCGGTTTTATTTTCTGATGCTGATGAGAGTAAAACAGAATACACCATTTATTCTTTGTGGGACACTTTTCGAGCACAGCATCCATTACTCACCATCACTAATCCGGATCGTGTAAACGATATGATCCGAACTATGCTGGACTTTTATAAAGAGAACGGATTGCTACCCGTTTGGGAACTTCATGGAAACGAAACCAATACCATGACCGGCTATCACGCTATTCCTGTAATTGTGGATGCCTACGCAAAAGGCTTTCAAGATTACGATGCTGAACTTGCCTTTGAAGCCATGAAAGCAAGTGCAATGCAGAATCAACGAGGAACTGATCTATATCGTGAGTACCGTTATATCCCTTCAGAAGAAGAAAATGAATCGGTGACTAAAACACTTGAATATGCTTTTGATGACTGGGCGATTGCACAAATGGCTTTTATACTGGAAAAAGAAGCAGAATATGAGCATTTCATTGTGCGATCAGGATTCTGGCAAAATGTGTATGATGAACAAACCAAGTTCATGCGCGGTAAAACCAAAGAAGGAAAATGGGTTGAACCATTTGATCCGAAGCGATCTGTTCATCGGGTAAATACCGATTATACGGAAGGAAACGCCTGGCAACACAGTTGGTTTGTACCTCACCAGGTCGATAAGCTGATTGAATTTATGGGTGGCGATGATGCTTTTACAGAACGACTGGATTCCCTATTCAATCAGGATTCCAACATCACCGGAGAAAATACTTCCCCGGATATTTCAGGATTAATCGGTCAATATGCGCACGGAAATGAACCCAGTCATCACATTGGATATTTGTACAATTATGCAGGAAAACCGTGGAAATCACAGGAAATTCTGCACGAAATTATGAACACTCAATATTCGACTGCCGTTGATGGTCTCAGCGGAAACGAAGACTGTGGTCAAATGTCGGCATGGTATGTTTTCTCTGCAATGGGATTTTATCCCGTTAATCCTGCGTCAGGCAATTATGTAATCGGAACTCCACAGTTTAAAAAAGTTCAGATAACCGTATCCGACACAAAGACTTTTACAATAATTGCTAATGAGGTTTCCGATGAAAATATTTACATTCAGTCAGTATCTTTAAATGGGGAACCTTTGGAGAGAAGCTATATTTCCCATAAAGAAATTATGGCAGGCGGTGAGTTGGTCTTTGAAATGGGATCTTCACCGAATAAAAACTGGGCAACACAAACAGAACAAAGACCAATTAACTAATGAAGAGATTCCTGCTTTTCGCAATGGCTTTAAGCATTGCATGTGCTCCACCAAAATCAGAAAAAGAACGATTAGCTGAACAAGTAAAACAAGAATTCTTACACGCTTGGAATGGCTATAAACAACATGCTTGGGGAGATGATGCACTCAAACCGTTGTCAAAATCTTCTAAAAACTGGTATGATGCATCTTTATTGATGACTCCCGTGGATGCCTTTGATACCATGTTATTGATGGGATTAGATGAAGAAGCCGCTGAAGCTAAAGAATTGATATTTTCTGAATTAACTTTTGATCATGATTTCTTTGTATCCAATTTTGAGATCACTATTCGTTTACTCGGAGGTCTTCTTTCAGCTTACGAAATGGATGGGGATAAACGGTTTTTAGAACTAGCAGAAGATCTTGGAAGAAGATTACTCCCGGCTTTTGATTCCGCAACCGGAATGACTTATGGACGGGTTAATCTCAAAACCGGTGAAACCAAATGGCAGGTTAACAACCCTGCTGAAATTGGAACTTTGATGATCGAGTTCGGAACACTTACCAAGCATACTCAGGATTCAGTGTTTTACAACAACGCCAAAAAAGCGATGATGGGTTTATATGAACGTCGTTCTGAAATTGGTTTAGTAGGAACTACCATAGATGTAGAAACCGGAGAATGGCAAAATAAAGAAGCTCACATTTCCGGAATGATTGATTCTTATTACGAATATGCGTTGAAATCATGGTTGTTATTTGGGGATGAAGACTTCAAAAAAATCTGGAAAGCTCACGAACCCGCTTTAGAAAAATATCTTCTCGATGAAGTAGCAACGGGAACTTGGTACGGCAGGGCAAATATGGATACCGGTGAGAGAACTGCAACTACATATGGTGCATTAGATGCTTTTATGCCGGGAGTTTTAGTACTTGCCGGAGACATCGAAACTGCTGAGAAAGTTCAGGAATCCAACTTTAAAATGTGGCAATTACATGGCATTGAACCCGAAGGTTTGGACTATGTGAATATGGAAGTAAAATGGGCGGGCTACCCTTTGCGACCTGAAAATATTGAATCAGCTTATTATCTCTATAAAGCCACTGGTGATGAAAAATATCTGGAAATGGGAAAAGCGATGTTTCAGAGTCTCGTCAAATATTGTAAAACAGAACATGGATACGCTGCTTTAGCTGATGTAACTACCAAAGAAAAAAGCGATGATATGGAAAGCTTCTTTTTAGCTGAAACCCTGAAATATGCCTACCTCCTTTTTGCTGATGACAAAGTTTTTGACCTCGATAAACATGTGTTTAATACAGAAGCGCATCCCATGAGGATAGATTAAATATATATGCTAAATCGGAAGCAATTTCTTAAAACAGGACTTCTTGGAGCTCTTCCACTAGCTGGGATTGGATGCTCTGAAACCAAAAAATTTATTGGAACTAAACCAATCGTAATTGCAACATGGGATACTTCTATTGATGCGAATGCTGCTGCCTGGAAAATTCTGGAAAATCACGGTTATGCTTTAGACGCTGTGGAAACCGGAGTTCAGGTTGAAGAAGACGATCCGAAAAATATGTCGGTTGGGTATGGTGGACGGCCAGATAGACAAGGAAATGTAACTCTGGACGCCTGCATTATGGATGACAATGGTGAATGTGGAGCGGTAGTTTTTCTTCAGAATTATAAAAATCCGATTTCCGTAGCCCGAAAAGTAATGGAAGAAACTCCTCATATTATGCTTGCCGGTGAAGGAGCTCAACAATTTGCAAAAGACCAAGGTTTTGAATCAATGGATCTGCTTACTCCGGCAGCAAAAAAAGCCTGGGAAAAATGGTTGAAGACATCCGAATATAAACCGGTTATAAATATTGAAAACCACGATACGATCGGAATGTTAGCACTTGACGCTGACGGAAGACTTTCCGGAGCATGCACAACTAGTGGTGCCGCATGGAAAATGCATGGTCGTGTTGGAGATTCTCCTATTATAGGGGCCGGACTTTTCGTAGATCCCGAGATCGGAGCAGCTTGTGCTACCGGTCTTGGAGAAGAAGTGGTTAAAACCACAGGAAGTGCGTTGATCGTTGAGATGATGAGACAAGGTCACTCCCCCGAAGAAGCGTGCAAAATTGCTGTGGACAGAATCATTTCCCGTAATAAAAGAAACGGCTATAGTTTAGAAAACACCCAAGTCGGCTACCTCGCCCTCAACAAAGACGGAGCATTCGGAGCTTACAGCATCCAGGAAGGTTTTAATTACGCTGTCTATAATGCCGATGGAAATCGGAAGATGGATTCGGGGTTTAGGGTTTGAAGGACAGAATAATGACTGTAGTTTTTAAAATGATTACTCAGATCTGAAATAAATGCTATTCTACAAAATCTAAAAGAAGTTAGTGGCTAATGAAATTTCAACATTATGGAGATATAGATATAATTTTCGATGGAGAAGGAACATTATATCTAAAAAATGGCAAAGAATATGATGTTAGCTTTGCGATTGCGAAACATAATGAAAAAGCACTTCTATTTAACCTAGCTAGCGAATCAATAGATCCTTTTAAAGCTCTTTCCTTATTTGGTACAAAATTAAATAAGCTCGAGGGATTAGATAAAAAAGGTAGAAAAATAAAAGCAACTGGATTACTGTCTAAAGATTCAACTACAGATGGAGACACCAATTCTATAACTATTGTAAATGGATATGTTTCGGAGTGTAAAATTGGTGAATTGAATATAGAATCAGGATTTTCAGTTCATTTTGATCTTACGAATTTCCTATTTCTTGGAAATGAAACTAAGATTGAACAATCAGATAGAGGGAAGAGATATTCCCGGTCCATCCTGAAACTATCATTTGATGACTTTTACTGCCGTATTGAAAAAGCAGAAAACTATTCTACAGTTGCCCAACTTCTTAAAAGACAGGGGGGTGTTTTAAAAACCTCTACTCTAATTGTACAAATTGACAATTATGATGATTACAAATCCTCATTTGAAAAAGTAAGAAAGTTGTGCCAGTTACTTTCGGTAGCAAGAAGCACTTTTATCAATTGGGGTTCTTGCAAGGTCTTTGATACTGAAGGTAAAGTTGTTTATGAATTTCACGGTCAGGCACAATCAAGAAATTACCATGGAAATAATCTTATCAAAGATTTACCAAATGAAACTGTCAAATTCCTAAAGAAAGCTTGGATAGAATATGATCAGTATAAAGAACTACTTGACTTGAAGAGAGTTATTTATGGATACATCGACACTTTCCAAAATAGTTATGTAGAAACCCGCTGCTTAAATATTGCAGCTCTAACTGAAAGTATATGCTCCCGTTGGGCTATACATGAAAAACGTTATTTGTTCATTGACAAAACGAAATTTGAAAGTCAGTTACCTAAACTGAATAATTCAATTGAAAAAGCTTTGAGGAAAGAGTTTTCCAACCTCAATGATTCACACAAGCAAATAATGCTAAACAAAGTTACGGGATTTAACAGACGGCCTTTGGATTGGAAACTTAAGAGACTAAGAAAAGCCTTTAATTGCCCAATCACTGATGAAGAAATTAGTAGGTTTGTTGAATTAAGAGACAACCTTGCACATAGTTCATTATTCCCCGAAAACACAGACAATACAGATGCTTTTTTATTCATGCGTCACTTTCTAGACCGGATAATACTTCGCATTCTTGATTATAAAGGAACCTATTTCGACATGGAAGAACGCAAACAAACAATTCTTCAAGTAAAAAATAGTTAGATTTTACTTGTTGAGATCTTCATAAAGATCCTGAAACGAGTTCAGGATGACGACTTTGTTTTGAATATTTTGAGTAGAATTTATTCCTAATTCTTAATTGTACAATTCTTAATTCCCTATTTCTCTTCCTCCGCCCACTTCTCCGGATCATCCACCACTTCTGCAAAATCGATCTCATTTCCGTTTTTGGAAATAGTCGCTTCATATTCTACCGGCTCATCACTATCTCTCATTAATAGCTGAGAAGCAAGTTTGTTAGTGATGTTTTGCTGAAGCACTCTTTTCAACGGACGTGCGCCGTACACCGGATCGTATCCGCGAACAGCTAACCAGTCTTTCACATTATCCGGAACATGTAGCGTGACTTTATTCTTTGACAATAACTGATGTACTCTTTTAAGTTGTATATCAACAATAGAACGAATGTGTTCTCTGCCAAGCGGATGAAATACAATGGTGTCATCCACACGATTTAAGAATTCCGGTCTAATCGTTTTCTTTAGTTGATCGATGAGTTGATTTTGAAGATCAGCATATTTTTCTTCACTAAGTTCTCCACCTGATTTCTCCATCTCATTCACAATCAAATGCGAACCAATATTGCTGGTCATGATAATAATCGTATTTTTAAAATCTACGGTCACTCCTTTGTTGTCGGTTAATCTTCCATCATCCAACACCTGAAGTAAAATGTTGAATACATCCGGATGTGCTTTTTCGATTTCATCCAGTAAAACAACCGAATACGGATGACGACGTACAGCTTCTGTCAATTGTCCGCCTTCATCATAACCGACATATCCCGGGGGAGCTCCCACCAATCTGCTTACAGAATGCTTTTCCATATACTCACTCATGTCAATACGAATCATGGCATTCTGATCATTGAACAGAAACTCAGCAAGCGTTCTTGCCAATTCCGTTTTACCAACACCTGTTGATCCTAAGAAAAAGAATGAACCAATTGGTTTCGCTTCATCCTGTAACCCGGCTCGTGATCTACGAACAGCGTCAGAAACCGCTTCAATTGCAATATCCTGACCAATCACTCTCTTGTGAAGTTCATCTTCCAGTTTTAGTAATTTTTGGCGTTCGCTTTGCAGCATTTTCTTCACCGGAATTCCTGTCCAACGAGCAACAATATCAGCAATGTCTTCGGCGTCCACTTCTTCTTTAAGCAAAGCTTTAGTGTCCTGCATTTCATCGAGCTTTGTTTTAGCTATCTCCAAATCTTTCTCTAACTGTGTGATGGTGCCATATCGGAGCTCTGCGACCTTTTCGTAGTTCCCCTGACGCTCTGCCTTATCAGCTTCGTTTCGGGTTGTCTCAATAGCTTGTTTGAGTTCTCTGGCTTTTTGGATGGTATCTCTCTCCTGCTCCCATTGAACTCGCATAGTGCTTCTTTGCTCTTCAAGATCAGCCAGTTCTTTTTCGATTCCTTTGATCTTGCCTTTGTCTTTCTCGCGCTTCAAGGCTTCCCTTTCGATTTCCAGCTGACGAATTTGTCGCTCGATGGCGTCTAATTCTTCCGGCAAAGAATCAATCTGTAGTCGTAATCTTGAAGCCGCTTCATCAATTAAGTCAATGGCTTTGTCCGGCAAAAAACGATCGGCTATATAGCGATGCGAAAGTTCAGCAGCAGCTACAATAGCAGCATCGGTAATTCGCACACCGTGATGAACTTCGTATCGCTCTTGTAATCCACGTAGAATTGAAACGGTATCTTCAATAGACGGTTCGCCAACTAGTACGGTTTGAAGTCGTCGTTCAAGTGCTTTGTCTTTTTCGATATATTTTCTGTATTCATCCAGCGTAGTCGCGCCAATGGCATGCATTTCACCACGAGCAAGCGCAGGCTTTAAAATATTTGCCGCATCCATTGCTCCTTCTGTTGCTCCTGCCCCAACTAAGGTATGAATCTCATCAATAAACAGAATTAATTCTCCATCAGAATCTGTGATTTCTTTTACAACAGCTTTCAATCGTTCTTCAAATTCTCCACGAAATTTTGTTCCGGCAACCAACGATCCCATATCCAACGCCATGATGCGTTTGGACTTCAGTCCTTCGGGAACATCACCTCTAACTATTCTGAGTGCCATCCCTTCGGCAATGGCTGTTTTACCTACACCGGGTTCACCAATTAAAACCGGATTATTTTTTGTTCGGCGGGTTAGAATCTGCATCACACGACGAATTTCCTGATCACGTCCGATAACCGGATCTAGTTTGTTCTTCTCCGCTAATTCATTCAGATCACGAGCGTACTTTTTCAACGCTCCATATCTGCTTTCCGCATTTGGATCGTCTACTGTTTGATTTCCACGAACATCCGTCAACACTTTAAGAATATTTTCTTTAGTCACTCCCTGATCTTTAAGTAGCGACCCAATTGGTCCTTTGGTTTCAGTAAACCCTATCAGAATGTGTTCAGAGCTTATGTACTCATCTCCTAAAGCAGTAGCTTCTTTTTGAGCTTTATCAAACGCTTCTTTGGATGTGGTTGAGAGATACTGTCCTGAAACAGATGCTCCCTGAATTTTTGGGAGCCTCCCCAGTTCAGCATCTACTACTTCTTCAACAGCTCTTAGATTTGCACCCAATTTATTAAGTAGATTTACTACAACATTCTCTCCATCAATCAAAAAAGCTTTTAAAATATGAGCCGGTTCCAACGCCTGGTTGTTTCCTGTTTGTGCCAACTCCAATGCTTTTTGAATAGTCTCTTGAGCTTTTAACGTGTATTTATTCAAATTCATAATTCTCGCCTTCTTAAGTTATTTCAAGATGTATAAGTCCAAAATCGTGCCAAAAGGTGGGACTGACGGAATTGCATATTATTTCTATTTAAGATTCTGTAGTCTTACTTTAAATAGTTATTGTGGTTAAAAACCAATTAAGTGATCTAACTTATCTCTCTATGAAGACATTTCTTACTATTCTTGTATGCGCAAGTTTTCTTTGTACTTCAAAATTATATTCTCAATCCAGCATTGGTTTTAGCGACTCTACAGATTTTAAATATTTGATTAATTACACTCTTCCTGATTGGGGGTACTCAAATTTTAGCATCGCTTCGGGTAACATCGACCTAAGTGGTGGATTCAGATTCATAGATCAGGAAATTGGATCCCCTTTTTTCACTTCTTCTGAATCTGATCTCTTTTCGAGTACAGCCGATATTGGTATTTCACCTCAATACGAATTGTACCGAGAAAATGAAAAACGAACAATTTCACTGATTACATCAACCGGTTTTTTCTTCGGTTTAAATAAAAATACCTCGGACGAAACGTTCACAGGCACTGAACGAAAGACTGAGCAACTGGGAAATAATCAATCTTTTATCTATGATATTGATTTTGAAGGAAATTCATATATCACCGATAACTTATTTGTTCTTTCTGACCTGGATGCCAACCTAGAATACCTTTGGCGTAATTCTGAATCCAAAGTAAATAATGAAACTACAAATCAAGGTTCTTTTACAGTAAGATTGATTGACTTCAGACCAACCATTGGGCTAGGCTTTGGTAGGATCAGAAACGTAACACCTACAATTCGCGCAATTCGTTTAAATGAACGGTACAAAACATTGACTAGTAGTTCTTTTTCTGATGATGAAATAGAAGCAACAGCTAACACCTTTACAAAAGTTCAGGGATATCAGAGAACTAAAGATCGATTTTTAAAGGATTTTTGGAGCGATATAAATGACAATGTAAACGGAAGTCTCGATCAGCTTAACACTTATGATCTTTTTTATCTTAATGATATTTTTAGTGAAAATCTGGGAAGTAGATTTGAAGGATATGAGTCTTCACTAAGTGTTGATTACATTTATTTTAGCCGACTTACAAAAGATGAAGATAAATTCAATAACTCAGAATCCAGAAATTTCACCATTTTTAGACAAACTCATCTTAATCTAAATCTTGATTGGTTTAAAAATTTGGATCTAAGTCATCAACTTGGTTTAAATTTTGAGAATAAATTGATCTTACCCTTGGAAAGGACTGATCCTGAAGAATGGATAAATCAATTATCAGTAAATGGCCAGTGGCTTTGGAATTTTGCAGATAGGTTCCAGGTTGTCACAGATTTTGAAAATACTTTTTCAGCAATAAAAACAAAAAGAGATACTGATGAAAAATTCCGAACCATAACATCAATAGCCAGAACAAACTTATTCTATTTTATTGAAAACAGGATCGCTCTTAATGCCGGTGTTTTGTTAGGTTATGGGGATCGTTATCGCAAATTTGATGTTATCTCAGTAACGGATAAACAATTTATTTGGCGCTTAAATGGTGGTATAAACTATTACTTTAACAGGAATTTATACTAAAAAAGCCAATTCCGTATCAGGGAATTGGCTTTGGTTTTTCGGGGTACAATAAATAGGATATTACTCTAACTCGAATGCGATGAATTGGTTCCCATTTCCTCGAATTATTTTTAGGAGTACAACTTCGTCGCCTTTTTTCTGCAATTTTTCGAGTTCATCATAAAACTCAGAACTTGTTTCAACTTTCTTATTCTTTACAGAAGTTATTACATCTCCTCGGCGCAACCCTCTTTCAAATGCATTGCTTGACTCCTTGATTCGATTCACCACAACTCCTTCATCAGAACCATCCAATTCCAGTTGACGTCTGATCGTCGCATCCAACTCACTAACTGTAAAACCTAGTTTTTCTTCCATGGTTTCAGCTTTTTTAGTATCGGTGTTGTTAGAAGTTAAATCATCCGGTCTTTTTTCCAGTGTAACAGAGACTTCTTTTTTTTCACCATCACGAATCACAGTAAATTCTACTTTATCTCCGGGCATAAAACTTGATACTTTAGTTCTGAATGCCAGAGCTCCATTGGTAAGCTTCTCGCCATCAATTGAGACGATTACATCCTGAACTTTTAAACCCGCCTCATCTGCAGCTGAGCCTTCTACTACCTGTGATATCAAAACGCCACGGGTTCCTTCTTCCAAATCCAACGCTTTAGCCATTGTCTGGTCAACTTCTGCAGGCAGAATACCTAAATATCCACGCGAAACCTTTCCATCATCAATCAGGTCATCCATAATTCTTTTGGCAAGATTGATAGGAATCGCAAATCCAATTCCGTCGTTTCCGCCAGAACGTGATGCAATCGCTGAGTTAATCCCCACCAATTCACCATTCATATCAATCATAGCTCCACCTGAATTTCCCGGATTGATAGCAGCATCTGTCTGTATAAAATCCTCAAAGCCAGCTCCGCTATCGATTAATCCAATTGATCGACTTTTAGCTGATACAATTCCAAATGAAACGGTATGAGCTAAATTTTGACTTAATGGGCTTCCAATTGCTAGAACAAAAGCTCCAACCTTAAGTGTTTCACTATCCCCGATTTTAACTGCAGGCAAATTGTCCATGTCAACTTTTACTACAGCGATATCGGTCGCAGGATCTGTTCCTATTAATTCTGCTTCAACTTCATCCCCATTAAAAAGCTGAACTTTAATCTCATCTACATTTTCAATTACATGGTTATTCGTCAAAATGTAACCATCCTCAGAAACAATAACTCCTGATCCTAAACCTCTTTGGGTATATTCTCTGGTCTCCGGATCTTGTTGACTATTCGGATTACCAAAAAACTGAGAAAATGGATTTCTTATTATTCGTTGTTCCTGTACTTTTTCAGTGGTGATCATCACAACGGCCGGATTTGTTTTTTCAGCGATATCAACGATCGCATTGTTTAAATCCAACAACGAACTAACCGGCCTGTTCTCCGCAGATGTTACGCTGTTATCAGTAGTATATTCGGGCAGACTTCGGTTCGAATTATTTCCTGTCCATGCGTTCATTCCCAATAAAAGAATCATCGCAGCTGCCACACCAAAGATGTTTCTTACAGTAGTATTCATAGGTCTCTTAATTTTTAGTTTTTGTTATCAACCGGTCTTACAACGATGCGTTTCCTGAAAATTGTATATGCTTTACATCTTGTAACGGAAAAGCTCAGGCTGCAATCAAACAACCTGAGCATCAACTACCTATTAACCAGGGATTGAGACTATTTTATCTCAATTTGTCTTTTGATTTTCTCTTCTTGCTTTTGGATGGTAATATTGAGCAGACCATCGGTATATGTTGCGTTGATGGTTTCTTCATTAATGCTATCCGGTAAATAAAACGAACGGTAAATGTTCCATAAGAACTTTCTACACGGTGATAATTTTTACCTTCTTCTTCATTTTCAAATTTACGCTCACCACTGATTGTTAAGCGTCCGTTTTCAAGATCGATACTTATAGCATCTTTCTTTAAACCCGGTAATTCTGCAGAAATCTCAAATTGAGTTTCACTTTCTGCGATATCTACATTTGACATGAAACTGTCTTGACGATAATTCATCCCATTATTTGTGTTGAACATTTCATCAACGATGTCATTGAATCTTCTTGAAAATAAGTCGGTACTTGGTCTTGAATATTTGATAAGTGACATAACTTTTTCACCTCTTGTTTTTATTATTGGTTTATCAAGTTCACTGGGATAGATACAAGAGAAATGCCAAATAGGATTTTAGATGGAGGGCTGTCAGTGCGACAAACCAATAATGTAATTTTTTCAGAGCTTATTTTTGTCTTCGCAAAAACTGTCAGAGTGAATTTGACGGGAAGTCAGTGGATGACATTTTTGGCAGAAGGAGATGTCCCCTGCTATTCATCGCAACAACCCTTGTCAATGGTAAGTTTTGATGAAGTTGAATTAATTAAACAGGCTAATTTTATTCTGGTCTAAAAACAATTTTATATTTCACGATACGGTCATACCCATCTTCAATACTTCTTTCCCGTTCATAAAAGTATCCATTTCTAATAATAGGCAGATCAGACCCAAACCCAGGACTTCTATTTTCCTTCTCGCCTTTAAAAGTAAACGACGCTTTAAGCTTTCCTTCTTCATCTAAAACCCACCAATTAAATGTTGAATCACTCTCTGTTATAGTAGCAATCCAAATTTGATTATTGTCTGCCAATGTTCTGTGAATTACAGGCCATTTTTCAGGAACTTCCTTTCCTTCGATTATTTTCATTCTTTGCTCCGAAATATTCAATTTCGAAACTTCCAGAGAGATAGCAGCATGTGGGTAATAAATTCCTTTATTGTACTTACCATCACGATCCCTGATTTTTAGAAAGAAGTCTTCCGTCCAAACATCTACAATATTGTTGCCCAATAAAGCGACTTGAGAGCTTTTATTAAAAGGCATAGCCCAAGATACAATAAATGGAGGTCCTCCTTCGGCTCCTAAATTATGTTCATAGTAATTATATCTTTTCTGGGTAAAAAGAGTATCCGGTAAGATCTGTCCTTCCACAGACACTGGTAAATAATAAATTCTTTTCAGGCTGTCTTTTGGCGAATTATTTTTGAAGCTCAAAAAAATCTTATTTGTATCTGCAACAAATATCTTGGATGCTCTTAACAATTTCATATAATTCTTATTCAAACTATCTCTCTTAAGAACTGCATCGTACAATAGTGAATAGTCATCAAGAGAATAAACAACAAATTTTTGAAGTCTGGGGCCTAATGCGTAGAGCTTGTTGTTATAGATTTGCATTGATCCAATAGCCTCTACTTCACCGGGACCTCTTCCTTCATTCATGAATTTTGTTATATAACTTCCATCCGGATTAAACACATATATAGCCACAGTTCCCGGAAGTGACCCAACAATATATACTCTATTAATATCATCAACTGCAACCTCGCCCGTATATCCTTCTATATATACTTCTGAATTGCTTTCAAATACGGTTTCTCGGATAAGTTCTACTGTATCTACTTGCTGTTGATCTTTAAATGAAAATACTGATAGGTTTTCTAAGCCTTTGATATGTTCCGGTATTATAAAGCTCTCTGTCGTAGCAACACTTTTGTCTCCTCCCAATGAGCAAGAGATGAGAAGAAAAAATATTAAGGGTATAAAAATGAAATATAAACGATTCACAAATTATCCTTCAAATCATTAAACTAAAGTCCTTCAAAACTAAAATTATATGCTACTATAACCTTGCCTCCAATATCCTCATCTTCTTTTTCTGAGTATAGTTTTCCTTTCTTAACAAAAATAATAGGCTCGTCAGCAGGCCAATCGAATCTGGTTTTTATCTCGCCCGATTTCTCAAGTACATCCCACTCATGTTTAGATTTATCATCAATAATCTTGGATATCCATATTCTTCCTTCATCATCTACCAATAGATTGTCTAAAGCGGGCCAGGTCTCCGGGTAGTCGGCACTTTTAACTACACTATGCAAATTTGGATGAAAAGCATTTAAAACCTCTTGTTCTTCAAGAGGATCATTATCGAAAGGATGATAAAATGCCTTCTCATATTCCAAATCAGAATTGAGAATCTTTATCAGTATTTCTTTTGTATCAACATAATAAATAGATAATGATGCCACAGTCATCAGAATTTTTGGAGTAAATGGTAATCTAATTCCCGCCAAGCCTCCATTCTTTAATCTTCCATTATGTCCTGCATGAGGATATTGCTCAAGAACTTTTTTATACGATATTATTTTTCCCTCATAATCAATTTGATAATACCCATAATTAACTTTTTCATCCTCTAACAATAATGCAATTAATAGAGTTTTCTCACTAAAAGGAACAACAGATACGGGTCTATTAAACTTGATACCTTCTAGTTTCTTCAGATCATACTTAGCATCAAAGTTGATAATTTTTTGGAGCTCATAATTATTGATGGAGAAAATACTTAACCTGAATAAGTTTGAATCAAACACGAAAATTTTATCCGCTAAAACATACACTGATGTAATACTTAAAAACTCACCCGGGCCTCTTCCTTTACGTCCAATATCAGTTATTTTTGAACCCTCCGAATTATAAACTGAAATTAAATTCTGGGCTCTTATTGCTCTATAAAATCTACCGTTTTCATCTACTGCGTTTAACGGACCAAAACCCATTGTTGGAGGGAGAAGAGCGGGATATATCTCCCCGAATCTTACTGTTTCTTTAAAAGTTATTTTTTCAGTGGGCTCAGAATCTGAATCGAATACACTTAAAGATTCTAGATTTCGAATTTCTTCTGGGACATTTTCCAGAGAAAGGGTTTTACTTTTCTGAGCATTATCTTGTGAGCAACTAATGCATAGAATTACAATTGCAACACATGTTATCACCCCTTTGTATTTCATATTTTTGTTATTTAACGGCTTAAACCACTATAAAGCAAAAAGATAAAACTATCAACTAAAGCTTAAACGAAAAGCAATTCTCTTGTAATCATAATTAAACCGACAACACATAACAAAATTGAAGTATAGAAGATAAATTTTTGGAGAGTAGTTATATCTTGAGGCGATTGTTTCTTGAGCTTGAAATGATATGCTATTCTTAAAATTGCTGAGATGGTTACCAATATTGGTATATAAAAATTACTATCCATAATTTGATATCTCCTCCAAATCCTCCCAAAATCCGGGATAAGAAACAGCTGCACATTCGGCATCTAAAATTTCAGATTCAGATTTACCTTTCAGAGAAAGAACAGCCGAAGCCATCGCGATTCTGTGATCATGGAAACTTTTAAAGGTTGCTGAACCGAATTTAAATTCGGGATTACCATAAATTTCTAATCCATCTTCTTTTTCTTCGAAACTTGCATCTACCGCTTTCAGCATTTCAGAAATTGCCATAATGCGATCTGTTTCTTTATGACGAAGTTCTTCAGCGCCGGAAATAACAGAAATGCCTTCGGCAAAAGTCATTGCAACTGCCAGAATTGGAAGCTCATCTATACAATTTGGAATTTTATTTTTAGGAATATTGATTGCTCTCAGATTTGAAGATTGTACGATAATATCCCCAACCGATTCTGCACCTTCCATACGTTCATTCTCAATCGTAATATTAGCTCCCATTTCCTGCAAAATTCCAAGTAATGCATTTCTGGTTGGGTTTAAACCGGTAGCTTCAAGTCGAATCTCAGAATTTGGAATAATGCATCCTGCAACTAACCAAAATGCAGCGGCAGAAAAATCTCCCGGAACAGTATAACTTTGATTTGGAATTTCGTCTTTTAAAGAGGATGAAATAATTTTTTTACCATCTTTCTCTTCAACTTTTAATTGAAGTAATCGCTCTGTATGATCCCGGCTTTGAATAGTTTCAATAACTCTTGTAGATTCTTCTCCAAATAATCCTGCCAGTAAAATACACGACTTTAGCTGAGCACTCGGAATTGGCAGCTCAAAATCCATTGGCTTTAATCTCTCATCCCTTGTAATCATTAATGGAGCATAAGCGCTGTTTCTTGCTAAAATATAAGCTCCCATTTTCTCCAGCGGTTCTATAATTCTGGTCATTGTCCGTGATGTAAGCGAAGAATCGCCGCACATTCGAACTTGTTTGCCTGAACCTACAATCACACCTGCCAGTAATCGCATCGCCGTTCCTGAATTCCCACAATCCAGATCATCCTTTGGAGCAACAATCCCACTTCTTCCTGTTCCTTTGATTGAAATCGAATCTGATGTTCTGGTTATTTCGGCTCCCAATGCTTCCACACAATCCAACGTACTCTGAGGGTCTTGCGCCGGTGAGTAATTATTAATGATAGAAGTTCCTTCGTGCAGTAATGAAAAAATTGCGGCTCTTTGAGATATGGATTTATCCGGGGGAGGAGAAAGAATTCCTTTAAGTGAAGCTGTGGGGGTTACTTTTTTGATCATTTATAGTAGCGACTAATTTTTCTATGTTTGAAAGTAGAAAATTGTGGAAAACTGTAGATAAAGATAGTCATTCTGAGCATTCTTGCGAAGAATCTTCACTTATATTCACATCAATTTAGGTGAATGTGTAGATCCATCTGGAATATCTCTGAATAACCTTTATTTAACCTTATTATTCCGTAGAATCCAATAAAGCCTGAGCTTGCTTTGCGCCTTCGGTGTCAGGGTAGCTTTCAATAATTCCATTCAGGATACTGATTGCATCTCCTCTGTTTCCCAATCTTATATGACATTCAGCGGTATTGTAAAGTGCTTTTGAAACCCAAATTTCAAAAGCTTCAAACAACACTCTAACTTTTGAATAATTTTCAATCGCTGCTTCATAGTTGCCCTGATCCTGTTCAATTTTCCCAAGATAATACTGAGCTTCAGCGCCGCTTATTGTGGTACTTTCATCAGCAACAGGTCCCAGCAAAGCTTTGGCATCTTCAAATCTACTTTCATTCACAGCTACTTTACCCAATCCAACCTTAGCTGCAGGATTATTAGGATTTACTTTTAACGCTTCTTCAAATTCTGTTTTTGCCAATCCTGTATTCCCTTCTGCTAAACTCGCTGATCCCATCCCCACATATGCTTCTTGTTGGAATCTTGATCCTTTTTCGAGAAGCAATTCAAAATAATCGTGAGAAGTATCATACTCCCTTTTTTCAGAATAGAGATTTCCCAAAATTATCAATGCTGATGGAGTTTGATCATCATTCGGAAACTCATCTACAACAGTTTGATATGAATTTATAGCCTTATCAATTTGCCCGATTTGACGGTAAGAATCTCCTAAATTAGAATACGCCTCAGGAGTTAAATTATCTGAGTTCGTAATTCGTAGATATTGGCGAAATTCTTTGATCGCTCCTTCATAATCACCGGTTTGATATATGGTCTCTGCCTGTCGATATCTCAATCTATCTGCCGTTCCGCTACTTGGATTGTTACTTAGAAAGTCTTCCAATACTGCAGAACTGCTATCTACTCCTGTTGAAGAAAGTTGTGAATATTGAATCCCGTTTACAGCGTCGATGATATAGCTGCTTCTTGGATAATTCTCCAAAACATTTTTATAAGCTTCAATTGCCCGCTCATATTCACCGGCATTGTAATACGAATCCCCGATGTTATACTGAGAACGAGCCGCCCATTCTGTTCCCGGATATTTGCTGATCACAGTTTGGAATTCTTCAATAGCCTGAGAGTAATTATCAGAATTCAAATATATATAAGCGATGTTATACTGGGCTTGCTCTTTTAGCCTGCTAAACGGATAAATACGTAGCACTCGTCTGAAAGTAGTTACTGCTTCAAAAGTTCTTCCTGATCGGTAATAACTATTCCCGACCTGAAACATCGCATAATCTCCGCCGGGTTCTGCTCCAATTGCTTTGTTATAAAAACTGATTGCTTCCCGATATTTTCCCTGAGCATAATAAGCATCACCAATTCTTAATTGAGTATCAGTATCATAAGGAAAAAGCGCTATTGGTGGTGGGTTATAATCATTTAAGAAAGCTTCTAGAGGAGCTACTGCTTTGTCATATTCTCCGGTTACAAAATAACTCCAGCCTAAAGAATATCTTGCAGCGCAAATTAATTCATCGTCGGGATAATTTCTGATAAAAATAGCAAAACGCTGTGCAGCATCTTTATATTGACGAAGTTTGTAATAACTGTCTGCGCTCCAAAACAAAGCTTCTGCTCCAATATCCGATGTGGGAGTTTCTGCATAAACTGATTCGAAAATTGGCTGGGCTTGTTCATAAGCTTGATTTCTATATAAAATCCACGCTTTTTGAAATCTCGCTTGTCGCCTCAACGAAGGATCTATGTCT
>Ga0189291_100260_pt1 | contig 29740 bp, 29 predicted proteins | sample UW1redminimetaG_FD_130331 | JGI IMG/M metagenome (GOLD analysis project Ga0189291, IMG submission 130331) | Marine microbial communities from the Costa Rica Dome - UW179B-red mini metaG | ecosystem: Environmental > Aquatic > Marine > Oceanic > Photic zone | place: Costa Rica: the Eastern Pacific... | reverse complement strand
GACTTGTTGATCTGTAACATGTTTACCCGACACAGCGATTCCTCCATTGCTGTGTCGAACCATATCAGATCAACCGGCCAAGATAATTGTCGCTAGACCGGCCAAGTTAATTGTCGCTTAATAGATGCCGGCGGCCAGTGTGTGGGGGTTCGGCCAGGGCTCGGCATAACGTTCGCCGGCGTCGAAGGCTTTGACGATGGGTGCGCAGCCAGCTGCCTGTACGGCAACCATGCGCGGCCGCTTGGCGCCAATCCAGCCAATCGCCTCCAGCTCGGCAAAGGCTTTCCACATGCCGATCAGGCCAGTGCCGCCGCCTGTGGGGTAAAGAATGACATCGGGTACTTGCCAGCCCAACTGTTCAGCGAGCTCCAGCCCCATGGTCTTTTTGCCTTCGATGCGGTAGGGCTCTTTCAGCGTTGAGGTATCAAACCAGCCCATGACGTCTTTGCCTCCGGCCACGATTCGACCGCAGTCATTGATGAAACCGTTTGCGAGGAATGTTTTGGCACCGTGATAGGCGATCTCTTCGATGTTGATCCGGGGGGTGTCTTCCGGGCAGAAAACATAGGCTTCGATGCCGGCTCTGGCGCAGTAGGCCGCCAGCGCCGCACCCGCATTGCCGTTGGTGGGCATGGCCATGCGCTTGACGCCAAGTTCCTTGGCCATGCATACCGCCAGCGCGAGCCCTCTGGCTTTGAAGGAGCCGGTGGGAAGACGCCCCTCATCTTTGATCAGCAGTTCGCCGCAACCCAGGCGTTGCTGGAGTTTGGTAGCCGGCAACAATGGGGTCATGACTTCACCCAGGCGCACGATGTTTTCGGCTTTTTGCATGGGGAGGAACTCCTGGTAACGCCAGAATTCCGGTGATCGATGCAGCAGATCATCTTTGCTGACAGCTTTAGCCAGGGCTTCCAGATCGTAGCGCACCAGCAGAGGTTTTCCCGCCTCTGACAAGCCATGCAGCTGCTGCGCCGGATAATGTTTGCCGGTGTGGCTACACTCAAGGTGAGTGACAAAATTAGGTAGATTAGTCATGCTTTCAGAGCATAAAGGGTTAGGTTGATTAAAGGAAGTGCTGATCCGTTGCGCGCTCATGCAACTGGACAATCTGCCGGTTCACAGATACCTTTCGTGCTCTTCGTATACAGGAAGTTGCTTATGAAACTGCTGCGCCGCCTTCGTGTTGTGATGGCCGCGATCCTGCTGAGCCTAAACTCGATCATTCACGTCACACCGCTGTTGCTGGTGGCGCTGATCAAAGCTGTCATTCGTATGAGGCCTGTGCAGTCGGTGTGCGACCGCGTGCTGATGGCTATTGCCGCAAGCTGGATAGCCGTTAACAGCTGGATGCTCGATCACCTGACCGATGCAGAGATTGTGGTGACCGGCTTGCCCGAGCCCATGCCCGATGGCCATTTTCTGCTGCTCTGCAACCACCAGTCCTGGGTGGATATTCCCGTCCTGCAGAAACTGTTTAACCGGCGCCTGCCCATGTTGCGCTTTTTCCTGAAAAGCCAGTTGATCTGGGTGCCGGTGCTGGGACTGGCCTGGTGGGCATTGGACTTTCCGTTCATGAAACGGTATTCACGCCAGCAGATTGAAAAGCGTCCCGATCTGGCCGGCAAGGACGTTGCGGCAACACGACAGGCCTGCGAAAAATTCCGTCGTATACCGGTGTCCATCGTCAATTTTGCCGAGGGTACGCGTTTTCGCACCGGCAAACATGCACAACAACAATCACCGTTTCGGCATCTGCTCAAACCCAAAGCCGGTGGTACCGCGCTGGTGCTCGATGCCATGAGTGAGTCGCTGGATACCCTGGTGGATGTCACCATCACCTATCCCGATGGCGTGGGTGAACTCGGCGATCTGTTTGCCAACCGCATCGGACGTATCGTGGTCGACATCCAGACCCTGCCCATACCGACCGAGCTGCGTGGTGGCGATTACCAGAACGATGAAGCGCATCGCGCGCGCATACAGGCATGGGTCAATGAGCGCTGGCAGGCCAAGGACAACACCATTGATCGCATGCTGGGCCAGAAGCGTTGAGTTTTTAGCGATCACACTAACTAGTTGGGATATTTCGCCATGCCCTGTGTAGCTGCCACAAAGAAATAGCTTTAAAAACAGATGATTACCGGGCGGTATGGTTTTTGCTGCTTTCTAAGACAAGTACAAATCAACAATAACCACATCAGGATCTTCAGGAGAGCACATGCGCACAATTGGCAATATCATCTGGTTTCTGTGCGGGGGTCTGGCCTTGGGGCTGTTATGGTGGCTAATCGGCCTGATCGCGTTCGTGACCATCATCGGCATCCCCTGGGGCCGGGCCTGCTTTGTCATTGGGGATTTTTCGTTCTTTCCTTTTGGCAGGGACTCCATCGCACGCGCCGAGCTGGAGCAGTTTAACGTCGGCACCGGCGTACTGGGCGTGCTGGGTAATGTCATCTGGCTTCTGTTCGCCGGGCTCTGGCTGGCGCTCGTACACCTGTTGGTGGCGATCGTCTGTTTTATTCTGATCATCGGCATTCCCTTCGGCATCCAGCATCTGAAACTGGCGAAGCTGGCGCTGGCCCCCATCGGCAAGACCATCATTGATTCTGAATATGCAGAGGCTGTGCGGGAAGGTGCGGTATAGGTTCGCGCCAGCGATTAAACAGAGAGAGTGTCAGACTGCATGCGCCTTTTAGGTATCTTGTGAAACGCTTTGTACTGGACGCACTAAGATAATGTCCCTTTGTGGATCACTTCCAACTGAGAATATGTGATCCCCAACTTCTTCGAAATTAAATTTTCTATAGAATGCTATGGCTCTTGGATTTCTTTCCCACACTCCCAGCCAGGCAACATCAGTATTACGCGCTTTAAGTACACTCAGGCATTCAGACATTAATGTATGGGCAAGCCCACCGCCATGATATTTCTTATCCACGTACAACCGTTGAATTTCACCAGGAGATTTAGCTGACACACATTCCGGCGCTTCACCCCACCTTAACTGTGCATACGCTACTAAATGTTCATCTATTTCAGCAACGATTGTGACATAGCTCGGGTCGGATATTTCTCGAGCCTGGATTTCTTCCCCATAACTTGCCCGACAATGAGCATTCATATCTTCCGAAGTGTTCTCCTCAGAAAACGTATCTCTAAAAGTTGCTTCAGCCAAAACAGCTAATTTTTTGGCATCTGATAACTTTGCAGCTCTTATGATACTCATTTGTTTCTCCAATGATGCCTAACGGCCGCATTCACTGACCAATTGCCGAATGCCTTAGAGTGCTTTCTCGGGATCCTCCGCAAGCGCCAAACCATAGCTATGCCAATCATAATCACCTTCGCGATAGCGAGCATGGCTCGCTGTCCAACTCCGGTTCTAATAGAAATCTGCGTAGCTGCCTTTCTTCTCTCATAACGTGCAGGATAAGAGCAACGTTTTCTTCGTTGCGATAGAAGATCCGGCAAGGTCTGACATACAGCTCTCGGTAAATCGAATCAGGCAGCTCTGCCGGAATATGGCCGGACTCCGGGAACTGTTCAAGCCGCTCTACTGCTGAGAAAATCGTCTTGACGAGACTTGATGCTGCGCCAGGCTTATCCAGCGCGATGTATTCCGCGATCTCCTCTAACTGATCCAATGCCGGGTCTGTCCATATTACTTCAGCCACTTCTGCATCCGCTCCCTGGCTTTACCATGGGAGGTGGTCTTACCCTCCAGGATTGCCCGCTCTCCCTTCGACAATCCTTCCAACAGCGCCAGTCTGCGCTGCATAAACTCATAGTCCTGAACATCAACCAGATAGGCCGACGGCTGACCATGTTCGGTTATCAGAACGGCCTCTTTGCTCTCGTGCAACTCAGCCAGGATCTTTGTTGCTTGGCGCTTGAGGTTGGTGACGAGTTCAACTTTCATGGGCTACCCTCTTGAAGTATCACTATAGTATCACTCCATCTGAATCGCCACCAGTTCTCTAGACACTTTCCAGTTGCTTAACATCAAACGAAGTGTCCGGGTTATTTGGGGACTCGTTCTCAAACCGCATAACGCCCGCGTGCGATTGATTGCTACGTGCCTGCTTAATTGAGTTTACTGGAGACAAGCCGGTTCAGACTTACCCCTGATTCAGCAGCTTCAATGGCAAGCATGCGATGTGTCTCTGGTGGAACACGAACCATGAACTTACCGCTATAGTTTTTAGATGATAGCGGTTCGGGAATTTCCTCCCCGTTTTCATTCATGTCACTAACGCATTCACGAACCAATTGCCGAATGCCTTTCAGTGCTTTCTCGGGATTCTCTGCAAGCCAGCTAAGGCTGGGAAACTCAATACAAAGCCCTACATGTTCCTGGTCTTCTTCAGACCAGGTAACCCGGTAAGTATATCGATCAATTTCTTTTGCCACTTTGCACCTTGAGCTTTAGCTATATCGTTTTGCCACATCCTTATGGTATCACTATTGATATCGTCGTCAAGTGAGTATCGAGGGTCGTTTAGAGCGTCGAAGCATACAATACTAGTATAGAGTTCCAGCGCGATTGCCGCTCATTTGTGATCATTCGTCAACGTCTTCCGCACTAACTACCCGAAACCGCATCGGACCAGTCGCCGGAATAAACACCATTAACGCAAGGACACGGGGCTGCACTTGTAGTTAGTTCGAAATTAGTGGGCGGGCAATTCAATCTCCGGAAAAACGTTTCCGCGGAAACGTTTTTGGTCCTGGTGCAAGTTCAGTCACAGGGGAAGCACATTGCAGGTTTAGCCCCCCCCTAAAACCGTGACCTCAATTTTACTCATATTTATTATCTTGCCGAATAGTGAGCCTTCAAGGCACACAATCATGCGTAAATTCCGCGCAACTTAGCTAATTAGATCGATAGTCTTGGGGAACGGGCATCACTCACAACCCACTTAACAACTTCAGGAATTTTTCTTCAGTTATGAGTGCGCCCTATATGTCGAACTGTCGGCAGAGGATCACGCTTTAATTTACCAGGGAGTGCATTCCGCTTTTTGCTGATTGCAGCTACCCTACGCTACTCCCCCCAAGCATCCCAATCAGTTGGGCTGAAACACACAAGTTCCACTGATATCACCGTTAGCGTTACCCGCAGCTTGAACATTTTCCAACCCTCCGGCACTGTGTACGCCGATACAGACCAAGCCCAAGCCTTCATTATTGTTGAGGTTTACTTGTCCGAGAAAAGAAGCAGAGGAAAGTGGCTGTATAATAATGCCATGCCCGTCGTTATTCTGAACTACCAGTCCACCGCTGGTATAGCTATCCATAACCAGGGCACCACCGCTGAACAGGTTAATTCCGATAGACTGATTGTCCTCGATAACTACACCAAGTGGCCGCAAACTGCCATTAGCGAATATGCTCAAGCCATAACGATTGTTTCTGATCAGAGACGCTCCAGACGCGGATGCATTCAAGGTAAGGCTGCCACCGGTATATACATTTGCTGCTGTACCGCTGCTGTATTGCACAATCACTCCTTTTGCATCAACCACTCCATTGGTGCCTATAGTCATACCTTGATTGTTGTTCTGCAAAATGGAATCTCTGATCTCACAGGCGCCACCGGAATGGGCCAGAACTCCACTACTTGAATTTTCCAGCACCAGGTTTGAGCCATACACGGCAGAATTCTCGAGACAGGCAAGCGCAGCAAGCCCCCCGTCCAGAGTAAGTGAGTCGACTGAAATATTGGACGCACCGTTCACCGCGAATAACGCATAGTTTCCTGTAATCCCGGCGTCCGCAGAAACTCCCTGAAGATGGACGTTGCTTCTGCTTAGAAACACCTGCTCCATACACTCACCAGCAATTTCAATATTGAGCCGATTAAGCGCGCCTCCGACCGAGGCTATTGCGCCACTGATTGACTCACCATTATTGCAGTCAACCTCAAGATTTATGGGCGCAGTGCTGCTATCCGTCTGCATAGCATTAATTTGCGCTTGCAGGTTGTCGATCTGGTTTTGCAGGTTCTGAAATGGCTGGCCGTTCTGGCCCTGGGAAAAAACCGGTGAAACGATAAACAAGCAAATAGTTGAAAGCATTATTTTTATTTTTAGCATAGTCATGGCTCACTCCAAATTGGTTTGAAATTCAATTTCAGAGGCGTTATGCCTCAGACGGTTTGAGGAGTATAGGAAGCACTAATACTAAAAACAGTCCGGAACCCAATCGAACTAGGCAATCCACTTATCGGAATAAGTTTCCCTACCTGCTGTCACCGACCTCGCACATTGGTGGCTCTTCAAGCCGTTGATCGATACCATCAGATTCAAAGGGATAGCACAAGTAGCCAAACGGCTGATATGGTCCAAGTTACTCCTCTACGTCTTCCGCACTAACCACCCGAAACCGCATCGGCTCAGTCCCCGGCACCAACACCATCTGCACATCAAAATAGACGGTGTCGTCGGGGAAGACAAAATAGCCCAGGCGCGGGATCTGCAGGACCAGGTTCTGCACATCGTAGAGGGCGGCCGGTTCGCGGCTGAACTCATCGACGATGGAGACCAGCTCCAGGGTCAGGTCATGCTTGTCGATGACGCGGAAACTGACCTGGTAGGTCTGGCCATCCACGTCCACTGAGGAAATGAACAACTGGCCATAACGGAAATCCACCGCATCGGCGCTTTGCAGGGCGTGTATACCGCCGGTCCTGGCCGGGCTTTTCACCAGCCAGGTGCCCATGCCTTCGTACTGCGCGGTGCCAAAGGAATTCAGCCAGAAGCTGCCGGTCATACCGAATATACCGGTCGTGCCATTCTGCTGGCGAACATCCATCGTGACTGTTTTTGCGCCGGGTTCAGGCACATCGGCCACCATGCCCTGAGCATAGCGGGTCTGGCCGCCAACATGGTCGCTGGCCAGTGTCTCGCCGATCAGATCCAGCAAGCTGCCAGTGACGCCATGCAGGTCCTTGTGGCCCCCAAACAGCGCGTACTCAGGATAGTTCAGTCCGGACGCATAGATGTGATTGAGCATCAGCGTTTTGACTTCTTCGGAATTGGCAATGGAATAGCCGGTAAAGCGCCCGCCGGTTCTGGTTTCTGCCACCACCTGGGAGAACGACATGCCCTGGCTGGCCGACAGCGGTATCCAGTGTTTGCCGGTATTGGGGTCAAGCACCACCGGGCGCGGCGACGGGTCGCTGGAAGTGATCAGCGCCAGGGGCTTACGCTCAGGAATAGCCGGATATACCGCCGGCGCGCCCTCTGCACCGGGCTGGACGACGTCGACATGGATGTCATCCGCGTACACATACGCCGTACGCCCCAGGCTATCGGTGACGATGGCATGCGGACCCTTGATGTGCAGATTGCCGGAGAACAGGTAATCATCCTCATAGTACATCTGCCGGAACAGCACATCGATGCTATCGCCCCGGTTGAGCGGAAACTGACCGTTGTACAGACACTTGAAGCGGCAGGAAACCTGCCGGAACGCGTTGACATGACTGCCCAGGTGACGATCGGAGCCCAGAATAAAATGCCCGGTTATGGGCTCATCACCCTGATTGTGCAAGGTGCCCGACACCTCGATATGGCTGCCGGCACTCACCGTGTCAGGATAGTCCAATACCAGAGAGGCCCTGATGTCTGCCGAACCCGCTTTGGGATTGGTGGTGTTCAACGCGTTGAGCGCAGCGGGATCACCCTGCCCGTCCGGCGCAACAATAGCCACGAAGTCGCGCTGTAGGTGTACGTCATTGATGCTCCTGGAATCGGTGTCGGAGAGCTTCAGGTTGATACTGGAAATCCTGATCATAAGACCGGTAGGTGCATCGCCGCTGACCTGCAGCGTATTCCAGTAGAATTGTGCAGACGTGCCGGGATGCAGCGGAAAGCCTTGAGCTGAATCGACTGGGCAAAGAGACTGACCACAGGAGTTATCACTGTTCAGCGCAGCATGAGACTCCAGTAGACCGTAGCTAAAGCCATAACCACTACCACCGTAGCGTTCGACAGATATGCCGGAATCTGCGGGGTTGGTGATTTCGATGATCAGCGTGGTTTCGCTGCCGGGGGTGACGTAGGTGCGGTCGATTACGAGGTCGGCGATGATGGAGGTTTGGGCGGCGGACGGGAATGACAAAAGAGTTATGAGTATTACGGAGATGACTTTGGCTAAGCTGAGTGGGTGCATGGGTTCCATCCCTATTTTGTTGGTTTTGGACGTAGCATAGCGCGGTGCTACAGTAAAACAAAACGGATCGCTCCGGATCTATTGCGATACTCAAAATGACGAAGGGTACGAGAAAATTAGCACGTACATGTCTTCCTCGACAAATTTCTCATTAGATCGAGGCGCCCGCTTTAGCGATTTAAATTCAACCGATTTGATGGCTTTTCTATGTAATTCTTTGCCACACTTGACGTAATCTCCGGACGGCTGCATTGGTGTACCTCGACAACCTTGCTACGATACCCGGCTCTAATCGTTCTAATTGCTTTAGAAGGTGATTGTGAAGATAAGTCATTTGCATAGAGATCATCAAACAGCTGGTAAGCTTCCACCTACTTGAGCAGCCTTCCGATTTTTATGAAGCTTTTGGTTTGCTTCTTTTAGTATTGCTACCCCAGTTCCAAATCGCGACCCAGGAATCACAATTCCGCTGCGCCAAGAACAAAAAGGCCTTCGATATCTAGGTCTCTCATCTGCACCTCCCAATAAGATAACGCCTCTGCACAGGCGCAAAAAACTGGGCCAACCTGTGCAGCAACGGGGGCTATGACAGTTTTTCTTAGTCCACCTGAAACACTTTACTACGTGATATCTGCGGACACATGGCTATGGTCCCGTAGCTTTATCTTCGCTGTTGTGATAAGCCCCATATCCTGAAATTGGTCTAACTCCATAAGTGAACCGTGCAGCAATTCGTCAAATAGAGCTGAAATCTCGTCCTCTGATATTCCAGCATTACGCGCCATACTTAAAGTCCTTTCAATGATCTCAGTTTTTATCATTTTATTCTCTAACGAAATTCTTTCAATTTCTAGTATCTTCTCTCTTCGAGATAGATCGTCTCGCCAGTTATTGTCTTTAAGCCTTTCATGCCGGTCATTGATATATACCCTGATGACATCCAGTGGATTAAGTCTGCCCAAGAACTCCCAAAACCCCGGGGATGAAAATCTTACTGAGTCTATAGTCAATTCTCTCCCTATATCAGAGTTTTTGATGAAGCCTACCAACTGCGCATCAAGGTAATTGGTTTTCTTCGAACTATGCCGAGATTTGTCGGCCCTGTTTACTAAATTTTCGAATTTATTAAAATCATCTGTGAACTTAGGAAATGGCGCATCGCCATTCGCGATACTTTCAAGAAAACAAAGCCTGATATAGCAACCCTCGATGGCCGCTAAGTAGTGTTTTACGGCATTCACAGTACCAATATTCACACCCTTTATATTAAGCCCTGCATTTCTAATCATAACTATCTCCTACACACCCCATAGTTGTCCTTCTCCAATATTCTTCTACTTTGCAGCGTCCGTAAAATCGGGGTAGAACCCCTCTCAGGTTCTCTACGCATCAGAATGACCGCGCATAAACACTCATGCTTGCCAGGCCAGTCATGCCATCGAACTGAACTAGGCCATAGCCAATAATAGTATTCACTAGAGAGCGGCCACCACAAAAGACGTCGCTCTTAGTCGACAGCCGACCTCTTAGGCTGCGGTCGTCATAGTGGAAAGCACATAGTCCAGATTAGTTTTAGCTTTCTTTATCTCGCCTTGTTGAGATATATTTATCTCGCCGATTTCAACTGCGTTATCAATAGCCTTACGCATCGCTTTGCAAGCATGCTCAAATCCAACTTTATTCTTCTTGGATAATTTCGAATAACATGATTCGTAAAAATCCCTATATTTTTCTACCTGCCTAAATTTATATACGTCATTATCGAGTCTTTCCAGCAACCGATGGCATTTTGAGAAACCGTCATATACTTGCGATGGATCTGGCTCTTGAATAGCGATCAACAGATAAAGTCTAGCCTGCTGCGTATCTATATTACTTGTATGGTATCCTTCCTTTTTTCTAGCTAGCGAATATGATTGATCCAAAAACTGCTGTGCTTTCGGATACTCTTTGAAGGTGATATTGGCCATCCCATATTGCAGCCAAAAATGAGGATCACTCTTTAACCATGGGACTGATATTTTCAGGTCTTCATAATAACGACGCAAACTATTTTTCTTGTTCTCCCCAGGAATAATCTTTTCTATAAATGAGAAACGTAACGTTGATTTAAATATTGCCCTTTGCTCGAAATCATTTCGATCGTATTTGTTAAGCTTCCTAGCAATTTTCTGAAGCTGCGCTATTACATACGATGGTGTAAAATGATTCTTGATTAGTGAAAGACAAAAAATACTCGACTTAGTAATCACCTCTAAACCATTCGACTTAAATAGGCTCTTATAATGTTCGTTCTGCTGCAGAGACGCACTATATACAACATTATTATCAGCCACGTCTGAAACAAGACTAAACTTACATGGCATATCAAGCACTTCAATAAGAGCAATAGCGAAAATCGTGTCTTTTATCTCAGGCTCAGAGAGCAAACTACCCAACTCTTTGGCGATACGATCCTTGATTTGAGGTGAGTTGAATATTGAAAGTAGTGTTACAGATATTTGAGCAGCATTTTTTACTTGTATGAAATCTACCTTCCTATCATTGGACATTCCTGCTTTATCACCCCACATACCGAGGTTGTCGATTATATCGACGAGCGCACTTGACTCATCAAGAGACAAAACATCAACGCACAAATCATTGTGCTCAAACCCTATGTCCTTTAAATATTGGCGAAGCCTTTCATGTTCGGCAGTTCGCGCCGAAGCAATAATAGAAATATTTTTCGGCAACGAGCAGCTGTAATGTTTTATCAAATCAAGATATCTTTCATATCCATCAACAAAAACAACTGATCTTTTACCTGATTTTGATATCAGATCAATATCACCAATGTAGTCACCCTCAATATCGACGACATGGTAGCTGTCTATGGAACGAATAGATAAGTCCGCCTCCAACTCCCTTAACAACATACTTTTCCCATTACCCATGTCACCATAGATAACGATATTGCTACCTTCTTCTATAAAAATCCTAGCTTCATCTAGTTGATCTCTCAGAACAAGAAACGGTATTCTTTGCTCCCCGGCTATCCCATCATCTATGAAATTCTTCGAAATATCGCCATACATGATCATCGTTTCAACATCAGCATCCCTTATTTCTATGCTTTCTTTAGATAGCTGATATAGCTCTAGTGATTGAAGATTTTCATATATGTCGCTAGCCTCTAGCTCAGAAATATTCTCTTCTATTAGACGAGCGAAACCATCGACACCTATCGGTACTATGCTACCAAATTTTGATAGAATGAATTCTGTTTTAGTAGCTGGATTTTCTCTAGTAACAAAGTACGTTTTTTCTCTTAACGATTGATTTTCAAACAGTATTTTTTGGATCTCCACGTCATACATAGAGTATCCGACGAACACTATCGCACTACTTCGCTCCAAGTCCTTTTTAAAGTAATAGTACCAGTCTGAACTAAGAAATGAGTCTGGAGAGATATATGATGAGGTGGACAGCTTGAAGCTGTTCTCCAATGAATCCTCAGTCAAGCTATCTATTGAGCCATTAAGATGAATACAAAGCCCATCACGTTTATAGTAGGTAGCTGCAGAGTGAGTGACATCAATGCACTCAACGACTTTCCCTACTTTTGAAGAAGAAATCTCAACCCCTTTATCGTAGTTGGTTGTATAAAATCTTCTCCAGTTGATGGAGCATATCGTTTCGTGAGCCTTCGATGTGCTTTGAAGCGTATATTTTTGTTTAAGGAGCTCAACTAAATTGGTCTTACTAAAGTTAGACATGTAGTAGTCTGTCGCATAACGCAGGTCTTCGTCTTCAGCGAACCCTCCCAGCCGACAGATCTCTTTAGCTAACTCTCCCCCTGCAGAGGGTTCTTCACCAGCTACATTCTTGCTTGACATGGAGAATCCAGCGCCCGTGAACAATATAGCTTTCCCCGTGGATAGTCGCCCAACGAGCTCATCCATATCAACGCTTGATTTCTTAACTTTAGTTTTGTCTATATTAAAGTCCACGTTACTACTCCATTTTTGCACTTATTCTGGCAGACACGTCAGGATGATAAGCACTGCAGTTGTTGCCCAATTCTACGCTACGAAAGCTCGATACTCCGCGAATCTCGATAGAGCTTTACCTGATAGTCCTCTGTAGCGGCAATTGGCCACTTCCCGCTTTGCAAATGTTGATCCTGATAACTTCAATTTGGCGCAATCTCATACATGTCGAAAATCGGACTTTGCGGCACCATCTGCTCGCCTTGCGTAGGCGATGCCGTCATTTCATTAGACGGCGAGATTACATTATCTTTCCGATAGCAATATACGCAGCTTCTCGCGTATATTCCAATAGAGATATTTGGAGGGAATAACTCCACGAACATTTAGGGCTCATCCTTGGTGGATTTAGAAAATATAATCGGTCAGCGGAGTCAATGATCACGACTGATCTTTCTAATTCAGGTCATTGGGCAGCTCACCACAACCAATCAATCCACCTCCGCCAAATTCCCATACTCCTCCAACCAACTCTTCCGATCCCCCGCCCGCTTCTTCGCCAGCAACATATCCAGCGCCTCATCCGTTGCGCTGTTACCAGCAACCACATCATCCTCAGGCAAGGTCAACTGCACCAAACGCCGCGTGTCCCGGCTCATAGTGGTCTCACGCAGCTGCAGCGGATTCATCTCGCCCAGGCCCTTGAAGCGCTGGACGTTGGCTTTGGCGTTTTTCTTTTCGGCGGCGATGCGGTCGAGGATGCCGATGCGTTCGTCTTCGTCCAGGGCGTAGTAGACGTCCTTGCCGGCGTCGATGCGGTACAGGGGGGGCATGGCGACGTAGATGCGCCCAGCGGCGACCAGAGGTTTGAAGTGGCGGACGAACAGGGCGCACAGCAGGGTAGCGATGTGCAGGCCGTCGGAGTCGGCATCAGCAAGTATGCAGATTTTGCCGTAGCGCAGGCCGGTGATGTCGTTGGAGCCGGGGTCGACGCCGAGGGCGACGGAGATGTCGTGCACTTCCTGGGAGGCGAGGATTTCGTTGGAGTCGACTTCCCAGGTGTTCAGGATCTTGCCTCTTAACGGCATGATGGCCTGGGTTTCGCGGTCTCGGGCCTGTTTGGCGGAGCCGCCGGCGGAGTCACCTTCCACCAGAAACAGTTCGCCGGCCATCACGTCCTGGGTGGCGCAGTCGGCCAGTTTGCCAGGCAACGCCGGGCCGCTGGTGACTTTTTTGCGGGCTACTTTCTTGCTGGCCTTCATGCGGCTTTGTGCATTGTTGATGCACATCTCGGCCAGTTGTTCGGCATCGGCGGTGTGCTGGTTCAGCCACAGGCTGAAGGCGTCCTTGACCACGCCGGCGACAAACACCGCGCACTGGCGTGAGGACAGGCGTTCTTTGGTCTGGCCGGAGAACTGCGGGTCTTTCATTTTGGTGGAGACCACATAGCTGCAGCGATCCCAGATGTCTTCCGGGGTCAGTTTGACGCCGCGCGGCAGCAGGTTGCGGAACTCGCAGAACTCACGCATGGCATCGAGCAGGCCGGTGCGCAGGCCGTTAACGTGGGTGCCGCCCTGGGCGGTAGGAATGAGGTTAACGTAGCTTTCCTGCAATAGCTCGCCGCCTTCGGGCAGCCACAACACGGCCCAGTCCACGCCCTCGTCGTTGCCTTTCATCTCGCCATTAAAGGGTTCTACCGGCAGGGTGATGGAGTCGCCAGTGCCTTGCAGCAGGTAGTCGATCAGGCCGTCCTGGTACAACCATTCCTCGCTTTGTGACTTGTCTTCATCGACAGTGTTGTCGATAAACACCACGCGCAGGCCGGAGCACAGCACGGCTTTGGCGCGCAGCACGTGTTTCAGGCGGGCAATGGAAACTTTGGATGAGTCAAAGTATTTTTCGTCGGGCAGAAAGCGCAGGATGGTGCCGGTCTGGCGCTTGGCCACGGTGCCGATCTCTTTCAGTTCAGTAGCCTTGTCGCCGTTCTCAAAACGCATCTGGTAAACCAGGCCGTTGCGGCGCACGCTGACTTCCACGTAGTGCGATAGCGCGTTGACCACGGACACACCCACCCCGTGCAGACCGCCGGAGAAGTTGTAGTTCTTGTCGGAGAACTTGCCGCCGGCGTGCAGGCGGGTCAGGATCAGTTCAACACCGGAGACTTTTTCTTCCGGGTGGATATCCACCGGCATGCCGCGGCCATCGTCTTCCACTTCAATGGAGCCGTCCTTGTGCATGGTCAGGGTGATGGTCTTGGCGTGGCCGGCCAGCGCTTCGTCGACGCTGTTGTCGAGGACTTCCTGTACCAGGTGGTTGGGCCGGCTGGTGTCGGTGTACATGCCCGGACGCTTGCGCACCGGATCAAGACCGGTGAGGACTTCAATGGCGTCGGAGTTGTAAGTGTTGCTCATGTGGGGGTAACTACCTTTTCTTTTATTCTGTGTGTTTCGTTAAATAAACTGATCAATACCCGCCGGCGCTCTGATCGACATTTATCTCGTAATCTTCAATGCGCTCAACCGCCGACTCAATCCACCCATCGGCATGCAGATCAAACCACCGGTACGCCGGGCAGCGCAGATCCAGCGCGAAGTCCTCGACGCCGGGTTTGAACTGTATGCAGGTAGATGGTGTGCAGTAGAAGTGCTGATCGTGCGCCTCAAAATCCAGGGTCTGGTGGATATGGCCGTAGACCACACCGCGCACGCTGTCGTGGCGTTTGAGAATCTCGAGGAAGGCATCGGCGTTTTGCAGGCCGATGTCCTGCATCCAGGTCGCGGTGCCGGGGATGGGGTTGTGGTGCAGGCATACCAGCGAGTGTTCTATCGCAGGATCGTCGGCGCCTCTCTTTTCGCTGCCGGCGCTGGCCAGGCTGGCTTCCAGGTGTGCCAGCTCGTGCTCGGACAGCAGGCCGTGGACTTCGCCCGGTACGCTGGTGTCGAGCATGATGATCTGCCAGTTGCCCAGTTGCACGCGCTCCATAAAGGCAGCCTTGAAGGCCGGCGTACTGGTCATTACCTCGCGGCGGTCGTGGTTGCCGGGTATCCAGCAGAACGGGGCGGGTATCTGGGCAATGGTGTCGGCAAAACGCTGGTAGGCCTCGACCGACGCATCCTGGGCGATATCGCCAGTGGCGACGATCCAGTCGGGGTCGGGTTGCTGCCGGGCGATCAGGTCCACCACCCGTACAAAACTGTCCTGCGTGTTCAGGCCCAGCAGCGCTGCGGCAGGGTCTCTGTACAGATGCGTATCCGTGATCTGTATCAGTCGCAGCGGTCGAGCACGATCATCCCTCGTTGGTATCTGCATAGTTCATCCGATGCATAGAAAATCCGCAGCACGGGCACTGATACCTGAACTTAAGCACAGGCGCAGCCACTCGGCCAGAAATTCATTTATCTGCCTCTTTTCATCCTGATGGTACATACCGGCATTGGGAACGGCGCACCTGGCAGGTATCTGTCTGTGACCCTGGTAACTGATCGGTTCAGCGGTGCTGGCATCGTGGTACATCCTTACCACGATGACGGGCGCCGGGCTCCAGGCAGGGAATCCGCTTTGCACCTGGATTTCGAGTGTGCTGGTGTAGGCAAATGCCTCCAGCCGTGTCACTTTGATCCGGATCGGGGGGCGACCATGATGGTTTTGTGTTCCCTGGCTGCCAGAGCCTATCAGGAACTCCCATTCTTTTTTGTCGTCCAGTTCACAATCCGAAGAATCCGCGGTGAGCTTGCCACTGCCATCTTTCCTGTTCGATTCTAGAGCAGGGATCAGCGTTAGTAAACGAATATAGTTCTGGTCGCAGGTACGCATGTAATCGGCCAGATCAACACGATAGCGCGAGCGTTCCAGGACTGTGTCGAGAATGGCTGCCATGGACTATTCCACCACCGCATCGTTGAGGCCGGCGCGCTTCAGGCGCAGCCATTGCAGGGCGATGATGGCCATGGCGTTGTTGATGCGACCCGACAGAAAGGCCTGCCAGGCCTCATCAAAGCTCAATACCACCACGCGGATGTCTTCATTTTCGTCGGCCATGCCGTGGATGCCGCTGGCCTGGCTGGCATCAACTTCGGCGTACAGCAGGGTGATGCGCTCGGTGCTGCCACCGGGGCTGTTGAAATAGTTGCAGATGAATTCGGGGGTGCCAATGGCCAGGCCGGCCTCTTCGTGGACTTCGCGCAGCGCCATGTCGCGGGCGGTTTCGCCGTCATCCAGGATGCCGGCCACCAGCTCCAGTGCCCAGGGGCTCTGATCCATGGCATCCAGCAGACCCACGCGGAACTGCTCGACCATCACCAGTTTGTCGGCTTGCGGGTCATACAGCAGCACACCGCCGGCCTGATCACGGCGGAACAGCTCGCGGCTGAAGTCCTGGCTCCAGCCGCCGGCAAACAGGCGGTGACGCAGCACGATGCGGTCGATGGCAAAAAAGCCCTGGAATGCAGTATCGCGGCTGACGATCGTCACATCCTGACGATCGTAGACCGGTCGGTAAACGGACATCGGGGGTTCCTGTCACGGCTATGGCAGTTACTGCCGGGTGATTTGTATTGCGCCACGTTGGTGGCATCACCCGTATTATGCCGCAGCAATGGCTCAGCGGCTAGTTACCTGACTCAGTTGCCAGACTCAGGGCCTGACTCAGTTATCTGCTTCAGTTGCTCAGGCCCGCCAGGCGGTAATTGACAAAAGGCTCCATCAGGCGATACCAGATGGAACTGGGTTTCACCGGCTGCTCCAGACTCACCAGACAGATGCAGTCGGTGTCCAGCGTCGCTGTAGGCTGATGACGCTCACCGGCGTGGCGCACGACAAAGTCGCCTTTGACATACTTGCCGTCGGCATCGGAGAAGCTGCCTTTGAGCAGCACGGTGATCTCCTCACCGCGGTGCTCGTGTTCAGGCATACGACCGCCGGCCTTGATGTCATACAGGGCGGTTTCGCGTGAACTCTTGTCAACGCGGATCGGCGCGATACGCAGGGATTTGCCAAACTGGCCCCACTTCAGGCTTTGTACACCGCCGGTTGCCAGTTTTTGCACCACCCGCGGCAGGCCCAGTGGATTGGCCGAGCTGACCCGGGCGGCAACAGCCGGTGTCGGGGTCACCGCCACCTCGGTGTCGCCAGCATCAATGCGCTGCATCAGCTGCTCAAAACCCTGCTCCTCATCGGCGCAGGCGGTGTTGTCGGAAACCAGCTGCGGCTCCAGTCGAGCCATCAACTGGGCACCCAGATCGCTGAGCTGCTGGACATGGCTGCGGCATTTGGAGCAGAACTCCAGGTGCGCAGCGACACAGATTGCCTCTGACAGGGGCAGGCTGCCGGCAGCAAAGTCGGTCAGGAATTTAGCGTCAGGATGAAAAGAAACCATAGTGATACCCAAGTTCAGCGATCAATCAATATTTGCATTTTGTTTAGCGCCAGCCGGATCCGTGATTTCACGGTCCCCAGCGGCAGGCTCAATTCCTCAGCCACTTCATTGTGCGATTTGCCTTCCATAAACGCCTTGTGCAGTACCTGCAACTGCTCATCGGGCAGTGTCGCCATGGCCTGCTTGATCACCTGCTCGGCGCGGCGCTGCTGCAGGTCTACCAGCGGTTCCGGTGATTCCGGTTCGTGCCAGATGTCCTCGATGGCGATCTTGCGCTCATTGCGATCATTACGTCGGATAAAGTCTATCCGGGTATTTCGGGCAATGGTGAATATCCAGGTGTTGACGCTGGCCTTGCTGCTGTTGAACGAGGCGGCCTTGTTCCACACCTTGATCAGCACTTCCTGGGTGATCTCTTCAGCTTCCGAGCGGTTGGCGCCGGCGCCCATGCTTTTCAGCAGGAAGGCCCGAATCATCGGCGTAAAATGCTGGTAGAGCTCCTGAAACGCGGCCCGATCGCGATCAACCGCTACCCGCCGGACATTGTCGGCCCAGGGATCGGGGGTCGAACTGCGACCCGGGTGCACACTCGCTGCTGTTTCCATATCGTCTTTATTATCCACTGATAATCCGGTCTACCTGGCTGATTTACCGTGATATTTGTGCGTAGTTGAAACTTCTACGCGGCGTCTGTTGCGGCGGATCACTTCCGCTCACTAAAAGTAGTCGATCGCGCTGTTTTGATCCAGCGATATGACCCACTCGTATCTAAGGTCACTAGCATACACCACAAAAGAGCCCCTACCATGGCAAGTGAAATGAATTCCGTCAGCGCCAACCTGCGGGCCGCGCTGATCAATGACTTCAAGGACTTCTATCGACGTCCTGACCTACCCGGGCTGGAAAGCATTGATCGCATTTACACCCAGGATGTTGAATTCCGTGACCCGGTGCACACCATCAATGGGCGCCTGGCGCTGAAGAACTACCAGCGCAATCTGTACGAGAGTGCCCGCGAGGTCAGTTTCAGCTATCTGGACGAGCAGGTATCCGAGCATACTGCCACCATTACCTGGGTCATGCGCTTTCGCCATCACAAACTCAAGCGCGGCAAGCCCATCGACGTCAAGGGCATGACCCTGATTCATTTTACTGATCGGGTCTACTACCATGAGGATTTCTACGACCTGGGTGCCATGCTTTATCAGCACGTGCCCGTGTTAGGCTGGCTGATCAGGCACATCAACCGGCGGCTGGCAGCCTGAGCGGCAGGCACTCAGCGGGAAAACCGGGATAATAGAGGGAGATCACCATGCAAATATGGATTACCGGCGCCGGCTCAGGTATCGGCAAAGCCCTGGCGCTGCGCTATGCCACCGGCGGTCACACAGTCATCATCAGCGGCCGCACCCGTGACAAACTGGATGCGGTGAGCCAGGAAGCTGAAGCGCTGGCGGGACGCATCATCCCGATGGTCTATGATGTCACCGACGACGATACCACCCACACCAGCAGTGAACTGCTGGCCGACCTGACGCCGCACCTGGATTTGGTGATCATGAATGCCGGGGCCTGCGAGTACATCAAGGGCCAGACCCTGGACCCGGCCATGTTCCGCCGGGTCATGGATGCCAACTTCTTTGGCATGATCAACACCACCAATGTCGCCCTGCCCCTGCTGCGCAAGGCGCCGTCCCGACCCTTGCTGGCGGGCGTGTGCAGCCTGGCCGGGTTCATCGGCTTCCCGCGGGCCGAAGCGTACGCCGCCTCCAAGGCTGCCAGCCGCTATCTGATGCATTCCCTGCATATCGATTTTGGCGATTTTGTTGACGTGTGTGCGATCAACCCGGGTTTTGTGGAAACCCCGATGACCGAGCGCAACGATTTCCCCATGCCCTTTGTGATGACCGCTGACGAGGCGGCCGACCGCATCCAGCACGGGCTGCAGAAACGTCCGCGCGAGCTCAATTTTCCGCGCCGACTGACCTTTGCCCTGCGCCTGGCGCAATTGTCCGGCGGCCTTTGGTATACGCTGATGGACCGCCAGCGGCAAAAACAGAGCCTTCAGCGTAAAAAGAGCCGCCAGGGTGATAAATCAGCATGAGCAAACGCTTCCCCGCCGAGCACAGCGCGATCTACACCGGCACCGTGCGTCACCGGCGGCTGGGCAAGGTGCTGCATCATTTCCGCTACCGCGTGTTCATGATGTATCTGGACCTGGATGAGCTACCCGCCGTGCTGGCGCGCAGCCGCCTGTGGTCGGCCAGCGGGCCGGCGCTGGCCTGGTTCCGGCGCCGCGACTACCTGGACCCGGACGTTGAATCCCTGGCCCAGGCCGTGCGCCAGCGTGTGTTTGCCGCCAGCGGCGAACGGGTGAACGGCCCGGTGCGGGTGCTGACCAACCTGCGCTATTTCGGTTACCTGATGAACCCCATCACCTGCTACTACGTGTTTAACGAACGCCAGCAGCTGCGCTTTATTGTGGCCGAAGTCACCAATACTCCGTGGGGAGAAAGCATTCCCTACGTCATCCCCTGCGAGCCGGAGCGCGAGGTGTGCCAGCACCGCTTTGACAAACAGTTACATGTGTCACCGTTTATGCCCATGGACATGCAGTACCGCTGGCACAGCACCACGCCGGGGGAGACGCTGAATCTGAACCTGCAGAACTGGCAGCAGGGCGAGCAAATGTTTAATGCCAGCCTGTCGCTGCAGCGCCAGGAGGCAACGGCGGGCAATCTGAACCGCATTCTGCTGTCGTATCCATGGATGACAGCCAAGGTGGGATTGGGCATTTACTGGCAGGCCCTGCGCCTGTGGCTGAAGCGTGTGCCCTTTCACGCACACCGCCGGCCGCTGCAGGCCCAAAGTCAAAACCAGGGCCAGAATCAGACACTGCAGATGACCGGCAAAAGACAGGACTAGCACAGCAACAAAACAGGAATAAGACAGGCATGAAACACGGCACAAAGCAGGAGAGCTACCACACCATGAAATCACCAGGTAACCGTCAGACCGGCTCGCTTCATACCGGCGCGCTAAGCAGCGCGCACTTTGATCTGGGCGCACTGTCGTCGGGCGCTGCCGCCAGCGCTGCGGATGCTGCCAATGCCGGCCGCCAGTCGGTCAGGAATGTCATGGCAATGGCCGGCAGTCAGGCAAAACTGGCGCGCGGGCTGCTGTTCCGCCAGCTGCACAAGATCACCAAGGGCCGCATCATCATCGATGAAGGTCACGAGGCGCATCACTTCGGTGAAACCGGTGACAATGTGCTGACCGCGCATGTGGTGGTGTCGGATCCGGCGTTTTATCAGGACGTGGTGTTCAACGGCAGCATCGGCGGCGGCGAGTCCTATATGAAGCAGTACTGGCACACACCCGATCTGCTGCCGCTGGTACGCATCATGGTACTCAATATGTCCGTGCTCAAGGGCCTGGACCGCGGCAAGTCGCGCATTGCGCAATTCATGAACGCCCTGCTGCATCGGCGCAACCGCAATTCGCTGGCCGGTTCACGCAAGAACATTGCCGCGCACTATGATCTGAGCAATGATTTTTTTGCCACCTTTCTTGACCCCACCATGATGTATTCCTCGGCCATCTTCCGTGATGAGTCACAGTCCCTGCACGATGCCTCACTCAACAAGCTCAGCCATATCTGCGAGCGCCTGCAACTGACGCCCGATGACCATCTGCTGGAAATCGGCACCGGTTGGGGCTCGATGGCGATTCACGCGGCCAAACACTATGGCTGCCGGGTGACCACCACCACCATCTCCCAGGAGCAATACAACCACGCCCGTCAGCGCGTGCTCGATGAAGGCCTGGAAGACCGGGTGGAGCTGTTGCTGAATGACTATCGCGATCTGGACGGGCAGTACGACAAACTGGTGTCCATTGAAATGATCGAAGCGGTGGGACACGAGTATTTTGCCACCTACTTTGCCAAGTGCTCCTCGCTGCTCAAACCTTCAGGGCTGATGCTGATTCAGGCCATCACTATTTCTGACCAGCGTTATGAAGATGCCAAGCGCACCGTGGATTTTATCCAGCGTTATATTTTCCCCGGCGGCTGTCTGCCCAGCAACAGCGCCATCGCCCATCACGTGGCGCGTGATACCGACCTGCAGATTGTTGGCCTGGAAGACATCACCCAGGATTACGCCATGACCCTGGCACGTTGGCGCAAGACTTTTCTGGAACATATTAACGAGATTCGTGCGCAGGGCTTTGACACCGACTTCATCCGCATGTGGGACTACTACCTGGCCTATTGCCAGGGCGGTTTCATGGAGCGGGTTATCCACACCGCGCAGATTGTCATGGCCAAACCCGACTACCGCATGGCACCGTTGCATGCGCGCATCCAGCCCTCGCACATTGGCGCCGGTCAGTAGGTGAGCACCGTGGCTGCCGATCACGTGTATCTGTTGGGCAGGGTACGGCTGTCGGATAGACAGCATATCGTGTTTAATGCCGCGGTCTTCCAGCTGGCCTGGCTGGCCTGTGTGCTGGGTGGCTCCTGGATCGCGGCGACGGTCACCGTTGCTGTAGTGGCGCTGCATCTGCATACCGTCGCCGACAGCCGGCGAGAAGCGATTTTTCTGGCCATGTGCGCCGCTGTCGGATTTGTGTGTGATATGGCGCTTATTCAGTTTGGCGTGATGAATACCGGTAATATGCTGCCGCCACTGTGGCTGACCTGTCTGTGGGTGCTGTTTGGTACCACCGCCGGTTATGCGCTGCGCTTTTTCCATGGCCGGCTGGCCCTGTGTGTGGCGGGAGGTGCCATTTTTGCGCCGCTGTCGTATTTTGGTGGCGCGCGGCTGGCCGATGTTGCGCTGCTGCAACCGATGTGGGCCGCACTGCTGATCATCAGCCTGAGCTGGGCGGTGGTTTTTCCGCTGCTGATGCATCTGTACACCGTCAACAAATTGAAACCCGCGCATTAGTGCGGGACCGCAACGCTGGAGAGCTGCATGCAAACCCGTTTATTGAGTGTGATTGTGATCGCCGCCTGCTGGCTGAATGTGGCTAATGCTGCCGAACCCGCAGCCGCCCCCGCATCCGACCCCGCATCCGACCCCGCAGGCGAGCCTGCAGCCAAGCCCTGGGCAATTGGCACGGCGTGGTCGACTGACCAGTCGCAAGTGCTGTACCGCGAAGTGCATTTTGCCGAAAACACCAATCTTGAGCTGACCACGCGGGTGGAATATCGCCGCGACGATAATGACCTGTTTGCCGAAAAAACCATCGATTATTCGGTGTCGGTCACCGCGCCGGCGATCTCCCAGATTGACTACCGCAACGATGCCCGCATTGTCACCCGCCATCCCAACCCCGAGCCGGGCCCGGTGGTCGAACTGGAAGTGCGCCCGCATGACAGCGATGAAGTGCAGACCGACACCTTTGACTACGAGGAAGGCCTGATCATCGACGCCGGCTTTGATCCCTTTGTGCGCCAGCACTGGGATCGCCTGGTTGACGGCCGCCGGGTTACTACCGATTTTCTGGTGCCGGCGCGCATGGATACCGTGCATATCAGTATCAGCAAGACCAACAACAGTGACTGCAATTTCCCGTCCCAGGCCATGCACTGTTTTGTCATCAAACCGGCCGGATTTCTGCGGGTAGTGAGCTGGTTTGTGGATCCTATCCACATCGCTTATCACGCCGACACGCGCCGCCTGCTGATGTTCGAGGGCGTCAGCAACTTCCGCGATGATGCCGGCGAACCGCGCAATGCCTTGATCCACTTCGAGTATATGTAACCACCCGGAAGGCTTTCGGGACACCGAGCGAGTGTCCGGTTTTTGCGGTATAATCCTCCGCCCCAGCGGAGGACCGATTTATGCCATTGCCCCAAGCAGTACGACGCGAACATATCCATACGCGTCAGATCAATTTCACCGGCTACGAGCGCGAAGACGGCTGCTTTGATATCGAAGCACATCTGGTCGATACCAAGACCTATGCCTTCAGCAACAACTGGCGTGGCACCATCGAGCCGGGCGAAGCACTGCATGAGATGCTGCTGCGGGTCACCATCAACGACAAATTCCAGATCCAGGACATCGAAGCGGCCACCGAGAGCAGCCCGTTTGCCATCTGCCCGGATATCACGCCGGCGTACAAGGCGCTGATCGGGGTGACCATGGGACCGGGCTGGCGTCGGGTGATTCGTGAAAAGGTGGGCGGCATGCAGGGTTGTACGCACCTGACCGAACTGCTGTACCCGATGGCCACGGTGGCCATCCAGACCATCAAGCCGCTGCAGAATCATCGCCGCAAACTGGCCGACTCGGACAGCAAGGCGCATGTGGGCCGGCCGTTTGTGCTCAATACCTGCCACGCCTGGGCGGAGACTTCGCCGGTGGTGAAAGAGAATGCCCCGGACTATTACATTCCACCGGAGCCAGTCACCGTGCTCAACGCTGCGGATCGGGCAACAAAGGAATCAACAGAGTAATCGCCACGCCTTCGTATTCGGCAATATTCTCCGCGCGAATCTGGCCCTGATGGAACTCACTGATCAGCCGCGCGATGTGCAGCCCCATGCCCAGGTGCGGCTCGCGCTGTTTCTCCTGCGGCCGCACTGAGATCATCGAGTCGAACAGTCGGCCTTTCATCTGCTCCGGCAGATACGGCCCGTAGTTGCTGACCCGCAGTACCGCACGGCCCTTGATGGCGCGGCAGAACACGGTGATGGGCTTTTTGTGGTAGCTGAACTCAACCGCATTGGCGATCAGTTTGTCCATCAGCTGGGCAATGTACTCGGGCACGCCGTTGATCATCAGCGGCCCTTGCAGATCCGCCTTGATCACCGCATCCGGGTAGGCCAGCCGGTAACCTTCCACACAACCCGCCAGCACTTTCTCCAGATCGATGACCTCTTTCTCGGAGGTTTGCAGCATCTGTTCCAGCCGCGTGGCCTCGCTCATATTGGTGAGAATCAGATTGAGCCGGCTGATGCCTTCCTCGGCGCGCTGAATGTACACCGACGACTCTTTGTCCTGGGCGGTCATGCCCAGGTTTTCCAGTGACGAGCGCACCACTGTTACCGGGGTACGCAGCTCGTGTGACAGCCGCGAGGACATGTTTTCCAGGTAATTGGTGTACTGCCCCAGGCGCTCAACGATATTGTAGAAGCTGCGTGACAGGTCACCGATTTCATCGGAGTTGCGACTGGCAACAATGGTGTTTTTCAGCCGGCCGTTGTCGTCGATGATGTTCTCGGCCTGGTTACGCAGGGCGCGGATGCGGGCGGAAATTCTGGAAGCAAAAAAGAACAGGCCAAAGGCCACCAGCAGCATCACCCCGAGAATGGTATTAAACAGCGTTTCCAGCGCCTGGTTGCGGAAGGTGCGGATGCCATTCATGTTCTGGTCGACCACCACCGCGCCCATGATCTCGCCTTCGGCGTAGATCGGGTAGGCGGCTTCCAGAATCCGCGTCTGGTTGTCATCCAGCGAACGGAACTGGGTCCGCGGCTGGCCGTCCAGCGCCGCGCTCAGGTGGGCGCCGGCCAGCGTGCTGCCGATGTACAGGTCATCAATAAAGTCATTGGAGGGTTTGGTCAGGACCCGGTAATACATCGGGTGCAGAATATTGTCTTCAATATAACGCCAGTATTTGTTGCGCGGCTCGGCCTCTGGCTCCGGCGCAATGCTCAGACCACCGGCCGACTGGATATCACCAACGCTGAGCAGCACCCGGCTGCCGCGATCCACCACCTGGATTCGGGAATTGGTATGGCCCATGCCTTCAACGATCTTGTCTATTTCTGGCGTCGGGCGCAGCAGTGAACCCAGGCGCTGCGGGTTATTGACATCGGAGGTGGCGACCACGGCGCTGACATTGCGTGCCTCCGGACTGTCGACGTCATAAATGGCCAGCCCGAACCTGTCACCGAGCATGGTCAGCGGCATACGCATCTCGACGATGTAACCGTCATCGGTTTCGTACCACTGGCCGCTGATGCGCTCCTCATGGGTCAGTGCGCCAATGTCGCGCAGGTCATCGCCGATCTCGTAGGCATAAATGAATTCCGGCCCGCGTGGTGAGATCACGTAGCGCTGCAACTGGTTGTCCCGGCTCACCATCGACACCTGAAGGAAGTCGCTGCGGTGAATGCTGAGACTGTCCGGCGCCCGATACACGATATTGTTGTCCACCACCTTGAGGTAGGCGTACAGATAACGGTTGTGTTCACCCAGCAGCAGTTTGAAATTCAGCGACTCGTCATTGTGATAATACCGGGAAAATTCGCTTTGCGGGTTCAGCTGTGTGGCGATGGTATTGGCGCGGCCGTAGGACAGTTCGTAACGCTGGTAGTCACGCCAGTCGAGCAGCGACAGGTCGTCCAGTGACAGCGGTGAATAGATGGGATACACGTACAGGTTTTCACTGCGTCGCGCCGGACTGAAGGTGCCTTCATCAAACAGCTCCGGCCGCTCGTTGAGCGCCGTGGCCAGCGCCCGCGCCGTGCCCAGCACCACCTGCTCCTGACCCCGGCGCAGGTAATCCTCCATCTCCAGGATATACTGATAACCCAGCCACGGAATGACCAACAGGAAGCTGGACAGAAATACCAGCTTCGAGCGGATGCCAAACGGATTTTTCAAGGCGCCAGCCATGGGCAGTCCTGTGTTCAGGTGTCGGCGGTGACCATGACCGGCGTATTCCAGCGGTAACCCATGCCGTACACGGTTTCGATGCAGTCAAAATCGGCGTCCACCTGGATAAATTTGCGGCGGATGCGTTTGACGTGTGAGGTGATGGTGCTGCCATCCACAAAAATCTTCGACTCCTGCATCAGCACCTGACGACTTTTGACGTGACCGGGAAACTTCACCAGCGCGTGCACCATCCAGAATTCGGTGACGGTCAGCGGTACCGGCGTGCCATCCCACTGGACGGTCAAGCGGCCAATATCCAGCACCAGTTTGTCGCGCTGCAGCAGGTTCTCCGGTGAGGTCGGCAGGTTGAGCGCGTCCTGACGCCGGAACAGGGCGGCGATGCGCGCGGACAGGTGCGGCAGACTGATATCCTTGGTCAGGTAGTCATCGGCGCCCATGCGCAGGCCGCTGACGGTGTCGAAGTCGTTGTCACGGGCGGTCAGGAAAATAATGGGCAGGGTCTCCGACATCGAGCGCAGGCTCTGGCACAGGGCAAAACCGCCATCAATTTCGTTCTCCAGGCCAATGTCGATGATGGCCAGATTGGGCAGACGCAGGTCAAAGGCCTTCATGGCTTCGCGGCGATTGGCGAAGGTCTGCACCTCATAACCCTGTTTGCGCAGCACATCGGCATAATTTTCCCGGATGGCCGCCTCATCTTCCACAATCGCTATACGTCGCGCCATTTGGCACCTCCACCTTCATACATTGCCGGGCTGACCGGCCGGCCAGCTCGCAGGGTGACCAGCCTGCAGGGTAAATAGTGCGCTGAATATACCTGATTTGTCGGGCGTTTAAAGCCCGCTGCGGCCGCCATGCTGCGGAAGCCACTATTCTGCCATAATTAGTCAGGACAAAGCCCCCGTTTATGCCCGCCGCGGCAATAAAACTCGTGTCTAATGCCTTAGTTAAAGACTAAAAGCAGCAACGACAGCAACGCGCGACGAGGAGGCATTTCACATGAGTAGTACCCGACTGGTCATTGGCAACAAGAATTTTTCCTCGTGGTCGATGCGGCCGTGGCTGCTGCTCAGGCATTTCGATATCGCTTTTGAAGAGGTCAATGTCGCGCTGTACCAGCGCAACACTGCGGAAAAGCTGGGACCGCTGTCGCCTTCGTTGAAAGTGCCGGCGCTGCTGCATCACGAGACCACGGTGTGGGATTCCCTGTCGATTTGTGAATATGTCTCCGAGGCCCTGCTTGATGGCCGGGGTTGGCCGGCCAGTCCGCGCAAACGCGCCACGGCACGCTCGGTGTGCGCGGAAGTGCATGCTGAATTCCCGCATCTGAACAAAGACTGGCCAATGAACTGCAAGGCCACTGTCGATCTGTTTGTCTCTGAGCCCATCGCTGAGGAAATTGCCCGCATCGATGCGATCTGGAGCTGCTGTCGCCGCAAACACGGCGCGGGTGGTGACTATCTGTTTGGCCGTTTTTCCATCGCCGACTGCATGTTTGCGCCGTTGGCTGTTGCGTTCAAGTCGTACGGCGCGCTGCTCAGTGCCGAGGCGCAGCGTTATGCGGACACGCTGCTGGCGCATCCGGCGGTGCAGGATTGGGTTGCGCAGGGACGGGCGGAGAAGGAGCCCGGGGTGGCTTTGGGGTTTGTCAGCAACATGTAACGGGCTACGTTCCGAGCCTGCGCGCCAGCCGGTAAAGCACTCAGGACGACGCCGCTGGCGTCTTTATTGTCCTTCGTATTTCACCGGCTGCCACACAGGCTCTGGGCTGTGGCATTCGTTCAGGGCTGTTCCACGCGCTCAGGGCTGTTTACACGCTCAGGGCTGTCGGTTGGGCAGCACGTCTTTGAGTTTGTTGGCCATTTCGCGGATGCTTCTTTCTGTTTCTGACCAGTCGATGCAGGCGTCGGTGACGGATACGCCGTACTGGAGCTCGCTCAGGTCCTTGGGGATCTTCTGGTTGCCGAAGTTGATGTTGCTCTCCAGCATGACGCCAATGATGGACTGATTGCCTTCCAGAATCTGATGGGTGACGTCTTTGAGTACCAGTGACTGGATGGACGGATCCTTGTTGGAGTTGGCGTGGCTGCAGTCGATCATGATGTTGGTGTTCACACCACCTTTGCGCAGCTCGTCCTCGGCCTGGGCCACGTGCACGGAATCGTAGTTGGGACCCGCGTTGCCACCACGCAGTACTACGTGTGCGTAAGGGTTGCCTTTGGTCTTGACCACGGCTACCTGGCCTTCCTTGCTGATGCCCAGGAAGCGGTGCGGGTGGCTGACCGACTGCATGGCGTTGACCGCCACGGTCAGGCCGCCGTCGGTGCCGTTCTTGAAACCAACCGCCGAAGACAGGCCGCTGGACATCTCGCGGTGTGTTTGTGATTCGGTGGTGCGCGCGCCAATGGCCGACCAGGAGATCAGGTCCTGCAGGTACTGCGGAGAAATCGGGTCCAGCGCTTCGGTCGACGCCGGCAGGCCCATGCCGACAATATCCAGCAACAGCTTGCGACCCAGCCGCAGACCTTCCTCAATCTGGAATGTGTCATCCATAAACGGATCATTGATCAGGCCTTTCCAGCCCACCGAAGTGCGCGGCTTTTCAAAGTACACGCGCATGACCAGATAGACGGTGTCCTTGACTTCATCAGCCAGAATTTTCAGACGCTTGGCATAGTCAATAGCCGCTTTCGGGTCGTGGATGGAACACGGGCCCACCACCACAAACACACGCGGGTCCTTGCGATCCAGAATGTTAAAGATGGTCTGCCGGGCATCGCGCACTGATGCCAGTGCCTCGCCCTGCAAGGGCAGATCTGCCTTCAGCTGTTCCGGTGTCATCAACGCCTCAATGGACTCGATGTTTAAATCCTCTGCTTTTATGTCCGTCATGCTTTAGAACTCTTCATCTATGTTGGTCTGAAACCTGGATGGTTAAACCCGATTACACCTTGTGGTAAAGCTGGCGTCCGGTCTTGTTGTATTCCTCGGCCATCTGTTCCATGCCGGCATCAACATCGACCACGCCGACACCATTGGCATCTTCCTGGGCAGCGGCGAAGTCACGGACTTCCTGGCTGATCTTCATGGAGCAGAACTTGGGTCCGCACATGGAGCAGAAATGCGCAACCTTGCCCGACTCTTTCGGCAGCGTCTCGTCGTGATAGGCACGCGCGGTGTCCGGGTCCAGGCCCAGATTGAACTGGTCTTCCCAGCGGAACTCAAAACGTGCCTTGGACAGCGCGTTGTCGCGCAGCTGCGCACCCGGATGGCCCTTGGCCAGATCCGCGGCGTGGGCAGCAATCTTGTAGGCCATCAGGCCTTCCTTGACATCCTGCTTGTCCGGCAACCCCAGATGTTCCTTGGGGGTCACGTAGCACAACATGGCGCAACCAAACCAGCCGATCATCGCCGCACCGATACCGGAGGTAATGTGGTCGTAACCCGGCGCGATATCGGTGGTCAGTGGCCCCAGCGTATAGAACGGTGCTTCCGCACAGACTTCCAGCTGCTTGTCCATGTTTTCCTTGATCATGTGCATAGGTACGTGACCGGGACCTTCGATCATGCATTGCACATCG
>Ga0189291_100259_pt1 | contig 29827 bp, 43 predicted proteins | sample UW1redminimetaG_FD_130331 | JGI IMG/M metagenome (GOLD analysis project Ga0189291, IMG submission 130331) | Marine microbial communities from the Costa Rica Dome - UW179B-red mini metaG | ecosystem: Environmental > Aquatic > Marine > Oceanic > Photic zone | place: Costa Rica: the Eastern Pacific... | reverse complement strand
GACCGTGTTGAGATGAATGTTGAATTGATCGTACCAATCGCGATGGAAGCACAACTGCGCTTCGCTATTCGTGAAGGTGGCCGTACCGTTGGTGCCGGCGTCGTTTCAAAAATCATCGAGTAGATTTAACAGCGCAAAAGCGGCGCGTTTTTAACGTGCCGCTGACGCGTAATTTTAGGAAGCATCGACATGAATGGTCAAAACATTCGTATCCGGCTTAAAGCGTTCGACCATCGAGTTCTCGATAGTTCAACGAGCGAGATTGTAAATACTGCTAAGCGCACAGGCGCTCAAGTACGTGGCCCGATCCCGTTGCCAACACGAATTGACAAATACACTGTCAACCGTTCGCCGCACATCGATAAGAAAAGCCGCGAACAATTCGAAATTCGGACTCACAAGCGTCTTTTGGACATTGTAGAGCCTACTCCACAGACAGTGGATGCACTCATGAAGTTGGATCTGGCGGCCGGTGTGGACGTCGAGATCAAACTTTAAGATAAAAGAAAAAGGTGTAAACCGATGCGTTCAGGTGTGATCGCACAGAAGCTGGGCATGACCCGGATCTTTGCAGAGGATGGAAGAGATATCCCTGTGACGGTTCTTGGTCTTCAGAACTGCCAAGTTGTCGCTCAGCGGACGGCGGACAAAGATGGTTATACAGCGCTCCAATTGGGGTCTGGTACAGCCAAAGTGAAGAATGTAACTCGAGCTGGCCGTGGTCATTTCGCGGTTGCTAAAGTTGAACCAAAACGAAAAGTGGCTGAATTCCGGGTTTCGGAAGCTAACTTGATCGAAGTGGGCGCCGAAATGTTGGCTGACCACTTTAATATCGGTCAATTGGTTGATGTCTCTGGTACTTCAATCGGTAAGGGGTTTGCTGGTGCGATGAAGCGTCACAACTTTGGGGGCATGCGTGCTACTCACGGTGTGTCAGTTTCTCACCGTGCACACGGTTCAACCGGTCAGTGTCAAGATCCAGGTAAAGTCTTCAAAGGTAAGAAGATGGCTGGTCACATGGGTGCTGTTCGGACAACTACTCAGAACCTTAAAGTGGTTAAAACTGACGTTGAACGCGGTTTGATCATGGTTCAGGGTGCTGTTCCTGGCTCAAAAGGTGGCTGGATTATGGTTCGCGATGCAGTGAAAAAAGCAATTCCTGCTGATGCACCAACTCCTGGTTCATTCAAAGCTATTGCTGCAGCTCCTGCTGCTGAAGTCCAAGAAGGGGGCGCTGAATAATGGAATTTTCAGTAACTACCCTTGAGGGCAAAGCAGCTGGTAAAGTTGAACTTGCAGACGACGTGTTTGGTCTAGAGCCACGCGCTGACATTTTGCACCGTATGGTTCGTTACCAACAGCTGAAGAAAATGGCTGGTACGCACGAAACCAAAGGTCGCGCTGACATTCGCGGTACAACAAAGAAATTTGTTCGCCAAAAAGGTTCAGGCGGCGCGCGTCACGGTAACCGTAAGGTTCCTCAGTTCCGCGGTGGTGGTCGTGCTTTTGGTCCGGTTACACGTTCGCATGCGATTTCGTTGCCGAAGAAAGTTCGTGCCTTGGCACTAAAACTTGCTTTGTCGACTAAAGCAAAAGCTGGTGATCTTGTGATCCTAGATAAAGCCGAGTCAAAAGAGCCTAAAACGGCTGCTTTGATTAAAGCTTTCGGCGTGCTTGGTTTTGACAATGCGTTGATTATTGGTGGCGCTGAGTTGGATAAGAACTTTGTTCGTGCAGCTAGCAACATTCCACATATCGATGTTTTGCCAGCGCAAGGTATCAACGTTTATGACATCCTTCGTCGCAACAAATTGGTCTTGACCAAAGCGGCACTGGAAAGCTTGGAGGCACGTTTCTCATGAGCACCGAACGCGCATACGATATTATTCGCAACCCAGTTGTGACTGAAAAATCAACGATGGCTTCCGAGCATAATCAAGTTGTTTTTGACGTTGCGATCGACGCGACTAAGCCTGAAATTAAGGCGGCTGTCGAAGGTTTGTTCTCTGTTAAGGTTCAAGCTGTTAATACGTTGATCCGTAAGGGTAAAGAAAAGCGTTTTAAGGGCCGTGTTGGTCAGCGTAAAGACGTTAAAAAGGCGATCGTGACATTGGCTGACGGACAGTCAATTGATCTATCAACTGGACTTTAGGGCAGGGACGATTAGAAAATGGCTTTGAAGCAATATAATCCCACCTCGCCAGGCCAGCGTGCCTTGATCGGTATCGATCGCTCTGAACTACACAAGGGCGGTCCGGTCAAGAAATTGACGTCAGGTCTGACAAACAAGGGTGGCCGAAACAATTCAGGTCGTATCACCATGCGTCGTCAAGGCGGCGGTGTGAAGCGTGCCTACCGTTTGGTTGACTTCAAGCGTCGTAAATATGACGTTGTTGGCACTATTGAGCGTTTGGAATACGATCCAAACCGGACGGCTTTCATCGCACTTGTGAACTATGAAGATGGTGAGCAAGCGTACATCTTGGCTCCACAACGTGTTGGCGCAGGGGACAAAGTTGTCTCTTCGCGCAACTCAGTGGACATTAAGCCAGGTAATGCGATGCCTCTTGAGCGTATGCCGGTTGGTACAATCGTGCACAACGTTGAGATGAAGCCTCTTAAAGGCGGCCAAATGGCACGTTCAGCTGGTACATATGTACAGTATGTTGGCCGTGACCAAGGTATGGCGATCCTTCGCTTGGGTTCAGGCGAAACTCGTCTGGTACCTGGCGCATGTATGGCAACGGTTGGCGCGGTATCAAACGCTGACCATTCAAACACAAACCTTGGTAAAGCTGGCCGTAATCGCTGGTTGGGTAAACGTCCAAGTGTTCGCGGTGTTGCCATGAACCCGATCGATCACCCGCACGGTGGTGGTGAAGGTCGTACTTCAGGTGGCCGTCATCCAGTGACGCCTTGGGGTAAGCCAACTAAGGGCAAGCGTACCCGCTCTAACAAATCAACGGACAAATTTATTGTTCGTTCACGTCATCAGAAGAAGGGCAGGTAGGTCACATGACACGTTCTGTTTGGAAAGGTCCGTTTGTAGACGGATATCTGATCAAAAAAGCCGAGAAGGTTCGGGAATCTGGCCGCAACGAGGTTATCAAAATTTGGAGCCGTCGCTCTACAATTTTGCCTCAGTTCGTTGGATTGACCTTTGGCGTTTATAACGGTCAAAAACACGTGCCTGTTAATGTGTCCGAAGAGATGATTGGCCATAAATTTGGCGAATTCTCTCCGACCCGCACATATTACGGCCACGGCGCCGATAAGAAGGCGAAGAGGAAGTAACGATGGGTAAGGCAAAGCGAGAACGTTCGCTGAAAGACAACGAGGCACGGGCAGTGCTGCGCCAAGTGCGCACCAGCCCTCAAAAGCTGAACCTTGTTGCAACAACTATCCGTGGCAAGAAAGTCGATAAAGCTTTGGCTGATTTGGCATTCTCACCTAAGCGGATTGCAAAAGACGTAAAGAAAACATTGGAAAGTGCTATTGCCAATGCTGAAAACAATCACGGTCTAGATACAGATGCGTTGATCGTTGCCGAAGCATTCGTTGGCAAATCGCTTGTGATGAAACGTTTTCGTCCTCGTGCACGGGGTCGTGTTGGAAAGATTTTGAAACCTTTCTCACACTTGACCATCGTTGTGCGTGAAGTTGAGGAGGCTGCATAATGGGCCATAAGATCAATCCAATTGGTTTCCGCCTAGGCATAAACCGCACTTGGGACAGCCGCTGGTACGCCAACAAAGGCGAATTCGGCACGTTGTTGCAAGAAGATCTTAAGATCCGCAAAATGCTAGAGCAAACTCTCAAGCAAGCTGCAGTCTCTAAGATTGTTATCGAACGTCCACACCGGAAATGTCGTGTGTCAATTCACTCAGCACGTCCTGGTATTGTGATCGGTAAAAAAGGCGCTGATATCGAAAAACTTCGTGCAAAAGTACGTCAGTTTACAGATTCAGAAGTGCACTTGAACATTGTTGAAGTTCGCAAGCCTGAAACAGATGCAACTTTGGTTGCGCAAGGTATCGCACAGCAACTTGAGCGTCGGGTTTCGTTCCGTCGTGCAATGAAGCGTTCGGTACAAACAGCAATGCGCATGGGCGCTCTTGGCATTCGGGTGAATGTTGCGGGTCGTTTGGGCGGTGCTGATATTGCGCGGACTGAGTGGTACCGTGAGGGCCGGGTGCCGTTGCACACTTTGCGTGCTGATATTGATTATGGCACAGCAGAAGGTGTTACAACTTTCGGCATTATCGGTGTAAAAGTTTGGATCTTTAAAGGCGAAATCCTTGAACATGATCCAATGGCACATGAACGTCGCGCTACTGAAGGCTCAGGTGATAAGAAACCTCAGCGTCAACAGCAGCGCCGTCAGAACGCCGGTTAAGGAGCATATTGAAAAATGTTGCAACCTAAACGCACCAAATTCCGCAAAATGCATAAAGGCCGCATCCGCGGTGTTGCAAAAGGCGGTAGCGCTTTGAACTTTGGGTCACATGGCCTAAAAGCACAAGAGCCAGAACGCGTAACGTCTCGTCAAATTGAGGCTGCACGTCGTGCAATGACCCGTCATATGAAACGTGCGGGCCGTGTATGGATCCGGATCTTCCCAGATGTTCCAGTAAGCGCGAAGCCTACTGAAGTTCGTATGGGTAAAGGTAAAGGTTCAGTAGATTATTGGGCCGCTCGGGTTAAACCTGGCCGGGTTATGTTTGAGATCGACGGTGTGTCGGACGAAGTTGCGCGTGAGGCATTGCGCCTTGCAGCAATGAAGTTGCCGATCAAGACACGTGTTGTTACACGTATCGCCGACTAAGGGATCGATGAAATGAATGCGAATGATGTGCGGGCTAAAACCGCAGATGAGCTGAAACAAGAATTGCTAGACCTTAAGAAAGAGCAGTTTAACCTGCGCTTTCAAGGTGCAACTCAACAGCTTGAAAACACCGCGCGAGTTCGGCAAGTACGCCGCGACGTTGCACGGGTGAAAACAATCCTGCGCGAAAAAAGCGTAGCAGGCGAGTAGGAGCGGCTTGATGCCAAAGCGTATATTGCAAGGGACTGTGGTCTCTGACAAGAACGATAAAACGATTGTTGTGCGCGTCGAACGTCGCTTCACACACCCACTTTTGAAAAAAGTGGTACGTCGTTCTAAAAAATATCAGGCTCACGATGAGGCAAATGTCGCCAAGACTGGTGATATTGTTCAAATCGAAGAATGTGCGCCGATTTCGAAGAATAAAAGATGGACCGTTGTTCAAGCTTCATAATTGAAGTATTGAATTCTCGGATTTGGATTTAAGTAGAGGTTGGCATAAACCAACCGACAATTAAGAAGGCTACCAGTCATGATTCAGATGCAGACGAATCTCGATGTCGCGGATAACTCCGGTGCACGTCGTGTTATGTGCATCAAGGTGCTGGGCGGCTCTAAGCGTAAATACGCTTCTGTTGGAGACACAATTGTTGTTTCTGTTAAAGAAGCTATTCCGCGTGGCCGTGTTAAAAAGGGACAAGTTATGCGTGCAATCGTTGTGCGTACAGCTAAAGACATCCGTCGTCCTGATGGTACCACGATCCGTTTTGACCGCAACGCAGCGGTTTTGGTGAACACTAGTGAAGAGCCAATCGGCACACGTATTTTTGGTCCAGTTCCTCGTGAGCTGCGTGCAAAAAATCACATGAAGATTGTTTCGCTTGCGCCGGAGGTGCTCTAGCAATGGCTGCGAAAATTAAAAAGGGTGACAAGGTTATTGTCCTCACAGGTCGCGATAAGGGTAAAACCGGCGATGTGTTGAGCATCAACCCGAGTGATAATCGCGCGCTCGTTCAAGGTGTAAACCTTGTTAAGCGTCATACACGTGCAACCCAAACTGAAGAGGGCGGCATCTTTACAAAAGAAGCGCCTATTCATTTGTCAAACATTGCGCTCGTTGATCCAAAAGAAAACAAAGCAACTCGTGTTGGTTTTGTTGTTAAGGACGGCGAAAAGAAGCGCGTTGCAAAACGTTCGGGAGAAGTGATCGATGGCTGAGAACTACGTCCCACGCCTCCGCACGCACTATGACGAAGTCTTACGTGCTGCGTTGACTGAAGAATTTAACTACAAGAACCCAATGCAGGTGCCTAAACTCGAGAAAATCGTGTTGAACATGGGTGTTGGCGAAGCGGTTAATGACAGCAAAAAAGTTAAATCAGCTGCTGCTGATTTGGAAGCAATTGCTGGTCAGAAGGTTGTAATTACCTACGCAAAGAAATCTATTGCGGGCTTTAAAGTTCGTGAAGAGATGCCTTTGGGTTGTAAGGTGACACTTCGTAAGACGCAGATGTACGAATTCATGGATCGTTTGGTAAACATTGCTTTGCCTCGAGTACGTGACTTCCGGGGTTTGAACGAAAAAAGCTTTGACGGTCGTGGCAACTTTGCTATGGGCATCAAGGAACATATCGTTTTCCCTGAAATCAATTACGATCAAGTCGACCAAATTTGGGGCCTTGACGTTATTGTGTGTACGACTGCAAACACAAATGAAGAAGCGTTGGCGCTTCTTAAGGGCTTTAACTTCCCGTTTGGGCAAACAGCCTAAAACGTGACAGTCGGATAAGGACTAGAGAAGAATGGCAAAGAAAAGCGCCGTAGAGAACAATGAGAAAAAACGCAAAATGATTGCACGTGATGCATCAAAGCGCGCCGCTCTCAAAGCGATCACAAAAGACGCATCAATTCCACTTGAAGAGCGGTTTGCAGCCCAGTTGAAACTGGCAGCACTTCCTCGCAATGGTGCAGCAACTCGTTTGCGCAACCGTTGTGAAGTAACCGGTCGCCCACGTGGGTATTATCGCAAGCTCAAGATGTCACGTATTGCTTTACGCGATTTGGGCAATAAGGGAAAAATCCCTGGCCTCGTGAAATCGAGCTGGTAAGGAGAATTAAGCGATGAGTTTTACTGATCCGCTTGGTGATATGCTAACACGCATTCGGAATGCGCAAATGCGTAACCGAACAAGTGTTAAAACACCTGCATCTAAATTGCGGGCCCGCGTATTGGATGTTTTGAAGTCTGAAGGCTTTATTCGTGGTTATACCGTTTCAGAAATTGAAAATGGTATCGCGGAAATTAACGTTGAGTTGAAATATCTTGACGATAAGCCTGTGATTCGCGAAATCCAGCGTGTTTCTAAGCCTGGACGCCGTGTTTATGCATCTGTGAAAAATATCCCACAGGTTGCAAACGGTTTGGGCGTTTCGATCGTGTCTACACCTAAGGGTGTGATGGCCGATCACGAAGCACGTACGAATAATGTTGGTGGGGAAGTGTTGTGCCGCGTATTCTAATACGTTCACAATTATCCTCTTTAAAAGCTACGGTTTGATCCGAGAAGGCAAGAAAAAATGTCTCGTATTGGCAAGAAACCAGTCGCCCCAGTAGATGGTGTGACGGTCACAATCGAAGGCCAGTCGGTTACGGCAAAAGGTCCAAAGGGCCAAATGTCTGTCGATCTGGTTGATTTGGTGACTGTTGAAATGACCGACGAAGGCGTCCAGGTCACTCCAGTGAACGACACGAAAGCTGCTCGTTCTGCATGGGGAATGTCACGCACATTGGTACAAAATATTGTATCCGGTGTGAAAGAAGGGTTCCAAAAGAAGCTGGTAATCAACGGTGTTGGTTATCGTGCGCAAATGCAAGGTTCTGACCTTAAGTTGGCGCTGGGCTTTTCACATGACGTGATTTTCAAAGCTCCAGAGGGCATTGAACTTCAGGCGCCGGTGGCGACTGAGATCGTTGTTTCTGGAATTGATAAACAAGTTGTTGGGCAAGTTGCCGCAAACATTCGTGAATTCCGGCCACCGGAGCCTTACAAAGGCAAAGGTATCCGTTATGAAGACGAATATATCTTCCGCAAAGAAGGTAAGAAGAAGTAAGGACGCGAGAACATGGCGAACCGCAGCCAATCTAAGGACCGCCGTAAGGCGAGGGTACGTCGCGCAGTTAAATTGCGCGCTAATGGGCGTCCTCGTTTGTCGGTATTCCGGTCTGAGAAGAACATTTATGCTCAGGTTATTGACGACACAACAGGCCGCACGGTGGCAGCTGCTTCGACTTTGGACAGTGATGTCAAAGTTGAAAAAGGCTCAAACCAATCAGCTGCTGTTGAAGTAGGCAAGTTGCTTGCTCAGCGTGCAGTTAAAGCCGGCGTTGAAGACGTTGTATTTGACCGTGGTGCATACCTTTATCATGGCCGTGTGAAAGCTTTGGCAGAAGCTGCACGCGAAGGTGGTCTACGCTTCTAATGATTGCGTTGACTGTATTGAAAACAATTGAGAAGAATTGGTTGAAACGATGAGAGACAATCAAGAGCGCGATAGCGAATTTGTTGATCGCCTGGTCCACATCAATCGCGTAGCGAAAGTGGTAAAGGGCGGCCGTCGTTTCGGCTTTGCTGCACTTGTTGTGGTTGGTGATCAAAAAGGCCGCGTTGGCTTTGGTCACGGTAAGGCACGTGAAGTGCCCGAAGCGATCCGTAAAGCAACAGAGCAAGCTAAACGTCAAATGATCCGTGTTCCGCTTCGCGAAGCACGTACATTGCACCACGATGTAAATGGACGCCATGGCGCCGGCAAAGTTCTGCTTCGTGCAGCTCCTGCTGGTACTGGTATCATTGCTGGTGGCCCTATGCGTGCGGTTTTTGAAACATTGGGTATTTCGGACATTGTTGCGAAATCTCAAGGTTCAGCAAACCCATACAACATGGTGCGTGCTACCTTTGATGCTTTGAAAAATCTTGAAAGCCCACGTTCAGTTGCTGCACGTCGTGGTTTGAAAGTTTCTGATATCCAAGGTCGCCGTCGCGAAACTGACGTTGGCGAAACAGCAAGCGCTTAGTTTAAGCGTTTGAACTGGAGTTGAGACATGGCTGATAAAACAGTAACAGTAGAGCAGATCGGTAGCCCGATCCGCCGCACTCAAGATCAACGCGCGACGCTCGTTGGTCTTGGATTGAACAAGATGCATCGCCGTAAAACACTGGAAGATACGCCAGCTGTTCGCGGGATGATCAGAAAAGTTTCCCACCTCGTTCGCGTTGTCGACGAGAAGTAATCAAAGGGTTTGTCATGCGACTGAATGAGTTAGCCGACAATCAAGGCTCGTCAAAAAACCGTACACGTATTGGTCGTGGAATTGGTTCTGGCAAAGGCAAAACAGGTGGACGCGGTGTTAAGGGTCAAAAGTCACGCTCAGGTGTGTCTGTAAATGGCTTCCGTGGTGAACAAACCAACCTGATCCAGCAAATGCCTAAGCGCGGATTTAACAATCCGTTTGCGAAAAAGTTTAATGCTGTGCGCTTGGATCGTATTCAATCAGCAATTGATGCTGGTCGTTTGGATGCAAAGGGCGTGATTGATGTTAAGGCACTTATCGAAGCACGCGTAGTACGTCGTGCGAAAGACGGTGTTCGTTTGATCAATGGCGGCGAATTCACTTCGAAAAAAGTGACATTCAAAGTTGATCACGTATCAAAGGGCGCTTTGGCGGCCATTGAAGCTGCTGGTGGTAAAGTAGACCTTCCTGCAGCCGAGTAATTGAAACATTTTTCCTTGAGTTAAGGACTGAGCTATATGGCTTCGGCAGCAGAACAACTTGCCCGGAACTTAAATTTTTCGACCTTTGCCAAGGCAAAAGATCTTCAACAGCGCATCTGGTTTACCCTAGGTGCGCTTTTGGTCTATCGGCTCGGCACCTATATTCCTATTCCGGGAATTGACGGCAACGCATTCGCAGCGACATTTGATCGTGCGCAGACTGGCATCTTTGGCATGTTTAACATGTTCGCTGGTGGTGCGGTTGAGCGGATGGCGATTTTTGCCCTCAACTTGATTCCTTACATTACGGCTTCGATTGTTATCCAAGTGATGACGACTGCCTCTCCAACGCTTGAGGCGTTGAAAAAAGAGGGCGAGTCTGGGCGTCGTAAGATCAACCAATATACTCGCTATTTGGCGGTTGTGTTCTGCGCGCTGCAGGCATACGGCATTGCTGTTGGCTTGGAAGCAAGTGACGGGGTTGTTTCTAACCCGGGTTGGTTCTTCCGAATTTCAACAGTGGTAACGCTAGTTGGCGGAACCATGTTTTTGATGTGGCTTGGTGAACAGGTAACATCACGTGGTGTTGGTAACGGAATTTCGTTGATCATTTTTGCCGGTATCGTTGCAACTTTGCCTTCTGCTATCGCGCAAACGTTGGAACTTAGCCGCACGGGTGCATTGCCAACAATTGGTGTGGTTGCGCTTTTGGTGCTAGCGGTCGTTGTTATTGCTGTTATCGTGTTCTTTGAACGAGCGCAGCGAAAGCTTTTGGTGCAATATCCAAAGCGACAGGTGGGTAACAAGATGTTCCAAGGCGATACATCTCACTTGCCATTGAAGTTGAACACTGCTGGTGTTATTCCAGTTATTTTTGCTTCGTCTTTGCTGTTGTTGCCAGCGACCATGGCGTCGTTTGCAGCGCAAGGGGATGCACCTGGTTGGTTGACAACTGTTGCAGCGGTTCTTGGGCGTGGACAACCTGTCTATCTTGCTATTTTTGCATCATTGATCTTCTTCTTCGCGTTTTACTACACTTCAATTGTGTTTAACCCGACTGAAACCGCAGACAATTTGAAAAAGTCTGGTGGTTTCATTCCAGGCATTCGCCCTGGCGAGCGCACAGCGCAGCATATCGATTATGTGTTGACGCGGATTACGATTGTTGGCGCGATCTATTTGACACTAGTTGCTTTGATTCCCGAGGTGTTGGTTTCACAGTTGAACGTTTCCGCGTTCTTGGGTGGAACATCACTGTTGATCATGGTCACAGTGACACTCGATACGATTTCACAAGTCCAGTCGCATTTGATTGCGCAGCAATATGAGGGCTTGGTGAAAAAATCTCGTTTGGGAGGACGGCGTAAAAAATGAGGCTAATTCTTTTAGGACCACCTGGAGCAGGTAAGGGTACTCAAGCTCAGTTTTTGATTGAGAAGTTTGGGATCCCACAACTTTCAACTGGCGACATGCTTCGTGCAGCGATTGCTGCTGAAACAGCGCTTGGACTTGAAGTGAAGGACATCATTGCTCGCGGGGACCTAGTGCCTGACGAAGTAGTAGTTGGCATCATTTCAGATCGCTTGGATGAAGCTGATTGTGCAAACGGATTTATTCTGGATGGCTTTCCGCGGACAACTGCTCAGGCAGAGGCACTAGAGGAATTGCTAGAGGATAAGGGTATCGCGCTTGACGCCGTTGTCGAGATGCAAGTAGATGCCGATACATTAGTTGGACGTATTCTTACGCGTGCAGCTGAGTCGGGTGGGGCCCGTGAAGACGATAACGAGGAAGTTCTTCGTAATCGTTTGGATGTTTATCACGAACTCACTGCTCCATTGGTGGATTTTTATTCGAAGAAGAGCCTCGTTAAAACCGTTGACGGCATGGCAGGAATCGAAGAAGTCACTAAATCAATATTGGCGGCATTGGACGCCTAACGATTATCTGGTTTGCTCCTTGTCAACCTAGTGGTTGACTTTGGGCGGGAAACTCGGTTATGAACCGCGCTTAGTTATACGCATTGGTGCGGCTGGGCTCGGTTTCTTGAGAAATTGCAAGAGAGCGAATTCCGGTCTCTTGCTGTTGTGTGGACGCAGATCATGGTGATCTGCATTGAATTTAAGGAGATCAGCAACGTGGCACGTATTGCTGGTGTGAATATCCCGACTAATAAGCGCGTAGAAATTGCGCTTCAGTATATTCACGGAATTGGTGCAAAGCACGCATCTGAAATTTGTGAAAAAGTAGGTATCCCTGCAGAACGTCGTGTGAACGAGCTTTCTGACGCGGAAGTGATTCAAGTTCGTGAAACGATTGATCGTGATTACATTGTAGAAGGCGATTTGCGTCGTTCTGTTGCAATGAACATCAAGCGCTTGATGGACATGGGTAACTACCGTGGTCTTCGACACCGTCGTGGTTTGCCTGTGCGTGGTCAAAACACGCACAATAACGCACGGACCCGTAAGGGCCCAGCGAAGGCAATTGCAGGTAAGAAGAAGTAATCTTGGTGCCCCGGATGGTCGGGGTGCTGGTGTATTTCGGTGGAGCTACCGTCTGAGAACGGTGGTGATGAGATCGCATAAGGAAAAAGCATGGCTAAAGAAGTACGCGTAAAGCGTCGCGAGCGGAAAAACATCACATCTGGTGTTGCGCACGTAAACTCAACATTCAACAACACAATGATCACAATCACTGATGTTCAGGGCAATACAATTGCTTGGTCATCAGCGGGCACAATGGGTTTTAAAGGCTCTCGTAAGTCTACTCCATATGCTGCACAGGTTGCTGCTGAAGATGCTGCTAAGAAAGCACAAGAGCACAACATGAAGACATTGGAAGTTGAAGTTTGTGGTCCAGGTTCTGGACGCGAATCAGCATTGCGCGCTTTGCAAGCTGCTGGATTTACAGTCACTAGCATCCGCGACGTGACTTCAATTCCACATAACGGATGTCGTCCACGCAAACGTCGTCGCGTTTAAGTCACTTACCGTTCGTTCGGCCAAACGAGCGGGTGTGGAATTTTACATTTCATGCGGCTATTGGCGGATAGTCCGCATTATTGAAAGGGTGTAAACTATAATGATCCAGAAAAACTGGCAGGAACTGATTAAGCCGACAAAACTGGACATTGTACCGGGAAATGATCCGGCACGGGTTGCCTCTGTTGTCGCCGAGCCGCTTGAGCGTGGTTATGGTTTGACATTGGGCAATGCGTTGCGTCGGGTATTGTTGTCTTCATTGCAAGGGGCTGCGGTTACCGCAATCCAGATTGATGGCGTTTTGCACGAATTTTCTTCTGTGCCAGGCGTTCGTGAAGATGTCACCGATATGGTGCTCAACGTAAAAGAGATTTCTGTTCGTATGGATGAAGAGGGGCCGAAACGCCTTACTTTGTCTAAAAAGGGTCCAGGCGCTGTCTTGGCAAGCGATATTGAAGTTTCGGGCGATATTGAAATTTTGAACCCAGAGTTGGTTCTTTGTCACCTTGATGATGGTGCTGAGATCAACATGGAATTCACTGTTGAGACTGGCAAAGGCTATGTGCCTGCTGATCGCAACCGTCCTGAAGACGCACCAATTGGTTTTGTGTCTGTGGATGCGTTGTTCTCACCAATTAAGCGCGTGTCATACAAAGTGGAGAACACCCGTGAGGGCCAAGTTCTTGACTATGACAAGCTTAATTTGACAGTTGAAACAGACGGTTCAATTTCTCCTGAAGATGCTGTGGCTTTTGCTGCACGCATTTTGCAAGACCAATTGAACGTGTTTGTGAACTTTGAAGAGCCTGAGAAGGAAGTTGTTGAAGATTCAACACCTGAACTTGCGTTCAATCCTGCTCTACTCAAGAAAGTTGACGAGCTTGAATTATCTGTTCGTTCTGCAAACTGCTTGAAGAACGACAACATCGTGTACATCGGTGATTTGATCCAAAAATCGGAAGCGGAAATGTTGCGCACACCGAACTTTGGTCGTAAGTCACTAAATGAAATTAAAGAAGTTCTGGCGCAAATGGGCCTACATCTTGGTATGGATGTAGCAAACTGGCCGCCTGAAAACATTGAAGATCTCGCGAAGCGTTTTGAAGATCATTATTGATTTTCACGCTTAACGCATTGAGTTGACAGGAGAATAGAATGCGCCACCGTAAATCCGGTCGCAAGTTGAACCGAACTGCAAGCCATCGTAAAGCGATGTTTGCAAACATGGCTGCTGCGCTGATTAAGCACGAGCAGATCGTTACAACTGTGCCTAAAGCTAAAGACCTACGTCCTATCGTTGAAAAACTTGTTACGCTTGCGAAGAAGGGTGATCTTCACTCTCGTCGTCTCGCTGCTTCACGCATCGGTGATGAAGCACAAGCTAAAAAGTTGTTTGATGTTTTGGGTCCTCGTTACCAAGACCGTCAAGGCGGCTACACACGTGTGCTTAAAGCGGGCTTCCGCTACGGTGACAACGCGCCAATCGCTGTGATTGAATTCGTTGACCGTGACGTTTCTGCCAAGGGCAAAGACTCAGGCCCAACTGCAGAACGTGTAGAAGAAACAGAAGAAGCTGCAGCGTAAGCTCTAGTGACTTTGTTAAAAATTGGGGCGCCCTTAGGGGCGCCTTTTTTTGTTTTGCACTCAAAATTGCCCATGTTTATTCTTATGTCGAGCCAAGGTTTTGAATCAATTCAATGAGGTAAGTCTATGTTCTTGCGGTTGTTTGTGGGTGTTGTCTTTGGACTGTCTCTTTTTGTTGCTTCACTGAATGCCGTGAATGCTCAAGAAAAGTCGGTCCCTCAATCGATGGGTCAGATTAATTTGTCTTTTGCCCCTGTGGTGAAAAGTGCAGCGCCGTCGGTGGTCAATGTCTACGCGATCAAAATCACACAGCAGCGACAATCAGCTTTCAATGATCCGTTTTTTCAGCGCTTCTTTGGCCAAGACAGTCCATTTACTCAAAGCCGGCCCCGTAAGTCTCAATCTTTGGGGTCTGGGGTCGTTGTTGATCGCGCTGGCATTATTCTTACCAACAACCACGTTGTCGCTGGCGCGCAAGATATTCGAATTTCCATGTCCGACGGTCAGGAGTTTCATACGGAATTGATTTTGGCTGATGAAGAAACAGACCTGGCCGTGCTTAGGGTAAAGAACCCGCCAGCGGAAGGATTTGTTGAGTTACCATTTGCATCTGACGAGAGTTTGGAGGTCGGTGACTTGGTGTTGGCCATCGGCAACCCGTTTGGCGTGGGGCAAACTGTGACCAGTGGGATTGTCTCCGCTCTTGCACGTACGGGTGTCGGGGTGACAGATTTCCAGTTCTTTATACAAACAGATGCAGCGATAAATCCTGGAAACTCTGGCGGTGCTTTGGTGAACATGCGCGGGGAATTGGTGGGCATCAACACAGCGATTTATTCGCGTTCGGGCGGATCAAACGGCATTGGGTTTGCCATTCCAGCGAGTATGGCCAAATTTATCGCCAATGCAGGGATTAACGGCGGAGAGCTGGTGCGCCCTTGGTTAGGTGCGCGCCTGCAAGCCGTTTCCTCAGATTTGGCAGCAGGATTGTTGCTCGGATCACCACGCGGTGCATTGATTACAGATGTTTATCCCGGAGGGCCGGCAGATAAATCAGGGCTATTGTCTGGTGATGTAATCTTGGAGGTCAATGGACGTCGGATTGAAGACCCAGATGCATTTGAATATAGGTTCTCTACCCAACCTGTTGGTGAAGAGATTGAACTGTATGTGGCACGCGATGGTGACGCAGTTGTGATTACTTTGCCATTGGTTGCTATAAACAATACCTTAGGCAGCGAAGATTTGTTGCTTGAGCAGGCGGGTCGATTTTCGGGTGCCTATATAAATGATGTGGGTCCAGTGGAAATTGAGAAGTATGAGCTGCCGTACAATTTTTTAGGGGTGATTGTGACAGCGTTGGCCGACAACTCGCCGGCACAACGTTTGGGCCTGCGAAAGGGCGACATCATTCTTTCGCTTAATGGCGAGGGTATTGCGAACGCTGCGCAGCTTGAAAAAATTGTGCAGCAAAGGGTCAGTGGTTGGCGGCTTACAGTGCGGCGTGGTAATCAAGTCATCAATAGCTTTGTAAGCGGGTGATATGACCGACCTATTTGTTGAAGAATTGCGCAATGAACCAGATGAAGATCGGCCACTGGCCGATCTTTTGCGTCCGCAGTCTTTGGCAGATGTTGTGGGCCAAGACCATTTGCTGGGCGAAGAGGGCGTTTTAACCCGGATGATTAAGTCGGGACGGCTTGGTTCTTTGGTGTTCTGGGGACCACCGGGGTCGGGCAAAACGACCGTTGCGCGCCTTCTTGCGCAGAATGTTGATTATCACTTCCATCAAACCTCGGCGATTTTTTCTGGCGTTGCAGAGCTTAAAAAAGTTTTTGAGCAAGCGCGGGATCTAAAACGCTCGGGCAAACGCACATTGTTGTTTGTTGATGAAATCCATCGGTTCAATCGCGCACAGCAAGATAGTTTTCTGCCTGTGATGGAAGACGGCACATTGGTGCTGGTTGGCGCGACAACTGAAAACCCTTCTTTTGAATTAAACTCTGCCTTGTTGTCGCGGGCGCAAGTGCTGACTTTCAAGGCGCATGATGAAGCGGCGGCTGAACAACTTTTGAGTCGTGCTGAAGCGCATATGGGGCGTGCGCTGCCGCTCACCGAAGATGCGCGGATATCTTTGGGTGAAATGGCGGATGGTGATGGTCGCGCGTTACTAGGTTTGGTCGAAGAGATATTTGCTGCAACGCCTGATGGTACAGAGCTTGATCGCGAGGGGCTGGAGCGCATTGTGCAACGTCGGGCGCCTGTGTACGATAAAGGGCAAGATGGCCACTACAACCTCATTTCTGCGCTGCACAAGACCATTCGGGGCTCGGACCCTGATGCAGCGCTATACTATTTGACGCGCATGTTGGTGTCTGGCGAGGATCCAATGTTTTTGGCGCGGCGGCTTATCCGCATGGCGGTGGAAGATATTGGCTTGGCCGACCCCCACGCTTTGCCCCAATGCGTTGCAGCGCGTGATGCGTATCAAATGTTAGGATCTCCCGAAGGCGAGTTGGCATTGGCGCAGGCGGCTGTTTATTTGGCAACAGCACCCAAGTCGAACGCGGTTTATACCGCCTATAATCAGGCGACAGCTTTTGCAAAACAATCAGGGTCGCCAATGCCGCCAATGAACATTTTGAACGCGCCGACAAAACTGATGAAAAAATCAGGTTATGGTGACGGCTATATTTACGATCACGATACGCCGGAAGGCTTTTCAGGGCAGGACTATTTCCCCGATGATTTAGGGCGACAAGAGTTCTATCATCCTGTAGAACGCGGGTTCGAACGAGATGTGCGAAAGCGAATGGATTATTTCAAGCGCTTGCGCTCCACTAGAACTACAGGCAAAAACTAGCCTGAAGGAACAAGTTAGAAAGACAGTCGAATGTCCTATTTGCTGGTCGGTTTGGGCGGCGCATTGGGTGCCATGGGGCGACATAGTGTCGGCCAATTGATTATGCGATTGGGGCTAACAGGCTTTCCCTATGCCACGATGATTGTGAATGTGCTCGGCTCATTTGCTATCGGGTTGGTGATCGGATATTTGGCCAAAGCTACGCCAGAGTGGAGCAGCTCTGCCCGTTTGTTTTTAGCGACTGGCTTTTGCGGTGGGTTCACAACATTTTCTGCATTTTCTTTGGATGCAATAGTTCTTTATGAGCGCGGGCAAGTTATGGCCGCTGCTGGTTATGTAAGTTTGTCTGTGGTGTTATCCATTGCAGCATTGTTTGGCGCGATGGCGCTTATGAGAGGTTTGGCCCTATGAGTGGCGTACAACAAATATTGGTGACCGCTGAAGAAGAAGGCATGCGCCTTGATCGCTGGTTTTCTGTCCATTTTCCTGATTTGCCATTTTCACGGCTCCAACGGATTATTCGCAAAGGCGAAGTGCGGATTGATAAGGGGCGGGTGAAAGCCAATACGCGCCTAGCCAGAGGGCAAACCATCCGCGTACCGCCAATTGGCGATCTGCCAGAATCTCACCGCGAGTATACGCCGCGCGTGGTTGAAAAAGACGTGCAATTGCTGCGTGATATTACGCTTTATGAAGATGAAACGATCTTGGTAATCAACAAGCCACACGGTCTTGCGGTACAGGGTGGTAGCGGCACGAAATATCACGTTGATAAATTGCTGGAGAGTATCCCAAACAAAAAGGGCGAAAAGCCGCGGCTTGTGCACCGTTTGGACCGCGATACGTCTGGGTGTTTGTTGATTGCGAAGACCCGTCAGGCCGCATCGCATTTTGGCAAAGTTTTCCGCTCTCGTTCTGCGCGTAAAATCTATTGGGCCGTAACCGCATATGTCCCGCATCCCAAGCAGGGCAAAATTTCTTGCTTTGTTGCGCGCCAGCAGACCGAAGATGGAGAGCAAATGCGTGTGGTTGGGAATGGCGTAGACGGTGCACAGCATTCTATGACCCATTATTCTGTAACCGAAGATGCTGGCGGCAAATTTGCTTGGGTGACCTTGAAACCTGTTACCGGCCGGACCCACCAGTTGCGCGTGCATATGCAGCAAATGGGCACGCCGATCATTAATGATCCGCGCTATTTCAATATTGAAAACTGGGAAAAGCCCGACGATTTGGGTGAAGGGCTGCACTTGCATGCCCGTCGTCTAGCCATCCCATTGCCCAACGGTAAGCAGTTGGACATTACCGCGCCATTGCCCCCGCATATGCAAAAGACATTTGATATGTTTGGCTTCAACGTCAAGTATTACAACCAAAAAGACGAAGACGAATTAGACGAGGATTGATCTCTTGTTCGTCTTGCTGGGGCAGGTCGCAGCGATAGGAATTTGATAAAAATTGCGCGACGTTTGGTTGCGGGTAAAGGCTTTTAGTTTATGCGATTGGTCATATTTGATGTCGACGGTACCATTGTTGATAGTGCTGCCCATATTGTTGATACGGCGCGATTTGTGTTTCGTAAGAATGATTTGCCCGTCCCCAGTGACCTGGATATTCGGGCGATCATTGGCTTAAGCCTAGAAATCGCGATGCAAAAACTTCGCCCTGAATTGGACGATGCTGCTGCGGAGCGGTTGGCACAAGAATATCGCGATCATTTCAATCATAAAATTGAAATCGGATCGCTTGAAGAACAGCTTTATCCCGGTGCCATAGAGACCATCGAGAAGTTGGGCCAGCAGGATGAGACTTTGCTTGGTATCGCAACGGGGAAACGCCTAAGGGGCGTTGAACGTCTGTTTAAGGAATATGGCTTTGGGCATCATTTCCAAACCTTGCAGACCCCTGACAACAACCCGTCAAAACCCAATCCGGGTATGGTGCTGACTGCAATGTCAGAAACTGGGGTTGATGTGGCGAAAACTGTTATGATTGGCGACACGTCTTATGATATGGCGATGGCCAAAGCCGCAGGTGCAAAAGCGTTGGGTGTAAATTGGGGATACCATGATCATTCGACCTTGCTGGAAAGCGGTGCCGATTTGGTGATAGATCACTATCACCAACTTATTGATGCAATTGATGAATTGACGGAGTAAACGTTATGCGCGAGATTTTGGAAGATGCAGAAGCTCATATCGAAGATGGGTATGGTCGTGCGCAAAAACATCAAAAGCAGCAATTGCCCAAACGCTTTTATAAGCAGGTCAGTGTTGGGCCGGTGGCGGACGGGTTTGGTGTTCTTTTAGACGGACGCCCAATCAAGTCTCCAGGCAAAACACTCGTCCATGTGCCAAGCCAACGCCTTGCGACCTTGCTTGCAAGGGAATGGGACGCGCAGGAGAAAGAGATTGACCCCGCGACCATGCCGTTGACCCGTTTGATCAATACAACGGTTGAAAAGGGCGCGGAATCCTTGGGCGCTGTCAAAGCTGAGATCGTCAAGTTTGCGGGCAATGATTTGCTGACCTATCGCGCGGATAGTCCCAAAGAATTGGTTGATTTACAATCCAAGTTTTGGGGTGGCGCACTTGATGCGTTTTCGAAACGCTATGACGTTTCGTTTAAAGTCATCATTGGCGTTATCCATCAAGATCAACCCGCAGAGGTGCAAGCGCGGGTGGCAGAACTCATTGAATCTTATGGTGTCTTTGGCGCATTTTGCACCATGTCCGTCACCTCGATAACAGGGTCCGCTATCCTTGGCGTTGGACTTGCCGAGGGGCTATTCAAACCGGCTGAGGTGTTGAAGGCTGCTTATGTGGATGAAGACTACCAAGCAAGCCATTGGGGCGAAGATGCCGAGGCTGCGCGCATGCGTTCATTCAAAAGACAAGATTTTGATGCTTCAGTGACCGTTCTTGAAATGGTTGGCCGCAAAAGCTAGCTGGCAGCCCGCGATTTGATCCATTCAACCACTGAAGGTGCGATTTCCTCCAGCGGGTCGATGACAAACGCCCGCTCGTGTGCGTGTGGATGAGGAATGGTCAGGCGTTCATTTTGGAGCACCATTTGGCCGAAGGCAATCACATCGATGTCGATGAGGCGAGGGCCCCATTTTTCTTCGCGCTTGCGGCCCATAGCTTGTTCAATCATCAAGCAAGAATCAAGCAGATCAATTGGACCAAGGGCCGTTTCCACTTCAATCGCCATGTTTAAAAATGGGTCTTGATCGGTTTTTCCCCATGGATCTGTCTCGATAATTCGAGACTTTCGGGTAATGTGAATGTCCGGGTGCGCATCTAGGCGACGCAATGCTTCAAGCAGCTGTGCGCGTGGGCGACCAATATTTGCGCCAAGTCCGAGCCATGCTCTACCCATTATGCTTGCTCCCGATCACGAAACAGTTCTATCGCAAATTCGCCCACCACAACAGGAATTGGTGCCTCGGGTTTGCGTACGCGCACTTTGACCCACTCAATGGTTGGAAATGTTTCAAACAATCCATCAATAAGGTGCTGCCCCAAAGCTTCAATCAATTTGAACCGCGTCAGGGTAACTCGTTCGTTGACCAAATTGAAAATCTGATCATAGGAAATTGTGTCTTCCACATCGTCTGTTTGGCCGGGTTTGCTCAAATCAACGCCACATTCCAAATCAATGCGGAAGCGTTGCCCAAGGGCGTTTTCTTCCTGCATGACGCCGTGATAGCCGTAAAAGGCAAGGTCAGCGAGAACGATTTTATCTTCAATGCGGTTTATCTTTGACATCAATTATATTTCCCGAGCGGGTGGAGGGCCGTATTGTGTTGCCTTAGCAACTTGCAACGCATCATAGTTTTCACGCACGTCATGTACGCGGAAAATGTGTGCGCCGTTTGTGTACCCTAGTACAGTGGTTGCACCCGTGGCGGCAACCCGTTCTTTAGGCTCAACCCCCAACAGTTTGCCAAGCGATGATTTTCGCGAGAAACCAACAAGTACAGGATAGCCCATTTCGCACAATTCGTGAATGCGGCCCAAAAGCTCAAAGTTTTCTTCGTAGGTTTTGGCAAAGCCAAAGCCGGGATCAAGAATGATCTGAGATTCTGATAATCCTGCATATTCAGCAATTTGAATGCTTTTATCAAAGTAACGCATTAATTCAGCAATTATGTCTTTTGTCGTGTCGCGCTCTTTGTCCCAATGCATCAGGATTGAAGGAGTTTGGTAGTGCGCGGCAACATCGGCTAGTTCAGGGTCGCGTTGAAAACCCGTTACATCATTGATGATAGATGCCCCGGCTTGTATGGCTTGGTGGCCAACAATTGCCTTGTACGTGTCGATTGAGACAGGTTCATTGATTCCCGCTTCGTGCAGGGCATCGAGTACCGGCATAACGCGGTCAAGTTCGGCTTGTGCGCCAACCTCGTCAGCCCCGGGACGCGTGCTTTCTCCGCCCACATCGATGATGTTTGCGCCCTCAGCGATCATCTGTTTGGCTTGGGACAGTGCCACAGATGTTTCAATATGGTCCCCGCCATCGGAAAAACTATCCGGCGTCACATTTAAAATGCCCATCACCAGCGGTGTTGGGCCAAGCTCCAAAGTCTTGTCGCCCATTTTCAGGGAGAAAGACTTATGCATGCTTAGGTTCCGTTTTGGCAGCGTCTGCCGGGGTGCCGTAAAGGTCATATTCGTCAGAATCATTGATCGTGACTTTGACCATATCGCCGGGCTTAATGTTGTCCGCATCATCGATGAAAACTTGCCCATCAATCTCCGGTGCATCCCACTGGCTGCGGCCTAGAGCGCGGTTGTCTTCTGGCGCCACATCATCAACCAACACATCAATTGTGCGGCCAACTTTTTGGCTTAGGCGATCAATAGAAATGGCTTGGGCTTTTTCCATCAAGCGGCCATAGCGTTCCTGCTTAACTTCATCAGGCACGGCACCTTCCAAATCGTTCGCAGGTGCGCCAGTTACAGGTTCATAGGTAAAAGCACCAACGCGGTCGATTTGTGTTTCGTCGAGCCAGTCCAGCAGTTGTTGGAAATCGTCTTCGGTCTCACCGGGGAAGCCAACGATAAATGTCGAGCGGATCGCAAGGTCAGGACAGATTTCGCGCCAAGCTTTGATGCGGTCTGCGGTTTTGACTTGGTTCGCCGGGCGGCGCATGGCTTTGAGCACATTTGGCGCGGCGTGCTGGAACGGAATATCGAGGTAAGGCAAGATTTTGCCTTCGGCCATCAGGTGGATTGATTTGTCCACATGCGGGTAGGGGTAAACATAGTGCATGCGGATCCATGCATCCATGTCACCCAGTTCGCGGGCCAAATCATAAAAACGTGCGTCGACGTCGCGCTTGTGAAAGCGCGAAGAAGCGTATTTGATGTCTTGGCCGTAGGCGCTTGTGTCTTGGGAGATCACCATAATCTCTTTGACGCCCGCTTTGACCAAGCGTTCTGCTTCATAAAGCACGCTGGCAATTGGGCGCGACTGCAAGTCGCCACGAATGGATGGAATAATGCAGAAGGTGCAACGGTTAGAGCAACCTTCCGAAATTTTCAAATATGCATAGTGGCGTGGCGTCAGGCGCAAGCCGTCTGCTGGCACCAAGGTTTCAAAGGGTTTGTGGACTGGCGGTAAATTCTCGTGAACTGCCGTCACCACCGCTTCATACTGGTGCGGGCCAGAAACAGCGAGCACTTTGGGGTGTGTGTCGCGGATCAATTGCTCTTCGATGCCCAAGCAACCCGTAACGATTACCTTGCCGTTTTCGTTGATGGCTTCGCCGATTGCTTCAAGGCTTTCAGCTTTGGCGCTGTCCAAGAACCCGCACGTGTTCACGATCACAAGGTCTGCGCCCTCGTAATCATGGGAGAAATTATAGCCCTGTGCGCGTAGCGTGGTCAAAATGCGCTCAGAATCTACAAGCGCTTTTGGGCAGCCAAGGCTAACAAGTCCGATGGTTGGGTTCTGGTTCATCCAAATTGCCTTTTTGAAGGATCAAAGCGCTTTCTAACGCTTTCATGCTCCACGTCAAGCAAAGTCGGCAAACACAGCGTCCAAGGTGTCACACATGAAGTCCGCATTTTCGCGTGAAAAGACCATAGGTGGCTTGAATTTCAGCACATTTTCCAATGGGCCATCAGTTGAAAGCAATATTGCGCGATCTCGCATTTCATTGACGATTTTGCCCGCAAGTTCCGTTGCTGGCTCCAGCGTTTCTCGGTCTTTGACCAATTCGATGCCCAAAAACAGCCCATGGCCGCGCACATCGCCGACAAATTCATACTTGTCTTTGAACACTTGCCAGCGATTAAGAATATATGCGCCAAGTTCTTTTGCGTGACTTTGCATGTTCTCGTTTTCGATGACATCCATAACTGCCATGCCAACCGCCATTGAAACGGGATTGCCGCCAAACGAGTTGAAATATTCCATGCCATTGGCAAAGCTCGTTGCCAGTTCTTTGGTAGTCACAACGGCTGCCAGTGGATGCCCATTGCCGATGGGTTTGCCCATCACCACAATATCTGGCACCACGTCTTGCAGTTCAAAGCCCCAGAAATGGTCGCCAACGCGGCCAAAACCGCATTGTACTTCGTCAGCCACGCATATACCGCCTTCAGCTCGGATCGCTGCATAGGCGGCTTGCAGGTAGCCTTTGGGGTAGGCGATTTGTCCGCCAACACCTGAAATTGATTCTGCAATGAAGGTTGCCGCGCCGTTGCCGGTTTTGGCTTTGATAGCTGAAACGCATTGTGAGACTGAATCGGCGTATGCTTTGCCTGAGTTTTCCGAATAGCCTTTGTGTGGCCCGCGATATGGATCAGGGAACTCGGCAATTTCCACAAAGTCAGGCTGGGGGAAGCCGCCTTTGCGTTTGAATTTATAGGGACTGATGTCAACTGCGCCTTGAGAATTGCCGTGATAAGCCCAATCGAGCACCACGGTGTTCTTTTGCCCCGTGGCATGGCGCGCAATGCGCAATGCAAGTTCGTTGGCTTCGGTGCCTGAATTGACAAAAAACGCCACAGAAAGCGGATCAGGCAGTTTTGAAGTAATGCGTTCTGCATAATCGAGCACCAACTCGTTCAAATAACGTGTGTTGGTGTTCAAAATTGCCGCTTGTTTGCCGATCGCGTCCACAAGATGGGGGTGGCAATGGCCAATATGGGTGATGTTGTTCACACAATCCAAGTAGGCCCGACCCGTGTGGTCAAACAGGTGAACGCCTTCGCCGCGCACGATTTTGAGTTTTTTGTCGTAGGAAACGCTAAGGGAAGGACCGAGCAGCTTGGCGCGGCGCTCCATCAGCGCTTCGGGGCCATTCTTGTCGATCTGATAGGTTTCAGGTGCTTGCGCAAGCATCAGGTCCGGATCAATGCAGATTTGTTGCCATATGTGCCAGAGGCTTTTGTGACCGACGCCATAAAAATTCTCTTTATGGCCGAACATATCCGTCATGATTTGGAAATGCAGGTGAGGCGACCAGCCGCCATTTACGTCCCAATCGCCAATATGGCCAATCAGTTGACCCGCTTCAATTTTATCACCCTCATTGTGGAGATCGAAGATTGAGGGGGACAGGTGGCCATAAAGTGAAAAGAACGGCGTGCCTTCGTAGGTTTCGTGGCGCAAGATCAGTGTTGGGCCGTAGTCCAAATGAAACGCGTTGTTGTGGATGGTGAACACCGTGCCGTCGATGGGCGCATAAAGTGGTTCGTCTGCGTCCACAAACACATCAAGCCCCATATGCATGGTGCGTCGCTCTGGTGACGCAGGGGAAGCGAATGCGGCGGATTGGTAGACCGTGCGGTCCTCGCCATAGCGCCCGATACCATAACGTGTGTTCGTCTCTGCGCGTTTGGCGTTAAACCAAGTGTCGAATTCTTGTGCGGAAAGGTCTGGCACAGATGGATCGCTACCGTCTGCTGGAATGACAAAACGACGTTGATATTTGAAATCAGGCAAAAACATCGGTTTCAAGTTTTTGCGATTTTCCTTGAGGAAATCAGCAACTTGCTTGCCGCCTTTAATTGCCTCAAAGCCCGCCGCATCGCGGAAGAGTGCTGTCATGAATCCCACATCAACACTCTCCAGACGCTCAAGCAATTCAAACGCTGGCTGTTGTGAAATCCGTAGATACTCATTGTCTGGATATTTTTTCGCCTGACGGGACGACATGCAAACGCTTGAAACCAGCCGCATGCGCGCAAGGTCAAACAAAACGTCTAGTTCCTGCTCGCTCAGCGCGAAAGCGCTTGTGTAACCGCGAACAAGGGCGTGAGCGGCTTGATAGATGTCTTCTTGGCCGAGCAGGGCATAGGCCAAGCAAACGGCAAGTTCGTTCACTTGGCGGCCAAAGCACATGTCGCCAAAATCAAACACGCCTTTGATTTGTGTCGCATCATTCGCATCAACAATGATGTTGTTGTCATTCGCATCTTGATAAAGCACAGCGTTGCGCAGGTTCTTGAGTTTTGGCTGAACCTCAAGCTCATAACGCTCAAACAGCGCGCTGACCCTGGCTTTGTTGGCTTGGTCTTCTATGTCGGCACACATTTGTTTCAGTGAAGCGACGTTGTCCAAATTCCACTCGAAGTCTGGGCGATCGGCTGCGGGATGTGAAAAACCTTGTAAGGCAGCGGACAGCTCCCCGATGGCGCGACCCAGATTTTCAAGCGTTGCAAGGGAAGGCTTCTGAGCACTTAGCAGCGGGCCACTGATAAAAGAAATCAGACGAATGGCGTGCTGTTCGCCGCTGTTTCCAACTGTGAAAATGTTTTTACCAGCCTTGTTTTCAACTTGTGCAGGCGCGTAAATATAATCGCGGCTTTCTAGGTGTGCCATGGCTTTGGATTGCAGCGCGAGGAAGTCCAAGTCTTCGGCGCTGTTTGCAATCTTTAGAACATATTTTGCATCGCCCGTATCAATGGCTACGTTCTGGTCGCGCTCGCTTTCCAAAACTGCTTGAGTGCCAGATAGGCCAAAATGTTCGCTCAGAATTTGGGCGACTTTGGTTTCGGAGAAGGCTGGGGGGGCAGAATCAAAAGCGGACATGGGCTTCCCGGATGTTAGATTGGATCCATTGCCCGTAACATATTGGAAATTGTAAAAGACCCAAAGGGGAAACGCTGCGTCGTGGCGCGAATTATTTTGATGGGTTGATGCAGATTGCGCATCAACCCAATAAGATTGCTATTCAGATTTGGTTTTTGTTGCAGCGCGTGTTTTTGTGGCTGTGCGCGACTTAGCTGTGGTGGTTTTGCGTGCGGGTGCGCGTTTTGCTGCCGGTTTTTTTGCTGGTGCTGGTTCGATAGATTTTTGCTCTTCAAAGGTCACATCGTCGTCCGCGAGTTCCTCAAGCGCATCTTTAACATCGTCAAAAATGCTCATGGCCGGGCGTGCGGTTGGGGCGAGGGTGATGTGTTCTTCGTTCTTTTTGAAAAAGATCAGAAGTGTTTCACATAGCACGCGCAACAAAACAAAGCTGCCAAGCCCAACGATGCCAATTTCCATCAATCCCCAAATGCCAGCGGCAAAAGACTGAGCGAACGAACCGAACAAATGGCGGATGGCCCAGATACCGATTGCGCCAAGGCCAAGCAAGTAGAGTATTTTGATGATCTTTGGGGCGATCATGCGGTCAAGATTGAAGATGGTGCCGCTTGTAGCGAGCTTCTTTAGATCATCAAGTGTCATTGTTTTTCAACTTCCAAGTGTACAGGAAAAAGTCTGGGTCTTTTCTATCAGAGTTGAGCCGACTTTTCTATATTTTTACGCCATCTTTCGTGACAGTGCCGAAATGACGTTCAAAGGACAGTTTTAGGGCAGAATCAAGTTCTGGCATTGATACAAGTTGCCCCAGATCCTCAAAACTTGTGACACCTTGATCGGTTATGCCGCAAGGTACAATTCCCTTGTAATCGCCCAAGTCCGGGTTGAGATTGATGGAGATGCCGTGAAAGCTGATCCAGCGGGAAACGCGCACGCCGATAGCTGCGATTTTGTCTTCCCTGCCAAATCCTTTGTCCGGACGCTTTACCCAAACACCGACGCGACCATCAACTTGGTAGCCTTGGATGTTAAACTGATCCAACGTATCAATTACCAAAGATTCCATGGTGCGCACGAAGGCGCGCACATCGCGGCCCCGCTCGCGCAGATCTAGCATAAAATAGACCACACGCTGGCCGGGGCCATGATAGGTATATTGACCGCCGCGACCTGCATCAAAAACGGGCAAGAAATCTGGGTCTGTCAGATCATCCTGTTTTGCAGAAGTGCCAGCAGTGTAGAGTGGTGGATGCTCTAGCAACCAGACCTTTTCTTGTGCCTCGTTATTTGCCATTTGCCCCACATGCGCTTTCATCTTTTCCAAGGCAATCGGGTAGGGCACGAGTGCGTCTTCAATCTGCCAAGAGGCAGGTTTATCGTCGGCACGAAAAAGAGTTGCATGGGACATTGGCTTGGTGTTCTAACCTGTTCAAAATGGTGCAGGTGATTTGCTTTTGTTAATGGTTCGCTAACCATAAATTCAGCATAGTCATCTGGTGGAGTATGATTTAGGGCGATTCAGCCCTAGCTTCAATTGTTCTATTGTATCAGGATTTGGTGTTGGCGGTAAAATGGATAGGCTAAAAGGGATTGAAGTCGATATAACGGTCGAACTTGGTGCTACAGATATGCCCATCCACCACTTGCTCCGCATGGGCCGCGGCGCTGTTATTGAGCTAGACGCGACAGAGCACGACCCCCTTAAAATTTACGCGAATAACACGTTGGTTGCTATTGGCGAAATCAAAATAGATGACGGCCAATTGTCTGTGGACATTACCGAAAAAATCATTCGCCACCGATAGGCGTTGAGAAAAGCCTACAAATATCATCAATTCGCTTGTCACCTGTAAACTCATTTGCTAATGGGTGGCGCGCTCACATAATTGGTGAGCATTTCTACCGAATGCGGCCGTGGCGGAATTGGTAGACGCGCAGCGTTGAGGTCGCTGTGGGGTAACACCCGTGGAAGTTCGAGTCTTCTCGGCCGCACCAAACAAAAAGCCCTGGTCAGCTGTTGCTGCCAGGGCTTTTTGTTTTGTCTTGCGTTATGTGAACATTAAAGTGATGATCCCGGTCATAGATTTTTGGTTCGCTCTAGTACTTAAGCATTGCAACGAGATAGTAGAATGACTTCGTTTTCCCAAACCAATGAGCTAATTGGAAAACACATTCTGATTGGTGTTACATATCTTGACGAAGATGAAAATGTAGTTTCGCAGTATCAAACCCATGGTAAAATAGTGGAAATCGATCCGGCTACGGGAATTTCCATAGAAAAGGCAGACGGAGCGGGTAAATTCACAATCCCCGTCGGCTCGGACAACCTTTGGCCCGCTGAGCCAGGAGAGTATCGCATCCGTTCAAGCGGCGAAGTGGTAATCGACCCCGATTTTCTTTCTACATGGAATGTTTACCTAGACCTGTGAGCGTCTTTTTGTGTCTACTCTTCTGCACCAAACAAAAAACCCTGGTCAGCTTATGCTGCCAGGGCTTTTGTTTTGTTGTGATTTGAAACTATTGAGCAGTTTTTGCTGTAAAGTCTTCCCAGATTGCTTTTAGGGCATCTTGGTTGTCGCCAGCGGCCTGAATGGCTGCTTTCAACAAAGTCTTTTCAACGTCGCCTAGATTTGATTCATCGACTGATTTGGTCAGTGATTCAACGGTTAGCGCGTCGCCAACAGCTTCGACAGCATTGTTGACTTCTGTTTGAGCTGCAGCAGCGGCGTCAGCGGCTGCCTGCGCGGCTTCTTCTGCAGCTTTGGCCAACTCTTCTGCTGCCTTTGCATCCGCTTCGGCTTGAGCTTGTGCTTCCGCTGCAGCCTGTGCTGCTGCTTCGGCCTCTGCTTGTGCCGCTGCTTCTGCTGCAGCTTTAGCCGCTGCTTCTTGCTCGGCTAGTGCTGCTGCTTCTGCTTCAATCCGTACCTGCTCAGCCTTTTGGCCACTGTCATACACATAGTAGCCGCCGCCGATTACGACGATGGCTGCGATAATTGCGATTACTGTTTTGTTCATTTGCCTTGCCCCGTTGGGTTCCCTGAGTGCTGTTTGCACATGGACACTCGATTGCGCGACTTCAAGGCGCAATTGTGGCGGTGGCGCAACAACCGCACTGTGCATCCCAACTCATTTGCTCAAATTGCAGGTATTATATGATGATTGGCTGCCGAAACTGATCTCGGCAGCCGCAAATCGGATTTTAGTTTCCAGATGTTTTCGCGGTGAATTCATCCCAAATTGCCTTAAGCGCATCCTGATTGTCGCCAGCAGCTTCCACCGCTGTTTTGAGTATGCCCTTTTGAACATCGTCGAGCGTTGATTCATCAATCAGCTTGCCCAATGATTCTACTGAAAGTGCTGGTGTTGCAGCGGCTTCCTCGGCAGCAGCTTTTGCAGCGGCTTCTTCGGCTGCAGCTTTTGCGGCGGCTTCTTCGGCTGCAGCTTTTGCGGCGGCTTCTTCGGCTGCAGCTTTTGCGGCGGCTTCCTCGGTTGCGGCTTTTGCAGCGGCTTCCTCGGCTGCGGCTTTTGCAGCGGCTTCCTCGGCAGCAGCTTTTGCAGCGGCTTCTTCAGCTGCGGCTTTTGCGGCGGCTTCTTCGGCTGCAGCTTTTGCAGCGGCTTCTTCGGCTGCAGCTTTTGCGGCGGCTTCTTCGGCTGCAGCTTTTGCAGCGGCTTCCTCAGCTGCAGCTTTTGCAGCGGCTTCCTCAGCTGCAGCTTTTGCGGCGGCTTCCTCGGCTGCGGCTTTTGCGGCGGCTTCTT
>Ga0189291_100258_pt1 | contig 29934 bp, 20 predicted proteins | sample UW1redminimetaG_FD_130331 | JGI IMG/M metagenome (GOLD analysis project Ga0189291, IMG submission 130331) | Marine microbial communities from the Costa Rica Dome - UW179B-red mini metaG | ecosystem: Environmental > Aquatic > Marine > Oceanic > Photic zone | place: Costa Rica: the Eastern Pacific... | reverse complement strand
GCCCATCGCACCCAGCTCGCGCTGGAACTTGGCGATGGTCGCGTCGTCGAGGTGCTTTTTCCAGTTGAACGACGGCGAGCAGTTGTAGGCCAGGAGCTTGCCCGGGTGGTGCTTGTGCACACCCTCGGCGAACTTGCGGGCCTGCTCGAGGTCCGGCTTCGAGGTCTCGCACCAGATCAGGTCGCAATGCGGCGCGTAGGCAACCGCACGGGCGATGCAGGAGTCGAGGCCGTTCTTGATGTTGTAGAAGCCCTCGATTGTGCGGCCGGCGTCATAGTCGACAAACGGACGATCGCGCTCGTCGATGTCCGAGGTCAAGAGCTTGGCGGCTTCGGCGTCGGTGCGGGCGATAACCAGCGTCGGCGTGCCCATAACGTCCGCAGCAAGCCGGGCTGCGTTAAGATTGCGGATATGCGCAGCAGTCGGGATCAGAACCTTGCCGCCCAGATGGCCGCACTTCTTCTCAGAAGCCAGCTGGTCTTCATAGTGAACGCCGGCAACGCCTGCTTCGATGAAGGCTTTCATGATCTCGAAGGCGTTGAGCGGGCCGCCGAAACCGGCTTCCGCGTCGGCAACGATCGGAGCGAACCAGGTGTCGACCGACAGGCCGTTGCCTTCCGACGTTTCGATCTGGTCGGCGCGCTGCAGGGTGCGGTTGATGCGCTTGGCCAGTTCCGGTGCGGCATTGGCCGGATACAGCGACTGGTCGGGATACATCGAAGAGGCGGTGTTGGAATCAGCGGCAACCTGCCAACCCGAGAGGTAGATCGCCTTCAGGCCGGCGCGGACCTGCTGCATGGCCTGGTTGCCGGTCATGGCGCCCAGCGAATTGACGAAGTCTTCTTCGTGGATCAGTTTCCACAGCCGGTTGGCGCCCATTTCGGCGAGGCTGTACTTGATGTTGACCGAGCCGCGGAGCTTCTGAACGTCTGCCGGGCTGTAAGGCCGCTCGACGCCGTCATAGCGGCCTTCAGGAGCTGTGGGAACGAGGTTGTAAAAATCAGTCATGTCTTGTCTCCGGTCTGCAATTGTCAGGTTCGGGCGGACCAGCTTGGGAGTTCTTTGGTCGCCTTCGATGTGACTGAATTTACATTGCGCCGCACACTAAGCGAGATAAATCCGCATTTTCAGTCGATAATTGAGGTCAACCTGTCTTGTCTTTGACAAATTGGAGATGTAAATTTGTAAAAATTGTAAAAGAGATGGATCGGCGGACTGTGACAAAAGTCTGTAAAAACCTGTAAAGATCGACAAGATGGCTGAACAGAAGATATTTGCCGGCCCCCGCATCCGGCGCATCCGCAACGCCAAGGGCCTGACCCAGACCGCGATGGCCGAGGCGCTTGGCATTTCGCCCTCCTATCTCAACCTGATCGAGCGCAACCAGCGGCCGCTGACCGTTCAGCTGATCCTCAAATTGTCGTCGGTCTACAAGGTCGATGTCGAGGAGCTGCAGGGCGAGGGTGGCGGCACCACGCTCGCCAGCTTGAAAGAAGTCTTCGCCGATCCGCTGCTCGCCGGTGAATTGCCCGGCGATCAGGAAGTGGTCGAGATCGCCGAGGCCGCGCCCAATGCCAGCGCAGCCATCCTCAAGCTGCACCGCGCCTACCGCGAGCAGGCCGAGCGCCTGTCCGATCTTTCGGCCATGCTCGCCCGCGAGGGCCACACGCCCTCGTTGTCGGGCGCGCGGCTGCCGATGGACGAGGTCCGCGAGGTGCTCGAAGCGCAAGCCAATCATCACCCGGCGCTGGAAGAGGAGGCGGAAGCCTTCCACCAGCTGCTCAAGCCCGGCGATGACCTGATGGGCGCGCTCAAGGCCTGGCTGAAGACCGAGCATGGCGTCGTGGTCCGGCCGCTGCCGGTCGCCACCATGCCCAACTGGCGCCGCCGCTATGACCGTCATTCCCAGCGCCTGTTCCTCTCCGAGCGGCTCTCGCCTTTCGACCAGCTGCGCGAAGTCGCCATGGAAGCCTCGCTGATCCGCATGAATGTCGCCATTGCCGCCGGCATCAATGCGCTCAAGCTGTCGAGCGACGAAGCCCGCCGCATCGCCCGGTTCGAGCTCGCCCGTTATGCCGCCCATGCGCTGATGATGCCGTACCAGGCGTTCCATGCCGCGGCCCAGCGTGCCCGCTATGATATCGACGTGCTGAAATCGCGCTTCGGCGTTTCCTTCGAGCAGGCCGCCAACCGGCTGACCACGCTGTGCCGGCCCAATCTGCAGGGCGTTCCGTTCTTCATGCTTGAGGTCGATGTCGCAGGCCATCGCTTCCGCCGCGCCGGCGCGCAGGGCTTCCCGCAACAGCGCTTTGGCGGCAATTGCCCGAAACTGTCGATCCACGCGACGTTCTCGCAGCCCTCGCAGGTTCTCGTCGAGGCGGTGGAACTGCCCGGCGGCGCCGAGTTCCTCACCATCTCGCGCACCCTGGAAGGGCCGCAAGGGGCGTTTTCCGAGCGCCCGCGCCGCACCGCCATCCTGCTCGGCTGCGACATCGGCTTTCGCGATGAAATCGTGTATGGCGGCGCCCTGCCGATGACCGGCGGCAAAACTTCGCACCCCGTCTCCATCGCGGTGGGTCCGGCCTGCAGGCTTTGCGAGCGCGCCGGCTGCCTGGCGCGGGCCGAGCCGCCGATAACCCGTCCGCTCGGTCTCGACGAGATGGTGACGGGGATTTCCGCCTTTGATTTTCAGTAAATTGCGCCCTGGCGCAGGTTGTGTTGACGATGCAATTGAAACCGCCCGCGGCATTCGCGACGGATCGCATTATCCCCTCTTGTGAGTCGGACAATTCCTTCATAGGGTTAGAAGTCCGCAGGCCACCGGAATACCCGGCATCGGCGCGGACCTCCATCACGGCGGAGAGCGGCGATAGACCGTCATTCCATTGTGAAGGAGCGAGATTTTATAAAGAGAGGAACAGGAATGACCCTGAAAACCCGCCTATTCTCCGTGGCCATGATGCTCGCCGCATCGACCGTGCTGGCAACTGCCGAGGACCGCGTTGTCAACATCTACAACTGGTCGGATTACATTGATGAGTCCATTCTCGAGGACTTCACCGCCGAAACCGGCATCAAGGTTGTCTATGACGTGTTTGATTCCAACGAAGTCTTGGAAACCAAACTGCTCGCCGGCTCGACCGGTTACGACATCGTGGTGCCGACCGGCACCTTCCTCGCCCGGCAGATCCAGGCGGGCGTGTTCCAGAAACTGGACAAGTCGAAGCTTCCCAACCTGGTCAACATGGATCCGGCAATCGCCTCGCGCCTGGAAAAATACGATCCCGGCAACGAGCACGCCATCAACTACATGTGGGGCACCACCGGTCTCGGCATCAATGTCGACAAGGTCAAGGAACGGCTTGGCGATATGCCGCTCAATTCCTGGAACATCGTTTTCGATCCTGAAAACATTTCCAAGCTGGCCGATTGCGGCGTCTACATGCTCGACACGTCCGAGGAGGTCATCCCGGCTGCGTTGAACTATCTTGGCCTCGATCCCGATTCCGGTGCTGCCGATGACATTGCCAAGGCCGAGGAGCTGCTGCTCAAGATTCGCCCGAGCGTCAAGAAGTTCCACTCGTCCGAATACATCAACGCGCTCGCCAACGGCGATATCTGCGTGGCTGTCGGCTGGTCGGGTGACGTGCTTCAGGCGCGTGACCGCGCTGCGGAAGCCGATCAGGGTGTGACCATTGAGTACATCATTCCCAAGGAAGGCGCGCTGATGTGGTTTGACAACATGGCCATCCCAGGCGATGCCGCCCATGTTGAAGAGGCGCACGAGTTCCTCAACTACATCATGAAGCCGGAAGTCATGGCAAAGGCGTCTAACTACGTCTACTACGCCAACGGCAATTTGGCTTCCAAACCGTTCCTCAACGAAGACGTGATCGGCGACACCGCCATCTATCCCGACGAGGAAACCGTAAGCCGCCTTTACTCGACCTCGCCGAAGGATCAGCGCACACAGCGCGTGATGACGCGGACCTGGACAAAGGTCGTCACCGGTCAGTGACCAAGACCCACCCCCGGTCCGGCAACGGGCCGGGGGTTTTTTACAGCAGTTGATCATGGGGACACTTGGTCATGAATTCTCTGGGCAGCATCAGGCGCAGCTTCGAACCGTGGAATGATCCGAACCAGCGCCCCTACATCGCATTTGAAAACATCACCAAGAAGTTCGGTGATTTCGTCGCGGTCAAAGATCTGACGCTGCACATTTTCCAAAGAGAATTTTTCGCCCTGCTTGGCGGTTCGGGATGCGGCAAGTCGACCCTTCTGAGAATGCTGGCGGGCTTTGAAAACCCCACCAACGGGCAGATCCTGCTCGATGGCGAGAACATGGCCGGTGTTCCGCCCTACCGGCGGCCGGTCAACATGATGTTCCAGTCCTATGCGCTGTTCCCGCACATGAGCGTGGAGAAGAACATTGCCTTCGGCCTCAAGCAGGACGGAATGGCGAAATCCGAAATCGAAGACCGCGTCAACAACATGCTCAAGCTGGTCAAGCTTGATCAGTTTGCCAAGCGCAAGCCGCATCAGCTTTCCGGCGGCCAGCGCCAGCGTGTTGCTCTGGCGCGCTCCATCGCCAAACGTCCGAAAGTGCTGCTGCTCGATGAACCGCTCGGCGCGCTCGACAAGAAGCTGCGCGAGGAAACCCAGTTCGAACTGATGGACCTGCAGCAGGAGCTCGGCCTGACCTTCGTCGTCGTCACCCACGACCAGGAAGAGGCCATGACCATGGCCGACCGGATCGCGGTGATGGACGTCGGCCGCATCATCCAGATCGGCACGCCGGCGGAGACCTATGAAGCGCCGAACTCCGAGTTCGTCGCCAGCTTCATCGGCGACATCAATATCTTCCGCGGTGAAGTCACCGGTACGAACGACGGTCTTGTCGACATCGAAACCCCTGACGGCATGGTCATTCGATCGCACACGTCCGAAGCGCTGAAACAGGGCGAGAAAGCCAGTTTTGCCATCCGGCCGGAAAAACTCCGCGTTTCCCGCACAAAGCCCGAAGGCGGGGTCAATGCCGCCGTTGGCGAGATGTGGGACATCGGCTACCTCGGCGACATGACGGTCTTCCACATCAAGCTCAAGAATGGCCAGGTCGTCAAAGCCTCTCTCCTGAACGCGGTCCGCACGGTTGAAGACCCCTTCACCTATGATGAAGAGATCTGGGTTTCCTTCAGTCCCGACGGCGGCGTTGTGCTGAGCAAGTGAGGCGAATCCGATGAAGCTCATCTCCGCAATCACCCGCCGCCTGGTCATCATCGTCCCTTACACCTGGCTGTTCATTTTCTTCCTGGTGCCGTTTCTCATCGTCCTGAAGATTTCCTTCTCCGAGCCGGTCATGTCGATGCCGCCCTATGCGCCGACGATCGATCTGGCGGACGGGTTTTCCGGCCTCGTCGCCGCCTTCAAACAGTTCAGCTTTTCCAACTATCTCTGGCTGACCGAGGATTCGCTTTATATCAACGCCTATATTTCCTCGATCGTCATCGCCTTCGTCTCGACGGTTCTGACTCTGCTGATCGGCTTCCCGCTGGCCTACGGTATGGCCCGCGCCCCGGCGTCGCTGCGGCCGACGCTGCTGATGCTGGTCATCCTGCCGTTCTGGACCAGCTTCCTGATCCGGGTCTATGCCTGGATCGGCATCCTCAAGCCCGAAGGCCTGCTCAATCAGCTGTTGATGACCCTGGGTTTGATTGATGATCCGCTGATCATCCTCAACACCAACACCGCGGTCTATATCGGCATCGTCTATTCCTACCTGCCGTTCATGGTGCTGCCGATCTACTCGGCGCTGGAGAAGATGGACTACACCCTGATCGAGGCGGCACAGGATCTCGGCTGCACGCCGATCTCGGCATTCTGGAAGATCACCTTTCCGCTGGCCATCCCCGGCATCATCGCCGGTTGCCTCCTGGTGTTCATCCCGGCGGTCGGCGAATTCGTCATCCCCGATCTGCTCGGCGGATCGCGGACGCTGATGATCGGCAAGACCCTGTGGAGCGAATTCTTCAACAACCGTGACTGGCCGGTCTCCTCGGCGGTCGCCGTGCTGCTGCTGCTGATCCTGGTGGTCCCGATCATGTTCTTCCAGCAGGCCCAGGCCAAGTCCCAGGAAAGCGGGCAGTGAGGAAAATCCGATGAACACGACCTGGTCCCGCTTCAACATCACTTCGGTCATTTTCGGCTTTGCCTTCCTGTATCTGCCGATCGTGCTGCTGGTGATCTACTCCTTCAACGAATCCCGGCTGGTCACCGTCTGGGCCGGGTTCTCGACCAAATGGTACGGCGAGCTGTTTCACAATCAGGGTTTGATGGACGCCGCCTGGGTGACTGTCCGGGTCGGCGTCGTGTCCGCTTCGATCGCCACCGTGCTTGGCACGCTCGCCGCCCTGGCGCTCACCCGCTACACCCGGTTCAACGGCCGCATTCTGTTTTCCGGCATGGTCTTCGCACCGCTGGTGATGCCGGAAGTGATCACCGGCCTGTCGCTGCTCTTGCTGTTCGTGTCGGTGGATTTTGCCCGCGGCTTCTGGACCGTGACGCTGGCCCACATCACCTTCTCCATGTGCTTTGTCGCCGTGGTGGTGCAGTCGCGGCTGATGAGCTTCGACCGCTCTCTCGAGGAGGCGGCGATGGATCTTGGCGCGGGCCCCGTCACCACCTTCATGCAGATCACCCTCCCGGTGATCCTGCCGGCGGTGATTTCCGGCTGGATGCTGGCATTCACGCTGTCGCTCGATGATCTGGTGATTGCCAGCTTCACCTCGGGCCCCGGCGCCACAACCTTGCCGATGAAGATCTACAGCCAGGTTCGGCTTGGGGTAACGCCCGAAATCAATGCCGTCTGTACGTTGTTGATCGCAGCGGTGGCGACCGGCGTCATCATTGCCTCGATCCTCAACAAGACCCGCGAGGTCCGCCGCCAGCGCGACGAACAGGCTGCCTTTGCCGAACAGTGATCGGGGCCGGATATCGTCTTGTTGTCAGGTTTTGAGCGTCAGTTTTTCGGGGGCCGCAGCAGGTAGGTGACGAACCAGATCGGCACGATCACCATCGATCCGAGCACGATGTTGGGGATCGCCCAGGCCGCGCCCTCCTGCAGCGCCGCAAACACCCGGTCCGGCGTCAATCCGATCTCGGCCAGCAATTCGGCGGCGGACAGGTTGAGCGCCGACAGCACCGCGCCGGTTATCAGCGAAGCCAATCCGATTTTGACAAGTGCCGAAATCACCCGCAGCATGGTCTGACCGTTTCTCTTTCTTGTTGGCGCATCGGTCCGGTTCGCTTCAGCCTGAAACCAGGCGAAGCAGCGCAATCGGCGGATTGTCGCCAAATATGTGCGATTTCGCAAGCATGGGGTTTTGCGGGTAAATTGCTCGGCATTGAGCTCACGGGGTGACCGGAGAAATCACCGGCTGCGGCCATGACCCGCCGATGAAGAACCGCAGCGGTTTGGGCACATTGGCGCCTTCTTCGGTCTTGCCATTGGCGGGCGGCCTGGGTCCCAGAACCCCGGCGATGGCCAGGCTGCTGCGCGAATAGGGGATCACGCCCGACAGCGAAATCATTTGTTGCGCACCGATCAGTTCCGCTGTTGTCAGGTTCGCCTCGCCCTCGGCGATTGTCGCCTCGAAACGTGCGGACTTGAAGGAAAAACCGGTGCCTTCACCCAATTGCTCGAGATCGAAGAAACGCTCGGTTTTGGCGAGCTCGCGGAATTTTTCGATGTTGAGACCCGGAACAATACCGGCTCCGACCGCAAGATCGATCTTGCCGGTCAGGTCCGAAAGCGCCGTGGCCCATGTCGGGTAGGGGGATGTAACCTCGATGTCGAGAGACCCAACGCCGCGCGGCAACGGCCCGGTCAGGCCGATGGTGTCGAACAGCTCGCCGAAATTGGTCTTGCGCGCCGACAGTTGCACCTTCACCCCGCCGTCGATTCCCTTTTCCGAAATCGCTATCCGGCCAATCAGGCTGCCGCCATACGCCGTGGCGTCGCCGACATCGAAATTGGCGCGGCCCTGTTCGACGCGGGCCGCAGCGGCGAGGTTGGAAAGCGCCACCGGTCCGAAGCTTGCAGATTGCGCCGACAGTCTCAGGTCCAGCCCGAGTTCACGCAGGAACCGCGTGTCGATGGTCGAGGCGATGTCCTTGCCGGTCTCGGGAAGTGGCGTGAAGGCCTGCAGGAACGAGGCGATGTCAAGCGAGTTGAAGGCCAGTGTGCCGGCGATCAACGGCGGCTCGTCTTCGCGCAAGGCCACGTCGAGCACGCCGATCCCGCGGTTCTTGTCGATCATGATGATCAGGTCATCAAGCTTGGCCTTGGTCTGCTCGGCGGTGATCTTTGCCGACAGCTCAAGCGCACCCAGCGCTTCGCCGGGCTTGATGTCGGCGCCCGACCACTCGAGCGCGCGCCGCACCGATACGCTTGCCAGCTTGAGTGCGCCCGACAGGAACAGGTCCTGGCCCAGGTTTGCCGATCCGGTGAAGTCGAGATTGAGCGGTGCCGAGGATATCTTGATCTCCATCGGCGCGGTGCGGCCGCCGAGCATCAGCAGCGGTGCCGAGGTGGAGCCGGCAAGGGTGACCTGCTCGCCGCGGAAGATCGCGGTGATGTTGGCGCGGGCGATCGCCGTCGGGGCGGTCCAGGCCAGGGTTCCGTTGATCGCCGTCAGCTTTTCGGCCTCGGCACCCGGATCGCGGATCCACTTGACCGTGCCGTCCTCGATGGTCACCGCGCCGAGGGCCGCGGACGCCGGGATCACCGCCGACGCCGGTGGTGCGATGCCGGATTGCGCTGCCAGGTCGCGGGCCACCGCCGCGTCGACGCCTTGCGCCAGTTCGCCTGTCGCCGACGACCAGTTGGACGTGGCATCGGGGTACAGTTCGACATTGAACGTCGGTCGGATCAGCTTGAATTCGGAAAAGCTCGGGGCGCCGAGCACCGCCGAAAACAGATTGAAATTGGCCACGATGCTGTCGGCGCGCATGATCGGGTCGCCGGCGGCAAAGGTCGACGGCCTGATTTCGACATTGTCCAGCTTGATCGTCGGCGTCGGCCAGAAATCGAGCGAAGGGGCGTCGCCGAGCGAGACCGTGTGGCCGGCCCAGGCGCTGATGTCACGCTCCAGACGGTCCCGCACGACACCGCTGGACACCGCCAGCGGCAGGCTCGCGAAAACGGCCAGGACCACCAGCAGAACTGCAAGCGCCCCTGAGATCGCTGCACGTCGCAAGGACCACTGCGCGATGATGAAATCCAAACCCCATACCCCCGGCGGCTGTTGTATGTTCTGGTTAAAGCTTGGTGAAGGCGAATGCAATTGGAGAGCCGCCGGTCTTCTAGCAGATGGCTGTCCGCGACTCTATGTTTTGTTTGCATCGGGCCTTGCCAGTGCTACTAACCGGACCGCAATAGCTGGCAGGAGCAAGACATGACCGACACACCGCTTTGGCGTCCCAATGTTGAGGATTTGGGGAAAAGCCCCTGGATGGCGTTTTCCGAATTCGCCGGAGACAGGGCAGGGCTGTCCCTGAGCGATCCGCTTGCATTGCACGAGTGGTCGATTACCGATCGCCAGGGCTTCTGGTCGGCGGTGTGGGATTTCTGCGGCGTGCGCGGCAAGAAGGGCGAGCGCATCATCGAAAATGCCGATGCCATGCCTGGCGCCCGGTTTTTCCCGGATGCGGAACTCAATTTCGCCGAAAATCTTCTGACCCGCACCGGTTCGGAGCCGGCGATGCTGTTCCGGGCCGAGGACAAGAAGCGCACGGCGATTAGCTGGGACGAGCTGTCTGCCCTGGTGTCGCGTCTGCAACAGGCGTTCCGCGCCCACGGCGTCGGCAAGGGTGACCGTGTCGCCGCGATGATGCCGAACATGCCTGAAACCGTTGCCTGCATGCTTGCCGCAGCCTCGATCGGTGCGATCTGGTCCTCCTGTTCTCCCGATTTCGGAGTTCAGGGCGTGCTCGACCGCTTCGGCCAGATCGAGCCGAAGCTGTTCATCTCCTGTGACGGCTACTGGTACAATGGCAAGCGTCAGGATGTGACGGCCAAGCTCACCGAGATCTCGGCCTCCCTCAAACCCAACGCGACGGTCATCGTTCCGCTGATCGATGACGGCGAAGCCGTCGCGGGAGCTGTGCCAGGCGCCAGAACCCTTGCCGCGTTTGTTGCCGATTATTCGGCCAGGGCCGTCGAGTTCGAGCCGCTGCCGTTTTCGCATCCGCTCTATATCCTGTTCTCGTCAGGCACCACCGGCATTCCCAAATGCATCGTCCATTCGGCCGGCGGGATGCTGCTTCAGCATCTCAAGGAACATCGTCTGCATTGTGGCCTCAATCCCGGTGAGCGGCTGTTCTATTTCACCACCTGCGGCTGGATGATGTGGAACTGGCTGGTCTCCGGTCTGTCTGTCGGCGCAACCCTTTGCCTCTATGACGGTTCGCCGTTTTATCCCGACGGCAACGTGATTTTCGATTATGCCGCCGAGGAGAAGTTCTCGGTTCTCGGTACCTCGGCAAAGTTCATCGATGCCGTCCGCAAGGGTGGGCTGGAGCCGCTCAAGACCCATGACCTGTCATCGCTCAGGCTGTTGACCTCGACCGGCTCGCCGCTGTCGCCCGAAGGATTCTCCTTCGTCTATGAGGGCATCAAGCCCGACGTGCATCTGGCCTCGATCTCCGGTGGCACCGACATTGCCGCCTGCTTCGTGCTGGGGATCCCGGCGCTGCCGGTCTGGAAAGGCGAAATCCAGGGCCCCGGCCTCGGCATGGCCGTTGATGTCTGGGACGAGGACGGCCAGCCGGTCCGCGGCCAGAAGGGCGAACTGGTCTGTACCAAGCCGTTTCCGTCGATGCCCGTTGGCTTCTGGAAGGACACAGACGGATCGCGCTATCACGCAGCCTATTTCGACCGTTTCAGGAATGTCTGGTGCCACGGCGATTTCGCCGAATGGACCCCGCATGGTGGCATGATCATCCACGGCCGCTCGGATGCGACGCTCAATCCAGGCGGCGTGCGCATCGGCACCGCCGAGATCTACAATCAGGTCGAACAGCTAGACGAGGTGCTTGAAGCCATCTGCATCGGTCAGGACTGGGACGATGATGTCCGCGTCGTGCTGTTCGTCCGGCTTGCCGACGGCGTCGCGCTCGATGATGCGCTCCAGGCGAAGATCCGCTCGCGCATCCGCTCCGGCGCATCGCCGCGGCACGTGCCGGCCAAGATCATCGCGGTCAGCGACATCCCCCGCACCAAGTCAGGCAAGATCGTCGAACTCGCCGTCCGTGACATCGTGCATGGCAGGCCCGTCAAGAACCAGGAGGCGCTGGCCAATCCGGAGGCGCTCGATCTGTTCAAGGATCTCGCCGAACTGAAAAGCTGAGCCGGCGCGCCGGCTGCGTGGTATGCTGTTTGGCAAAGGACAGGCCCGGATATGCAACCTCTGCCGCTCAGCAAGGCCTTCACACTGCTCGAGCCGGGACCGGTGGTCCTGGTCACCACCCATGACGGCCGCAAGCCGAACATCATGACCATCAGCTGGACCATGGTGCGCGGGTTTTCGGCTGAGTTCGCGATTGCAACCGGGCCGTGGAACCACTCCTACCGGGCGCTGCGTGACACCAGGGAATGCGTGCTCGCGATTCCTGCAGCTGACCTGATCGACACGGCTGTCGGCGTCGGAACATGCTCCGGTGCCGATACCGACAAGTTCGAGAAATTCGGCCTCACCCCGGTTCCCGCCGAACAGGTCCGTGCCCCGCTGATCGCAGAATGCCTGGCCAACATCGAATGCCGGGTGGTCGACATCATCGAGCGCTACAACATTGTTCTGCTCGAAGGCGTGGCGGCCTGGTTCGATAGCGCGCGAACGGAGAAAAGAATGCTCCATGCGGTTGGCGATGGCACCTTCATCGTTGACGGACAAAGCATCGACAGGCGCGAGATGATGCGTTCAAAACTACCGGATGGCGTTTAGCCTGGCCTTTGCCAGGTGAGGCGGGGCAGTTCGCTACTGGCGTATTTCGGTGAACAACCACCAGGAGGTGCCGGCCAATCCCGAGGCGCTCGATGTGTTCGGGGATCTCGGCGATCTGAAAAGTCAGCCGGTGAGGCCGTCACGGTTAATCAAACCTTACCCGCAAATTTAACCAAGCTCGATGAAGCCTGTTAGATCAGTAAAGTCTTAATTAAGCTGGCAAGGTACGGGCAAGGATTTGCGTTCATTAATCGCCTCAACCTTTGGGTAGCTTTGCTCTCAACGGTGTTGGTTAGCACTGATGCAAATTCATTACGGGGACCCCAGCGGTTCCCGTTTTTTTGTCTCAATCAGCCAGCACCCGCTGCGGCGGAAACGCGATGGAAACAAGGGTTCCTTCGCCCGGTGTCGAGACAATATCAAACTGCGCCCGATTGGCTTCGACCATGGCTTTCGTCAATGGCAGGCCGAGCCCGGTGCCATCGCCGCGCTGGCGCGGTCCGGGGCCGACCTGGCCAAACGGCTTCATCGCCTGCTCGAGTTCCTTGCGGTCCATGCCGATGCCCGTATCGCGAATGCGAATGAGCACGTTGCCCGAGGGCTCATAGGATGTCGAGACGACGATCTGTCCGCCCGAGGGTGTGTAGCGGATGGCGTTTGACAGAAGGTTGAGGGCGATCTGCTTGATCGAACGTTGATCGGCGACCACTTCGGGCACGCTCGCCGACAGGCTGGTGCGGATGATGACGCGCTGGCTGTTGGCCATCGGCTGCAGGAGCGACACGCTTTCCGCGAGATGATCGTTGAGCGAGACCGCGACAAACTCCATGCTGACCTGGCCCGCTTCGATTTTCGAGATGTCGAGCAGATCGTTGACGATGTCGAGCACATGCTTGCCGGAATTGCCGATATCATGCGCGTATTCGAGATAGCGCGGGCTTCCGATCGGCCCGAACCGCTCTTCCACCATCATTTCGGAAAAGCCGATGATGGCGTTGAGCGGGGTGCGGATCTCGTGGCTGACACGGGCCAGAAAATCGCTCTTGTGCGAATTGGCCGTTTCCGCCGCGCGTTTGGCGTTGCGCAGCTCTTCTTCCGTGCGTTTCCATTGCGTGATGTCACGCAGCACGGCGCAATAGCCGTTGGAGCCGGACAGGCGTCCGATGGTCATGAACAATGGCAGAAAGCCGCCGGAGGCCTCGCGGCCGATCACTTCGCGTCCGTCATTGAGCACGCTTGAAACCCCATGCTCCGCAAGCCCGCTGACATAGTCGATCACAGCACGCTGGCTTTCATGAGCGAACAGCATGGCGAAAGGCTGCCTGAGGGTTTCGCTTTCATCATAGTTGAACAGCGCACAGGCCGATCCGTTCATCGAGCGGATGGTGCCGTCATTGTTGAGGATGACGACGCCGTCGGTGGCGGTTTCCAGGATGGAACGCAGTTCCTGGGCTTCGATCTCCAGCGCGCTTTCATGCTGCGCTGTTTCGACATCAGCCGCGTCGGCTTCGATATCCGGGACCATTGGCGCGGCAACGGCAACCAGAGTTGCCGCATGGTCGCTGGGCGACAGGGCCAGCAGCAGCGCGTGGCCGTTATCCCAGTTGACCGATCTGAGCCGGGCGGTCACCGCGCGCCTGCTTCCGTCGCCGCGGCGGACAAACATGCCGCCACTGTCCGCGGCGTCGTCGCCGACGGACCGCTCGAGCAAATGATCAAGTCCACCGCATGCGGCGAGCTCGGACAGGGTCTCATAGCCGGTCAGATCAAGGAATTCGGCATTGGCGTGGATCAGTTCGTCGCCGGAATGCACCAGCAGTGCGGCCGGGATCGCATCGATGATGCTGGCATCCAGGCCGGTTTGCATGACCTGCCGGGCCGGGAGCGCGAACGCCGACGGCAGCAGTGTGGCCGATGCTTCTGCCGGCTGCGCCGTTTGGGCCGGGGAGGGCTCCCGGTCTTCGGCTCCGCGCTCCTCAAACGGCACGTCGATATCACCGGTATCGGGCTGGTCGTCATTGACAGGCGTTTGCCGCTTGCCAAAGCTCTGAGGCGCTTCGGGAAGCGAAAGCGGTGCGGATTCGGTGCCGGTTTCAGGAGCCCGCGCCGGAGCGTCCGCATCAGATGCGGAGGTCTCGTTCAGGCGGGCGCCGATCTCGCGGAAGGCGGCCTGTTCGCCGGGTGAAAGGCTTTCCTTCGGCAGCCGCGGTCTCCGCGCTTCGAGGCTGATGATCTTGTCGCTGTCACGCCGCATCGGGGTTTCCACCAGGCGGATCGCGGGGCGCTCGCCGCGGAAGGGGTCGTCCTCTTCCGTGGTCGTCTCGTCTGCCCCGGCTTGGTCCGGCTCGGATGAACCGGTCATCCCGGTTTCTGCGTCATCGCCGCTGGCCTGTTCGTCCGCCGCGTCGGCCTCAACGCCGTCCATACGTGCCAGGTCTTCGATGTCCTGCTCGAGATTGCGCATCTCGAGGTCGGTTTCGTCCTCGGCGGACGTGACATCAGTCCCGGAAGGGACTGCCGGTTCCGCGACGATTGTGGTCGACACCGCCGATGCCGGAACACCACCTGGGACCAGCGCCAGTCCCAGTGCCTCGGGATCCTTGCGGGCCTCGCCGGTGCGGACGATGCCGAAACCCCGGAATCCATCGAAGTGGCGATCGCGGTTGTAGGTCGGCAGTGCCGCCAGGTCGACAGGTGTGACAAGGTCGGTTCCCTGGATCGGCCACAACACGGTCTTGCCCGACCAGGTGTCACGGCGATTGAGCAGGTCCGAGATGACATGATCGGGATCGAGGTTGAAGACCCGCGCCAGGTCAGGGAACTTCCGGCCGATAATATCCGCCGACTGCGGACCAACCGTGGCCGCAAACTCGGGCGAAACTTCGCTGAATTCACCGTTCCGGTTGATCTTCCAGACGAACCGCGCCGGCTTGCCATGTGGGTCAAACCGGAAACCTGATCCGGCAGCGACCGGCGCATCAACCCTTTCCTGCGCAGGCTTGTTGTCCGTGCTGACCGGGATATCCTGACCGGCAGTCTCTGCGGGAACATCCTGATCGGCAACCTCAGCGGGAACCTCTTCGGGCTCTGCCGCCTGGATCTCTTCAGCCTCGGTCTCATCGTTAGGCTGTTCAGACGCAGGCTCAAACTCGAGACCGCGCGCTTCGGCGAAGGGGGCCGGGACATCTTTCTGCTCAGCGGCTTCGCGTTCGGCCTTTGCCAGGCGCGCATTCAGCTCGTCACGGATCCGCCCGGTGTCAAAATAGGCCCGCTGCGGTTTCTCGGCTGCGGTCTCGTTTGGAGCTGCGGCTTTCGGCTCCGCTTCGGCTTCGGCTGCAATGTCCGCCGCCGGGCCGGCGTCGGCGATCTCGGCTTTGTCCGCCGGTTCGGTTCCGGTCTCGTCCACCGCATCCGTTGCGAGGTCCGGGCCTGCCGCGCCAACCGGTGCCATTTCAGTTTGGGCCATGTCAGCCTGGGCCGCGTCGGGAAGCACGTCGTCCGCGCTGTCGCTTGTGTCGTCGGTGACGGCCGGTTCGACGGCAAACAGAAGATGCAACACCGGATCATCCGCCAGTCTGCCGATCGCCGTCGGCATGGCTCCGCTGCGGGCCTGTGTCATGCGCTTGACCAGGCGGTCCTTGGCGCCCGCGACATCGGCAATCATCCGCGCGATGTCGGTCTCGGCCAGACCGATCTCGTTGAACGTGCTTGAGGCGGCCAGAACCTGGCCGCTCTGGTCGAGAACCGCCACATGGGTGCCGGTTCCCTCGAACCCGGCGATGATCTGCCTGGCGCGTGCACCGGGAGCCAGAACCTGCCCGGCCTGGCTGCTGGTCATCAGCAGGGCCTCGGCGCCGTCGGGCAGCGTGATGGTCTCCAGCGTTGCCGGCGCCATCGAACGCGTGAATCCGCTGGTCACCCGCATCATGAAATTCTGTGGGCGGCCGGTACGGTTGAGCCCGCTGACTGCGCTCTCGATCTGTCTCCTGGTCGACGACTGTCCGCCAAAGCCCTCATCCAGAACGTCATAGATGTTGGAGAAGCCGAACAGGTGTGCGGCTGCACCATTGGCCCACAAGACTTCGCCCAGGTCGCGGCTCAGCACGGCAACCGCATCGCCCTTGGCAAAGCGGTCGCGAACCGATGCATGAACGGCGAGATCTATGAACGGATAATGGTGAGCCTGCATGGGCGAAATTCCGGTTTTGGCTTGATTGCCCCCATTATGAGGGGGAATTAAGGTTTTATTAATAGCTTTGACGCCGTCACCGGTCCAGCGAAGCAGGCCGCAACCGCCGTGTTTTGTCCCGAAACGGTTAACGCATGGCGCGTTGCACAAATTATGTTGCAGTGCACAATAAGCTGTGCTATATAATCCTTGAAATCGAAACAGGGCCACGAACGGTCCTACTGATGCTTCAAGGAGAAGTGACATGGCGACCAAGAAAACCGCAACATCCGCAGAAATGTTTGAATTCCCGACATTCGACATGGGCAAGATGACTGACAGCTACCGCGAAATGGCTGACAAGTCGGTCAACCAGACCAAGGAAGCCTATGCCAAGGTCAAGACCGTTGCCGAAGACGCCACCAAGGCGATCGAAACCACGCTCGAAAACGCCCAGGCCGGTACGGTTGAACTGAGCCTCAAGGCCATCGACGCGGCTCGCGGCAACGCCGAGCATTCGCTGTCGCACATGGAAGCCCTGCTTGGCGTCAAGTCTGTTGCCCAGATGATCGAACTGCAGACCGGCTTCTTCCGCAAGCAGGCCGAAATGATGGTCGATCAGTCCAAGGCTTTCCAGGAAGCCGCCCGCAAGGTGGCCGAGGACGTTTCCAAGCCGGCCAAGACTGTCGCTGAAAAGGCCATGGTTGAAATCAAGGCTGCCTGAGTTCTTCAGGCATCGAAATGAAAAAAAGGCTGGACCCGGTGTCCGGCCTTTTTGCTGTCTGGTCCAGACTTCGATGCGAAACCGGTTTTGCCGATTTCGTAACGGGTAAATTGCGAAAACCGGGCGGAAACCTCTTGCAAAAATCAGCAGCGGACAGTATGTGAGCGCAATACCGCGGCTTGGATAAGATCCTTGGCCGCTGGCGTGCGGTTGTAGCTCAGCTGGTTAGAGCGCCGGATTGTGGATCCGGAGGTCGGTGGTTCGAACCCACCCAATCGTACCACTCTTTTTTCCTGACAAGATTTGCATTGCTGCGTGACCGATCACACGCGAAAAAGCGCGCAATGGCTTGCGCGCCCGCTTTCCTTCAGCACGGTTCCGATTGCCGGCGCGCGCACCGGCAGCTGGTCAGAATGCCTTGAATGTCAGGATCGTGTGGGTTCGTTCCACACCTGGAACAGTGTGGATATTGTCGGCGACAAACCTGCCGATATCGACATCATCCTCGATGTAGAATTTGGCCATCAGGTCGAACTGGCCGCTGACCGAGTAGATCTCGGATGCGATCTCGCGGTTGGCGATTTCGTCGGCCACCGTGTAGGCTTGGCCGAGCTTGCACTGAAATTCCACGAAAAAACACTGCATCGCTTGTCTCCTTCTGTCCGCAAGGGACCATATCCGCTTTTTACCTTGGAACCATGCCCGGCCTCCGGGCGCAAGGCACAATCGCCGCGGATTTAGTTTAGGCTTAAAAAATACTGGTAATCTTGGAAGCGGCTGCTAAGCTCTCGGCCAATGGCAGGAGTTGCAGCGGCCCGCGTTGACTTACAGACGTGAAGTCCGCTCTAACACTCTGACTTGATGGATGGATATTTCGCCCAACCGGTTTTTGCAGGGGCGCGCCATGCATCGTGTGCCGCAAGGGGATAAAGCTGCAGTGACCGGACCGCTACAAGGCCGGCGCTGCATAAAACACGGAGAGGAAGAACAATGAAAAAGACATTCATGGGATTGGCGACGGCTGCGTCGTTGCTGGCCGCCGTTTCGGTTGTCAGCGCTGACCCGCTCAAGGTCGGCATGATCACCACCCTGTCAGGTGGCGGTGCGTCACTGGGCATCGACGTGCGCGACGGTTTTGAGCTGGCGCTGAAGCAGTCGGGTCACACCGATATCGAGCTGATCATCGAGGACGACGCCCGCAAGCCCGATCTGGCGGTCCAGCTGGCCGACAAGCTGGTCCAGTCCGACAAGGTCGACGTGATGACCGGGATCATCTGGTCCAACCTGGCGATGGCCGTCATTCCGGGCGTCGTGGCCCAGGACAAGATCTATCTCTCCCCCAACGCCGGTCCGTCGCAGCTTGCTGGTGCCGGCTGCAACGCCAACTATTTCAATGTCGCCTGGCAGAACGACAACCTGCATGAAGGCATGGGCGCCTACGCCAACTCCGCTGGCTTCAAGAAGAGCTTCATCCTGGCGCCGAACTATCCGGCCGGCAAGGATGCGCTGACCGGCTTCAAGCGCTTCTTCAAGGGTGAGATCGTCAAGGAAATCTACACCCAGCTCGGCCAGACCGACTACGCTGCCGAAATCGCCGAAATCCGCGCTTCGGGCGCCGACAACGTCTTCTTCTTCCTGCCTGGCGGCATGGGCATTGCCTTCATGAAGCAGTATGCCGGCGCTGGCGTTGAAATCCCGCTGCTCGGACCGGCCTTCTCGTTCGACCAAGGCATCCTGCAGGCCGTTGGTGAAGCCGCCCTTGGCGTCAAGAACACCTCGCAATGGTCCAAGGATCTCGACAACGAGACCAACAAGGCCTTCGTCGAAACCTTCCAGGCCGAGTATGGCCGCCTGCCGTCGCTCTATGCCAGCCAGGGCTTCGACACCGCCAACCTGCTGATCTCGGCCATGGATGCGGCCTCGATTTCCGACAAGGATGCGTTCCGCGCAGCCCTGAAGGCCGCCAACTTCAAGTCGACCCGTGGTGCTTTCAAGTTCGGACCCAACAACCATCCGATCCAGAACATCTATGTTCGCGAAGTGGTCAAGGAAGGCGACGTCTACACCAACAAGCTGGTTGGTGTTGCGCTGGAAAACCACAGCGACGCCTACGCCGCCGATTGCAAGATGTAAGCATCTGCCGTCAGTGCCGGGCGGGCCTTCAAGGTCCGCCCGGTTTCATTTTCTTGCACCAATGCATGTCGCGTCCAAATGGTGACATTTGAGCGATAACGTACATGCATCAATTCAAGGCGGTACAGCGTCCCTTGCGCATTCAATTGAACGCGCGGCGCTGTAGTGCGAGCCCGGTAGACAGATGATTTCTGCCCTGTTTTTCGAACAACTCCTCAACGGTCTGCAACTCGGCGTCATGCTGTTTCTGATGGCGGCCGGCCTGACCCTGATTTTCGGCGTCATGGGGCTGATCAACCTTGCCCATGGCTCGCTGTTCATGGTCGGCGGCTTTGTCTGTGCCGCGGTCGCGGCCTGGACCGGATCCTTCTGGATCGGGCTGATCGCCAGCCTTGCAGCCGCAGCCGCACTCGGCGCGTTGGTCGAGATCGTGGTGATCCGCAGGCTCTATGACCGCGACCACCTTGACCAGGTGCTGGCCACCTTCGCGCTGGTGTTGATGTTTTCCGAAGGCGTCCGCTTTGTCTTTGGCTCCTTCCCGCTCTATCTCGATCCGCCGGCCTTCCTGTCCGGCCCGGTGACACTTCCCGGCGGGATGCTTTATCCCGCCTACCGGCTGGCGATCATCATCGCCGGCCTTATCGTTGCCGCCGGGCTCGGCCTGCTGATCAGCCGCACCCGGCTTGGCATGCAGATCCGCGCCGGCGAGGCCGACCGCGAGATGATTGCCGCACTGGGCGTCGATATCCGCTTTCTCTACACGGTGGTCTTTGCCCTTGGGGCAGCACTTGCGGGATTGGCCGGTGCCCTGATCGGTGCCATCCAGTCGGTGCAGATTGGCATGGGCGAGCCGGTTCTCATCCTCGCCTTTGTCGTCATCGTCATCGGCGGCATCGGCTCGATCAAGGGCGCCCTGGTGGCAGCCCTGATCGTCGGGCTGGTCGACACCATGGGACGCTTCCTGCTGCCGACGCTTCTGGCCGGTGTGATGGAAGCATCCGCCGCGCGCGGTGTCGGTTCGGCGCTGGCCTCGATGCTGATCTACCTGTTGATGGCCATCGTGCTTGTCTTCAAGCCAAAAGGGTTGTTTCCAGCCAATGCCTGAGTTTGTCACCGAACATCGTCTCAATATCGTGCTGGCGTTGATCCTGCTCGGCGGGCCGCTGATCGCGCATTTCGCCGACGAGCCGTTTCTGGTCACGCTGGCCACCCGCGCCACCATTCTGGCGCTGGCCGGGGTCGGCCTCAACATCGCGCTCGGGCTTGGCGGACTGGTCTCCTTTGGCCACGCCGCCTTCTTCGGTCTCGGCGGCTATGCGGTGGGGATTCTCGCCAGCCACCACCAGAACTACGAACCGCTGATGACCGCCCCGTTTTTGATCAACGGCACCAACCAGATGCTGGTCTTGTGGCTGGTCGCAATTGTTGTGAGCGGCCTGGCGGCGCTGGTGATCGGCGCGCTCAGCCTCAGGACGTCGGGCGTCTATTTCATCATGATCACGCTCGCCTTCGCCCAGATGATCTATTATTTCGCCATCTCCTGGCCCGCCTATGGCGGCGAGGACGGGTTGTCGATCTATGTCCGCAACGCGTTCCCCGGCCTCAACACGCTGCGTCCTTTGGATTTCTTCCTGCTCTGTTACGCCGTGCTGATCGTGGTGCTCGTCGCCCAGTGGAAGATGACCGGGGCGCGCTTCGGTGTGGCCTTGCAGGCGGTGCGGCAGAACGAGGGCCGCGTTGCCGCTCTTGGCCTGTCGCCCTACCGGATCCGGCTGGCGGCCTTTGTCCTTTCGGGCATGGTGACCGGGCTGGCCGGTGCGCTCTATGCCGATCTCAACCGTTTCGTCAGCCCGTCGATGATGTCGTGGCACCTGTCGGGCGAGATCATGGTGTTCATCATTCTTGGCGGCGTGGCGCGGCTGTTCGGCCCGGTGGTCGGCGCCTGCCTGTTCGTCTTGTTCGAGCATGTTTTCGGCAGCTTCACCGATCACTGGCAGTTCTTCCTCGGCGCGGCATTGCTCGCGGTCGTGCTGTTTGCCCGTGGCGGCTTCATAGGTCTGGTAGCGGGGAGGGCGCGTCATGACTGAACCGGTATTGTCGCTTTCGGGCCTGAGCAAATCCTTTGGCGCGCTGAAGGTCACCGACGGCGTCGAGCTTGATCTCAGGCCCGGCGAAATCCATGCCCTGATCGGTCCCAACGGGGCAGGCAAATCGAGCCTGATCAAGCTTGTTGCCGGAGAGCTTGCCGCCGATGCCGGCTCGATCCGCTTTGATGGCCATGAGATCAGCGAGCTCGATCAGACCGCCCGCGCCCGTCTCGGCCTGACCCGCACCTTCCAGGTGTCCTCGCTGATTCCCGAATTCTCGGCGCGCGGAAACGTCATGTTCGCCGCCCAGGCGCGCCGCCGGTCTGTGTTCGGTTTCTTCCGTCAGGTTGCCCGCGACAAGGAGCTGATCGGCGAGGCGATGGAAGCACTCGAGCGTGTCGGACTGGCCGATCGCGCCGGCGTCCGTGTGAGTGAATTGTCCCACGGCGAAAAGCGGCTTCTGGAAATCGCCATGGCGCTGGCCATGCGGCCGCGTATTTTCCTGATGGACGAACCGATGGCCGGTCTCGGACATGAAGGCTCCGCCAAGCTGATCGATTTCCTCGACAGGCTCAGGACCGAAGCGCCGATCCTGCTGATCGAGCATGACATGGACGCTGTCTTCCAGCTCGCCGACCGCATCTCGGTACTGGTCGCCGGAAAGATCATCGCGCGCGGCAAGGCCGACGACATCCGCAACCATGCTGAAGTCCGCACCGCCTATCTCGGGGAGGACGCGGCATGAGCCTTTTGCAGGTCAGCAAACTCGAGGCTTTCTACGGTGCCTCGCAGGCCCTGTTCGGTGTCGATCTGGAGATCGCCGAGGGCGAGCTGGTGGCGCTGATGGGCCGCAACGGCATGGGCAAGACCACCACAGTGCGTGCCATCACCCGCATGCTGCGCACCACCCGTGGCCAGATCCGCTTCGATGGCCGGGATCTCTCGGTCCTGCCGTCGTTCCGGGCCGCAAGGCTGGGCATCGGTCTGGCACCGGAGGGGCGGCGCTGTTTCGCCAACCTTTCGGTGGCTGAAAACCTGATGGCGTCGGCCCGCTCGGGGCCTTGGGATATCGACAAGGCCACCGACCTGTTCCCGCGGCTGGGCGAACGGATGAGCCAGAGTGCGTCCACGTTGTCGGGCGGCGAGCAGCAGATGCTGGCGATTGCCCGGGCGCTGTTGACCAATCCGCGCCTGCTCATTCTCGACGAGGCGACGGAAGGGCTGGCGCCGGTGGTGCGTCAGGAAATCTGGGCGGCGATCGCGCGGCTGAAACAGGGCGGCCAGTCGATCCTGGTGATCGACAAGGCATTCTCCGAACTTCGTGCTGTCGCCGACCGCTGTGTTATTCTCGCCCGTGGCGAGACGGCCTGGACCGGAACGCCGGCCGGATTGACCCGCGACGTCGAGACCGAGTTCCTCGGCGTCTGAGGGGATTCAGGGAAAGCGAAAACCCGCTTTCCCTGTGCAGTTCATTCGGGATGGCCCTATTCGGCGGCTTCCCGGGTGACCACCAGTTTCGGCGGCATTCCGCCCGACTGTTTTTCAAGCTGAGCCAGCCGGTTCCGCAGGGCCGAGATTTCCTCGGCATTTTCGCCGATGGCCACCGTCATCGCTTCCGGCTCCATGGTCTCGATCTCGTCTTCCTTGGGGCCGACGAAGCGGCCGAAAATCCAGCCCAGGAGCCGCGACAGATCATCCATGATCAGGAAGAACGACGGCACCACGACCAGGCTGAGAACTGTCGAAACAATGATGCCGCCAATCACCGCGATCGCCATCGGCGCGCGGAACGATCCGCCTTCACCGACACCGAGCGCACTCGGCAGCATGCCCGCCGACATGGCGATCGAGGTCATCACGATCGGCCGGGCGCGCTTCTGGCCGGCTTCGATCATCGCTTCCACCCGGTCGCGCCCCGTTCTGATCAGCTCGACCGCGAAATCGACCAGCAGGATGGCGTTCTTGGTGACAATGCCCATCAGCATCAGGATGCCGATCAGCACCGGCATCGACAGCGCATTGTTGGTCAGGATCAGGCCCGCTGCAACGCCGCCGATGGCCAGCGGCAGCGAGAACAGGATGGTGAACGGCTGGATCACATCCTTGAACAACAGGATCAGCACGGTCAGCACCAGCAGCAGCCCCATCAGCATGGCATTGAGAAAGCTCTGCATCAGCTCGTTCTGAACTTCCGCGTCACCCGATTCCAGCACCTGAACCCCGGCCGGCAATTCGGTCGACTTGACCACCTCGTTGAACCTCTCCTTCGCCGTGTCCAGCGCCACGCCGATGGGCAGGCTGGCGCCGATGGTCGCCTGCCGCTCGCGGTTGAAGCGCTTGATGGTGGAGGGGCCTTGGGTAATGACGATGTCGGCCACGGTCTTCAGCGGAACCGAAACGCCCTTGGACGTCTGCACACGCAGGTTTCCGATACGGTCGATATCCGTCCGGTAGACCGGATCAAGCTGTACCCGGATCGGGATCTGGCGGCTGTCGAGCGAGATCTTGGCCAGCGCCGCATCGACATCGCCGATGGTGGCAACCCGAACGGTTTCGGCAATCTGGGTGGTGGTGACACCGAGCCGCGCGGCCTCTTCCAGCCGTGGACGGATCTGGACCTCGGGCCGCGGCAACGAGCCGGACACACTGACGCTCGACAGCACCTCTTCGGCCTTGAGTTTGGGTTCCAGAATGGTAACGGCCCGGTCGATGGCCGCGTCATCGGTCGAAATCACGTTGTAGCTCAGGTCGCGCTCACCGCGATCGTTGAGCTTGTAGGCCCGGATATCTGGAATGGCGACGAGCTTGTCGAAAATCTCGGCCTCGATTTCCGCCTGGGTCCGGGTCCGTCCGAGGACCTCCATGCGGGGCAGCGACGACGACACGAACGGCACCGCATCGGCAAGGCCGTTAACGACTTTCTTGACGATGGAGTGCTCGATCTTTTCGAGCATCACCGAGACCGAGGCCCGGCGGATATCGAGTTCGCCGCGCGGCGAGGTGCCACCCAGAATGAACACGCTCTTCACCCCGTCGACGTCCTTGATGAGATCGCGCATGGCCTGCGTGGTGGCGTCGGTGTCGGCCAGCGTGGCGCCGGGCGGCAATTCAACACTGATGCTGACACGCGAGACGTCTTCAGGCGGCAGGAACGAGCCCGGGACCTGGGCCATGAAGTGGACGGCAACCACCAGTGAGCCGATGGCCGCAAGCAGGGTGGTGTATCTCCAGCGCAGGGTCCTGGAGATGAACCAGGTGTAGCCGCGCATGATCGGCCCGCCGCCTTCGGCCTCTTCATGGGCGTCGCTGTCGCGCATCAGGTAGGCAGCCATCATCGGCGTGATCAACCGCGCAACCAGGAGCGAAAACATCACCGCGACCGCCACCGTCATGCCGAACTGAATGAAATACTGTCCCGGAATGCCCGGCATGAACGACACCGGCACGAACACCGCAATGATGGTGAAGGTGGTGGCGATCACCGCCAGCCCGATCTCGTCGGCAGCTTCCACCGAGGCGCGGTAGGGCGTCTTGCCCATGCGGATATGGCGCGAGATGTTCTCCACCTCGACGATCGCGTCATCGACCAGAATCCCTGTCGCAAGCGTGATGGCGAGCAGGCTGACTAGGTTGAGCGAGAAACCGAGCAGGTCCATCACGTAAAAGGTCGGGATCGCCGACAGTGGCAGCGCGATGGCCGCGATCAGCGTTGCGCGCCAGTTCCTGAGGAACAACAGCACCACCAAGACCGCCAGCAACGAGCCTTCGACCAGCGTGTGCAGCGCCGATTCATAATTGCCGTAGGTGTAAAACACCGTGTCGTCGACCGGAACCAGCTCGACATCGGGGTGTTTCGCCCGGATCTCGTCAAGCGTTTTGGTCACCACTTCAGCGACCGAAACCTCGCTGGCGCCCTTCGACCGGAACACCGCGAAGGAGACGACCTGGTCGCCATTGAAACGTCCGAAAGATCTCAGCTCTTCATAGGTGTCGTGAACCACGCCCAGATCGCCGAGACGGACAAAGCGCCCGTTTGCCAGCGCGATGGTGGTCTTGGCCAGGGACTTGGTGTCCTGGGCGTCCCCGAGGGTCCGGATTGCCTGTTCGCGGGCGCCGATCTCGCCGCGTCCGCCGCCCAGATTGGCGTTGGTGGCCCTGAGCTGACGGTTCACATCGGCTGCGGTGATGCCGTAGGAATCAAGCCGCGCCGGGTCGAGTTCAACGCGGATTTCCCGGTCGGCGCCGCCGTAACGGTCGACCTTGCCGACGCCGCGCTGACCCTGCAGCGCCCGCTTGACGGTGTCGTCGACAAACCAGGAGGATTCCTCGAGCGTCATCCCGGGCGCATGGACCGCAAAGGTCATGATGGCCTGGCCTTCGACATCGACGCGGGTGACGATCGGTTCTTCCACCGCGCCGGGCAAATCGCCGCGGACCCCGTCGATGGCGTCCTTGACGTCCTGCACCGCCTGGTCGGTCGGCACTTCCATGCGGAAGATCACGCTGGTTGTCGAGATCCCGTCGGAGACGGTGGAGGCGATATCGTCGACCCCGGTGATCCCGGCCACAGCATCCTCGATCTGCTTGGTGACCTGCGCTTCCATTTCCGAAGGGGCTGCGCCGGATTGCACCACGGTGATGGCCACCAGCGGCACGTCGATATTGGGAAACCGGGTGATCGGCAGGGTGAAAAAGGATTGAATGCCGACAATGGTCAACAGCGCGAATGCCAGGATCGGCGCGATCGGATTGCGGATGGCCCAGGCTGAAAAATTCATGTCGGGTGCCTCACTCGGTGATCGCGGCAACCGGGCCGCTGTCGGTTTCTTCCACCGGCGAGATCCGGTCGCCGTCGCGCACGAAGGCGCCGGCCTTGGCAACGATCAGGTCGCCGCGCGCAAGGCCGTCACTGACTTCCACCATTCCGCCTTCGCGAATGCCGGTGGTCACTGTCGTGAGCTTGGCGATGCCATCCTCGATCTTGAGGACATCGGCTCCATTGCCGTTCATGTTGACCGAGGTCACCGGCACAATGATCGCCTTGCGCTCGGCGACGATGATGTCGGCGTCGGCAAACATGCCCGCCCGCAAGTTGGCGTCATCCTTGATTTCAATCCGGGCCAGGCCCAATCGTGTCGTGGTGTTCAGCGTCGGTTCGATCAACCGGACGGTTCCGGCAACCGGCTTTGCCGCGCCAATCAGGTGGATCTCCGCGGTCTGGCCTTCGGCGATTCGGTGCATGTCCGCCTCGGAGATGTCGGCCCGCATTTCAAGCCGGCCATCCTTGATGATCGTGAACAGCGGGCCTGCGGCGCCACTGGCGATAGCGCCCACGCGCGCGCCGCGGGCCGAGACAATGCCCGATACCGGTGCCTTGACTTCGGTGCGCGCCAGCCGCAGCTCGACGTCCTTCACCTGCGCGTCAATCAGCGCGATATCGGCCTCGGCCACCTTGACCGATTCCTCCACCGAGCGGATCCGCGCCAGCGCCGCGGTCGCCTGGGCTTCGGCCTGTTCGGCCTGCACGGTAGAATAGGTGCCCTGGTCGGCAAGTTTCCGGGCCCGGTTGCCGGCCTTGACGGTTTCCTGGGCGGTTGACTGGACTTCGGCCAGTTGCGCGCCAAGCTGGGCGATCGCGGCAACCGCCTTGGCGCGGTTGGCGTCAAGCTGGCTGCGTTGCAGGATCAACTGGTCTTTCGAAAGTGTGGCCAACACCGATCCGGCCTCGACCCGGTCGCCGATATCCGCCTTGAGGCTTTCAATCGCCAGCCCTTCGACCTGCGGCGCCACCAGCACCTCCTCGACCGCGGTGATCATGCCGTTGGCCAGGACCCGGTCGGTGATCGGTGCTTCATCCGCCCTCACGGCAATGATCGCCGGCGGCAGGGCGCCGGCAGAGGCGGCATTTTCCGCCTCGGCCGCGATGGCTGGAAAGGCTGAAAGAAGGGGGAGCGTGAGCAAAAAGGCAAGTACAGGGCGCATAGCTGATCCGGTCATACGGCGGGTTTGGCGGGAGAAGCGAAGATGGTGTCGTGCAATGTCGAGAGCACAAGTTCTCCGAGTGCTGCGGATTGTTCGGGGCTGACGCACTCGCGGGCGCAATATTTGCGTTGGGCAAAGCCGTGGACGAGCAGCATCATCAGGTGCGCGCGTGTTGCGTAGGCTTCCAATGCAGCGGCGCTGTCGTCGCCGTGAATCCGGATCAGTGCCTTAATCACGTTGTCGCGCACGGTGTCGTCCATGGTGCGCATCAGTGTGGCGATCTCCGGAGAGCGGAAGGACGCGGACTGCACTTCGCTCCACAACGCGGCATCTTCCAGAGGCAGCGTCTCGATGCGTTCGCGCAACAGCGTCATGAACATCGCGCCGGGATCCGATGCGGTGTTGACCGCATCAAAGACCGCTTCGATCTCGGTCAGGTCGCGTTTGACCAGTGCGGTGATGATGGCGTCCTTGGAGGGAAAATACCGGTAGAAATTGCCGACGCTCATTTGCGCGGCCTGCGCCAGGTCCTGCATCGACGTGCCGTCAAAGCCGTTCAAGGCGAAGACGGACTTCACCTTGTCGAGGATATCCGAGGCGCGATTGTTCGCAGTGGTGGCCGTGGCGGTGTCCATGGGACGGTCCTTGGGAATATCAATGCACTTAAGAGCAGGCAGTACGCACAGCGACATCTCCGTCGATGGGTAAAATCCCGACGGTCAGCCCTCTGCCTTCACCCGCCAATGTAGTGAATGAATATTCATTCATCAAGTCCCCCGGTGACGAAACCTGCGCAAATGCGGCTTCGGCGCGACAATTCTCGCTGCATGGTTACCGAAGATGAAGGCGCGGTCAGGCCTCCGGCGTCCCTTGCCGCTGGCCACAAAAAAAGGCGGCCCTGACGGCCGCCTCTTTGTCATTGTTTTGCCGCTTACTCGGCGGCGTCGGTATACTCCGACATCGGCGGACAGGAGCAGACCAGGTGGCGGTCGCCATAGACATTGTCGACCCGGTTGACCGGGGCGAAATACTTGGCGTTGCGGATCGCCCCGGCCGGGAAACAGGCTGCTTCACGGTCGTAGGGCCGGTTCCATGGCCCGACCAGATCCTCGATCGTGTGCGGCGCGTTCTTGAGCGGGTTGTTCTCCCGGTCCAGCGTGCCGTCCTCGATGGCTTGCGCCTCTTCACGGATCGCCAGCATCGCTGCACAGAACCGGTCGAGTTCGGCCTTGACCTCGGATTCCGTCGGCTCGATCATCAGCGTGCCGGCCACCGGCCAGCTCATGGTCGGAGCGTGGAAGCCGCAATCGATCAGCCGCTTGGCAACGTCATCGACGGTCACCCCGGCGCTTGCCACCAGCGGCCGTGTGTCAAGAATGCACTCATGCGCCACCCGGCCCGCGGACGAGGTGTAGAGCACGTTGTAGGCGCCCTTCAGCCGTGCCGCGATGTAGTTGGCGTTCAGGATCGCGATCTTGGTTGCCTGGGTCAGGCCTTCACCGCCCATCATCAGGCAATAGGCCCAGGAGATCGGCAGGATCGACGCCGAGCCGAACGGAGCGGCAGACACCGCGCCGGGCTTGCCGTCGGTCTGGCAATGCCCTGGCAGATACGGTGCCAGATGCGCCTTGACCCCGATCGGGCCCATACCCGGTCCGCCGCCGCCATGCGGAATGCAGAAGGTCTTGTGCAGGTTGAGGTGGCTGACATCCGCGCCGATATCGCCCGGCCGCGCCAGCCCGACCAGCGCATTGAGGTTGGCGCCGTCGAGATAGACCTGGCCGCCATGCTTGTGGGTGATGGCGCAGACATCGGTCGCCGTCTCCTCGAACACCCCGTGGGTGGACGGATAGGTGATCATGCAGGCAGCGAGATTGTCCGAGTGCAGTTCCGCCTTGGCGCGGAAATCATCGAGGTCGATGTCGCCGTTTTCACGGGTTCCCACCGCGACAACGGTCATGCCGGCCATCTGTGCAGACGCCGGGTTGGTGCCATGCGCCGAAGTCGGGATCAGGCAGACATGCCGGTGCGTGTCACCATTCGCCCGGTGCCAGGCGCGGATCGACATCAGCCCGGCATATTCGCCCTGCGCGCCCGAATTGGGCTGCATCGAGATCGCATCATAGCCGGTGATCTGGCACAGCTTGTCCGACAAATCGTCGATCATCTGCTTGTAGCCGAGCGCCTGATCGGCCGGCGCAAACGGATGAATATCGGCGAATTCCGGCCAGGTGATCGACAGCATTTCAGCCGTCGCGTTGAGCTTCATGGTGCACGAGCCGAGCGGGATCATGGTCCGGTCGAGCGCCAGATCCTTGTCCGACAGCCGCCTTATGTAACGGGTCATCTCGCTTTCGGCGCGGTTCATGTGGAAGATCGGATGCTCGAGATAGCGCGACTTGCGCACCATCGGGTCGGTGATGATCGGCTCGGCGAGAAGATCCTTGAACTTCAGGTCTCCGCCAAAGGCCCGCCACACGGCTTCCACCGTTTCCGGGCGCGAGACTTCGTCAAGCGCGATGCCGATGCGGTCATCGCCGACCTTGCGCAGATTGATGCCTTCGCGCCGCGCGGCTTCGAGGATCTCGGCCTGATGGCCTTCGGCAAACACGGTCACGGTGTCGAAAAAGATCGACGGGTCGATGATGAAATCGAGTTGCTTCAACCCGGCCGCAAGAGTGGCGGCCTTGACGTGCACCCGACCGGCAATCGCCCGCAATCCCACCGGTCCGTGGAAGACGGCATACATCGAGGCGATGACCGCCAGCAGCACCTGCGCGGTGCAGATGTTCGAGGTCGCCTTTTCGCGGCGGATGTGCTGCTCGCGGGTCTGCAACG
>Ga0189291_100257_pt1 | contig 30218 bp, 29 predicted proteins | sample UW1redminimetaG_FD_130331 | JGI IMG/M metagenome (GOLD analysis project Ga0189291, IMG submission 130331) | Marine microbial communities from the Costa Rica Dome - UW179B-red mini metaG | ecosystem: Environmental > Aquatic > Marine > Oceanic > Photic zone | place: Costa Rica: the Eastern Pacific... | reverse complement strand
GTTTTATCAAGAGACGTTGCGAATCAGCGAATCTTCCCCGCGCTGGACATTTCGAAAAGCAGTACACGCCGGGAAGAGCTGCTGTTAGATCCGAAACATTTAGACAAAATAAGAGCTTTGCGCCGGGCGCTCAGTGGTCTCAAACCGCTGGAGGGCACGAGAAAGCTGGTTGAGTTGCTTGAGAAATACCCCACAAATGCCGAGCTTCTGAACAGCATCCCCGGAACGCACACCGATTGAATCTGCGATACGAGGTCAGGCCTGCGAGAAAGCCGCAAAAGTGATCTCGCTGGAATCCTCGCATGTCAGGTTGGCAATGATGGCCTTGCAGCTGGCCAGATCTTTTATTTCGGTTATTTGGGTAACCTGGGCCTCTTTTCTGGAGTCATCGAGGGATTAGGAGGGCGTAAACATGCAAATCGGAGTGATCGCAGACACCCGCAGCAAGATGCGTCCCGAAGCCCTGGAGGTTTTGGAAGGCTCGGATCTGATTCTTCATCGTTCAACGCGCAATCAGGCTGGTTCGCCAGTTTGAGCAAAACCAGCCAGTCTCCACATAAGGCCATCGAGCGCTAAACGGAACACGAATTAATGGCTAATGGACAGTTTCGGCAGCTTCACGTGGAAGAAGGACTTGATTTTGGCTTTGAGTGACACTGCCATCTGCGCGATATATTCGCTTCGTTCCTGCGATGCAAGCTTTGTGTAGTAATCAATGTCGATAGTGCCCTGTTCGTTCAGTTTCGGAGCCTGATAAGTCATGGTGGTGTGTCCTGGTTCGATAAGTGAGTATCTTCTACAGGACTTATGGTAATGAGTACGAGGCTCTTGAAAAAGCGATCCTTTCTCATCAGACTGATGAATTAATCTCATCAGTCGAGCGAAGTTATGCGCCACCTGCCACCCCTGAATGCGCTTCGGGTATTTGAATCAGCGGCTAGACACCGCAGCTTTGTCGCAGCTGGCAAGGAACTTTTCGTGACGTCATCGGCGGTCAGTCATCAGGTGAAGACACTTGAAGAATATTTAGGGCTTTCACTGTTTGATCGAAGCAGGCGAGCGGTGACGTTAACCCCTGAAGGCGAGCAATATCTCTCATCGGTCAGGCATGCGTTCGATGAGATTGAAATGGCCACCCAACGACTGACCGCGAACCAGGAATCCAACGTGGTCAAGATCAGTGTTGCCCCCAACTTCCTAACCCGCTGGCTGATGCCACGCATGGCACGATTCCAGGCCCTATACCCGGATATTGAGCTGGAAATTAATGCGTCCATGGGGCTGCTGGATTTCGATCGCACCAGTACCGATATGGCGGTTTATTTCGGGAATGGTGAGTGGGACGATATTGAAGTGCATTTCCTGCGCAAAGTTATGCTGGTTCCGGTGTGTAGCCCGCGGCTACTGGACGGTGAGTTGCCGCTGGAGAAGCCTGAAGACTTGGCTAAACACACTCTGATTTATGTCAGCAAACGGAAGTGGGAGTGGGAGAACTGGCTGGAACAATCAGGCGTGGATTTTATATCCGCCCGGGGCAGCTTACAGATGTCCAGCGGGCAACTTGCCACGGCGGCGGCCCAAGAGGGCCTTGGAGTGGCGCTGGCTGATAGCACCCTGACGTCCCGTGAGATTAAATCGGGGAAGTTGGTGGTGCCTTTCGACATCCAATTGGATACGAATCGGGCCTTCTATCTGGTCTACCGCAAGCAACGTCCGCTGACCATCGGAATGAAAGCCTTCAAGGAGTGGCTGATGAGCGAGATATAGGGAGCCCTCGGGCCTGATTCTGGGAGGAAAACCGGGACAGAAACGGCTTAAACTCGGGGCGGCTCAGATGAATGTCCAGGCCAAGACCCGCGTAATCTTATTTCCCTGCTTCATCTCAATTTCCCTTATATCGACTGCACCAAGCTTACGAATCAACTTCTTTGCGGGCTTAACATTGTCGGCTTTTGAAACCAGGCTGGTAAACCAGCGACATTGAGTTGAATACGCCTGGCTTTCTCTTATCAGCTTTTTCAGAAACAGCTGCTCACCCCCCTTGCACCAAAGCTCTGCTCCCAGACCGCCAAAATTCAGAGTAGGGGATTCGGATTTTGTTTTTTGTTCACCGCGACTGCGAGCAAGGTTATTGAGTTTTAGCCGGCTACCTTTCATCGCGTCATCGAGAGATGCATGGAAAGGCGGGTTGCATACGCTGACGTCAAAGAACTCACCAGCTTGGATGATCCCTTCGAACATGTGGTTTTTATCGTGCTGGGTGCGGAGCGTGAAGCGACCTTTGAGTGTGGGGTTGTTGGTGACGATTGTGGCTACGTTCGCAAGCGACTCCGTATTGATGTCGCTACCGACACACTGCCAGCCGTAAATTTGGCAGGCCAGCAGCGGGTAGATGCCATTGGCTCCCGTCCCTATATCCAGCAGCTTGATGCTGGGCTGATCAAGCCCGGGCAAGTCAGCGATGTAATGGATATAGTCGGCCCTGCCCGGGATTGGAGGGCAAAGTGCCCCGTCCGGAATGTCCCAAGCGACAATGTTGTAGTATCGGTTTAATAACGCGGCGTTGAGAGTTTTTACTGCCAATGGGTCTGCGAAATCGATGGAAAGGTTGCCATGAGGGTTCGTTTTCACATGGGGGGCTAGTGCCGGGTGGGTTTCTACGAGAGCTGGGAGGTCATAGCCCTGATTGTGCAGATTCCTCGGGTGTAGATCCTTGCGAGCAGGCTTTGTGGAAATCGGAACAGGATTATTTTTTTGGTTCATAAGCAGGGGGAAACTGTGACAGACCTATTTTTCGGGGCTTTCGCGTAGGTTCTCTGTGTAGATGAATTGCGAACAGGCGTTTACGAAAGTCATCGGATGGCAAAGTTGCATGCTATCACTCAAACGGTTGTTACACATTTCTGGAAGTTAAACATGTACTTCATGAATACATGTTCTAATCTGGTCGACAAGAGTGAGCGTTTGGTTAATCGGGTAACCTGGTTCGCTTTCCCGGAGTCATTCCCCGCTCCCACTCAGCTTCGTCTCCTGGCGCCGGAAGAAACCGGCCAAACTCGATCATCTGAGTGGCTGGAATGTCCTGCAGGTAGATCCACACGTCCTCAGCAGTTATGCCCGCAATTCGGGCTATCTCTTCAAGCATCTGGCTCATCAGGGCCTGCTTGACCTCGGTATTGCGGCCCTGCCGGATCAGGCCGTGCACATACACCTGGGGCGCGGTGTTCACGCTGCCACCGACAAAGTGATCGCCCTCATCGGTAGAAAAAAACCAAACCTGGGCAAAGAAACGGGGCGCTCCTGTTTGTGTGCTGTGGGCCGTTGTTATGGCCTCCGCGATCTGTGATTTCTGCTGCTGCGACAGAGAAAGATTCGCGACCGTGACGGTATAAGTGGGCATGGGGGAATCCTACCGGGAGTGACATGTATTTACCTGTTCTGGCCGACGTTGAGAATCAGGTGGTCTTGTTTCACTATAGCAATGCTTACCTGCATGGCCATACGCACGGGCCGGGTTGGCGTCATTGGGGAATCTGGAGGGCGTAGGCATGCAAATCGGAGTGATCGCAGACACCCACAGCAAGATGCGTCCCGAAGCCCTGGAGGTTTTGGAAGGCTCAGATCTGATTCTTCATGCCGGTGACGTGGGGCGGGACGAGGTTCTGGAAGCGCTGGAGCAGATCGCCCCCTTGGTTGCGATCCGTGGCAATATCGACAAAACCGGCCGCGCAGCCACTCTTCCCGATGTTCAGGATCTGGAATTCCTCGGCCAGGCTTTTTACATGCTCCACGACGTCAAAACCCTCGACCTCGATCCGCAAGGCCGTTACCGCGTGGTCATCGCTGGGCATTCCCACAAACCCCGTAATGAATGGATTGGAGATGTGCTTTATTTCAACCCAGGCGGCGCCGGGCCCCGGCGTTTTACTCTGCCGATCACGGTGGGGCGGCTGCAGGTGAGTGAGGGCGGTGTGGTTGGTGAGATTGTTGAACTGCCGGTTTGATGAGTTGGAAGAACCGGGGCAGATCTGTTTGATCGCGCGGGTTGATTCCTTCCTGATTATTTTGGAAACTCCGCTAGGTATTGCAGCGGCAGGAGCCAGTGAAGGCGATCCTGCGCAAAGATGGACAAATCTCCCTCAAGGACAGAAGGAGCAAAGGAATGAGCAAGAAAGTTGTTTTATTAGGTGATGTGGGTACTGATCACTCCGGGTTCCCACCAACCCCGGTAATCGCCGGTTCCTCCGATGTGTTGATTGATGGCAAACCTGTTGCCCGCGTTGGTGATCCCCTCGCACCACATTCCAAACCCAAGCATCCGCCTCATCCACGGGCTATAGCAGCGCGGTGGCTGGTGGCCAGGTTGTGTATGGTGCATCCAACCCATTCTTCGAAGTAGACCCGCGGATGGTCGGGTCTCGCGCTTCTGCCCTTACTTCGGTCTGATCTTGTTGTTTCCACCCGGTCGGATGGCAGGGGTAAAGGCGGATTCCATTTTAAAGCTGATGGCACCGCCGGCAAATTAAGCCCCAGATCACAATCCCGTCGCTTTGATATTTGGCTCTGAAATCGCCGAAACGCCGATGCGCTCGGCCAGGTAATCGCAAAAGTGTTGGGCGACGTCCTGACCGTCAAGGTCTTCGGCGATGGTGATCTTGTTTTGCTGGTTATCAACCGCAATAAGCTTGAAGTGTTCCACTTTGTCCACGCCCTGGCCCGTGCTACCCGTGCGCTTGATTGCCAAATGCCTAACCTGATTCATGGCCAGCTTGCGGCTGCGTACAGGCAGATAGAGCCAGCTTCTTAACGTACGAATTCCGTGGCGGTCGATACGAACGACCAGGCGGTTGAAGGGCAGGTACAAAGCCGCAGCACTTGCGGCGATGGCCACCAACACAAAGGGGATGGTGAACAGACCCGCTAGCAAGCCAAAGCCCCCGCCCGAGAAAGCGGACATCAGCATCATTGAGCTGGCAAAGCCGAAACCGCCGGCAAAAAACCAGGCGAATAAGGTGAGCACTTTATTGCGGAACATGGGGAAGCGCATTTTTATCTGATGGCCATAATCCTGGTAGTGCATGGCCCGGGAAAGGCCAGGCAGATCCAACCGCCCCGACTGTATGGCTTCTTTAGCGGCCCGTGATTTTTCGTCGCGTAAGGCGCGCACTTGCGCACTGATATCATGCCCTGCACTTTGAGAACGGGCATCGCCTTTGAACGCCGGAATGTCGTACTGGCGCTCCAGATCCACGCCCTCGATATCCGCTTTTACGGACAGGCGCCAGAAATGGTATTTGCTGGAACGTTTAGCATCTGCCTCTGGCAAGTCTTTCGGCAAGTCAAAGCTAAAAGCAAGGCGTACACCGGGCCCTGCAGCTTCAACTCGCGGCGTTCCGCGCTCGGCCCAGAGGATTCTCTCTACGCGGGAGCGGTTTTTCCCGGAGCCGGAGACGTAGGTATAAATGCACTCCAGCGTCACGGTGACTTCTGCACCGGGAGTTATCAGGTCCTGGGCCCGAAGCCGGGGCACAAGAATTGTGCCACCCATCTGACCACCAATGGCTGCCGGATAGGGGGTCATGACAAGCTCGACTGTGCCGTAGTGACGATATGCTCGGGTCATGGTTACCGCTTTCCACAATAGCCCGAGGCCCACTGCAGGAAAAAGCAATGCCATTAAAACCGTCCAGAGGCTTTGATCCCAGGCTTTGGGTAGGGTCCACAGTAGCGGCGTGCTTATGGTGTTCCACACAAGGGCTACTACCCATATAAGCAACAGGGTGCGTTTACGATCAGATCGGATGTGGGGGCTTTCCCAGCCCTTGCGGCTTTGCCAGTTGGAGTTTTTGGGTGCCATTGGTCCTTCTCGTTGCGGACAGAAAACCGGGACAGATCATTGAGCTTTTTCGTTAGCCAAATGCACTTTCAGCAGATTACATCCTAAATTGGATCCATGCTCACAGGCACGCGTCAATAACTTTAACCCTTTCTTCAGGTTCTTGGTCACTCCTTGACCGGAGGCATACATAGTTGCCAAGAAAGAACAGCCAAGCATAGAATTATTTGAGCACGACTTTTGAAAGTATTCTAAGGCTCGTTGGTAATCGATAGGTACGCCTCGGCCATGCAGATAAATTGCACCCAGCGCATCGCAGCCTATAGTCAGGTCCCTGTCACAGGCCATCTTATTGTAGTGAAGCATTTTTTGGATATCACGCTCCACGCCTAAACCTTTGTAGTAAAGACCGCCTAGATTGTTACATCCCCAAACTGCCTCATCGTTGCACGACTTCTCGTAGAGAGATTTTGCTTTTCGAATATCTTTTTCAACACCTCTTCCCTCTTGGTAAAAATAGCCTAAATTATTGCAGCCCTGCAGGGCGCCCCTTTCACAGGCCAAATGATATATATCCCTTGCGGCCGAATAACTCTGATCAACTCCCGCGCCGTTCTCGAACATGAAGCCAATGTTGACGCAGGCTTCAAGATCATCTGCTTTACATGCGACATCATAAAACTTTATTGCTCGCACGTAGTCTGAATCAACACCAAATCCAGTCATATAAAGCCAGCCAGCCCATTTGCATCCATCAGGATGCCCGAACTCGCAGGCTTTCTGGTAGAGGTCAGCTGCTTTCTTTCCATCATCGTCTAGGTAATAGTCGCTTGCTGCGATAATGCAATTTTCTAATCCACCTCCATCACAATTCTTTTCTAAGAAGAAAAGTGTTTGTTTCTCATTCGTGGAGAGCCGAGCCAGGTCATCGCAGGTGGCCTTTGGAAAAGTATCACATAGGTATCTGTCGAATAAGCTTGTGTTCGAGAGTTCTGAATCTTTAAAGAAAGGAAAAAGAATAGCGATGATCAGAAATATTGCAATGCCGCCTATTAGTGCGATTTGATGGCCCGGATTATGCTCGATATCTAAGAGTTCGTTGAGTCGTGTTTTTGAAATTAAACGAACACACCATGATGAAAGGCAGTAAAGCCATGCCCAAATGGATGTTAAAAAGGTGGAGTAGAAGAATATGGAAAATATACTGAAAACCGCCACCAATTCCACAAGCGATGGAGCTGGTTTTCCAAGAACAAAAAGATAGGCCTCAATGGCGAACCAGATAATGCCAGCAGTGATAAGTGCATCGAATGCCAGTAAAGCTAGCTGGTTCCATATGCTTGATATGGAGCTAAATTTATTAAGCAACCAACGCGTTTCAAATAATGATAAGTAATCAGAAATTACATTAAGTATCAGGGCATAAATGATAAGGTCCTTGGTGTCAAGATATACCCCAATTCGGCCTTTCTCTTGGAGGATGTCGCCCAGTAAAAAATACAATATAAATACTGTAATAAAAGATGCAACAGATGACCTTAGGAAACAAGCCCAGCTAAGATGTCTTCGGCCAAAAACAGCGTCGAATAATAGACAGAACTGCCTCAGCCAAGTGGACTCATAGCTTCCCCACAGCCAGAGTGACAAATGTTCCTTACTTTCTTTGGATAAATGTTTAGAACTAAACCAACTCACTGTTCCGTAAAAGCTGACAGCGATGCCCAGGGCGTAGGCCCAATAATTCGATATTTCAGAAAAATTAAATGTACTCAGATCAATGCTCATCGGTCGCGTTTGCCTATCTGGTTACATATGATCGGCCTAAGTGCAAGAAATAGCCGCTTAGAGCTATAGCAACCCTCATACATCCAGCTTGAGGACCGGCCATATTTGGACGAGTCCACGACCGTAGGATTCAGCTTAATTTACCTTATGGAGCTTTGCATAGAAAAAGCCCCGCCTAAACGGAAAACCGGAACAGGCTCCCCCTGCTGAGACGGATTCCTCATATCCATATACCACTCGCGTATAGCCCATAATTGCACCAAATTTCCTGAGGCCTTGTGGCACAAGGCTTATGGGCACTTAACCCTAGGTTCCTAACAAACTTATCCACAGCTTCTGTGAGTAAAGTACGTGGCAATACCGGTTTACCAACGAGCCGGTACTGACCAGAATCCTCGCCCTTACGTTTTTGAATGCCTGCTCACTAACGGGCCAGGGTATAACGGGAGCCTCCATGAAAGCTGTACTTGATGCTTATCTGAATACGTCGCTGGTTCTGCGCATTGGTATTGCGCTTGTTCTTGGTCTGATTGTGGGACTGGTGGGCGGGCCCGCGGTGGCCGAATGGCTGGACCCTCTGGGAGAACTGCTGCTTCGGTTGCTGAAGTTCCTGGTTGTGCCGATTGTCCTGTTAACACTGATGGTGGGAATCAATCAGGCCAATCTTGGCAGTATGGGGCGTGTGGGCCGGAAGATGCTGGGCTTCTATGTGCTGACTTCGGCGTTGGCGATCACGGTGGGGCTGGGTGTAGCGTCTGCTTTCTCGCCTGGCAGTGGCCTGGAATTGACGTCTTCGGAAAGTGTCGAAGTGCCGGAGAATCCGGGCTTTATCCAGGTACTTCTGAACATTGTTCCCACCAACATGGTTGAGGCCTTTGCCGAGCCGAACCTGCTGGGGATTATCTTCACCGCGATTGTTTTTGGCATTGCTCTGTTGAAACTGCGGGAGTCAAAGGCTCACGGCGAAGTCGCTGAGCGGGTGTATGGCGTGGTTTCAGGTCTGAACGAGGTCACCATGAAGGTGATGGCCGGGGTGCTCCAGTATGTTCCGATAGGTGTGTTTGCGATTGTGGCCAGCACTGCAGGTGAGCAGGGCATGAACACGATACTGGCCCTCGGGGATATGGTCATGGTGTTGTACATCGCCCTGGCGGTACAGCTGGTGGTCTACGGGGTTGTTATGCGTCTTAACGGCGTAAACCTGATGGACTTCGTTCGCGAGGCCCGGGCTCCGGTCGCCACGGCCTTTGCCACCCAGAGCAGTTCCGGAACGCTGCCCCTGACCCTGAACGCAGCGCGGCGTTTGGGTGTTCCCCAGAGTATCTATGGCTTCAGCTTGCCGCTGGGCGCCACCATCAATATGGACGGAGCCGGCATCCGCATTGCCATTTCTGCAGCCTTTGCGGCCAATGTGATAGGGGTGCCCCTGGACTTTGTCACCATGCTGGAAATCGTTCTGATCGGCACTCTGGCCTCCATCGGTACGGCCGGTGTGCCGGGTGCGGGTATCGTGATGATTGCTACGGTGTTTGCCCAGGTGGGCCTGCCCATTGAAACCGTAGCGCTGCTGGTGTCCATCGATGCCCTTGTGGGTATGGGGGCCACGGCGATGAATGTCACCGGGGATCTGGTGTGCACTTCAGTGATTGCCCGTTCCGAGGATAAATATGAGGCGGCAGAGGCAGGCTCAAGCCAGGCGGTGCCGCAGGAACAGCTGTCCTAGGGGCAGCGTGTCAGTGGGAGCCGAGCATCGACTGACTCACATTGATGCGGCCCCTTTCATGCTGGTCACCTGAGCGACATAGGCGGTGATAAAGGCGGTTTCCTGAAACACCTTCAACTCCGTGTCGGCGAACGCAATGGGCAGTGGGTTGGATGCCAGGGTAGATTTGATCATTGCCGGGGGCAGCAAGGTCACGGTTAACTCAGTGTCGGTGATCAGTTGAATGGCCGCTTCCAATTTGAAGCTGATGGCACCGCCGGCAAACTTGCCTTTCGGCATCCGCTCCTTGATCGCGACACGGGTGACCCCGTACTCGGCCATTAACTCCGCAAAGACCGCCTGGAACCGCTTCAGGTCTTCACGGCTATGATTTTTCGGCAGTGACAGTTTGCGCACCTTGCACTCCGGCAGGTTGAACTGCCCTCTGTCCATATTCAGCAAACACACCACCGCATCGCTGCCCGTCAGTTCAACTCCGCAAACAATCATAGCCATTGTCCTCTGTGCTCCAGTTGTGATCAGCCACGAATGACTTTACCAGCATGCACTTGTCCGATGTGGTTCTTGGCAAACTTTTACAATTGACTACATTTCGCTATTTCATTTTTGCAGTAAAAACATAAGCTTGTGCCGTTGGTCTGACTGACCTTGTCATAACCAGTCTGCAGCAGGCGTTCCTGGTTGGCCGGATAGGGTTCCGTGTAGAGGGGAATCTGATTATCGACGAAGAGATCGACGGTTGCAGCGCAAACGCATAGTTCAGATTCTTGCGCGCTAAGTACCTGGAATTCTCTCGGCCGGCAGTTTCTGTCGGCCTTTTCAGCTCCGAACTCTCAAAGCACGTTTTTGTTGCTCGGCCACAGTGGCCGATGTTTCCTTGGCGAGTAGTTACAAAAATCCTAAGGCGCCGAAACGAAGACTGATTTATGTTTCACGTCGGATGGATTTAGGAAACGAAGCAAGGATGTTTGAGAAATGGATTTGAGCCCGGTCTACCAGCTCCTTATCACTTCTACTCTGGTACCTGTTGCCCCTTGCAATCATGCTGGGTGTAATCAAGTCGCCCTGGTTCAAAGGTAAGTTTGGCGAGTTTCTGGTCAACTTCTCCGCACGGTGGTTACTGGATAAATCCCGCTACCATCTCATCAAGAACGTTACCCTCCCCACAGAGGACGGCACCACGCAGATTGACCATGTTCTGGTGTCGGAATTCGGGGTCTTCGTTGTCGAGACAAAAAACATGAAGGGCTGGATATTTGGTGGCCCTCATCAGCGCTTCTGGACCCAGAAGATTTTCCGCTCCAATCACAAGTTCCAGAACCCGCTGCACCAGAACTATAAGCACGTAAAAACGCTCCAGGCATTGCTCGGGTTAAACGACCATCAGGTGCACTCGGTGGTGGTGTTTGTGGGGGACAGCACGTTCAAAACACCCATGCCGGAAAACGTGACTCAGGGGCTGGGGTATGTTCGTTATATCAAGTCGAAGATTGATCCTTTGCTTAGCCTGGAGCAGGTGGCGGAGGTTCGGGAGAAGGTGGCAGCTGGTCGCCTCAAGGCATCTTTCGCCACCGACCGGGCCCATGCTCACCATGTGAGAAATTTGGTTGCCGAGCGCTACGCTGAAGCGCCTCGTCGGCCGAGTAGGGGACGCCTCAAGTTCTTGGTTTTTCCAGCCTTGATGTTGGGCGTCGGCGCGATCGGAATGAACGCCTATTGGAATTTTGCTTCGCAGGAGATGGCAATAGACACAAAAAGGGTGCCTGAGCACAGGGTTCAAAGCGCACCGCAGCCCACTCGTCACAGACCTGAAAGCGAGCCCAAAACCGATTCACGGACGGTGGAGCCTGAGCCTTCGTCAAGTGCTGTTATTCAGCGTGTTCATCAATCTTCCTCCGAGTTTCTTTTGGCGCGGCAGGAATGTAACTCCCTGATTGCGGCTGCTATTGGTAGCTCGGATCCGCGCCTTCTAAGAGACAGGGACAAGGCGTGTGCTCGGTATAAGGTTTTGCGAGGGGAAGAGCATTGAATCTGAAAGGGTAGCGCCCCTGGGCAAGTAACCTAGTTCAGTCGATAGAATGGACGATCATAATCGAGACTGGTTGGCCGCTGGTCTGGCGAACTGGTTGTGCCTTCTCCTGTGTAGAGAATATTGTTGTTGATGTAAACGACATTGTACTCGTCGATCTCGAAGTCGGCGCCATTGAACTGAGTCACATGCGACGTGAGTTCGGTAGCGGTGAGGCCGGAACTCAGTAAAACGTCTTCACCGAGTGTGAAGTTGCCTGATGAGGTAGGATTTGGAGCTTCCGGTAACGGGGTGGTGCAAGCGCTATCGATGTAGTTCTCGATACTTGTGGCAAATGCGCTGCGGGTGAAAGAGACCGTCACGATATCGTAGTGTGCTTCGCCCTCCACGTGCCCGCATGGTTTCTTCCAGGTGCCCTCGAGTACCGTGACTTGATCGGGTGGCGTCACGGGGTCGCTATCGTCGTTCCCGTCAGACGAACCTGAACCGGGAGTGGTATTTTCGTTGGTTTTTTCCAGATCGCTCCCACTTCCGCCGCCTCCGCAACCGACCATTAATGCCGAAATAAAGGTGCACGCCAAAATCCTTTGCATCGTTCTGTTTCCTTACAATGTTATCTAAATAGAATATTGTTATATCATTGTTGCATAAGGTGGATGGCCGCGATAGACCTGGCTCTCTCTGGAGAGGGCGGCATACTCTCCTGTTCATCCAGGATGAGCCGAGGTGTTCCGATCTCCGGCTTTCGGAGTCAGCGCCACTGCTGGCTATAATGGCCTACCTCAAACCGTTGCAGAAAACGTTATGCCAATCGAAAAGATTAAGTGGTCAGACGCTGTTGTGAATAAGTTTCAGGTGTTGGTGATTCCATTGCTGTCGTTAATCGCCGGCTGTACCAACATGGCCGGCGATGTCGCCAGAACCATTCATCCGGCGCCGTCGTCTGCTCTGGATGAAAACACGCTGTTTTCCGTTGCCAGTGAGTTCTTCATCGGGAAGGACTATGAGTGTGATGCCAGGCATGACCTGAGTACGCTTAGGTGTGCCAAAGAACTTCGTGATCTTTATATTCACCAGACCCAAGCGGTGGTGCAGATTTATCCCGGCGACGATGTGGCGTATCCCCATACTTTGGTGACGTCTCGATGGGATGAAGGGCTGATTCCGGGTGAGTTCATTTCCAGTGAGTTCACGAATCCCGATGTGACGGCGTTTTGTGAGTATCTTCAGGCGCAGGCGGTGGGGAGTTGCCGATTGTTGACCGAACACCGCTCTGCCCGGGGGCCGGAATGATCAAGCCGAGTTGCTACAGCTGTCGGAAAAAATTTGACCCATCCGAGCTGAGGCTTTCCTACTCAAAAAACTACTGTGAGGGCTGCGGCGTTGGGCTGTTTGGTGACGACTATTTTCGTTTCGCCAGAAAGCCCGCTCCAACGGCCCGGAAGAACCTGGCTGTTCATGTGGCCGTGCTTCTTTCTGTGGTTGCCGGCTTGTCGTTATGGCTTTTGATGGGTAGGGCGTGACGGCTCCAGGCTATTTGTAGACCTCCCGCAAGGACAGTAAGGCAAAGTACGGTACAACGCCGATCCCGGATTGGTCACTGAGCCCCATTCGACCGTCTGCCGGCATGGATGCACAGTTTTGCAAATACTACCGAGCCGTACCCGGGAACCGTCTGATCGTGTGGTAAGCGAACTCCGTGAGGTAATCGTTGACGGCCAGCGAGGATTCCGCTGCTTTGCTTTCGTCCCCATGACAGATGGCCTTCAGGGTTGCTGCATGTAGTTTGCCGGCAATTCCGAACTCAAGGTTGAATGACTGAATGTGAGCGAACCAGAACCGCCTTGAGAGCCCCTGTAGAGGAAGAATGGCCATGGTGAGGTATTCGTTCTGAGTGGAATCCGCAACGGCACGGTGCACCTTCTTCAACGTCTCTCCATACCGTTTAGGGTTTCCATAAAGGGTCTCGTCCAGCAGCTGTTCTGCGAGCTGCAGCATCGCTTCTTTCTGGGCGACAGTTGAGCGATGAGCCGCAAACCGTACCGCCTGTTCCTCCAGGGTTCTCCTGACTTCAAGCAGTTTTAACTGTACTTCGACCGACATTAACGGAATCAGAATCCCTTTGCGTGGATGTATCTCCACCATCTTTTCTGCTGCGAGTTTCTGTAGGGCTTCTCGAATAGGGGTTCTGCCCAGCTCCGTCTGCTTCATCAGCTGACTCTCCGAAACCATGGTTCCTGGCTCCAGTTCCCGGAAGGTAATCAACTGCTCCAGCAAATCGTAGGCAACGTCGCTTTTGTTCTTCATCCGTCAGGGGCTGCTTATGGGTGAATGTTGGAAAAGGATTGATCGCCAGCATAGCAAAATCGTTTGACACTGACTATATCTTCTGAATACGATTGATGTTCAACTGATATATCACAACAACAAGAGGTGAGTATTATGGATTTCAAATCGTGGAAAACAGTGTGCCGCTATGAGCAGCAGCCGGATCTTCCGGTGCTGGACGAGGTAGATGTACTGGTGGTTGGCGGCGGTGCCGCCGGGGTTGCAGCCGCAACAGTGGCTGGAGAAGCCGGGAAATCAGTGCTGCTGATCGAGAAGTATGGTTTCTGTGGTGGCGCGGCTGTGGCTGGAATGTCGGGCACTATTTGCGGCATGTATCTGGCGAGGGAGCAGCACCCGGATGGCCCGGAGCAGGTGGTTTTCGGGTTTACGGAGAGATTTCGCACGGAACTGCGCCGTCGGGGCGGCCTGACTGAGCCGCAGGCCTACGGCAAAACGTTCACAGCAACTCATGACCCTCTGATGTGGAGAGAGGCAGCAGATCAGTTCCTGCTGGAGGCCGGCGTCAAGCTCTACCTGCATACGGCGGTCACCGGCGTGATCATGGAGGGCGATCATTTCCAGGGTGTTGTGATCGAATCCAATGCCGGGCGCTCTGTGGTTCTTGCGAAGCGGATCATTGATGCATCCGGGGATGCGGCGGTCATCGCACGGGCGGGGCATCGCTATTTTTACGGGGACCAAGGGCGAATCCAGAATCCAACGATGTTCTTCCGTGTGGGGGGCGTCGATATCGATACCTATCTGGACTATTACGGTGACAATACCATTTGTCCGCCGAAGGTCACGGCGGCCATTGATGAGGCCAGGGAAACCGGGGAATACACCCTTCCCAGAAATAAAATCTGGATGTTCCCGACGACTCGACCGGGCGAACTCATGGTGAATGCGACCCGCCTGGCCGGTCAGGGTGGTCGGGTTCTGAACGTCATTGATCCTGCGGACTTCACTGAAGCGGAGATCGGTGGGCGATTACAGGTCAGGGACTACACAAGATTCCTCAACAACTTCGTGCCCGGCTGTGAGAACGCTTACGTGGTGGATACGGGGGTCGAAGTGGGGATTCGCCAGACACGTTCTATAGTCGGCGTTGAGATGCTCACCAATGAAGACGTCGTCAGTTGCCGGAAGAGAGACGACGGGATCTGTCGGGTACCTTGGCCCATTGAATTGCACAATGGCGAAAAGCCGAAGTTGCACTGGTTGCTGGATGATTATTATGAAGTGCCCTATGGCGCACTGCTTCCGGAAATCGGAGAAAACATTATTGTTGCGGGCCGATGCCTGAGTGCTGAACATGAGGCGCTGGCGTCTGCCCGTGTCACTGCACAGTGCTTTGAATATGGCCATGCTGCGGCTACAGCGGCGGTTTACTCTCTCAACGCAAGCATTCCTATGCGCAGCATTGAGGGTACAACTATTCGCGCAATGATGCGTGACAACGGCAGCGCTCTCTGAGGACAACATAATGAAAACAACACAAAATCTTCGCAATCCCCTTCGGGACCTGACGCAGGAAAACATCTCTGCGGGTTTGCTGGCCGCTATCTTCGGCTGTGTTGCCACATCTCTCATTATCATTAACTCGGGAGCGCAGGCAGGGCTGACGGATGGCCAGATCGTGAGCTGGCTGTTTTCCTGTTGGTTCTTTGGCGGGTGTATTGGTGTGTATCTGGCCTGGAAAACGGGCCAGCCGATCAGTGGCGCCTGGTCGATTCCGGCGGCAGTGATGCTTGGCGGAACTCTCGGACATTTCCCGTTTGAGGAAGCCGTGGGTGCCTATTTCATGGCTGGCGCTATGGTGTTTGTACTGGGAGTAACGGGGTTGGTGAATCGCATCATTCGCCTGATCCCTATGCCTATTATCATGGCGATGATCGCGGGAGCCCTTATGCGGTTTGCGACGGGCATCATGGGAGGGTTGTCGGACCTGCCCCTGATTGCAGGGGCCACAGTGGCTACTTATTTCTGCTCTCTGGCTCTTCTTCCCAGGGTGACACCCATTATCCCGGCGCTCGCGGTTGGGCTGTCACTGTTCTTCGTCTTTGGTGAAGCCGCACCGGTAGCAACGGCCGCCCAGTTTCAGCTGCCTGGTTTCTATATGCCTGCGTTCTCATTCGAGGCATTCATTGCCATCTCGTTGCCTGTTGCCGTTCTGGTGGTTGGTGCTGAAAACGCCCAGGCGACAGGGGTGCTTATGAGCGAGGGGTACAAGCCGCCGGTGAATACCATGACTACGCTGTCCGGAATTGGAGGCATGGTCGCGTGCTTTTTTGGCGCTCATAATGCCAACATCGCCGGGCCGATGACGGCCATCTGTTCGTCCGAGGTAGCAGGGAGCGAGAAAGAAAAGCGCTATGTGGCTTCGATAATCTGTGGGCTGATTTGCCTGACTTTCGGGATCCTTTCCAGCTATGCGATCAGCTTTATCAAGCTTGTGCCCCTGGCCCTCATCGCCACTGTTGCAGGGTTGGCAATGATTAACGTCCTGCTTCAGTCACTGCAACTGGCGTTCACAACTGAGAAAAAAGCGTCCTTCCAGCTCGGTGCTTTCACCGCTTTTGTGGTTGCCTTGAGTGGCGTTAGTTTTCTGAACATCACTGCGCCATTCTGGGCATTGGTGGCGGGGCTGGTCATCACTCTGATTACAGAGAAGCAGCAGTTTAAACAACTCTTGGTCCCGCAAACGCCATAACTCCCTTACCGCTCTGGAAACGGCCAGACTGGCGAGCCAGTCTGGCCGTGGAGTCGATGTCTCGGAAACAGTCCTTCCGCCGCCAGTGGCTATAAATTACCAGTGGTTACTTCTTTGGGCGGTAGCAAGTACTGAAAGAATTATCGGGGCTCACAGGTAACGTCAGCCGTGTCTGCTAGTATGGCCGCCTTGTTACCCTGAAAACGATTAAGCCCCAAAAAATGAATGTTCCCTTCAAGCTCCGGCCTTACCAGCAGGAAGCCGTCGACGCCACGCTGAATCATTTCCGCAGATCCGATGAGTCTGCCGTCATCGTGCTGCCAACCGGCGCCGGCAAAAGCCTGGTCATTGCCGAGCTGGCCCGTCTTGCCCGGCGCAAGATTCTGGTGCTGACCCACGTCAAAGAGCTTGTGGAGCAAAATCACGCCAAATACCAGAGTTATGGGTTGGCCGGCGGCATCTTCTCCGCCGGGCTGAAGCGCAAGGAAAGCCACCATCAGGTGACGTTTGCCAGTGTGCAGTCGGTATCGGCGAATCTGGATCAGTTCCGGGATGAATACTCGCTGGTCATCATCGATGAGTGTCATCGGGTCAGCGGCGATGAAACCAGTCAGTATCAACGCATTATTGAGTTGCTACGGCAACAGAATGACGTCCTCAAAGTGCTCGGGCTGACCGCTACGCCCTACCGTCTGGCCATGGGCTGGATCTATCGTTATCACTACCGGGGCTTTGTTCGCGGCTCTGTTGACGAGCAGGACAAGCCCTTTCAGCACTGCATTTACGAACTGCCGTTGAGCTATATGATCAATCGGGGGTATCTCACCCGGCCCGAGTTGGTGAATGCGGCAGTGGCGCAATACGATTTCTCCGCGCTGGCTCGGGACCGCTTTGGCGAGTATGCCGAGAAGGACGTCAACCAGCTGCTGAGCAAACACAAGCGTGTGACCCGCGCGATCATTGAGCAGGTGATGGAACTGGCCGCTGAGCGCCAGGGAGTGATGATCTTTGCGGCCACGGTGGAGCATGCGAGGGAGATCACCGGTTATCTTCCTGAATATGAGACCGCTTTGGTAACTGGCGCGACCGATCAGAAAGATCGGGACATGCTGATTCAACGATTCAAACAGCGGCAGTTGAAGTACTTGGTGAACGTATCCGTGCTCACCACGGGCTTTGATGCGCCCCATGTGGACGTTATTGCCATTCTTCGGCCTACCCAGTCGGTCAGCCTGTATCAGCAGATCGTGGGCCGTGGTCTTCGCCTTGACGAGGGCAAGCAGGATTGCCTGGTGATTGATTACGCGGGCAACCACGTGAATCTGCATCATCCGGAGGTGGGCGAACCGAAACCGAACCCGGACAGTGAGCCGGTGCAGGTATTCTGCCCGGGCTGTGGCTTTGCCAATATCTTCTGGGGCAAAACAGACAGTGAAGGCCGTGTGATCGAGCACTACGGGCGCCGTTGTCAGGGGCTTCTGGAGCCTGTGGACGGAGACGAGCCTGCTTCGCAGAAAGGTCGCCTTGAGCAGTGTGATTACCGTTTTCGCTTCAAGGAGTGTCCCCACTGCGGTGGCGAGAACGATATTGCCGCCCGCAACTGTCACCGATGCCAGAAAGCCATTATCGACCCGGATGATCAGCTGAGAGATGCGCTGAAGCTCAAGGATGCCATGGTGATCCGTTGCGCTGGAATTGCACTCAGTGTTGATGGAAACAAGCTGAGAGTGACCTATCACGGCGAGGACGGGGAGGAACTCAGGGAGTCGTTTGATTTCAGCAAGCCTGGCCAGCGCACCGTTTTCAACAAGCTGTTCGGGCGGCGTTTCGCGAACGGCCGAGCGCCGAAAACATTCAGCAAGGCGGAGGAAGTACTTGAGAGCCAGGCCTTGTTGCCAGCGCCGGATTTTGTTGTTGCCCGCAAGCAGAAGCATTATTGGCAGGTGCAGGAGCGGATTTTTGATTATCGGGGTAGCTATCGTAAGGCGAATGAGGTGTAAAACCGATGGCCAGTAAAGCCCTGACCTTCTATATCGAATTGATTGAAGTGCACGCTGCCGAACCGGGGGGCGTTAGCGCCTGGTTGCGCGCACGAGGTCGTGATGCTCAGAGCTCGAAGGTCATGGCCACTTCCGGCGTCTGGATGAAGTGCCCCTGAAAATGGCGGATGCCACGGTCCCAGAACCACGTCAGAGCCTTGGCGTCTTCGACCCGGGTGGCTACGATTGGCTGGCTCGACCCGAAGACCCCGGTAAGCTGGCGAAGCATGTTTTCCAGTTCAGCCGTCTGCTCGGCGCTGGTGCCATACTTTGGAGCCAGCTTCACGAATTCCACGGTCGGCAACTCTTTCAGCAGTTCAATCGATGCCGGGCCGGTCTCAACGTGCTCGATGATAAGACCACAGTTCATGCCGTGCAGCACGTTTAATACCTGCTTGGCCTTTGCGACGTCTTTGATCACGGTTGGGCTGGACAATGCGAGGTAAATGCGGCGTTTGCCTTTGATGCTCGCGTTGCGCATACCGCTGCTGAGAAAGGGCATCATTCTGGCTACATCCGCCATGGGGGACGCGAGTTTGATCGCCACGGAGTAACCCGCTGCGGCTTTTCCCGAAAGCTCTGAGAGTCCCTCAAGCGCGTGCTCCACGACCCAACGATCGAGATCATGCAAGGTGCCATGATTTCCCTCTGTCAGTTGTGGCAAGAACTGGCCGGGCAGATACAAGGCATCGTCTTCATCCACTAGCCGTACCAGGGCTTCAAAGACAGTATCTCCGGAGTTCATATTCACGATCGGCTGGTAGTGCAGTTTGAAGGCCTGGGCATCTAGCAGTTCCCGAATGCGATCATCCAGTTTGCTATGATCGGAACGCTCCGGCGCCCGCCGCCAGACCACCCGAGCGTTGTCCGCCTGCATGGCCTCACAACAAGCCTGCTCGACTTCCATCAGGGCCTTGTCTTCATTCACCGCTTCTGTAAGAGGCAATACGCCCATACTGACGGTAACGGAATTCGGCGGTTCACCCAGGGACCATGCCGGGCTGTTCAGGCGTTGGTGAAACTGGTCCAGATAGGCACTTGCGTCCTCGGCTACAGGCGCGGTTATTTGAAACAGGAAGCTGCCGCCGCCCAGGCGACAGCCGGAATCCCTGGCACCCAATTGGTCCGCGAAGTGGTGCTCCATGCGGGCAGTTAAACTGGCCAGTGCGCGTGCGCCATGCTGTGCGCGCAGGTACTCCTCGCGGTCGATTCCCACCTGGACCAGAAACCGCGCCTGGTTGTTAGGCGAGGCCTCAAGATAAGCGAGGGAGGAGGCTAGTTCGGTCAGAAAAAAGTCATGGTTCTGCAAGCCCTGACGTTCTTTGCGTTGACTGACCAGGTTGATGCGCGCCGAGATGCGTTGAGCCTGTGCCAGGTGATGATGCAGCGCCGCCAAGAATCGTTGATTGTCGAGTGGTTTCTGGAAGAACTCATTGCCCGCCATGCTGTTCGTCTCGAGGTGGTCGGCTACTGCCTGCGACGCTGACACAAACAGGATGGGGATGGTGAGATATCTTGGGTCCTGGCGCAGCGCGCGGGCAAGTTCCAGACCTTGGACGCCCGGCATTTCGTGGTCCAGCACGATGGCGTCAGGTTGGAACTGTTCGATGCGCTCGAGAATTCTCGCGGGCTGGGAAAGGCCTTCTACTTCGTAACCTTGATTGAACAGTAAGTCTTGATAGTAGGCGAGCAGGTCGCTGTCGTCATCCACCCAAAGTACCCTTTGCCTGACACTGGTGCTGAGTAGCTGATCGATCCGCTTCTCCAGCGCGTCCATATCCAGGGGTTTGGTGATGTAGCCATCCGCGCCGGCCCGCATAGCCCGCATACGTGCGACGAGGTCATTTCGGGCTGACATCATGATCACCGGGCTACAGGCATCCACCTGATGCTTGAGGCGGTCAAGAAGCGTTATTCCCTCCAAAGCGCCGTCGGGGAAGCTGATGTCCAGAAGAATCAAGTGGTAGTAGTCGTTTGCTTGTTGGCTAAAGGCGTTTGGCGTGTCGAACGTGTCAACATCAAAGCCCCGTTGTTCCAACCAACCCTGCAGAAAAACCGCCTGGTTGCGATCATCCTCGATGACGGCGATTCGGTGATGGTTTATGACAGTCACAGCCGCCGGGGCCGTTTCGTTCGGGGTGGCGGTATTGATAGCCTGGTCAATGGCCCGCTCCAGAGCCTGGAGCGAGGCTTCAATCTGGTCACGTTCTATGGGAGTTGCTACCGGTTTATTCAGCACGTGCTGCAACTGGCTCTCGAGGACCTGTGCACTTTCGCTGATGGCAGAAAACTGGAACGTAGTTCCGCTGCCCGACAGCTTGTGGGCACACCGATCCATGAGCAACAGTGTTTTCTTGTCCCAATTGACATGTTGCAAATGGCTCCAGGAAGCTCTCAGTTCCTTTGCGCGGCTTGGAAGGTTTTGAGCATACTGCTGTCTGAGCTCCTGATAATTTACTCCCAAGTTGGCGCCTACCATTCATGAACCTCATCTGCTGTTGGAGGAAAATCAGAGTGTGGGTCAGATTTCGAATTAACGGAGAGTGTTGTTACCTGATCATAGCTTGCTGAAAAAAGTTCCGCGACCTGTTATCAGATGGAAGTGAACCGAGGCAGTTTTGATGTGCCTTCACTGAAGTCAAGGCCGCCACTGGGTAGAATGGCGGACTTTGAACCGTCGAAGAGAACCTATCCTATGCCAATCGAAAAGAATCAGGTGGTCCTGTTTCACTACAGTGTCCGTGATGAACAGGGCAACGAAGTTGAGAATTCCCGTGGTGGCAAGCCGAACGCCTACCTGCATGGCCACGGCGGTGTTATCCAGGGCCTGGAAGAAGCCCTGGAAGGTCGCGAGGCTGGCGATACGTTCAGCGTTACCGTCACTCCTGAAAAAGCCTACGGTCCGCGCAAGGCCGATGCCGTGCAGCGCGTGCCGGTCAAGCATCTGATGGGGGCCAAACGCTGGAAGCGGGGCATGATCGCCCAGGTGCAAACCGAACAGGGCCCGCGCCATGTGGTCGTCGCCAAGGTCGGCCTCAAATTTGCCGATGTCGACACCAACCACCCGATGGCCGGTAAAACCCTGACCTTCGATATCGAAGTGATCGAAGTACGTGCCGCCGATGCGGAAGAGATAGCGCACGGCCACGCGCATGGGCCGGGTGGGCATCACTGAAGATAAAAGGGGGCGTAGATGCAAATTGGTGTGATCGCAGATACCCACAGCAAAATGCGCCCCGAAGCCCTGGAGATATTGAAAGACTCTTCAGCTATGCGGCAGAAGCCGATAGTCTTTCAGAACTACCTCTTTCATTTGCAGCGCATACTGTGTGGCAAATCCCGGATACATCGTCGCGTTAAACCCATCCTCGGTGAGATACCAGCTTTTGCAGCCGGTGTTCCAGTTGGTTCGTGACAACCGTTTTTGTATCGCACGATTGTGACTTTCCTGTGCGCTCTGGCGCACGTCCAATCCTTTCAGGTCAAGGCTGGTGATGGTGCGCACGGCTTTAACAATATAGTTAATCTGCGACTCCATATACACCAGAGCGGAGTTATGCCCGGGACCGGAGTTGGGGCCGAACGTCAGGAAAAGGTTGGGGTAGCCGGCAACATTGATGCTTTTATAGGCCGATGCGCCCCTTTTCCACTCGTCGTTCAGTTGCCGGCCATCCACACCGGTAATCGGAAACGGTGTGCCGGCGTTGCTTACGTTGAAACCGGTGGCAAAAATCAGGCAGTCGAACTGGTGCTCGATGCCCTCAACCGTGCGCACTCCGTTTTCATCGATCCGGGCAATGGGCCAGGTGATCAACTTGCAATTGGGTTGCTGTAGGGCCGGGTAATAGTCGCTGGATACCAATACCCGTTTGCAGCCCAGGCGGTAGTTTGGGGTTAGCTGGCGGCGAAGCCAGCGATCCTTCACTTGATTGCGTAGGTGCCACTTGCCCAGCCGCTCCGCCAGGCGAGTGAGGGGTGAGTTCCAGATCACCCCAAGAGCCATGGATTCGTGGGCGAGGTAGAGCGCCTTGCGCAATGCGTTCTGGCTCAGGGGCAGTTTTCGAAACGCCAGCTTCTGCCAGTCCGGCGTTTCGAAATCTGGCCGTGGCATGACCCAGGGTGGTGTCCGCTGGAACACGGTCAGCTTGTCGACCTTGCCCACGATGCTTGGCACGATCTGGATGGCGCTGGCACCGGTACCGATTACCCCGACACGCTTGCCTTCAAGGTTGTAGTTGTGGTCCCACTGGGCGCTGTGGATTTTTTTGCCTTTGAAGTCTTCGATGCCTGCAATATTCGGAAAGCCCGGGTTCGATAACGGCCCCTGGGCCATCACCACGGTTTTTGCGTAGTAGGTTTCTCCGCCCTCGGTGGTGGCCTCCCATACGCCCCTGTCCTGATCCCAGTTCAGGCCGGTGACGTTGGTGCCAAAGCGAATGTATCGGGCCAGGTCAAACTGGTTCACCAGATGGTGGATGTAGCCCAGGATCTCGCGAGCACCGGAGAAGCTTCGGGACCAATCCGGGTTTGGCGCAAACGAATAGGAATACAGGTTTGAGGGGATGTCGCAGGCGGCACCGGGGTATTGGTTATCCCGCCAGGTTCCACCTACCTGCTTGTCCCGTTCCAGTATGACCATGTCATCGATGCCTTCCTGCTGCAGGCGAATGGCGGTGCCGAGGCCGGCAAAACCGGCCCCGATGATCAGGGTGGTAACCACAGGCGTCGTCTGTGCGTCAGTCATGGTGTCAGGCCGTCGTCTGGTAGGTGATTTCGCGCACCCAGCTGGGTACAGTGGGGAAGGCTCGCCGGGGGATGGCGTCGGTCACTTTGACCAGGGCGTCGATCGGCTTGTGGTAGAACCGGTTACCCCGATCCACCACGAAACGCCCGTGGTATTTGATGATCTGGAACCAGGGGTTGCGCCGGCCGTCTTCTGAGCGGCCACCAATCTTTTCGAATTTCTGCATGGCTGCGTACAGTTTCTCTTCCGGCAGGCCCATTTCGATGATGTTGTCGCGCATCTTGTTCAGCAACGGAAAGTAGGAGGCGATACCGAGGATCAGCCGGGGGTCCATCAACTGGGCCACCATACGCGCCAGTTCCCTGTAGGTTTTTCCATGGCCTTGCATTTCCATCACCGTGAAGCCAACGCCAAGGTGCCGGGACTCGTCGTTGTTGATCAGCTCAAAGGCCTGATGGCAGACGGGGTCGTCCACGGTTTCCAGCAGGAACTTGCAGAGGGCACCATCAAGCGCAATCTCCAGCATGGGGACCACGGTGCCCAGCACGTACACGGGCTGGTCGTCGGCAAAGCGGTCCAGCCACTCGATCACCAGGCGCAGGTTGTTGTTGGGCTCGGGCAGCTCGTTTTCTTCCAGCATGCCCCAGCGTTTCATCAGCGCCATTTCGGCGTTGGCGTGGCGCTGTTCTTCGGCGTGGAAATAGGTGTAAATTTCCCGCAGCGTGTCATCCGGTGCTTTCTTGGCCATGGCTGCGAAAGCGCGGGCACCTACATGTTCGATCCACATCAGGTCGGCCATGAAGGCTTTCAGTTTGGGCCACTGTTCGGCGGTTATCAGCTCGGCTCCCGGTGCGTCCCAATCCACGTCGGACAGTGACCACTGGGAGCTCTTGATCTTCTCCAACATCTTGTCCAGGTCGATTTTAGCCATGGAGTCTACCTCTCGTTGTCTCTTCTTCGGTTACGCTCCCGGTCCTACTGACAAAACGGTTCAGCAAGCCTGTGCCGACGGCGTAGCCGCTTGGCAGCAGTCGTTTCAGGCGCCAGATCAGTTTTGCGTCCAGTTGCGGCATCACATACAGCTGGCCCCGGTCCAGGCCATTGAGGGTGATTCTGGCCACCTGTTCGGCTGACATTCCGAAACGGTCCATCAACCGGTTGAACAGGGCACCGGAATCGCCAGTGATCCGGCCATTGGCGGCAATGTTGGTTTTCACCAGGGTGGGGCAGAGCGCGGTGACCTGAACGTTGGTTTCGGAGAGCTCCGCGGCCAATGTTTCCGAAATCGCCAGGGCGGCCGCTTTGGTGGCGTTATAGGGCCCCATCAACGGTGCCGCGGAGAAGGCCGCTGTGGAGGCAACATTGATAATGCCGGCGGCTGGCTGGCCCTTCAAAAGCGGCGTGAACACGTGGCAGCCGTGGATAACGCCCCATAGGTTGATGTTGATGGTCCAGGCCCAATCCGCGATTGGGACGTCGCCGATCTTCTGGCCGCCGATACCGATGCCGGCGTTGTTGATCACCAGGTTCAGGGGTTGCGGCAGTAGCTCCTGAGCTTGCTGGGCCAGTGCCTCAACCTGCGCCAGATCGCTAACGTCGCAGGCGACAGCCCAGGCCTCGCCGCCTTCTGCCCGAACCTCCCGGGCGGTCTGCTCAGCCGCTTGCAGGCTGATGTCCGAACAGACGATGAGCCCCTTGCGACGGGCCAGCTCCAATGCGAGGGCTTTGCCGATGCCGCTTCCAGAGCCTGTGATGACAGCCCGTGACTGATGGGTGAGTCTTTGCTTTTGAAACATTGCCGATTCCGCTTATCAAGTTTCAAACAGGGTCGCACGAGACGGCCGAGCTTTTTGGGCCGTATGTGATTCGAGAGAGGACGATTTACTTGCGGACTGTTACCAGATTGCGAACCTGGCCGGCGTTGGAGAGCGTGGTCCAGAGCCTTGGGAAAGCGTAGGCTGGCGCCTGATGCGGTTTTTGAAAGGTCAGCACATTGCGTTGTCTACCGCCCCGAAGCCCAACTGCCACGGGCCAGGTCCATGGCCCGGTTGACTTCATCGGCAGGGATGTCGCCCGGCTCGCCTTTTTCTATCGGGTCATAGTGGAACACGTACAGTCGGGAGACGAACTCGGCTACCGGTAAGGAGGCTTCGCCGAAGAGTTCACCGTGGCCATGGGTGGAGGTGATGACGCCCTGGCCCCAGTTCTGGCCGCTGTCGTTGTTGGGGTTGAAAAAGTAGACGCGCATGGTCTTGTCGGGGTCCATGGCGAGCCGTTGGATGGTGATGGCGTGCCAGCCGAGAAAGCGCGTGGCGCTGTCGGTCACCGCGATACCGGCCGGCTGTGGATTGATCACGGGAATGTTGCCGTTATAGAACGGGTGATAGGCGGCGTAGAAATCCCGGACAAACCCTTCGAAGTCTTTCAGGCCGCCGGTGAAAACGTCCACGGCAATGCGAAATCCGTGGCCAACGTGGTCGCCGTGAAACTCGGCGTTGACCCATTTGTGGGGATCCTCTCCGCGGCCAATACTGCGCCGCCCCATTTCAAAATAGATACGGTCCAGATGCGGCACGGTCAGCAGGGATACGGCATCGACATCCACGGGCGGTTCGGTTGCCAGTCCGGCGCCAAGCTCCTTTGAAGAAATGCTGTTGCCTTCGAAGCGCATAACGATCTCATCGTCCCGCGCTGCCCAGGCAAGGATGCGCAGCAGTTCTGCCGGCATGTTGTACGCCCACATGGACAGGGCGCGGGTGGACTGGCAGGTCGGGTAGTTGCCCTGGCCCACGCCCAGTGGCCGCCCCAGCACGTTGAGTACGTCGGCAAGCAAAAAACATTCGGGGGAGTGGCTGCTGCCGAAGACCGTCGCGATCTTCTCGGCTGCGGCGTCACAAAGCGTCATGCGTATCTGGCGCCACAGGGATGGCGCTACCGGTGGCGAGTAAAGAATGCCCCGCTCCAGCATCATGGCCAGGCCGTAAGTGCATTGACTGGTTTCCGGAAACACGGCGTCGTCGATCAGGCGGTGAATCAGTGCAGGGTAGCAGTGGAATGCATCGGCACCGGTGTAGCTCAACCCGAGGGCTGTGGGGATCAGGGCGTTCCAGCGCCCGCGCAGGTAGCGTATGAACACCGGCATGTAGGCCGACACCAGGCCGGTGTTGTGCATGGCCTGGGCAAAGGCGATGGCTTCCTGCATCAGGGCGGCATCGTCCATGTCCGCCAGTCGTTCGGAATAGACTTCAAAACCGGGGTCTTCACGGCAACCTTCGGTGGGGCTGAATACGGCGTTGATCAGTTGCAGGGCGTCGTCGCCGACTTCTCCGCCCAGGGCGTCGGGTTTTTCCAGGCAGACGGCAATCTGGGTCACCATGTGTTTGACGCCCTCAACCTGCACCGGGCGCTGCTCCAGAATCCGCCAGACTTCGGCCACCAGGTGCTCCAGCAGGTTTTCATATCCCAGATGCTGGAGCAGGTAGTGATACAGGTTCTGCACGGCATGGCCGAGCTGATCGGGCCGCAGCCGGTCGCTCTCCTGCAGGTCATCACTGACCACCAGGTCCAGGTTCATCGCCATCACCTGGGCGAGGAAATTATGGGCATGTTCCGCCGAGATAGAAGCGTGGACGTAGTCGCCTTTGGTGACCGCCAACAGGCGAACCTGACTCAGGCATTCGACCAGTGTTGCGGTGGGCTCCCCGTGGCGGACCGTACGCGCAGCCAGGGAAGGCACCAGTGTCTGGGGGTAGTCCCAATCGCTGCCACCAAAGAACCCGGCGGATTCAATGGCCGGAACGCGTTCGTAGATTGCGTCCAGCCCTTCGGAGCTGAGCACCAGGGGCCTTGCCGCATCAATTACTTCGAATACGGGCGAAACGCCCTCGATCGCGTTGATTGCAGCAAGGCGGCTAACGGCATCGTCAAATGCATTTACAAGTTCCGTTGGCGCGCGGCTGTTCTGGTTTTCGGTTGCTTTTTTTTGTCTGGCCATACAACCATCCTTGAGCCAACCTCGGACTGTGTCAACCTGGACTGTCGAAAACATCCGTGCCCACCGGTTGGCTGAAGCCAGGAACCTGTTGGTCCACCATTTCGGATAGGATCAATGGCTGATGATTGGTAAACAGGCTGACGTTAACCTACATATCATTATGAGCAAGAGATCCGATAAAGTGACGCCCGCCCCCACAACAAAAGAAGAGCAGACACCTGATGGCTGAATCCTTTGGTACCGAGCTGGTTGAACAGCTCCAGCGAAATATTGGCGATGCCTTCCTGGCCGTGTCAGGTGAGGATTTGGACTGGGGCGCGCTTGTCGTACAGATGCTTGGCCAGTTGTTGGTCTCTGTAATCTATCTTGGGGTGTTTTTCGGGATCTATCTGGTGGTGACAGGTGCTATCCGGCTGGTCTTGGGCAAGCAGCGGGCCAAAACACCTCTGTTCATTCAGGTGCGAAGCACTCTGCGTTATCTGGCCGGGTTAGGGGCGCTGGTCTTCATTCTTGCACAGTTCGGGACGTCTCCTGAGGTTCTCAAGGCGATGGCGAGGGCGGGCTTTATGGCCCTCGGTTTCTATGTGGCCTGGCTGGTTCTGGCACGCCTGATCAAGGACAGCATGGTGCGCTACAAAATGGATCCTTCGATTCGTCAGCTGGTCGAGAACCTGTTTTCGGTGGTCGTCTCAGCGCTGGCTGTGGTGACGGTGCTCGCCCAGTTCGGTTTCGATGTGATTTCGATTGTGGCGGGGTTGGGGATCGTCGGTATCGCCGTTGGCTTTGCGGCGCAATCAACCCTCTCCAATTTCATTGCCGGTATCACCCTGCTGATTGAGAGGCCGTTCCGCATTGGTGATTGGGTGACCATCAACGGGCAAGACGGCAAAGTGGTCAAGATTGCCTTGCGCACCACCTGGCTGCGCACCCGGGATAATATCTTCGCGATGATTCCAAACGACAGTGTGGCGTCATCCGACATCATCAATTACAGCGCAGAAGGGGTCACCCGCCTGAATATCCCGGTGGGCATTGCTTACAAAGAATCCGCGAAGGCCGCGAGGGATGTGCTGATGCCGGTTCTGCTGACGCACCCTGAAGTTTTACAGGGTGCTGGTATGGAGCCCCGTGTTCTGCTTAAAAGCCTGGGCGATTCTTCAGTGAACCTTGAAGCCAAGGTGTGGATTACTCCCGATAATCTGGATGTGCAGCCCAGAATCATGGCTGATGTTCTGGAACAGATGAAAGAGGCGCTGGATGCCGCCGGCATTGAGATTCCTTTCCCTCATTTGCAACTGTTTATAGATGATGCAAAAGGGCTCAAGCCGGTTCTGGAGCCCCTCTACAGCAAGCGGGAAGCTAACGGATAACTCCTTGCTCCCCCCCCCTCCTCTCTCCCACGCCGGGTGACGTGAACCCTGTTATGACAATGGTGACACTCTCGTGATCATTCCGTGATGATCTGGTCGGCCCATGCAGCGCACTATTTGTTCAGGCGGGAAACACATGCTGAATGGTTGCCTGCCGCTCCGAACTCATAGATGAAAAGGAAACAGATATGAACACGATGCTAAACGGTGCCCGCATTGCAGCTCTCGCCGCCGCCTTCGCGACTTCAGGAATGGCCTATGCCGCTGAACCACCTGCCGGCTCCAGCGGTGCGGCGGTCTCCGGCAGCGATAAAGTGCATTGCTATGGGGTGAACTCCTGTAAGGGAACGGCCGACTGCAAAACCACCGAAAATGCCTGTAAAGGACAGAACGCGTGCAAGGCCCAAGGCTTCAAGGGGATGTCAGCAAGCGACTGCCTGTCGGAAGGTGGTGTGATTGGCGATCTGGGCTGAGTAGGCCAGATCAAATGTGTTTGTCCGGAGGCGCGTTCCGGCGCGCCCCGGGTTTTCAACGGGAGATTTAACGGATGATGAATCACTCTGCCAAAGCCAAACTGAATGGGCTGAAGAACAGTCTCCGTGAGCCGTTCCAGGGTTTTGGGCTGGGTTTGCGCCCGCGTCATTACAACAGCTTTCTTGCCCAGCCGCAGGCGGTGGATTGGCTCGAGGTCATCTCCGAAAATTACATGGTCCAGGGCGGAAAACCGCTTGCGATGCTCGACAGGATTCGCGCCGACTACCCAATCGCGATGCATGGTGTGTCGATGTCGATTGGTTCTGTTTCTCCCTTAGACCATGGCTATCTGCAGCGCCTGAAAGCGCTTGCGGACCGTGTCCAACCGATGTGGGTTTCTGATCACTTATGTTGGACCGGTGTGCACGGCACGAACCTGCACGATCTTTTTCCCTTACCTTATACCGAAGAAGCCTTGCGACACGTTGCCGCGCGCGTTCGCGAGGTGCAGGAAACGCTTGGGCGCCGTCTGGTGCTGGAAAACGTTTCAAGCTATATCGATTACGCCAGTTCAGAGATGAGCGAGTGGGCGTTTCTGACCGCCCTTGCGGAGGAAGCCGACTGCCTGCTGCTACTTGATGTAAACAACATCTACGTAAGCGGTATGAACCACGGCTTCGACCCGCGTGACTTCATCGACGGCGTACCAGCGCACCGCATCCAGCAGATTCATGTGGCCGGGCACTCAAACCTGGGTGACGTCATCATCGATACCCACGATGCGCCGGTACCCGACGAAGTGTTTGATCTCTACGCCTATGCATGCCGTCGCTTCGGGCCGGTCAGCACGATGATCGAGCGCGACGATTCAATTCCGCCGCTGGAGGACCTGATCGTGGAACTCGACCGGGTGAGGGCCGTGGCAGCTCGTCACACCCCTGTGTGGGATCGAGAGGAGGCATACGCATGACTGATTACGCCCCTCGTTCGTTAGCCGATCTGCAAGCGGGACTGCAAAACTATGTTTTGGGCGATGGTGTTTCGGACGACATTCTTTCCGAGCTGACGGGCGGTGCTTCTGACCAGAGTAAGCGGCGCCTGCATATCTACCATTCTGGCTATCGCTCGCGGATGAACGAGGCGCTCCAGTCTGCTTTTGAGCAGACCTGGGCCTATCTCGGTG
>Ga0189291_100256_pt1 | contig 30330 bp, 30 predicted proteins | sample UW1redminimetaG_FD_130331 | JGI IMG/M metagenome (GOLD analysis project Ga0189291, IMG submission 130331) | Marine microbial communities from the Costa Rica Dome - UW179B-red mini metaG | ecosystem: Environmental > Aquatic > Marine > Oceanic > Photic zone | place: Costa Rica: the Eastern Pacific... | reverse complement strand
GAATTTTCGCTCTTCCATTTTCTTATGAAATAATAACCTTACTATACTGTTAGCTAAGCTGAATTTTGACATTATTACTTATATCAAACTTCATAAAGTTTACTCTATGGACAAATTGTTTTAAATCTTAATTCTTCGAGGCTTAGCTTGGTCATAATCAAAATTAGATTTAAGAATTCATTAAATGAACTACAGAAAAGAAGATGATCCAGAGCGAATTAAGCATATTGATTGCTACTGGGAATCTCATGATATGGCAAACAAGACATTGTATGTATACCCGTCATTGCCCGAGCCTTACATAAACTTATATTTTCCGATATCTTCCAAAGTAAACCCACTGATAAAAGGAATTTCTTCAAATGCTGATTTTTTTAAAATGAAGTCTAAATTGTTTGGTGTTCGGTTGTTTCTGAGAGGATATTATCAGCTTCAAATAGCGCCGTGTTCAGAAATAAATAACAACATTCTAAATTTGAATGATATTTCCGGTAGCGAGGAAATCGAACTATCTGAAAACCTGTTGAAAGCGGATAGTTTCAAAAAGAGGATCTTACTGTTTCAAAACTACTTTAAACTAAAATGTGAACAGGCTCTGAGTACCAAGCAAAATAACATAGCTGATGCATTTCAATTCCTTGTAAAGAATTACAAAAATACTGGTGTTATTCAACATTATGCGAAAGAGAATAAACTTTCACCGCGAACAATTACCCGTTGGTTTTCTTCCGATTTGGGTATAAGTCCAAAAAAAGTTGTTCGGATTAGTCAATTTCATAAGGCCTTGGAAGGTCTGCATTCCGAAAAAGAATCCGGTTTTTATTTTGACTGTGGTTATTACGACCAATCTCATTTTATTCGGGAATTCAAAAAGTTTACCGGTATCAGCCCCAAAAAATATTTATCCATCGTGTCTGATTTGTACAATTAAAGGTTATCTACTATCCATAATATGGTAGAGCAGGAAATTTCATACTGCTAAGTATTCAACTGCTAACGGATTGTGGAAGTGGAAAAAGAAAGAAAAATATTGGGTGTCAAGCGTGGTGTCGCCTATTTAATCGATTGCTTTGTAATATTTTTGTTTGCGCTCCTGCTTTTCGGTGCTTCTTCAGGCATAAATAGCATTTGGCCTTTCTACCATTATCTTGAAAACTCTTATGTATTAAGACATTTGGTGAGCTTTTCTACCCTTACTTTGCCGGCTCTGGTTTATTTCATAGGTATGGAACATTCCCGAAACAAAGCTTCCATTGGTAAAATAGCTTTGAAACTAAGAGTACAACATGTAAAACAGGACATTCCCAAAGTTAAAAACCTCATTATCAGAAATGCGTTTAAACTTCTTCCCTGGGAAATTGCACACGTAACTTACCTATTAAACCCGGAGTTTTTTCTTACAGGTGAAATTTCAAATCATGGAATTATAATAGGATTGGGCATTTCTTATGGGCTGATCTTTATTTATGCAGGCATGGTTTTTTTGCGGGCCGACGGACGAAGTTTACATGACCTGTTGAGTAATACCTATGTGACTTATAAAAAATCTAAAATGTCATATCTATGAAACTACTCATACAATTACTCTCCATACTATTTTTAGCTGTAGTACTGATTAACTGCGTGCATGGACAAGGCCCTAAGAACTCAACCACCCGTTTATTAGCTTCCAGCGCATTTTTTGATGTTGGATACTCACTACAAAGCTATGATCAAAAATTTACTTCTTTAGCTTCTGGCTCGAAACAACATTCTAACGATAACAACATCAATCTTGGTTTTGGTGGTACCGTATATTTTGAAAAGTGGGTGTATAGTGGTGAAGGTAGCATTCAGCTAAGTGATAATATCAGTTTCAACTCTTCTGAATATCACAGAAGCTCAGGTTTGGGATTAGTTCACGCCGGTTATATTATTCAAAAAAATAAACGAATGATTCTTTATCCCAGTTTAGGTTTCGGTATTGCCGGTACTCAATTAAAACTAAGATCCAACGGTAATCCCTACAGCTCAGCTTCCTATCTGTTGACTAAACTGGGTATCCATACTGATTTCTTCTTGCGACCGAATCATCAAAATGGTGGGATCTTAGTTGGGCTTTCACTTAGTTACCGTATATATATTACCGACCCTGTATGGAATATAGATAAAGGATTTGAGTCGGATAATAATCAGGGGTCACAATTTCCTCCGATTAGCAACAGTAAAATTGACTTTTCGATTAAAATAGGCTGGGGTGTAAAAAGAGAATTTTAGAATAGCAGAAAGGCATTTTAAAATATTTTACTCAAAATATATTTTATATTTAAATAAAACATAACATATTTTATGTAAAACGTAAAATCACATTTTGAATCTCTCCCGAAATAAAATTCTCTACTATTCCGATCTTCTTGCTACAGGTGTCTATTACCTGATACTCTTTCTATTTTTGGTATTTCTTGCTTTTATAGCAAGTAGCTATTTCATTCCGGAAGCACTTGCACCTGTTACCCTCAATAATCCATTCAATCCCGGATATGGAACGGTTGGGCTTCAGCTTCATCCAAGTGTAAAAAACGTTCCGGAAAATGCTTTTCAACTTTCTGATCTGAACGGTGCAATGCTTGCCTGGATGATTATTAGGCAGGCGTTCTTTGTCTGGATTACCATTCTGATCATCAAAAGGATAAAAAAAGTGATAAAATCGGTGGAGGCATTAAAAACCTTTTATCAGGAGAACATTAAGCACTTTAAACAAATCGCAAAGCTCGCTTTTGTTGGATTTGTCTTTAGCTGCTTCAACTTTAGTTATATCGATGGCGACTTTTCGTTCAGGCTAAAAATTATCTGGGGACCACTCATTTTATCTATGCTCTGCCTCCTTCTTACCGAAATATTTAAAGAAGGAAAACAATTACTGGAAGACAAAAACTCGATTATATGATTACGGTACACATCGACGTCATGCTGGCCAAACGAAAAATGATGCTCAAAGAACTATCAGCAGCTGTGGGAATTTCTGAAACGAATCTATCACTTTTAAAAACCGGTAAAGCGAAAGGAGTTCGGTTCAATACGCTTTCAGCTATATGTGAAGCGCTCGACTGTCAACCCGGCGATATTCTGGAATACAAAAAGGAGAGCTGATGAATAAAGTTTCACTACTTATCTGTTGTGGTTTTATAATACAAACAGCGGCGTTTGCTCAGCGGCAGTATGCCGATACACTTTACAATCCTGTAATTGAGAATCCCGAATACCCCAAAGGGACTGGTTCGGTTATTTATATAGATGAAGGCCATTATAACTTTCATACCAAAGTTGGGAGATATAAACCATTTGCTACTTTGCTTGCCCGAGATGGCTATCAAGTTAGATCCTTCATAGGAATGTTCAATCGAGAGACTCTTAATTCAGTAGATATTCTGGTGATCTCTAATGCGCTTCATAAATCCAATGCAGGAGATTGGAATAAACCGAACCCTTCTGCTTTTACTGATGAAGAAATTGCTGCACTTAACGATTGGGTTACAAGTGGCGGTAGTCTCTTTTTGTTAGCCGATCATATGCCGATGGCGGGTGCTGCGCAAGTGCTCGCAAAATCATTTGGCTACACATTTTACAACGGTTTTGCCACCGATACTACAAAAACCGGATCGGACTTGTTTACCCGAGGTGACGGTACACTGATATCCTCTGTAATCACTAATGGACGGAATAATGCCGAACGTGTCGATTCTGTTCGCAGCTTTACAGGGCAGGCTTTCGAAATTCCCGAAGGCGCTACTCCTATTCTGGCCACATGGGAAAATTGGGTAAGCTACCAAACCGAAGTACCTTGGCAAATTGACGAAACCACTCCTGTACTGGATGCGAGTAATTGGTATCAGGGTGCTTATCAAAATTACGGAAAGGGACGATTGGTTGTATTTGGAGAAGCAGCCATGTTTTCGGCCCAAATTGCAGAAGTTAATGATCGATCTTTCAAAGCCGGCATGAACAGGGAAAACGCCAGGTACAATCATCAATTGCTGTTGAATATAATTCACTGGCTTGATCAAACGCCGACTAAATAAACACGTCATGATTAGCGAACTCATTTCCACCATTCTTCAGCTTTTCGTTTTTACACTCATACCATTTCTGGCTTATATAATTAGCAAACGTAAAGCAAAAGGGGTTTTCGAATATATCGGTCTTAAAAAATCGAATCGTAAAGCCAATATGTGGGCGGTTATCACCAGCCTGATTTTTTTCATCCCTCCACTATTGTTAGTGATTTTCAATAACTCTTTTTTTGAAATTATGAACAACTCTGAAAGCATGACCGGAAAATTCAGAGAAATGGGATTCGGAGCAGAAGCATTATTCCTGATCATTATTATAGCTGTCTTTAAGACCTCACTGGCTGAGGAAATTTTATTCCGCGGATTCGTTGCCAAGAGATTGATTGCCATTACCAGCTATAAAACAGGGAATATTTTGCAGACTCTGATTTTTGGTGCCATCCACACCGCTCTGTTTTTGACCATCAGCAGTAATGTATTTTTTTTGGCTTTTATTTTTGTATTCCCCGCACTGGGAGCTTATGTATCAGTCTATATAAATGAGAAGCTGGCTGATGGAAGCATTATTCCTGGCTGGATATCTCATGGGTTAGCAAATGTGCTGTCCTATTCAATCATCGGATTTCTCGTTTAACCCCAATTAAAATAGCTCATGAAAAAAGTTTACACACTCACTGAATGGACTCTTAGCATCATTTTAGGAACCACATTCCTGATAGCTGCCAGTGGAAAATTTTCTTTTGAAGGAAACATGTATGAAAATTTTATACGATGGGGATACAATGGAGCATTATTGATTGTCGTAGGCATCATGGAAGGATTGGGAGGTATTTTTCTTTTCATACCCCGGGCTCGAAGCTATGGTGCGTATCTCCTGATTGTAGCAATGATTGGCGCATCGGTTACCCATATCGTTCAAATTGAAGAACTGGGATGGCCGGTATTCCCGATAAGTTTGATTTTAGCTCTATGTGCTATTCTTTATATCAGACAAAAATTGTTAGCAAAAGTTTCTGTAAACCAACAATCTAATTAGAAGATGGAAGATTCTACCGCTTCAGAAAGAAAGTTTATCCCGATTTGGTTAAAAGTTTTGATTGCGCTTTTAGCTATATATATATCCATGCTCATTGCTATTTATTTAGGAGAGATGGTAGAGCCGGACTTTATAATTAGCCGTTACACCTTGCAGGCACTGGTACTATCATCATTAATCATTGCTTCCTTATTGGTTTTAAGAAATGTCGTAGATCATCAACTTCCAAAATCTATTGGAATCGGCAATTTATCTGATGGACTTAAAAAATTCTTTCTTGGGTTAGGGCTTTTCCTTATTCCCATAACTCTAACAATTACTCTTACAATGGTATTTGGTTGGGGGAATGTCACTTTTAACAGTATCAATCTTTCCGTTCTGGGATCAGGGATTTTAACCGTACTGCTATTTGAAGCTCTGCCTGAGGAATTAATTTTCAGAGGATATATCTATACGCACTTAACTACCGATTTTGCGAAATGGAAAGCTTCACTGATTACTATTCTGCTCTTTGTGATTTCTCCGGTCATACTGGTTTCAATTCAAAATATGCTCAACATAAATGTAACCATAGGTGGGGCTTCTTCTATCACCACAACCTATATCCTCTCTTTAATTTTCTTTGGGGTTTTTGTTCAATATCTGAGAGTACTAACCAATAGTATCTGGACCGGAGTTGGGTTTCATCTGTTTTTCGTTTACATCAATCGGCTTATAGGTACTTCATCTGAAAATCTGATACAGTTAAGCGATGTCACCGATGAAACTCCTATGCAGATAATTTTGGGTATTTCAATGCTGGCAGTTTTAGTGGGATTGTTTCTTTACCCAAAAATTTCAAAACAGAAACTGGGCTGGAAAGAAAAAACTGAACTTACTGCGCACCCAACTGAATAATATGATGGAAATTTAAATCCCTTCCCCAGAGTTGGGTTGGCACCTAAAATGAAAAAGCAAGAATAGCATTATGAAATCAAAGAATAAAAACGTTCAAGTTTTTCTTGAAGAGGTTATGAGGAATGATCCTGAGCGGCATCATTCTCTGACCGAAATGCGCGATATCATTTTTGATTTTTATCCCGAAACCAAAGAAAAAATGATGTACGGCGGGATCGGCTTCTTTCTGGAAGACGAAATGTACAGCGGTCTATTTGTGAATAAAAATCACATTACACTTGAGTTTTCGAAAGGATTTCTAATGAATGACCCGGACGATGTTCTTGAAGGAAGTGGAAAATACCGAAGGCATCTGAAAATCAAAACCTATCAAGATATTGAGAATAAGGATGTAACCTTTTTTGTAAAACAGGCTATATAACATTTCACATTAGTATGGAGAAGATATGGATTCAATTTCACCCGATACTTTTGTTAACGACATGAGCGAAACCGTCAAATTCTATCAAAGCATCGGATTTGAAACGATTATGACAGTTCCTGAAGAGGGGGACTTTGTATGGGTTATGATGTCCCGTGGAAACGTAAGTTTTATGTTTCAGACCTTCGAAAGTTTAGGTTCTGAATTGCCAGAAATATCAAGAGAGGACGGCGGTTCACTGCTACTTTATATCCAGCTAACCGACGTGCAAACATTTTATGACCAGATCAAGGATAAAGCAAATATTGTCAAAGACCTTGAAGAAACCTTTTACGGGGCAACCGAATTTGCAATTCGTGACCTCTACAACTACGTGCTTACGTTTGCTGAATATGAAAAGTGAGGATCAGGATTATGGACATACCAAAAATAATATATGCGCTTGTTCTTATGGTTGCTGTGATGCCATTTGATGCCAATGCTCAGCCTAACTGGGAAAACCTGCTGGACGATTTCATCCAAACCGGTATGCAAAGTTGGTCGGTTCCGGGTTTGTCGATAGTCATCGTCAGCGAAGGCGAAATTATTTTTATTAAAGGATATGGTTTCTCCAATCTAAGTACGAAGGAAAAGGTCACCCCTGAAACCGTTTTCCCTGTCGGCTCGCTTACCAAAACATTTACATCCGCAGCAATCGGTCTGCTGTTTGATGAAAAGGGGTTGAATTGGGACGACCCGATAAAAGATCATATCCCAAATTTTCATGTGCAGGATGAAGATATCGTACATCGAGTAACGGTACGTGACCTTTTGACGCATCGCACAGGCCTTGCCAACTATAATCTAAGCTGGTTTGCCGGCGGATATGACAGAGAACATATCAATAGATCGGTTTCTTTTTTTGGTTTGCAAAACGGTTTCCGTTCCCGATTCGAATACAACAATATCATGTACGCCTATGCCGCTGAGCTGATCAGACAGAAAAAGAATATCAGCTGGGATGAGTTTGTAGCCGATGCCCTTTTTGATCCTCTCAACATGGATGCCTCTTCAACAAATTTTGAGGAATTGCAGAACGCCGAAAGTAAAGCTACCGGCTACATTTTATCGGACGGGAATGTCAAAGAAATACCCTACAGAAATCTGGACAACATCGGTCCATCAGGCTCCATTAATTCAAGTGTCCGTGATCTCGCAAAATGGGTCATACTCCATCTTAACAAGGGAGAATTTGATCATAGAAAACTTCTGGACTCGGCAACTATTTCTGAGATGCATAACCCGCAAATGATTATACCCCGGCAGGAAGTAAGCCTGTTTTTCCCTGAAGCAAAATTTACCCACTATGGCCTGGGCTGGTTTGTTCATGATTATAAGAGTGAAGTGGTGGTGGAACATTCCGGAAATATTGACGGAATGAGCGCTCATATTGCTCTGCTCCCGAATCGAAATATCGGCGTAGCTATTCTGACAAATCTTAACGCTAATTTTCTGCCCTTTGCTATTAAAAACAGGATATTCGATATCGTTTTAGAGGAGTCCGAATTTGACTGGAATCAGGCTTTTAAGCAGTCATTTGGCGGTTTTATGAAAATGAGAGATCAGTTTTTTAATACTCCCCTTTCGGTAGAAAATGAATTGCTACCCAGCCTCGATCTGGATAACTATGCAGGTCATTATCATTCGCAAACGGGCGAAACCATAGAAATAAAGCTACGTGAGAAAAGCCTGATATTGAGTTATGGAAAGAGTTCAGGCGTTCTTGAACATAAAAACTTCAACACCTTTTTGGTTGAATGGGAAAATCCAATGATTAAAGACGCTTTCGGTCCGACTGCACTTACATTTCAATTAACCAAAGCAGGAGCTATTGATAAACTGAATGCGGATGGAATCGGTAATTTTTTAAAAATGGAGAATGACTAAGGTGATAAAAAAAATAATTCTACCGACACTTTTCATATTCATTGTATTTGTATATCTGAATAATACAACTTATCTGGCAGATCCCATTGGCTCGGAACTCGTATTGCTTGCGCATAGAGGATTGGCACAAGATTTTAGTCGTGAAGGATTGAACAACGAAACGTGTACTGCAGCACGGATGATCCCCACCGGTCATTCCTATCTGGAGAATACCATACCATCCATGCGGGAAGCATTTGCCCGCGGTGCCGATGTGGTGGAGTTCGATGTCCATAAAACCACAGATGACCACTTTGCTGTATTTCACGACTGGACACTCGATTGCCGGACTGAAGCTTTCGGGATTACCCATACGTTCACTCTGGACAGTCTTAAGCAGCTCGACATTGGTTACAGCTACACGGCGGATGGAGGAAAAACTTACCCATTTCGCGGCACGGGTGTGGGTATGATGCCGTCTTTGGAAGCCGTGCTCGATAGTTTTCCCGACAAAGAGTTTCTGATTGATATTAAAAGTCAGGTTCCTTCACATGGAGTCTTGCTTGCGGACCATCTTGCTGAACTTCCTGAGGAGAGACAAAAGCAGATTATGGTATATGGGGGAGGAAACGCCGTTAATGAAATCAGGGAACAACTTCCAAACATTCAAACCATATGGCCGAGAAGGCTAAAACAATGTCTAATCAAGTATGCGGCTTTGGGCTGGACAGGCTACATGCCAGAAGATTGCGAACGAAGTGTGATTACCGTTCCTACAAACTATGCGCATTGGCTGTGGGGATGGCCGGATCGATTTCTTCACCGCATGGAAACTGCGGGAAGCCGGGTATTTGTAATCGGGGATTACCATGGCGAAGGACACTCAACCGGATTCGATGATCCCGACCGGCTCTCAGAATTTACAGATGATTACTCCGGTGGTATTTGGACGGACCGGATTGATCCTATCGGACCGCTAGTAAAATAAAAATCAAAAAAAGTAGAAATGATAGATATGAATATGACTAAAAAGATTGGCATTTGTGCTCATAGTTATGAAGGAGGCTCATTATGTTTTATAACTGCTTGTAGAGAGGGCGCTAAAATAATGGGGGCGCACATGCATCCGAATATTGTTATGAGTGCAATACCCATGGGATTAAGTATGCCAGCCTGGGAGGCTAATAATTATGAAGAAGTTGCTATCCATTTGCAGAACGGTGTTGATCAAATAGCAAAAGGAGGTGCAGAATTTTTTATTTGCCCTGATAACACCGCACATATAGTTCTTGAAAAAATAATTTCATCCCTTCCTATTCCCGGACTTCATATCGCTGATGTTGTATCTCAGGAAATTAAATCCAACGGATGGAGAAAAGTTGGTCTCTTGGGTACGAAGTGGACGATGTCAGGCAATGTTTACCGTAATATTCTAAAAGAGAATAATCTATCCGTAATAATTCCTGATACATCCACAAGAGCAAAAATTAACAACGCCATATTTGAAGAACTTTGCCAGGGTATTTTCAGCCAAAATACAATAGCCTTGTTTATAGATGCGATTGATAATTTAAAAAAAGAAGGAGCTGAATGTGTAATACTAGGATGTACGGAAATTCCATTGATAATAAATGCTGAAAATTCGTCGCTTCCTGTTTTGGATTCAACAAGGTTGCTTGCTAAATATGCCGTGAAGTATGCTGTTTCGAACCATAAATTTTCTAAAACCGGATGGATAAAGAAATTTGACTAAACAGAAATGATGAAACGTTAAATAATGGATTATGAAATCTAAATTAAGTGACTCACAAAATAAACTCTGGACACTTGCACAGCAGATCAACGACTGCTGGCACAAGGGTAATCCTTCAGAACTGAGCCACTTTTTCCATGAAGAAGTGGTATTCAACAGCCCTGATTTTGTGCATCAAATTAAAGGGAAGGATAACTGTGTGCAGACGTATTTCGATTTTCTGGATAACTCTGAAGTGTTGTTGTATAACACCAACAACCCAAAAGTCGAGCTATTTGATTCTACTGGAATTATAGCTTATGACTTCGAAATGAAATACGAACAAAATGATAAAGTACATCACGAAATCGGAACGGACATTCTGGTTTTCCAAAAAACTGAGAATTCCTGGAAGGTAATTTGGAGAGGTCTGAGTAATTTGAAAAATAAAACCAAGAAGTAAGTTAATGCTCTTTACCACTTTATTAATTCTTTTACTGTTCATAATCAACAACTTCCGGTTTGTATCAATTCTTCTAAAAAACCCATTTGTATTCATTTTTTTCAACAGATATTTTGGATTGCAACTGAATAACAAACCCTGATTTACTTGTCTATTTCAAAACTTCCTAGCTTAAACGCCAAACGTCTCAAAGCGCTTCAATTAGAATGCTTCCGTACTGAGCGTGATTTGATGATTTTTTTCCGCGTCGTTATCTGGACAGAAGCAATGTCCAAAAGATCAACCATCTAATGGGTTCAGGTAAGGAAGTTACCGTTGATAGAAAAGTAATTAACAAACTGGAAGTGGGATTCAAAAGAACTAAACAGTTGGAAATGATTAAAAGACATTACTAACATACTTTAGATTATTACGTCTTTTAAATACAAATTATGACGTCCATGTAACACAAATTTTGAAACTTATTATACTTTATATAGTAGCAAGCACAAATATTTACTACTTAAAACTCTTGCGATTGTGGAATTTAGTTTAATAAGCATTATAGCTGTTATTGGAGTTACTCAAGGCTTATTTATTAGCTTAAATCTCATCTTAACCAAAAAGAACAAATTCCCATCTCCTCAATTTTTATTGGGATTAATTATTTTATTCTTAAGCTTTCATTGTATTGACTCTATACTTACTGACACCAAGTTATTCTATTCTTTCCCTCATTTTTTTGGTTTAAAAGATCCTTTCATTCTTTTGTATGGTCCACTTATTTTCTTCTATATTTTGAGTTTGGTCAAACCTAACTTTCAGTTTAAGAAACATCACCTTTTACACCTTTTGCCGTTTATATTTTTCTTCATCAGAATAGCTCCACTATATTTTCAGAGCGCTGCTTATAAACAAAGATTATTAGACTTAATGTATTCGGATTATACAGCCGTTCGTGATCTTGAAATTAATGGCTTATTCAATCTTCATATTTTTATTTATCTGATTTTGGCATTGGCCATTTTGTTTAAGTCTTATCTTTCGCGCAAGGATAAAGTTTTGTTTTTGGAAAGAAAGGATCTGAAACACTTAACCATAATGATGTCAATCATTTTTGTAGTTTTTTCTTTGAATATGATAAGATTTTGGTTCTCATATAGTGCGGAAACGGTACTCTGGGTTCCCTTCTTGGTTGCAATTCTCTTTTTAATTATTGGATATCGTTCATTACAAATTGAACAGGTAATAACAACCAGACCGGAACCATTCTTAGTTAATCAAATTTCTCAATTCAACTTAATCATCAAACAACTTGATCACGAAGTACTTACAAACAAATTGTATTGTGATCCTTCCCTAAATCTAAATAATCTCGCCCATAAACTTGATACAAACAGACAGTACCTTTCAAGCGCAATCAATAAAATTAAGGGATTAAGCTTCAGTAAATACATAAATAAATATCGTGTAGAAGAAGCAAAAAAATTACTCTCTTCTAAAAACTATCAGCATTTCGGACTCGAGAAAATAGCCCAGGATTCGGGTTTCAATTCTCTTTCAACTTTTCAGCGAGCCTTTAAAGATATTGAAGGTATTAGCCCCTCAAAATATCGCACTAAATAAGTCAATTTATCAATTGACTTATTTTAGCCGAACAAGTTTCCACATATTCTCTAATATTGTGATATCAGTTAAAAAAATAGCCTATGAGAATTTTAGAAATATTATTTATCGCACTTTTAAGCATTCAACTTTTAGTCTTGATGACCGGTGTGCTAAAGGAAACTTTAATCAGAAAGTGGTTTTGGATTATCCCTTTGATTGTGCTGAATTTGCATCTTTTTATAGAAGGTTATAGATGGCAAATGTTTCCCGGTTACTTTCTTTCTTTGATGCTTTTACTGAGCCTTTTTAGCAAAAAAGAGCCCGGTAAATTAGTACGGACGTTAAGAAATACAGGTCTTATTCTGTTATTAATTCTTACTGTTGCCCTTCCTGCAGTGCTACCCGTTTTAAGTTTTTCAAACGATAGTGATGCTTATGGAGTAGGTGTTAACGAAATACAGGTGTTTGATAAAAGTAGAGAAGAAATACTCACAAAAAACCCAGACGACTTTCGGGAAGTTTCTGTTCGTTTATTTTATCCTTCAACGGAAAAAAATACAGGCTACACCAACTATACTCCCAATTTTGAAAAAGTGAAAAAAGCCTATGAAAAAAAACTGGGCTGGCCTCCCTTTCTCTTAGAGTACCTGAAGTATTTCAAAATTGAAGCTGGTGAGAATGCAGAGTTGGTTACATCAGAAAAATTTCCGCTTGTAATCTATTCTCATGGCCTAACAAATAATTATACAGAAGCAACAGGCCGAATGGCGAAGCTTGCGGGAAGAGGTTATGTAGTCGTAGCTATAAATCATACGTATAGCAGTGATTATGCAATATTGTCGAATGGAGAAATGGTAGGCTACAAAGCGTTATCTCAACTTGGAGATCCAATAGAAAAAATAGATAGCGTAAAAACAATTTTAGCTGATCAATGGGTGGATGATGCCAAATCTGTAATCAAAAAATTACGCCAATCCAAGTACTCAGAATCGATTGACTTCAACTCTATTGGACTTGTGGGATTTTCGGCCGGTGGCACTATGGCAACCTTAGGAAGTCATACAATGGATAATGTTAAAGCCGCTATAAATCTTGATGGTACTCCGAGAGGTTTGAACTCCGATATGAAACCTCTGAGTCCCCAACTTTTCATGTTTAGTGAGCCTGTTTATTACAGCGATGCTCAAATTAATGCATGGGGAATTACCCGAGAAATGATTGATGCACCTTTGAGACTTATTGATGATCGGTCTAAGGAGATTCTATCTGAAGCACCAGAAAAAAGTTATATAGTTAGAATTCCGGGAACACTTCATTCAAACTTTATTGAATATCCGTTGATATCACCATTGAGTAGTATTTTGGAAATTGGAGGCTCCATAGATTCGTGGAAATGTTACCGAATGATCAATGAAATGATTTATGCTTTTTTGGATGAAAAATTAAAAAATAAACCTACTGAATTCCCCAAATTTCAGGATGTATCGATTACTGAAAATTAGCAGATGATTTTATTATGATGCTACAATATGCAAAGAGAAGTGGTATTTTCCAGATATTATTCAGCCTTAGATGAGTATCTTAAATTGTATATGAACCGGGAAATGACATTGGAAGAAACAACCAGAAAAATTATAGCTGAGTTGATGAATAACCAGCCTTGACCTAATTACCATAAACCAAGTAAGAATATGAAAAGTGTACTGATACTTTTTTGCCTGATTATAATACATCTTCTGTTAATTTCAACTATTGCTAAAAGTCAATCCCACCCTTTTATATTCAATATTGATAAAAGTGTTGAAGGTCAATATTCAGGAGATGGGCTAACTTGGATTTTAGATACAAAAGAGGGCTCACAATTCATTCTTTTTGGAGAACAACATGGCGTAAGTGGTATTTCCGAGTTTGTCCATTTTATTTACGATTCTTTAAGTGGACATGGTTATAACAATCTGGTTTTAGAAATAGATAGATGGACTGCTTCTACTTTAGAGTCAAGAGGAATTGATGACTTCATCAATAATTACCCTCATTCACTTGCCTTCGATTATAATGGAGATTTAAGACTAATATCTTCAAATCTTGAAAAGGAGAATGATAATCTTTGGGGGGTTGATCAAATAATTACCGCTATTCACCCTTTTCAAAGACTCGATGAAATTGCTCCTAACTTTAATGCAAGCCGACTAAGTCGGGGAGCATTCCTAAAATCAAGCTTGAAAGCTGGTGAATATCTAAGAGAAGAACACTTTAGGGATTTGGATAGAATAAAAGAAAGCTATGGAGATAATATATCTGCCGAAGCAACCTTAATTCTTACGGATCTCAGAAAATCAATGGATATCTACACAAAATGGAGGGCTGGTGCAAGAGGCGAAATTTCAAAAATGATATCTCCTGAAATTAGGGAAGAGCTGATGAAAAACCGGCTTGATTTCTACCTCGGCTCTAGTTCGTTAGATGAAAGCAAAGCTAAAGCAATATTTAAAATGGGTGGCGCACATACCATGTATGGCATCGGTCCTAATGGAGTTGAAACTTTAGGTGAACATGCAAAAAAAATTGCAGTAAGTAATAATATGAACACATTATCAATTGGTATTCGCCGATACAATAAAGAATCTGTATTCCCTCCCATTGATTATTTTGATGATTCCAATATTATTCTGATTGACAATTCAGAGTATCTTAAAGCAAAAGCAGTTGACTCTACCCTTCCTTCGCTCGCTAAATATGACGACCAATTCGATGCCCTTATTTATCTAAAAGATGCACCAAGAGCATCTAAAACTATTATTTATTCTAAGGAAAAAAAGTTTGAACAAAATCTATTAATTAAAATTGGCCTGTTAGGTATTTTTGTTATTCTAATTTTAACCTCTGGAGTTTTACTATTTTTTCTAAAAAAGTATAAAAATTTGGCGGGATTTAAAGCTCAAAAAAAAGATGTAGTTACTCTCTTCTTATTCAGTCTATTCACTAATGGAATTCTATGGCTTCAGGTATATTTCTTCCTCAGCTATCCAGGTTTAAAAGCAACAATTCTTCCTAGTGCTTTCAGTTCGTTTTTGTTTTTAGGTTTATCAATTGTTGCTTTTTATTTGATCTTTCGAGGTTATTTATCTTGGTCTGAAAAAAGGTGGAACTTGGTATTCAGATCTTACTTTTCTTTTCTAACTATTCTATCACTTTTTTTAACCTTAATGATGTATTGGTGGAATATTGGTGGAATGCTTAGTTGATCAGATAAATCAGCTACTACTGAATTGATGTTTACTCCAAATGTCAGAATCAAATCGAAAACTCAATTTGGATTTAATGCATGGCAAGAAACCGATGAAAATGATGATATCGAATTAAGAGATGGTCTTGGGTGGTGATTGTTAGAATCGCCTCATGGATATGGAGTAACAGTCATATTTTTTTCAAACCCGGTTTGTATTCAGTTTGTTCAAAAGATATTTTGTCTTCGACTAATAAAAAACTGATTTACTTGTCTATTTCAAAACTACCCGGCTTAAGTACAAAAAGACTCGAAGCTCTTCAATCCGAAGGAGTCCGGACTGAGCGTGATTTGCTGAATTTTTTCCCGCGTCGTTATCTGGACAGAAGTAATGTCCAAAAAATCAAGCATCTCATGGGTTCAGGAGAAGAAGTCACTGTTGTGGGGAAAGTGGTAAACCTTCAGGAAGTGGGCTTCAAGAGAAGTAAGCGATTGGAAATTGCCATTAATGATGGGACAGGTATAGTAAAAGGTGTTTGGTTTCGCGGGGCTTCTTATTTTAAGAAAGTATTTAAAGAAGGTGAGCTGGTTGCTTTTTTTGGTGCGGCAAAGCGATACGGTAAGTCTATTTCTATTGCTCATCCAGAAGTAGATAAACTTTCTGAAGCGGGAGATGTGAGTAACTTCTCTAAAATTGTTCCGATTTATCCAAGCAATAAAGAATTCAGCAAAACAAAACTCACCAATAAAATTGTAGCCGGCTGGATTGAAACGCTTCTGAATCAAATTAATATAAAAGAGTATCTACCTGAATCGCTCGTTGAAGAAATGAAATTTCCATCCAGGGCGGAAGCATATCGTATGATTCATTTTCCTGAAGATCACTCAGAGCATAAACGAGCGTTGAATCGCTTTAAATTTGAAGAACTGTTTCTGTTTGAAATGAGTATGGAAAAAATTCATCATACGGTCGAAGAACGAAAAAGTGGTCATGTATTTTCAGAAACCGGAAATTATACATCCAAATATTTTAACGAGCTTCTTCCCTTTCAGCTTACGCAAGGTCAAATCTCTTCTCTAGCAGATATCAAAAAAGATGTGCAATCAGGAAAGCAAATGAATCGCCTTATACAGGGAGATGTGGGGGCCGGAAAAACCATTGTCGCAATCGGAGCAATGCTAATGGCTTTGGATAATGGGTTCCAAACTGCATTCCTAGCTCCTACTGAAATTCTTGCCGAACAACATTATCGAACACTGGCTTAGCACTTAAAAGGACTAGACATTAATGTTCGCCTTTTAGTTGGTGGACAGAAAGCCAAATTACGCATGGATGTGCTTACTGATTTGGAAGGCGGTGGTTGCCAGATCGTGGTTGGAACTCATGCTATCATTCAGGAAGATGTGCGATTTCATAAATTGGGTCTAGCTGTTATTGATGAACAGCATCGTTTCGGTGTTAAACAACGTGCTGAACTTCTAAATAAAGGATTTCATCCACATATATTAGTAATGAGTGCCACACCCATCCCCCGTTCTTTGGCGATGACCGTTTATGCTGATTTAGATATCTCCGTAATAAAAGGACTTCCTGCCGGAAGAAAACCCATCAAAACGGCTATTCGTGGAAGCAAGAAAAGAGAAGGTGTGTATGATTTTGCAGAATCTGAGGTTAAAGATGGTGGACAAGTTTATGTGATTTATCCATTGGTAGAAGAATCGGAAGCTCTTGACTTGAAGGATGCTACTGCCGGATTTGAAAAGATTCAGAAGCGATTTCCTGATTTTAGCATTGGCTTACTTCATGGACGGATGAAGTCAGTAGAGAAAGATGCAGTGATGAAAGCTTTCGTTAATAATGATATTCAGATTTTGGTTTCTACTACGGTAATTGAAGTGGGCGTTGATGTAGCCAATGCTTCGGTAATGATTATTGAACATGCAGAACGATTCGGGTTGTCTCAGTTACATCAACTAAGAGGAAGAATCGGCCGTGGTGAACGTCAGAGTTATTGTATTTTGATGCCGGACGTAAAGGTGAGTAAAGCCGGAGCTTTTCGCCTCAAAACCATGGAAGAAACCAACGACGGATTTAAAATTGCGGAGGCTGATTTAAAACTTCGAGGTCCCGGCGATTTTCTGGGAACCAAACAAAGTGGTCTGCCGGATTTTAAAGTTGCCGACATTGTAGAAGATCAATTCATCTTAGCGCAAGCCAAAGAAAAAGCACATGATCTGATTACTAAAGATCCTGATCTAAATTCAGCAGAGCATCAATCGCTCAAAAAAATCTTCGTCCCCTATCACAAAGAAAAAGCTGAGTTTTATGGGATGGGGTAAAGATGGCGATATATCTATCACCTTTGAACTGAAAACTCAGTCATCACCAAAAAATTATCGCTAATTAAATAAAACCATCTGCGAGGAACGAAGTAGCAGTTGATCACTATATCTCCAAATATATTTTGTTGGGTTTATCTAAATAAAAATCCTCAATATCGTACAGAAAGAAGTACATTCTTTGATGGGGAATAAATTTGGGTACTTATTAATAGCTTGGCTACTGGCCACGTTGTTTCATGCAAGAGGAACAGTAGCTCAAACAATTATGCCAGGTTTTACTCATCGAGTATGGACGGTTAATGAAGGCTTACCAATAAATTCATTAAACGATATTATGGTTACTGACGATGGCATTGTGTGGATAAGTACCCATAATGGCATGGTTCGTTTTGATGGGTTTACTCATTCAGAAGGAAATCTATTTAGCGTTTTGAATAAGGGAAATAATGCTGTTTTTTCTTCAAATAGCTTGTATAAACTACTGGAAATAAGTGGTTCTGAGTTTCTCGCTTTAGAAAACTCACAAGGAGAGTTCCAATCTATCGTCAGATATAAAGCGGGAAAATTTGAGCAGGCTGTTTCTAGTGATAAGGTGTCATTTCCTTACGACTATGCTCATCTTGATGATAACCAAACTTTTTGGGCCATACAGGACGGCAAAATATACTCTTTAACCGAAGGTGCCTGGAAGGATGAATTCCCTTCGTTAACATTAGATTTAAAAGGCTATGTAACATTTCAGGTTCGGTCTAAAAATAATATTTGGATACTACAGAAGGAAAAAGGAGAACTGTATCATATTGAAAATGGGAAGTCCAAAAAAGTTGGCGAAAACCAAGGGCTAACTTCTGATGTAATAAGCGCGTTTGAGGTTACTAAAAATGGAAAAATTTGGGTTTTAAACAGCAACGAAATTGAAATTATTGAGAATGGAAGAGCTGAGTTTTTACATAAGAAACTGCCTTCATTTATTAATGGCAAAGGCTCTCTTTATGAAATCTCTCCACATTTTTGATTTAACATTCTAAATTATTTGGGAGAAATACTCTTTTAGCTTTTGTAGCTCTAAAGACGAAGATATTATGTTTTTCGGAGTAATTTAAAAACTTGAAATATGATTTTTTATTAAACATATTACGGCATAAAGTAAGTAAGGCTCAATTATATGGTAGCTCTATCTGATCCAAAAAAAGATGCTCAAATTTGCGAAATTTGCAAAACGAAAGAAGGAACGGAACGACCTATTGGAAGAGTATTAGTTGAACTTAAAGAAGTTGAAATAGAAAGCAAGATATTAACACTTTGTCAGGTTTGTCATAAAAATAAAATAAACCTGATGAATCAAAAGAATAGAACAAAAAAATCTTCCGGGAACAAGTGGATAGATAAGCTAAGAAATAATGGGTTTGTTTTTAGCTTATAATAACGAGTTTTTTTGATCAAACAAGTTAAAGAGTTTTACTGTAGATAAGGTTATACTAAATGTGGGTAGTTTAACTAAAGTTTATCTACAAAATCTTACTAGGACAAATAATGTGATCCAAAATCAATAAAATCGAATTAGATTCACATTAATATATAATTGGGGTTATTTTTTATGAGTATCAAGAAAACATCGTGTGACTTCTGTCACTGCGAAGAAGGTAAGCCAAGACCTATTGGACAATATAATGTTGTACTTACTAAGGCAATTGTTAAAGGCGAATCTGTGTATGCTTGTCAGTCTTGCTTGGTTAATAACAGAGAAATTTTTTCTAACAAACAAGTAGATGTTATGGACTTGTCGGAAACAGAATTAAACCCCTCTTTATTACAAAGACTTAAAGATAAATTATCTAAATCGTAACGTAGTTAGAAAATATATTTTTGTTTCATAATTCTTATTGTAGAATTTTAAATCCAATCAAACCCTGACTTATCATGCCCGTTTTTATTTTAGAACTCGTGTAGATGTCGGGTTTTTTTGCTTTCTTAAGCAGTGTTTTTTCTGCATAAAAATATATAACCGGATATTATACTTCCGTAGATAAATATTTGAATAAAACCCGTCTACAAAATATCTACAAGCTAATACATACTTTAGAAAATGAGCTATTATCTCTTAACCCACAGGTCTGGTAGATTTCTATTGGAAGTTTAATAACCACACTTTCTGTACCGCAAGGTAAATCAGTATTTCTGCCAACCCATTTTTTTATTCTAAACACCCGCTTTCTTCTTTTCTTCTCTTTTGCGTTCGTTGTGATCTAAGAATTTCTTCCGAACTCTGAGGCTTTCAGGTGTTACTTCAAGAAGCTCATCGTTTCCAATAAACTCAATACATTCTTCCAAACTCATTTTTTTGGCTTGAGATATCTTAATAGAATCTGCCGTAATAGAAGCACGGTGGTTAGTTAATGCTTTTTTCTTAGCCACATTAACTACCATATCATCGCTTCGATTGTTTGTACCTACAACCATACCCATGTACACAGAATCTCCGGGTTCAACAAAGAATGTTCCTCGATCCTGCACACCTTCTAAAGCATAACCAGTCACATCTCCTTTTTCTAAAGAAATCAAAGCACCACGGGTTCTTCCCGGGATTTCTCCCGCGTAAGGCTCGTACCCATCAAACTGCTGATGCATGATTCCTGTACCGCGAGTTTCTGTCAACATTTCACCACGGAAACCAATCAATCCTCGAGAAGGCACACGAAATTCAATTCTGTTGTTTTCTCCTTCTTGACTCATCCCCTGCATAATACCCTTACGCTTCTGAAGATTATCAATCACTTTGTTACTGTAATCCGTTTGTACATCAACTATTACTTCTTCAACCGGTTCATGAACCACATCATCAATTTCCTGAAATAGCACTTCCGGTCTTGATACTGAAAACTCAAAACCTTCTCTTCTCATTGTCTCAATAAGAATTGCCATTTGTAACTCTCCACGGCCTGATACTTTAAACACATCCGGGCTATCTGTTGCTTCAACACGCATCGCCACGTTAGTTCTTACTTCTCTCTCCAAACGATCTTTAATTTGATTTGAGGTTACAAACTTACCTTCTAAACCAGCAAAGGGAGAGTTGTTAACTCGGAAATACATTGCAATGGTTGGTTTATCAAGATCTACATACGCAATTGGAGTAGGATCACTAGCTGCTGTTAACGTATCTCCGATATTCACGGAATCATATCCTGCTAAAGCAACTATATCACCGGCAAAACCTTCTTCTATAGGCTCGCGTTGTAATCCGTTAAAACTAAATAATTTAGTAGCACGACCTTTCATTTTTTGATCGCCTTTACCACTTACCAGAGCAACTTCCTGATTTAGTTTAACAGTCCCTTGCTCAATTCGTCCTACTGCAATACGGCCTACATAATCATTCCAGTCTATGCTACTTACTAACATTTTGAACGTCTCATCTACTGGCTGAGCCGGAGCAGGAACATGAGATACAATCGTATCCATCAATGGAGCTAAGCTTTCGCTTTCTTCTTCTAACTCATGCTTTGCGATTCCGTCTCTCGCTATTGCGTAAAGTACAGGAAAGTCCAATTGTTCATTAGTAGCATCTAACATTACAAATAAGTCAAAAATCTCATCTAATACGGCATCTGGACGTGCATCTTTACGATCAATTTTATTGATCAAAACTATCGGTTTGTATCCAAGGCTAAGTGATTTCCTAAGTACAAATTTTGTTTGAGGAAGTGGGCCTTCAGCAGCATCTACTAATAGGATCACTCCATTTACCATTTTCAGAATTCGTTCAACTTCTCCTCCAAAATCAGCGTGACCCGGAGTATCCACAATATTGATCTTAGTTCCCTTCCAGTTTACTGCTGTATTTTTTGAACTAATTGTAATTCCGCGCTCTCTTTCGAGGTCTCCGGAATCCATTACACGATCTTCAACTTCCTGGTTCTCTCTGAATGTTCCACTCTGTTTTAGAATTTGATCTACGAGTGTAGTCTTACCATGATCTACGTGAGCGATGATGGCGATATTTCTTAAGTCTTTTGACATTGTGTTGATAAAAATGATAATTAAAGCTTACCCGGTTTTCCGAAAACCAGCAAGCCTTAAAGATACAGCTATTTTTGACAAATAATGATTATGAAATACTTATTTGTTTAAGCTATCAGTATTTGTTTCTCAACCTCTCTATCAGCTAGATTCCAGAAATGATTTTATTACGTATATTTGAGCTTAAACCAGCACCTATTCCTCATGACTATCTTTGCACATATATCTGTTTTTATATCCCTTATATTAGGTCTTGCAGTAGTTCATTTATTAAGTGGCTTTTCCTTAATTCTAGATACAAGAAAAGAATCCAGAACATATTGGGTACATCTGGTTTGGACGTTCAACATGCTTTTAACGGTTGTTCTTGTGTGGCTAAGCAGTTTCGTTTTGTCCCCTCTTTCCGAAATAAGTGTACTTCATTTTCTAAACCTGTTGGCTTATTCCATAATTACTTACCTCATGAGTGGCTTATTATATCCCGTGCAAGGCGAGGAAGTAACCGATTTCAGAGAACATTTTGATACAAACTACAAACGATTCTCTTTTTTAGGGATACTCTTTGTAATTGTAGATGCTACTGATGGATTGTTAGAACACTTTGAAGCCGGTATTCCATTAGATGTTGGTCAGTTTACTACCCTTAGTGTTTGGCTTGTTCTCTTTATTTGTTCACTTTTTATTGAAAGCAAATACTTCAAAGCCTTCGTATCAGTTGTTTATTCGGTCGGATTGCTCGGCTGGCTTGTCAGTTTAATTGATACTGGAGTACTCTCCTGGTAATTGGATGTGAAACCTCTATTCATTCTCTTTTTAGCATAATTAGAGAACATGCTAACCTATTATGATTTGTTTTAAATAAGTATCATTAAATTCTATTTTTCTTTTTTATGATGGATAAAAACAACATCCATGTTTCATAGTCATATATTAAAATCAATACTTGGTATAATTGTTGGATAATTCATACATTAATAAAATAATCATAATTTATGACGGATATAAACAACATTAACTGGATCACAATGAGTGATTCTGCTATTATTGAAGCTCTTGGGGCGTTTATTCGCCACCATCGGTTAGAGCAGAATATCACGCAAGCAGATTTAGCCCAGAAAGCGAGTGTCAACCGGTCTACCCTCAGCGAGTTTGAACGAGGAACCCGAGTAAACATGATTACTTTCATTCAATTACTTCGTGCACTCGATCTGTTACATGTATTTGATGCCTTTACTATTCAAAAGCAAATAAGCCCTCTAGAGCTTGCAAAAAAAAATAAAGAAAATCGTCAACGTGCATCCAAGAGTAGTTCGCAAGTTTCGGAATCAGGAGTAGATTGGTAATGGTTACCACAGCTTTTATAAATATCTGGGGAGAACGAGTCGGGGCTGTAGCATGGGATCAAAAATCGGCTATTGGTTCTTTTGAATTCGAACCGGCTTTTTTAGAGAAAGATCAGAACCTGTCTCCTATTAAACTCCCAATTAAAAATGCACAGAAAAGGATTTTTACTTTTCCAGAATTAAAAGGGTCTGATACTTTTAAAGGACTACCCGGTTTGCTTGCCGATACTCTTCCTGACAATTATGGAAATGCGTTGCTCAATACATGGTTGACTGCACGAGGTCGCCCAACCGATAGCTTAAACCCGGTTGAAACACTGTGCTTTATTGGCAAGAGAGGAATGGGAGCGCTAGAAATAGAACCGGCTCATGGAGGGTCAGGAAGTGTATCAAAGAATCTAGAGATAGAAACACTCATTCACATTGTTGAAAAGATCTTAACCAAGAAAAAAAACTTCTCCTTGAAAGCTGGTACTAAAGAGGAAAAAGCTTTTTATGATATCCTTAAAATAGGAACTTCTGCCGGTGGAGCACGAGCCAAAGCAGTCGTCGCCTTTAATAAAAACACTGAAGAAATTCGTAGCGGTCAGTTTTTTGCTCCTGAAGGTTTTGAACATTGGCTTATAAAATTCGATGGCGTTACCGATAAACAATTCGGTTCCTCCAATGGTTATGGAAGAGTAGAGATGGCTTATTACGAAATGGCAAAAGATGCCGGATTGGAAATGATGGAATCTAAATTATTGGAAGAGCAAGACCGAGCGCACTTCATGACGAAGCGCTTTGACCGGGATGAAAATGGCGACAAAATTCATGTGCAAACTTTCTGTGCCATTCGCCATTTCGACTTCAATGATATTCTGGTTTATAGCTATGAACAATTATTTGAAACCATGCGTATGCTTCGTCTTCCGTATCCTCAAGCGGAACAAATGTATAGAAGAATGGCTTTTAATGTTATGAGCAGAAATTGTGACGACCACACTAAAAACTTTGCTTTTATGCTGGAAAAGGATGGAGTCTGGAAACTTGCACCCGCTTATGATGTTTGTCACGCTTATCGTCCGGGCAGCGAGTGGGTCAACCAACATTCCCTCAGCGTGAATGGAAAACGATCTGGTATTACTCGTAAAGATCTCCTAGACGTAGCTTATCAAATGAATGTAAAAAAAGCTCCTAAAATTCTGGATGAAATTCTGGAAGTAGTTTCTGACTGGGAAAAATATGCAAAAGACCAATCTGTAGAGCCAGTGTTGATGGACGCGATATATAAAACACTAGCTCTCATTTAAGAAGATTTTGACTCCAGTAATAAAAATACTTCCCTCTAAAAAACTTATAGGAATGAGAATCAAAACTTCTCTTTCTGATTACCAAGTCCCACAGCTTTGGCAACAGTTCATGCCTCGTGTTAAAGAAATAAAAGACAAGATTAGTACTGAGAAATATTCTATTCAGATTTACAGCGAACATTTTAGCTATTTGGATTTCAATCCTGAAATTGTATTTACTTATTGGGCAGCAACTGAAGTAGCTGATCTTGTTTTAGTACCTGAAGGAATGGAAACTCTGGAATTAAGAGGCGGCAAATACGCTGTTTTTACTCACAAAGGCCCCATGAGTACTTTTCAAGACACAATGAATTACATTCATCAGAGATGGTTTCCTAAATCAGAATATCAGTTGGATCATCGACCACACTTTGAGATATTGGATGAAAGATATCTTGGGCCTCAAAACCCCGAATCTGAGGAAGAAGTGTGGGTGCCTGTTAAATAACTAATCTCTTTCCAGTATGGCATTTTTTGTGGGTCTAATGCCGCCTTCAATTTCTTGGGAATATACAGCGGTAAAAGTAGCTCCGAATAGGACAATCATAGATGAATAAAATATCCATGTCAATAGAATAACAAGGGAACCGGCCGCTCCATATACACTCCCAAAAGAACTTACTCCCAGGTAGAACCCAATCATATATTTTCCAATCCCAAAAAATACAGTTGTTATTAAAGCTCCCAACCAAACATTTTTCCACTTTACATCTGCATCGGGTATTATTTTAAATAAGCAGGCAAATACAACAGTAGTAACAAATATAGAAATCCCAAAATTAATAACTGTGGCAACATAAAACTCTGATTCAGAAAAAATTTCTATGACTTTGGAATCAAAAAAATTCAGCGATGCCTCTATCACTAAAGAAACCAGAAGCAAAAATCCAACACTCACTGCCATTGCCAGAGAAAGCAGTCGATTTTTTAACACTCTATAGAAGTTTTTATCGGTCTTTGCTTCAATGCCCCAAACCTTATTGATTCCGTCTTGAAGAGAAACAAATACTGTAGTAGCACTAATAATCAGAGTAACAAAACCAATTATACGTGCAAGAATGGAATCACTCGCTTCGTTCACGTTCCTGAGAATTTTATCTATTGCCTCAGCGCTTTGCTGCCCAAAAAAAGTATTGAATTGCTGAAGCAGGCTATCCCTTACTATTTGATCTTCATACGCTGCGCCTGCAATATATATGGTGATTATCAGTATTGCAGGTAATGAAAAAATTAGATAAAAAGCGATTGAGGAGCTATAATTCATAGCATCCTGAATGCCGTATTCCGATATTGTTTTCTTGAATATTTTCCAGTACTTCATCATCTATTATACAATTAAAGCATCTAAATCATTCAAAAAAGATCCTATTCTAGATACGATCTACAGCTAATTTATATCGTGGATCTTCCACTACATTCACATCAATAATCGCTTCAGCATTTTCGAGTAAGGCTATACAATCTTTGCTAAGGTGTTGTAGATGAACTTTCTTTCCAACTTTAGCATAACGTTCAGTAATTCTATTCAATGCTTCAATTGCCGACATATCTACTACACGGCTTTCTGCAAAGTCGATGATAACTTCCTCCGGATCATTCAACACATCAAATTTTTCATTGAATATTGTTACTGATCCAAAGAAAAGAGGCCCATAAATTTCATAGTGCTTAACACCATTTTCGTCGATATGCTTTCTTGCACGAATTCTTTTCGCATTATCCCAAGCAAAAACCAGAGCTGCAATGATTACACCCACAATTACAGCGAGCGCGAGATTATGTAAGAAGACTGTAACCAAGGTCACGAGTACCATTACGAAAATATCCGAATTTGGCATTCTTGTTACTGTTCGTAAGCTCGCCCATTCAAACGTTCCTATAGAAACCATGATCATCAATCCGGTAAGAGCTGCCATTGGTAACCTTTCGATCAATCCGGATCCAAACATAATGAACACTAATAACATTACAGCCGCTACAATTCCCGATAAACGAGCTCTGGCACCTGCAGAAGTATTGATCAAGCTTTGGCCGATCATTGCACAACCTCCCATTCCTGAGAAGAATCCTGATAAAATATTTGCAGCACCCTGAGCTACTGCTTCTTTATTTCCACGACCTCTTGTTTCGGTGATCTCATCAATGATATTCAAGGTCAGTAAACTTTCAATCAAACCAACTCCGGCCATTATTAAAGCGTAAGGAAAAATCAGTTTTAAAGTTTCAAGAGTAAAAGGAATAGCCGGGATATGAAAAGGAGGAAAACCACCTTTTATAGAAGCAATATCCCCAACAGTTTTTGTATCTATATTGAAAGTTACTACAACTCCAAAAATCACCAATATAGCTACTAATGAAGCCGGTATTGCTTTGCTTAGCTTCGGAAGCCCCCAAATTATTAACATCGTTAATGCAACCAATCCCAATAAAACATACAATGTTGTTCCGGTTAACCAATCACCTGCCGGGTTTTTAAATTGATCTAACTGCGACATAAAAATGATTACTGCCAATCCATTTACGAATCCAAAGATCACAGGATGAGGTACAAGCCTCATTAACTTTCCTAACTTCAGCATTCCTGCAGTTACCTGGATCAATCCTGCTAATACTACTGTAGCAAAAATATACTCTACTCCATGAGACTGAGCTAAAGTAACCAACACAACGGCTACAGCACCTGTGGCTCCTGAAATCATTCCCGGTCGGCCTCCAAAAATGGACGTCACTAATCCCATTACAAAAGCTGCGTACAATCCTGTGAGTGGAGAAAGACCAGCGATAAGAGCAAATGCCACAGCTTCAGGAACCAGCGCAAGGGAAACAGTAACCCCGGAGAGAATTTCTGTTTTATAATTTACCGGTTCCGAGAAGTCGAATAGGTTGAGTAGTCTTTTCATTCCTGATGTTAATAGACGGATTTTCCGAGGCTTTCACCGGATATCCTGATGATGAATCGTTTCTTTTTGAGCTTTATAACTTACGGACTTTATCAATCAGGTATGAAAAATAAGTGATAATTAATACTCGAATATTCTAAACCACTGGAAGCGTTTTTATGAGGAGATAAAGTGGATTTTATAAATAAAAAAAGAAGCGAATTACTTCGCTCCTTAATATTTTCCTTTAATTAAGTACCAGCTTTGTGCAACAATACATCAACATAAAACTAGTTTGCCTTTCTGTACAGTTTCTCTGTTTGAGGAACTCCATTGATCATCCAGTCCGGTGCTTCTGCCCCTTTCAAATGATGATCAAAGTATTGCTTCATTCTTATCTGAAAATCAACTTGATTTGCTTCAACTCCTAAATGATGCCCTTCTCCGGGATAGGATAAAAAGATCACTTCTTTACCTAGTCTTCTGGCAGCGTTAAAAAACTCCAGCCCTTGAGACCAATCTACAGCACCATCTTCGGTTCCATGTAAAATCATAAATGGAGTGTCAATTTTGGGAGCATGATACATCGGGTTTTCTCTTTGATAAACCTCTCGAGCTGACCATGGAGTTACGCCTCTACCCATTCTAACTTGCCCTATTTCCATTATTCCGTGATGGTTTGTTCCTGAGCTTCCATAAATGTTATTGTAAAAGCTCTCCAAATTAGTAGGAGGGGCACCTGTAACAATAGTTTTGAACATGTTTGTTTGAGTAAGTATGAAAGAAGTTTGATATCCGGCCCAGCTATGTCCCTGTAAGCCAATGTTCTCAGGATCTGCGACACCTTCGTCAATTACTGCATTTGCAGCAGCTGTTATTCCATCTAAAGAACTTGTTCCCGGCCTTCCTTCTTCAAATAAAATATCAGGCATAAACACTGCGTATCCGTTGCTTGCATATGTCGACATATGAGGTCGGTCATCGTAAGTTGGCATGGAATACTGGTGATGGCGATCCGACATCTTTTCGTAGAAATATATAATCATCGGATACTTTTGACCTTTTTCATAGTTTGCAGGAAGTGTTAAAGTTCCTTGAACTTTCTGGCCTTTACCATTTTCAAACGTGATCAACTTTCTTGTTCCCCAAGCATATTCAGATTGTTGAGGATTTGCGTTTGTAACTTTTTTAAGGTTTTTGAATGAAGTGTTGGTTGAATAGTAATCCGGGAATTTTACGAAAGTTTGACGTGTCAAGATAACCTTATCCGAATCTTCAGCCTTAATTGCTCTTCCAAAACTTGCATCTTCAAAAAGTAGAGACTTAGGATTATTACCGATTTTAAGTGAATAAAATCCGTCTTTTTTAGTCCACTCCCCAAAAGCAGTTAACAACAACTCTTTGTCTGTGTTTATATAGTCATCGTTTTCTAAACTGGCATACCTAAATATGATATTATTTTTTTCGCCTATCCCTTTAGTTATGTTAGTAGCTTCTGAACCATCGAGTGAAAGCATCCATAAATCATACTTATGGTTAACAATTACGCTTTTTCCATCTAAAGTCCAGCCAGCAATTCCATACGGAGGGTTTTCATGCGGATAAATATGCTCTACATTCGAAAATTGAACCGGAGAATTCTTTGTAAGATCAATTCTTTTATTTTTTTCAAGATCAAACAATACTAAAGATGCTTGATCTCCATTCATTTTCTGATATAAATAATAACGTCCATTTGGAGAGTATCCTAAAGTTCGCTTGATGTTCTCAGCAAAAACTGAATTGTCCCCGTTTTTTATATTGACCCTGTATAGGTCGGCAGGAGAAACTCCCCAATTTACATCATTCATATAAGGTTTTTCGTCTCTACCAACCATAAACTCACCATTCTCAGAGATATTCACATCTCTCATGTCTTCATCCGACAGTTGTACAAATAAGTTCTTTTCAGGATGATAAGCTGATGTGTAGGTAAAGTTAATATCTCTGTTATATCTACGCATCTGTACTGTCTGAATACGATCATCTTTCCAGTGCCAAACATCCACATTGGCAACTGTATCCTTGCTTAATTTCATTTTCTCTTCCTGATCTCTTATCCCAAAAAGCACCGTTTTTCCATTCTCCGTCCAAGAAAGACTCCCGTCTTCACTAATTGTCATGCCTTCAGGAAAGTCGGAATTGCTCTGTGAGTTAAGTATTTTTAAAATCGGAGTTTTAGATATATTGTCTACTGTTAGCAGGGAGTTATTTCTGTAAGTAAAACCATCTTCCGTAATGCCAAATAAAACTGCCAGCTTATTTCCCTTTGAAGCCCACTCGTTTTCTTCAGATATTTTATCATCCCATGTTAAATTTTCATAGGTTGCAGAATCTGTATGAATTGGGCTAATTGCACCAGTTTTTAAATCATATATATATAACCCATTTCCAGCCATTTCATTGGCATCAACCACATAGGCAAGTTTTGTAGATCGTTTATTAGCTACAAATTCTGCCACATTTCCCACATTTATCACGTTGCTTTCTTTGAGATTGTGGATAATCAGATCACTTCCTTTATGCTTAGTATCATCATCGTCCGGTTTTTTTCTATGAACAAGCCATGTGTTCCCGTCTTCAGTAAAAGAAATAGCATTTGCTCTATTCACTTTTATTTTTTCACCTGATGATAGATTCAGGAGTTCTGCAGTATTAAATATCGGTTTCTTGGACTTACTTAACTTTTTTCTTGTTTCCGAATCAGGTGTAATCAGATAAGCTACCCATTTATTATCGCTTGAAAATACAGCATTATTAGCATTCGGAATTTTATAGCTCGAGGAGTTATTCAAAGATTGAACAGTCAGGGTATCATCTCCCCCATTCGGACGTAATGCATAAGCCATCCAGTTTCCGTTATCCGATAACTCAGTACCTACAATCCTTGACCACTGTTTGTAATCCTTTATTGTTAATACTTTATTTTGTGCAACCGTAAAGGTTCCGGAAAAGAATGTGAGCATTCCCAGAACAATGATGTACTTTTTCATAGTTAATTGATTATTTATGATTAAGAAAACTTGAAGATCAATCTTTGTAGAAATCAAATAATCTTT